>ERZ506880.350-NODE-350-length-19031-cov-5.126897_pt1 | contig 19031 bp, 14 predicted proteins | sample MGYA00512906_ERZ506880 | MGnify/ENA metagenome assembly ERZ506880
TTCGCCGTGACGGCGCCGTTTCTTCTTGACACGTATGAAAGCCAACACATGAGACTAATTAAATATTCAAAAACACAAGCACTAAATGATATAGGTGAAATTAATGGAAGATAGAGATTCTTTCGTACCATATCGCTAGACACAAAACTAAAGGGATAATTTCAATCGATTAATAGGTAAAGAATTTAGAAAAAGCAGTTTGTAATTGTTTGATAATCAAGAAAAGATTGACCGCTCGGCAGTGATGTTAGGCGGTCTTTTTTTTTGTACATACGTTGCGCGTACATATTATATATTATGTCGTATATATGATTGTATGTATTGTTTTTATGTATTTATAATAAACAAAAAGCAAACGGAATGACGTTTAAACCATAAAAATGATATAACTTTGCGGCGTAATTAATAAATAAGCTTTTATTGTCATGAAGAAGCAGACACTTGCTATTGACACCCCATTCCAGAAAGGCGACGCATACGGCGCACTCAGCATGCCGGTATACCATACGCTCGCCTACGAGTTCGACAACGCATCCGTAATGTCCGACGCTTTCTGCGGACGCATAGAAGAGCCCGACTACTCGCGTGTGATGAACCCTACGGTAAATTATCTTGAGCTTAAGATCAAGGCTCTCACCGGTGCCGAGCGCGTCACAGCCATGTCGTCAGGTATGGCAGCAATCTCCGGCGCTCTCTTTTCTCTCGTTGAGCAGGGCAAGAACGTGGTGTCATCGCGCCACATGTTCGGCAATACCTATTCGCTCCTCACCAAGACCCTGCCGCGTCTGGGTGTCACTCCTCATCTCTGCGACCTTACCAACCTCGAAGAAGTGGAGGCTGCCGTAGACGAGAACACATGCTGCATCTTCCTTGAGATTATCACCAACCCGCAGCTTGAGGTGGCTGACCTTGCCGCTTTGGCAAGCATTGCCCACAAGCACAACATTCCTCTCGTGGCAGACACCACGGTCATACCCTTCACTGAGTTCAGCGCACATGAGCTTGGCGTAGACATCGAAGTGGTGTCCACCACCAAGTATCTTTCAGGTGGCGCCACCACTCTTGGCGGCATCGTCATCGATTACGGTGGTCATCCCGAGTTTGCCCGTCGCCTCCATGACGAGATGCTCTTCAATCTCGGTGCTTACATGACTCCGCACGTGGCTTACATGCAGAACCTCGGACTGGAAAACCTCAAGGCACGTTACGAGTATGAGGTGCGCAACACCGTGGCTCTCGTCAATCGTCTCCGCACGCTCCCTGCCATCAAGAGCGTCAACTACGTAGGTCTGCCCGATAATCCTTATTACGAATTGGCACAGCGCCAGTTCGGCAAGACCGCCGGCTGCATGTTCACCATCGACCTTGAGTCGAAAGAGGCTTGCTTCAAGTTCATCAACAGCCTGAAGCTCATCCGCCGCGCCACCAACCTTTTCGACAACCGCACCCTCGCCATCCATCCTGCCAGCACCATCTTCGGTCCGTTCAACGACGAGCAGCGTGCCGCAATGGACGTGCTCGACACCACCATCCGCATCTCCGTGGGCATGGAGGACGTGGACGATCTCTTCGACGACTTCAAACAAGCATTGGCATGACCGACATCAAACACGCATTAGCATGACAACATACGACTTCGATAAGATTGTGGACCGTTCAGGTTCGGGCGACCTCAAGCATGAGGTGCTTGCCGAACGATACGGACGACCCGACCTGCTGCCGCTATGGGTGGCAGACATGGACTTTGAGACACCCCAGTTCATCACCGACGCGCTTCGCCGCCGTCTCGACCACTCGCTATTCGGTTACACCATCGTGCCGCGCGACTTCTGGCCGACCGTCCGCACTTGGATAGCCGACCATCATCAGTGGCAGGTGGAGGAGGAGTGGATGCGCTTCATCCCCGGCATCGTGAAGGGCATCGGTTTCGTCATCAACGTCTTCACGAAGGAGGACGAGAAGGTGATAATCCAGCCGCCCGTCTATCATCCCTTCCGCCTCACCCCCGAGGGCAACCATCGTGAGGTGGTGATGAATCCGCTCATCGAGAATGCCGACGGCTCTTACTCCATGGACTTCGACAATCTTGCAAAGGTGGCAGACTCTAAGTGCCGCGTGCTCATCCTCTCCAACCCGCACAATCCTGCCGGAATCGTTTGGGACGTGGATACGCTCCGCCGTCTCGCCGACTTCTGCTACGAGCGTGGCATCATCGTCATCAGCGACGAGATACATTGCGACATGGCGCTCTACGGCAACAAGCACCATCCCTTTGCCTCCGTTTCAGAGAAGGCAGCGCATTGCAGCATTACGTTCATGGCACCGTCAAAGACGTTCAACATCGCCGGCATCGTCAGCTCTTTCTGCGTGGTGCCCGACGAGAAGCTCCGCTCGAAGTTCTTCTCATGGCTTACCGCCAACGAGCTGGACGAGCCGCATCTCTTCGCGCCCATCGCCACCATCGCCGCCTATCGTGAAGGCGAGGAGTGGCGTCGTCAGATGCTGCGCTACGTGGAGGGAAACGTCGACTTCGTAATCTCATGGCTGAAGGAGAATCTTCCCCAGGTCCGTGCCCTGCGTCCTCAGGCGTCGTTCCTCGTATGGCTCGACTGCCGCGGTCTCGGTCTCGACCATGACGCCCTCATCAATCTCTTCGTCAACCGCGCCCGCCTCGCGCTCAACGATGGCGAGATGTTCGGTATTGGCGGCAAGGGATTTATGCGAATGAATGTGGCTGCGCCGCGAAGCGTGCTGAAGGAAGCGCTATGCAGACTTTTGAATTAGGAATTTTGAGTTTTGAATTGTTCTCGGCTTCGCCTGCGATTTTGAATTATTCAGTTTTGAATTGGAAGATTTCGTCCTATTAATTCAAAACTGAACAATTCACAATGCGCCTTAGCGCACAATTCAAAACTCAAAACTCAAAATTCCTAACTCGGACGGCGGATGCCGTCCGCTATGCAAATATCGTACGAATGGTAAAAACTTGTTACAAAATAAAAATCGGTTTTAGAGATTTGTTAGGTCGTTTTTGTTGGGTTTGGCATTGTTATTGACCCCATAATATACAGTACAGCCACTTTTCTTCTCCAATACAGCCGCGGATGGAGTGGAAAAGTGGCTGTTTTGTTTGATAATAGAGGCTGTATCGGAGTGCTAAAGAGGCACTATAATGCCCCAATAATGTTTGTTTTGCTCCATCATTCATTGCACACTTCCTTTCTTGTCTGCATAATCGTCTGGGCATCAGTATACTATTGCTGCACGCTCAAAACTCGCAAATTTCGCACAAGTGATTTCTTGGTGCGCTGAACGAGGAGTATTGAGCGTTAGAAATGCAAATATTGTATCATCTCTTGGCTTCGTACACGAAGAAGGTCTCGCAGAGAGCGGAAAGGTAGTTTTAATGTGGATGAGGCTAACCCGAACTATTTCGGCTTACAAGCACAATTTTATTATGTTTCTTACACGTTTTCTCACGATTATTTAGTAATTTTACTGCAAAACATAAGAATAACAATCCAAGAAAACGAACCATATTTGTCCAAGTTACAAAATACTTCAGAATTTTCAAGCAAGAACCAATGCATATTACATGCAAGAGAAGATTCTTTCCGCTCAACTCCGCCTCCTCACCGAATTCCGCGACCGCCTGTTGCCGAAGCTATTGAGTGGCGAGATAGAAGTATAAAAACTTTAAAACATAATATTATGACAGAATATTTAAGAATTCAGAACTTTGGTCCAATAGTAGATATTGAGTTAGACAATATTGCCCCGTTCACCATTCTCATAGGAGAGTCAGGAAGCGGCAAAAGCACAGTGATGAAGGTGCTTTCAATGTTCAGATGGATATACAAGCGTGTTGTTTTGCGTTCCTATGTCAGACAAGCAAATATCAGAAAGACTGGCTTAGAAATCCAGATGAAAATCATTCTGAAAACTTCACAGCTTAACGAATATCTAAAAGATGACTCTGAGATAATCTATCGCAGGGGAAACTATACCATTTCTTATACTAATGGCAAACTGAACGCTCAAGCAGATATTCCCGCTAACGACTTGAGTCTGGAGAAAATATGCTACATCTCGGACAAACGGTCTGTGATTCCTGACTTTTTGGAAAATCAGATTGAGAAGAAAAATGCCAATTATTATCTTCAAGACACATTGGATAATTTTCTGTTAGCGTCAGGATCCATCAAACAGCTTCCTTTGGATTATCTTAATGTGGAACTGAAAATTGAAAAAAGCAGCAAGGGAGAAAAGTATATGATAAAGGGAACAAACGACAATACGTGCTCTCTGGAACTGCGCAATTCCTCATCCGGAACCCAAACTGTTACTCCATTGAGCTTGATAGTGGAATACTACGCCAAAAAGTTTGACTCTCAAAAGTCAATGAACGAATCATTATTCAAGTACTTGCAAGACAACGACAAACTTAATCTCTTTAATACGACTAAGAATATCGGTGAAATCAGTAACAAGAATGTGCATCTATTCATTGAAGAACCGGAGCTGAGTCTGTATCCTGAAAGCCAAAGCCAGCTGATAGATTTCCTGATTGAGAGATGTTTTATGACAGAACATCCTTACAATATGACATTGATGATGGCTACACACAGTCCCTACATTGTCAACTACATCAATGTATTGATTCGCAGATCAGAAGATTCCGGACGCACGTTCTTGAGACCGGAAGACGTTAACGTATATGAGATATTCGAAGGATGTGCTGGAGAATTGAAGAGTTTGAACGGAAGAGCCATCATCGACACCCGATCCATGTCAGATCCAATCACCGAAATGTATTCTGAATTTAATTCTTTATAGCAATGGACAACCTATTAAAAGAAGAAATAGTAGGTATTCTCAACACCATCCAGCGCGGAGATGCCCCGAAGCTTGAAAGCAATGAGCTGAAGCCTGCTTCTGTAGAGATTGCGGAATACAGATTTGACTTGATTGATTCTAAAGACGGAAGCCCCATACGTCCGTTCGAATCAGGAACAGCACATTACATCAATGGAACTGCTGACGACAACTACCAACTCAAGATTGTCTGTTATGACGACTATCTTCATCAGTTTACTTACGATGACGGAAAGGGGCATGCCAATGTCAACAGACTAAAAGACAAAGTGAAAATGGCGGATTTCTTGGTTTATGATAAAACGGAGAACAGGATATACTTCATCGTTCATGAACTCTCGGACGAGAATTCTGCCAAAAAGATAAAAACAGCAAGGAAACAGCTATCAGACACACTGAATCAGTTATACAAATCTGCACGTATTGCAGAGTTCATCGATGGTTTTGAGAAGAAAGTGTGTGTTCTCTCTGCCAAAGACTCTCGAAGCATAGTTTCTACAGAAGGGATGGCAGATGGATTCAGCCAAATATATAAAGTTCTGCCAGATCCGCTTCAGTTTAATTGGGGACAAATAGGAACCCACAAATTCAAAGCGTTCGAGACCAGCTACGTGCAATTAGAGAAATAGGAAACAACTATGGCAAAAGACTACAGCGAAGACCTGCTCGTACAAAAGAGTACTGCCGAACTTGCAACCTTAAACAGCATAACAATCATTTAATTTTCAATATGGAAAGAACTGATTACATAGAAACTCGTGAGGATATAATCTACAATATAAAGACATTGTACTCATACCTTCATGGTGACAGCGGTGAAGACTATAAATCGTGGGCTATAGAAAAGTTAAGACTTGGTAGAAATATGGTCATTGAGATTATCGATGGTCATGTATGCTTCGGACCAAGCAGATTTGTTGGTTATCTGAGCAATACGAAAGAAAAACATGACGTCAATCATGGGGATGGCAAAGATACAGACAAAAGAATCAAACAGTTCTACCAGAAAGTTGCCGACGACAGATTAGACGCTTTTATGCATTCAGAACTTTCAAAGTATGAAGAATCATCCGCGAGTAAAAAGTATTGGATACCTAACGATATGACTGTTGAAGATATAATTAAAGCAATGAAAAAAAGTACTTCTTTTATTCCACATTACCAAAACTACGATAAATTTTGGCATATTCAGATGCATTTACCAGAGGGCAAAGATGGTGTAATTATTGATTCCTCACTTATGCTGATGGAGGCTGAACCAATAATAGGAACAGGTGAATGGGATGACGCACAATGTAGAAACTTCAAAACTATAGACAATGGCAGTATTGTATTAGTTAGAAAAGGAAGCCAAGCATTAGCACTGTGTCAAATTATTGGAGATAATTTCACAAATGATAGTTTAAGTGCTAAATATATCAATATTAATTATCGAAAAGTAAAAATAATCGCATGGGCAAGCGAATACAAACAACCTCGTTCAGGACTTTTCTCACAGGGAACATTTAAATCATGTAGTAAAGGAACAGAACAATATAGTTATATTGAAAGTTGGTTGAAATATATGAATGACATTGCATATTTAGAGAAGTGCGCTAAACTTCTTAGCAAAAAGCACAACATTATCCTGCAGGGCGCTCCTGGCACGGGCAAGACCTATAATACGGCAGCCATTGCCTTAAAAACATTGGACATAACAGATGTTGATCTTACAGATCATAAGGCTGTAATGATTCGGTATGACGAATTGCTTGGTAAACAAATCTTCTTCACCACCTTCCATCAGTCACTTGATTATGAGGATTTTGTGGAGGGCTTGAAGCCGCATGTACAGACAGACGATAAAGGAAACTCTATTGGCGTAACCTATGAGCCGGAGGATGGCATCTTCAAACGTGCCTGTAACGCGGCTCAAACAGACCAAAGCAAAGACATTGTTAAATGTATTGACGACTACATACAAAAGATAAAGGGATATGAGAACAAGCGAGAGATACCTACAGTTTCAGGCAAGTCAGCGCTCTATGTATGGTGGTCGGAAGGTAATAACACTATAAGTACAAGAAGCGTATTGTCACAAAGCACAAAAGGTGATCAATATACGCCTTCTCCATTGAATATAGAAAAGGTGAAAATGCAGGCACTTGGTGAGGGTGAAGAAAATAATTGGCGACAATATGCCCAAGCATTTATTAATGCCGTTAAAAGAGAATACTTCACCACTACCAACAAGCCCGTCGTCCTCATTATCGATGAGATAAACCGAGGAAACGTATCGAAGATATTCGGTGAACTCATCACTTTGCTCGAATCAGACAAGAGAAGTCAAGGCAATCATCCCATCAAGGTTATTCTTCCATATACAAAGACTGAGTTTGGAGTGCCTTCCAATCTGTATATCATAGGTACGATGAACACAACAGACCGGAGCACTGGCACACTTGACTATGCCCTACGCAGAAGATTCGCCTTCGTAACCCTGCAATCAGACCGCTCTGTCATAGAGAAACACTATGATAAGTTAGGAAACGCTAACTTGAGGGATATGGCTGTGGCATTGTTTGATGACATTAAGAAGTTCATCGAAAGCCCGAAGCATCTCTGTGGCGACATGAGCATTGACGACCTTATGGTCGGTCATAGCTATTTCATGGCAGAGGACGAGGAAGAACTGAAGGATAAAGTTGAATACGAGATAATCCCTCTTATCAATGAGTATATCAACGACGGTATTCTCAATGTGAAGAATGAGGAAAAGAAAACGGCGTTTGACTCTTGGCTTTCATTAGCTCCAATTCAAGAAACTGATGAGGACGAACAAGAAGAGGAAGAACAATAGATAAAAAGACAGCATATATGAAGCCCATTGTGATTCAAGAACACGAACAACTGAGCATCGAACAAAACGACAGATATGAACGTCTGAGTCTTGTTCGATGGGATAAGCCTATGGATAATTCGCCATGGGGCTATTATGCTTCGTATATGATTGGAGCAGAATGGATAGACGAGAAAGAAGCATTGGTCGTGACAACAAAAAGAGGTATGGAGAAGATAGACTTCCTAACTATGTTCATGACCTGCTTCACATCTGACTTGTCAGTAGAGGCTTTCTCCGAAATATACAACATTGACAGTGAGGCACCAACCATTTATGCTCCTTCGTTAAAGGGTGTGCTAAGTCCGCTTATCGTTCTGCATTTTCTTGGTGTTGTCTGCAGGATAAGGTCTTTGAAGAAGGGCTATGTCCATTATAGCGAGAACCTCAAGAAGGTAAAAGGACATATAAAGGTGATGAAGAACGAGCGAAAGAATATTGCTGTCAAACGATTTGACAGAGTGTTCTGTGACTATGACGAATATACAACTGATATCCCAGAAAACAGATTGATAAAGAAAGCTCTCTTGTTTTCAAAGCAGATATTGAGGCCTGTCATCGAAATCCATCAATCTGGCACAAAGGCTAAGATAATGCTTTCAAGGGCACTGGCCATGTTTGAAAACGTAAGCGAAGACGTACAGACAAGAGAAGTGAGACAAATAAAGGGACATAAGCTGTTTTCTGAGTACAACGAGGCTGTTCGTCTGGCAAAACTAATTCTCCAACGATATGACTATAGCATAAGCAAGACAAGCAAGGAGGAAGAATATGTCTCGCCGTTTACACTTGACATGTCATTGCTGTATGAGCATTACGTATACGGATTGCTTCGGGAGGCATATGGAAACAGAATATTATACCAATGTGAAGGTAAGACCGGCTTTCCTGATTTTCTGTATTGTTCGAGCGGTTTTAGAGCCATACTTGATACCAAGTATATCCCTAAGTATGAGGCTACGTCGCTTGATAACAATGTAATCAGACAGTTGAGCGGTTATAGTAGAGATTTACCTATATTGAAAAAGTTGGGCTACAAAGATATTGACGAAGATTCTCCTATCCCGAATGTTCCTTGTATTATTATCTATCCTAAAGATGGTGATGATGTCAAGAACCCTTTTAAGAATAGAGAACTTAAAGACTTATGTAAAACGCCAGTACGCAAATTAGCAAGGTTTTATAAGATTTGTATTCCACTACCCGTAATGGATTCTAAAAAATAAGACTATGGCAAAAGACTGCAGCGAAGACCTGCTCATACAAAAGAGTACTGCCGAACTTACGTTTGCTTTTAAGATTTTTTTATTTTCCGTACATTCGAAAATTCCGATATTTCGACACTAACCCGACATATTTGTTGTATATTTGCACTTGCTAAAAATTAATTTATGAAGACAACAAATCTATTGCGATCTACAGCGGTGGCTGTGTTGTTGCTCTTTATGGGCATCATCAATGCAGCAGCTGCTCCAAACCTCACCCAGTATGTCAACCAGTACGTTGGAACAGGTGGACACGGTCATACGTTTATGGGCGCCAATGTGCCCTTCGGACTCGTCCAGCTCGGCCCCACAGAGCCTACACGCGGTTGGGACTGGTGCTCAGGCTATTATTATGACGACAACGAGCTTATAGGCTTCGGCCACATGCACCTCTCAGGCACCGGCATCGGATGTCTCGGCGACGTGGCTTTCCTGCCCATCAAGGACAGCAAGCAGACGGCGGCACGCTTCTCGCATGACGACGAGAAGATGCACCCGGGCTATTACTCGCTCCGCCTTCACGAACCCGAAGTGCTCGTGGAACTTACCGCTACGGAACGTTGCGGCTTCCATCGCTACACATTCCAGAACGGCGCCAAGGCACAGCTCGCACTCGACCTCTCGCAGTGCATAGGATGGGACAAGCTCAATGACTGCCTCCTCACACAGGAGACACCCACCCGCCTCACCGGATTCCGCCGCTCCAACGGATGGGCAGCGGACCGCCGCATCTACTTTGACATCGAGTTTTCGCAGCCCGTAACCGTGCAGCGCCTCGACTCGATGGAGCGCGTGATGCTCACAGTAAGCGACGCCACGAAGCCGTTGCTCGTAAAGGTGGCGCTCTCGCCTGTCAACATTGACAAGGCTAAGGCCAACATGGCTGCCGAACTGCCCGCATGGGACTTCGACGCTGCCGTTAAAGCAGCCGATGAGGCTTGGAACCGTCAGCTCTCGCGCATCGAGATTCAGACCAACGACCTCACCAAGAAGCGCATCTTCTATACTGCCATGTATCATCTCATGACCTCATGCTCTAAGTTCAACGACGTTGACCTCGAGTATCGTGGCGCAGACGGAAAGGTGCACAAGGCAGACTTCACCAACTACACCACACTCTCGCTCTGGGACACATACCGCGCATCACACCCGCTCATGAGCTTCCTCTTCCCCGAGATGCAGCGCGACTTCGCCAAGACATTCCTCAACATCTACAAGCAGCAGGGACGCCTCCCCGTATGGCATCTCATGGGATCGGAGACCGACTGCATGGTGGGCAACCCCGGCGCCATCGTACTCGCCGACCTTACCATGAAGGGATTCGTGGAGGACAAGGAGCTTGCCTTCGAAGCCCTGAAAGCCACACAGATGAAGGACGACCGTTCGCTCGGTCTGCTCAAGGAGCACGGCTACATCCCCTGGAACCTCGAGCCCACCAACGAGACCGTCGCTAAGGCGCTGGAATACTGCGAGGCTGACGACGGCGTGGCAAAGGTGGCTAAGATGCTCGGCAAGACAGCCGATCAGGAATACTTCTACAACCGTTCACGCTCATACAAGAAATACTGGGATCCGAAGACACGCTTCCTCCGTGCCATCAGCACCGACGGCACCTTCCGCGAGCCCTTCAATCCCTTCTTTGCAGAGCACCGCACCAACGACTACACCGAGGGCAACGCTTGGCAGTACACCTTCCTCGTTCCCCACGACGTGCGTGGCCTTATCTCGCTCTTCGGTTCGGACAAGGCGTTCATGACCAAGCTCGACTCGCTCTTCTTCGTCGAGGGCTACGCCGGCGACAACGCTTCGCCCGACATGTCAGGCATGACAGGACAGTATGCCCACGGCAACGAGCCCAGCCACCATGTTATATATATGTATAACTACGCCGGACGTCCCGACAAGGCTGCTCCTATGCTCCGCAAGATGATGAACGAGATGTATCGTGACCAGCCAGACGGACTCTCAGGCAATGAGGACGTAGGTCAGATGTCGGCATGGTATATCATCTCTGCCATGGGACTCTATCAGGTGGACCCCGTAGGCGGACGCTTCGTAATCGGATCACCGCTCTTCGACAAGGCTTCGGTAAACGTCGGTGGCGGCAAGAAGTTCACCGTCGTGGCTAAGAACAATTCGGACCGAAACATCTACGTGCAGAGCGTACGTCTCAACGGCAAGCCACACAGCAAGTCATACATCGAGTTTGATGACATCCGCCACGGCGGAACGCTGGAGCTGGTGATGGGTCCGAAACCCTCTAAGTGGGGCACAAAGAAAGCTGACAGACCATAAAGCTGGCAGCCGGACAATCAGAGAGAAAAAACAACAGGTCATACACAACTTAATATTTTACTGTTATGAATCTTCATCTAAGTTCACAAATTGTACTTAACAAAGTTCCTGAACAGTACTACCGTCCTCGTACAGCAGTGGAGCGTTCAGAGATTACGCGTTGCGAGAAAATCTTCACAGACATCTTCCCAAGCGTGGAAGAAGGAGCCAAGCTCATTGCTGACAGCGTGGAGAAGGAGATAAAGCGTGCCAAGGAAGCAGGCAGAAAATGCGTGCTCGCCCTCGGTACGGGTCTCTCGCTCACTCCCGTCTATGAGGAACTCGTGCGCCGTCATAAGGAATGCGGACTGAGCTTCGACAATGTCGTAGTGTTCAACGCATACGAATATTTCCCCCTCAACGCCGACAGCAAGCACAGCGCCATCAGCCAGCTGCGCGTACGCTTCCTCGACCACGTGGACGTGAAGGCAGAGAACATACACACACCCGACGGACACATCGGACAGGAAGACGTCCTCGAGCACTGCCGCGCCTATGAGCAGCTTATTGCAGCCGAAGGCGGACTCGACATCGCCCTCCTCGGCATCGGACGTATGGGCAACATCGCCACCAACGAGCCGGGCTCGAGCCTTGCATCGCAGAGCCGCATCATCCTCATCGACCAGACCTCACGCGACGAGATGACCAACAGCTTCGGCACACAGGAGCAGGTGCCGCCGTGCTCCATCACCATGGGCGTGCACACTCTCCTCTCAGCCCACAAGATGTTCCTTACGGCATGGGGCGAGGAGAAGGCAGAGATGGTGCAGAAGATTGTGGAAGGCCCCGTTACGGACGCCATCCCCGCATCCTTCGTACAGACACATAACGACGCCAAGTTTGTCTGCGACCTTGCTGCCGCCGCCAAGCTCACGCGCATCGTACATCCCTGGCTCGTCACCAACTGCGAGTGGAACGAGAAAACCATCCGCGCCGCCGTCGTCTGGCTCTGCCAGCTTCTGGACAAGCCAATCCTGAAGCTCACCAACAAGGACTATAACGAGAACGGACTTTCAGACCTGCTCGCCCGCTTCGGTTCGGCATACAACTGCAACATCAAGATATTCAACGACCTGCAGCACACCATCACAGGATGGCCTGGCGGCAAGCCCAACGCCGACGACACCAACCGTCCTGAGCGTGCCATGCCGGCACAGAAGCGCGTGATAGTGTTCTCGCCGCATCCCGATGACGACGTCATCTCGATGGGTGGCACCATCCGCCGCCTCGTTCAGCAGAACCATGACGTGCACGTGGCATACGAGACCTCTGGCAACATTGCCGTGGGCGACGAGGAGGTGACACGCTTCATGCACTTCGTCAACGGATATAACCAGCTGTTCTGCGACAACAAGGACGAGGTGATAAAGAAGATGTACGCCGACATCAAGAACTTCCTCGCACAGAAGCGTCCGTCAGACATCGACACGCCTGAGGTGCGCACCATAAAGGGACTCATCCGTCGCGGTGAGGCACGTACTGCCTGCACCTACAACGGCATACCCCTTGACCACGTCCACTTCCTCGACCTCCCGTTCTATGAGTCGGGCAAGATAGAGAAGCTTCCGATGACGGAGAAGGACGTCGAGATTGTACGTGCGCTGCTCCAGAAGGTGAAGCCGCATCAGATTTACGTGGCAGGCGACCTCGCCGACCCGCACGGCACACACCGCAAGTGTACGGACGCCGTGCTCGCAGCCGTGGACCTCGAGAAGCAGGCAGGCGCAGCATGGCTTGACGACTGTCGCATCTGGATGTATCGCGGAGCGTGGGCAGAATGGGAAATCGAGAACATCGAGATGTGTGTGCCGATGTCACCGGAGGAGCTTCGCGGCAAGCGTAACAGCATCCTCAAGCACTCTTCGCAGATGGAGAGCGCACCCTTCCTCGGCAATGACGAGCGTCTCTTCTGGCAGCGTGCCGAAGACCGCAACCATGCCACAGCAGAGCTTTATCATTCGCTCGGCTTGGCATGCTACGAGGCAATGGAGGCTTTCGTGCGCTACAATCCGTAATGCACGCTAAGATGTAAAGACTTTTCTTATAATTTTGTATATCCACATAACGTTTTTCGGGGGCGATTGGACGTGAGTCCGGTCGCCCTTTTTCGTATGCCTACAAATATGTTGACGATATTTGTGTCTAAAATTTTGTTTTTTATTTGGTTCTTTTAAAAAAATCGCTAACTTTGCAAAAAGAAAGAATAATATTTTAGATTTTACCTACCACTTGCTGTGATTTAAACCAATGCGCTATAACACTAACAAAAAAACATTCCGCTTGTTTGCCATTGCCACGGCGTTCATCGTCATGGCATTAGTCTCGGCATGCGGAGGCAAGACAGACCGTGCTGACGGCACCGATACCGTCAGGCTCAAACGTCTCAGCCAAATAGACGACTCAATTGTGAAGCGCGTCCCGAATATGGAGGCTATCGTGCATCAGGGAATGAAAAACGCAAAAGACAGCATCACCTATTACGAATATTATCTCAGACTTGCCCGTATCTACTGGCTCTCCACGGAGCCGGAAAGAGTGGACGCCTGCGTGCGCCGCATCGAGGCTTTCTGCAAGCGCGAGATGCAGACGAATGAAGGCGAGCGGAATATGCCACGTCTTAACTCGCTCCTTGCCGGCGCCTACAACTGCCTTGCAGCTGTCAACCATAACTTCCATCGTGACCGTGAGGTGAGCGTGCCGATGTATAAGAAAGCGCTCAGCCTGCTAAAGAACAGTGACAGCAAGGAGGAGATGCCGAAGACATACGCCAACCTTGGCGACGCATACATACAATGCAGCGACATACCCGAGGCGGCACGCTGTTATCGCCGTGCCCTCTTTCTGGTGGACTCGCTCCGAATGCCTGAACAGGAGAACGTGACGCTCTATATGGGACTGGCTCAGATTTATCTGACGCTCGGCGACGAACGTAACGCCCTGAAGTATTATCGCGCTACGGAGAAACACTACCCCGACATGACACCCGCCATGCAGTCATACTATCTCTGCAACTGCGGCAACTTCTATTACTTCACGAAGGATTATCCCTCCGCATTAAAGATGTTCCTCCGTATGAAGCGGCAGCTTGAAGACAATAAGCTGCAGGACCACTTCGACATGTATCTCTGCAAGATAAACCTCGCCGACGTTTATCTTAATATGGACAGCCTCGCACAGTCGAAGCGCTTGCTGGACGAGGTGGAGCCGTTCTTCCGTAGGGTGGGGGATGTCACAGCCAACTATTACTGCAATACCATCCGCATCGGACTGGCGGTGAAGGAGCATGACATACAGAAGGTGACAAAGATTCTGGCTACTGAGAAGCCTAATGATGCCGTGCCTTATATGATGGTGAACATCCGCAACCGATATCTGCGCCAGTACTATGCGTTCAAGGGAGATTATCGTAAGGCGTACACAACACTGGAGGAGGATGTGGCTTACACAGACTCGCTGGAACACAACAAGTCGAAGATGCGATCAGCCGAAATCATGGCTCGATTCCAGGCAGACACCACCCGACTGCATCACGACATTGCCATAGAGCACAAGAACGCCGTCATACAGAAAGCCAATACGAAGGTGTCTATAGCTGTGTCTGTAGTGCTGGTCTTGGTATTGATAATGGTGGTATGGCTGATGAGAATGAAGAAGAAACGCATAGAGTATCAGGTGGATATCCTCAATCTGAAACTCCTCAATATGCGCAACCGCATATCGCCCCACTTCGTCTTCAACGTCCTGAACAACAAGATAGGTTCGTCAGACGAGAAGGAAGCATCAGAACTGGTGGCGCTCTCGAAGCTGATAAGGGCAAACCTCGACATGTCGCTGATGCCATGCATCACGCTGGACCGCGAGATGGACTACCTGCATAAGTATGTCACGCTGGAGCGATATCTGCTTGGCGACGACTTCACGTTCCGTCTGGACATCTGCGAAGGACTTGACATGAGCACCATCAATGTGCCCTCGATGTTCCTGCAGATTCTTACCGAGAACGCCATCGTACACGGACTGAAGGGATGGGAAGGACATAAGGAACTCTCCATCAGCATCACACGCCAGCCCGTTAACGACGAGGCACGCGACGGAGCGATGCAGACGGTGGTGACTGTGACCGACAACGGACCGGGGTTCAACCACCTCAGACTGAAGAAGAAAACTGGACTTGGGGTTATCACGCAGACCATTGCCGTGACTAACCAGCGAAACCGCAGGAAGATGCGGTTCGACATACATAACATCACCGACAAGGAAGGAAAGGTGATGGGTTGTCAGGCAACATTAGCTGTGCCTGACGGAATACGTTATTGATACTTTTATTAAACACTTTAAACGGACATAGAGAAAGATGAACATCGCTATTGTAGACGACGACAAGACGGCTGCGAGATTGCTTGCCGATAAACTGAAGGGATTTGAGGAGGCTCATATCTCCGGCATTGCCGCTAACGGAATGGACGGACTGGCCCTCGTCATGGACACAAAACCCGACTTGCTGTTCCTCGACATCGAGCTGCCTGACATCTCCGGCATAGAGTTTCTGGAACGCATCGCCGATTCGGCTGCAAGCGATTGTCGCGTGGTGATTGTATACGGCACATCAGAAGTTTATGCTTTCCGCCTTCCGCAATCAGGCGTTCGACTATCTGATGAAGCCCATCGACGACCAGGAGCTGCGCACCATCATCCGTCGTGTATGTCTTGATATGCAGATGCCGAAGCCCGTTTCGCCGATGCGTGTGGCTTTGTCAGACAATGCCGCCAATGCAGTGACGATGTGTGCAGACGGCATCGGACGACGCACGGACGGCAAGTTCCTTATCTATACCAATGCCGTGGACTTCCGCCTTGTGGACGTTCGCGACATCGGCATCGTTGCTTATCAGCACGGTTCGAGAGTATGGGAGATGTACGTCTCTGGACTCGACAAGCCCATCCGACTGAAGCGAAACGTGACGAGCGACATGATTGTGGCGCTCGACCCGTCTCTTGTCCGTGTCAGCCAGAAGCATATCATCAATCTGACTTACCTTATGGAGGTGACCGACAATACGTGCCGACTCTTCCCTCCGTTCAACAATCTGACGGATGTGAAGGTGGGCAGATTCTACAGGAAGAAGCTCATCGAGATGTTCAGCGGCTTCTAAGAGGGCTTTGCCTTGGGTCAAGGCAAAAGCCGTTTATATAATATAAATATGTAAGAAGGGCTTTTCTTGGCGGAAAAATGTGTAACTTTGTACCCTTAATGTGTTTTAAAAAAGAAAGGATACAAGTAGAATGTTAGATTTACCAAAGGATCCGATGATGCTCTTCAGCGTCATCAATATGCGTTTGCGTGATATTTATCCATCACTCGATGCGCTTTGTGACGACCTTCATGTCGACAAACAGGAGATAACGGACCGTCTGGCTACCGCCGGATTTGAGTATAACGCTGAACAAAACAAATTCTGGTGATGAACACAAGACCTACACGCCACCACTACCTTGCGTTGCTCTCCATCGGCATTCCCATTATGATAGGACAGATGGGAATGATAGTGCTCAGCTTCGCCGACACGATGATGGTAGGTCATCACAGCACCACGGAGTTGGGTGCTGCTTCTTTCGTCAACAGTATCGTCAATCTTGTCATCATCGCAGGCACCGGATTCTCTTACGGACTGACCCCGATCGTAGGAGGAGCCTTCGGACGACGCGAGTTGGCTCAGGCAGGTTCGGCTCTCCGCTCCGCCCTTGTCGCCAACACGTTAGCTGCCGCTGTCATGGTATTGGCGCTCGGTACGCTTTATCTGTTTGTTGACAGGCTCGGACAGCCTGACGAACTGATGCCGTACATACGCCCTTATTACCTGGTGTTGCTTGCGTCGCTGCCCTTCGTGATGCTCTTCAATGCTTTCAAGCAGTTCACGGACAGCATAACGGAGACACGCACGTCGATGTGGATATTGCTCTCCGGCAATGTCCTTAACATCCTCGGCAATTATCTTCTCATCTACGGTAAGGCAGGTTTCCCAGAGCTCGGCGTAGTAGGAGCCGGTGTTTCCACGCTTTTCTCGCGAATATATATGGTGGTGATGTTCTTTATTGTCTTCTGGACACGCCGCACCTTCGCCGCTTACCGTGAAGGCTTCGCCGGGTTGGGCTGGTCGCGCTCCGTGGTACGTAGGCTTGTTGCCATCGGTTCGCCCATTGCCCTTGAGATGGGTATGGAGACCGCCGCCTTCTCGCTTACAGTCATCATGGTGGGTTGGATTGGCACCATAGCACTCGCTTCGCATCAGGTAATGACCACCATATCGCAGTTTACGTTCATGGTTTATTACGGTCTTGGAGCCGCGGTAGCCGTTCGTGTGAGCTATTTCCACGGACAGTCAGACCATCAGGGCACACGTCAGACCGTCATAGCCGGACTCCATCTTATGGTGGCTTTGGAGCTGCTTCTGGGTGGCATCATCTTCCTGCTGAGATATGACATAGGATCATGGTTTACTGATTCGGCAGCCGTGACAAGCGGCGTGGTGTCGCTGATGTTGCCGTTCTTCATCTATCAGTTTGGAGACGGTCTTCAGATTACCTACGCCAATGCCCTGCGAGGCATAGCCGACGTCAAGCCCCTCGTCGTCATAGCCTTCATAGCCTTCTTTGTCATCTCCCTGCCCCTGAGCTATGTCTTCGCCTTCCCCTTAGGCTACGGTCTTGTAGGCGTATGGATGGCGTTCCCCTTCGGACTGACAACAGCCGGCGTGATGATGTGGTGGAGGTTCAGAAGTCAGATGAAAGCGCTGGACAAGAGCCCCAAGGCATAGCCCCTGGAAAATTCTCTCCCAATAATTTGGCAGTCTCAAAATTTATTGCGTATTTTGCGAAGTTAAAGGGAGAGGGGCCTCATAGCTCTTATAGAATGCCTAGAACCTCTAGAATCTCTAGAAGGTCTAGAATCCCTAGAAGGTCTAGAATCTCTAGAATGTCTAGAGCCTCTATCCCCTAACCAGAAAACAGAAAAGACATGCAATACACAATAAACGTTCGCGGGCGTCTTGTTGACCTCTCCCAGCCAATGGTGATGGGCATCCTCAATGCCACCCCCGACTCCTTTTATTCAGGATCTCGCAAGCAGACAGAAGCCGAGATAGCCGACCGTGCCAATCAGATTATCTCTGAAGGAGGACGTATGATTGACGTCGGCGCGTTCTCAACGCGTCCCGGCGGAGCTATGGAAGTGAGCGAAGAAGAAGAGACATCGCGCCTTAAGCGTGCCCTTGCCATCGTGAGACGAGAGCAACCCGATGCCATAGTTTCCGTCGACACCTATCGTCCTCGCGTGGCACGCCGCTGCGTGGAGGAGTTTGGAGCGGACATCATCAACGACGTTTCCGAGGGAGGCATCACCGGCATTGTTGACACCCCGATACACGAGGAAGGCGACATGTTTCAGACTGTAGCACAGTTGCAGGTGCCTTACATCCTTATGTCCGTGCAACCCACCCTCGAAACGATGATGAAGAACTTCGCTGATGAGGTGCAGCGCCTTCGCAATCTCGGCGCTAAGGACATCATCCTCGACCCGGGATATGGTTTCGGCAAGACCCTCGACCAGAACTACGAGATACTGAGTCATGCGGAGCGCCTCGCCGAACTTGAACTTCCCGTACTTGTCGGCATCTCGCGCA
>ERZ506880.400-NODE-400-length-17294-cov-3.691687_pt1 | contig 17294 bp, 9 predicted proteins | sample MGYA00512906_ERZ506880 | MGnify/ENA metagenome assembly ERZ506880
AACAATCCGGTTGTTGCCGCAGGCACGTGGCATCTGATCGATATCAACGATGATTACGTCTATGCGTTCGTCCGCAAGCTGGGCGACGCCGCGTTGCTTACCGTGGTGAATCTGTCGGGCAAGCGTGTGGCTATTCCCTCCGATAGTGCCGCCTTGACGGAATCCGGGGTTTCCGAGCCGCGGATCGTGGTGTCTACGCATGGGGCGACGCATGCTGTGGTTTCCTTGGCGAATAAGGAATTGAGCGCTTGGGAGGGCATCGTCGTCGAATTGTGACGCATGGTGCGGCGGCATTGCGAAGCCGTGCGTAAGTCGGTGAGGGGAACGTGACTGCATCGCGTTCCCCTCATGCGTTGGTCTGCTGATGTTCGAGAAGCGGTTTGCCCAATGCAAGTGCGACTCTTACAATGCCATGTATGGAACAAAAGGACGTACTGAAAGCACTGCAGCGTGACCATGCAGCCGAACTCAAACTCGCAGCGAAGCGTTTGAAGGGCACGGCTCGCCACACCAGAATCATTCCCTCCCCGGTGCTGAGCGAAACAACGGGTCATGAGATTCTGCTCAAACCCGAGAATCTGCAGGTCACCGGTTCGTTCAAGATTCGCGGTGCTTACTATAAGATTTCACAACTCACCGATGAAGAAAAGGCGAAGGGTGTGATAGCCTGCTCTGCGGGCAACCATGCACAGGGTGTAGCGCTGGGAGCTACAGCCATGGGCGTAAAGAGCCTCATCTGTCTGCCAGAAGGTGCTCCTATCTCCAAGGTAGAAGCTACCAAGCGACTGGGTGCTGAAGTCTGTCTGGTACCTGGCGTTTACGATGATGCCTACCAGAAGGCGTTGGAACTGAAAGATGAGCATGGCTACACCTTCGTTCACCCTTTCGATGATGAGAACGTCATCGCCGGTCAGGGCACCATCGGATTGGAAATCCTCGACCAGCTGCCAGATGTAGAAGCTGTCGTCGTTCCTGTAGGTGGCGGTGGACTTATCTCTGGTGTAGCCTTTGCTATCAAGTCGCTGAATCCTAACGTCAAAGTATATGGTGTTCAGGCTGAAGGAGCCGCAAGTATGGTTCAGAGTCTGCACGACCATAAACAGGAGAAGTTGCCTTCTGTAGCAACCGTAGCCGATGGTATTGCCGTAAAGGAACCGGGCAAGATTACCTTTGAAACTTGCTCCAACTATGTAGACGAAATCGTAACCGTGAGCGAGGATGAGATCTGTGCAGCCATCCTGAAACTCATAGAGAGCGAGAAGATGGTAGCCGAAGGCGCCGGTGCAGCCAGTGTGGCAGCCGTAATGTACAACAAGGTTCCGGTGAAGGGCAAGAAAACCATCTGCGTTGTAAGCGGCGGTAACATCGACGTAACCATCCTGAACCGCGTCATCACCCGTGGTCTTGCCAAGAGCGGACGTCTCTGTACCATCGAGATGGAGCTGGATGACAAACCGGGAGAATTGGTAGAGGTCTGCTCCGTCATCGCCGGATTGGGTGGCAACATCACCGGTGTTCACCACGACCGTTCTGCCAACCGCAACAAGGTGAATGCCTGCGTGCTCCGCCTGACGATGGAGACTCGCGACGAGGAACACGTAAAAGAAATCAAGGAGGCTTTGGAATCAAAGGGATTCCATCTCTGGATAGTATAACCGTGCAGAGACTTACAAAAATCCATAAAATATAAAAAGAGGGTGTGCCGTCAGTTGATAGCGCATCCTCTTTTTATATATCATTAAAAGCTTTATTACCATCAAGCTCTTTTGTTATTGAGCTTTATCTTTAATAGAGCTACTTTACTTCCTTGAGCAAGCAAGGGCGAACCTTCTCGGTTACACCAGCTTCCTCAGTAATCACGGTAGTGAGAGGCTTGCGATCGGCAGCATTCTTTGCCACCATCACCTTGTAATCACCAGCCTCAACCTGCCACTGACTATCAACCTCATTGAAAGAAGCCAGGTTCTTGTATGGGATGTCGATAGTAACTGTCTCCGACTCACCAGGCTGCAAATTCTTAGTCTTGGCGAAACCACGAAGTTCTCTGGTTGGTTTATCCATATCCTTGCCAGGAGCTGCCACATATACCTGAACAACTTCCTTACCAGCTACCTTACCAGCATTCTTCACAGTCACCAGGACCTTGATATTGCCCTGTGCATCCTTCGTTACCACAGGTTTGCCATACTTAAAGGTAGTATAGCTCATACCATAACCAAAAGGAAAAGATACAGGCACATTCTTAGTCTGGTAATAACGATAACCTACATAAACACCATCATTATACTCGGTGTAATCCACATTCTTCACGTTACCCTTGCTACCGATGCCCTTGCCCATAAACATACCAAGCACATCATCAACCTTGACAGTCTCAGGGTTAGGGAAATCAGCCTTAGAAGGAACATCGTTATAACTTACAGGCCATGTCATAGGAAGACGACCAGAAGGATTCTCCTTACCCGCCAAGATGTCAGCAACACAGTTACCACCCTCCTGACCAGGCAACCAAGACAACAATACAGCATCAGGACCACCAATCCAACTCTTGGTCTCAACAACGCCGCATACATTCAAGATGACAACCACCTTCTTACCTGCCTTATGGAAAGCGTTGCAAACGCCAGAAATCATATCCTTCTCCTCCTTGGTGAGATTGAAGCTATCAGAAATCTTTCGATCCAAGAACTCACCAGACGACTTACCAATAGTGATGATTGCCATATCGTTGTTTTTGACGGCAGCAGACATATTCAATTCAGCAAGGCTCATCTCAGGGATGAAGTGACCAGGCAAGAAAGCCTCCAAAGGATTCTTTGGCTTTGGCAAGTTCGCCTTTGCCTTTGGAGCATACTCTATGTATGACTTCTGGATGTCGCCATCCACCTGATAGCCAGCATTCTTCAAACCATCCAACAAACTTACCACATAAGCATGGTTAACATTGCCAGAACCAGTACCACCAGCTATGAAATCATAAGAAGTATTGCCGAAGAGAGCTATGTTCTTAATCTTCTGAACGAGTGGCAATACATTCTTGTTATTCTTCAATAACACCATTCCCTCGGTAGCGGCATTGCGAGCCACCAAAGCATGTCCCTTCAAATCAGGGTTGTTGTCGGCAACATACTGCTTGAAACGAGGAGTCTGCATGATATACTCCAAGATATGGCGTACATTGCGGTCGAGGATTTCCATCGACAGGCGACCATTGAGCACAGCCTTGCGAATCTCCTTCACCTGGTCTGCCTTACCTGGCATCAACAGGTCGTTACCCGCTTCCATCTGGGCAGCTGCGCTAAGACCACCAAACCAGTCAGTCATCACCATACCCTTGAATCCCCACTCATGGCGAAGAATCTCTGTTATCAAGTCACAACGCTCGCTAGACATCGTACCATTGATGAGATTGTAAGAAGTCATCACTGTCCAAGGCTGAGCCTCCTTGATAACGATTTCGAAAGGTTTCAAGTAAATCTCACGGAAAGTACGTGGATTACCGATAACATTGTTACGAGTACGATTGGTCTCCTGGTTGTTCAGTGCGAAGTGCTTCAACGAAGTACCGACATCGTTGCTCTCGATACCATTCACCATAGCTGCACAAATGGTACCAGCCAACAATGGATCTTCTGAATAATACTCAAAGTTACGACCACAAAGAGGATTACGCATAATATTGGTAGCAGGTGCCAACAAGACATCTACGCCATAATGCTTCACCTCGTCTCCCATAGAGGTACCTACGGAATACACCAAGTCTTTGTTCCAGGTAGAGCTCATCACTGTAGCCACAGGGAAGTGGGTACAGTAGAATGTCTTATCGGTATTCTTGCGTTTAGGGTCGATGCGAAGACCAGCAGGACCATCGGCTACAACCGTAGCAGGAATGCCCAGACGCTCAATACCATTCACCTGACCTGCGGCACCCTGTACCAACTGACCTTGGTTACCAATGGTAGCCTCCATCTGGCTCTCATACTTACCCGTAGAACCTACCACCAACTGAATCTTCTCATCGAGAGTCATCGCATTGATGACATCCTGGATAGGAGACACACCCAACTTTGGGTTCTGTGCTTGCACTACGAAAGTCGCAGAAAAAAGCACACATGAAGAAACTAATAATTGTTTTATCATTGTCTATATCTTATTTTTTAAATAATCTTTTACAAAACTCTTACTTGAAAAACTTATTTTATCATTTGAAAATCTTCTGTGCGAACTCTGTAAGATACACACGCCAATTACGCCAGATGTGGCCGCCCTCGGTCTCCATATAGGTATATTTATACCCCTTCTCATCGAAATAGCGACGCAAGCCGGCTGTACTCTTATACAAGAAGTCGGTCTTTCCCATACCTATCCAATACAATTTTGGCTTGTTCTTAAACAAGGTTGCCAACTGCTGCTTCGCCTCCTCGTCCTCTTGCAGCATCTTATAGAAATCGCTGCGAAAATCGCCAGTCTTTCCCACATGCAAACCAGCGGAGAATAGACCAACGTAATCAAACTTATTAGGGAAACGGCGAGAGATGTCAAAGGAGTGTCCACCACCCATTGACAAACCGCAGATGGCACGATGCGCCTTATCCTTGCCCACCTTGTAATGGCTCTCCACATAGTTCATCACATCAGGGAAGCTCTCATCCATCGTAGCCACCGCCTTGGCACCTTGGTAACCATAGAAAGAAGGCACATACATACCTGCCGACCACTCACCTGGAGCAGCCTGGCAATTAGGATTGCCATTGGTCATCACCACGACCATAGGCTTAGCCTTACCTGTGGCAATCAAATTATCAAGAATATGCTGTGCACGACCTAAAGTAGTCCAAGCATCCTCATCGCCACCTGCGCCATGAAGCAAGTAGAGCACTGGGTAATCCTTTCCCTTGTCGTAACCTGCTGGGGTATAGACGGTCATACGACGCTGCATCTTGAGCGTAGGACTGTCATACCAAACCTTCTGCACATTGCCATGAGGCACCTCATTGACGGTGTAGAGGTCACCACAGTCGCCTTTCTTGTCAGACAAGATAAAAATATTGGTTTCCAAAGTGATGTCACGAGTGATATAGACGCTTCCAGGATCCACAATCTTCACACCATCCAAGATGAGATTATAAGAATAAAGCTCAGGAGAAAGATTAGTGCTGGTAAAGCTCCATACTCCTTTGTCATCCTTCACCAAGTCTGCCACTCCCGGTGCATCATACTTTCCCACAGGGGTATCAATCTGCTTGGTAGGCAAGAAGTCGCCCGTAATCTGCACTTTCTGTGCATTGGGAGCCTTGAGACGGAAAGTAACTGTATGGTTGGCGTTTAACTCTGGAGATACCACAGGTACGTTGTCGAACAAAGCTTGTTGTGCAAAGCTGCTCATGCTCAAGAGCAAGGCTGTTGCCATAAATGTTATCTTTTTCATTGTGATGTTGTTTGAAGTTACTTAAAGATTTTCTGGGCAAACTCACCCAGGTAGATGCGCCAGTTGCGCCAGATATGACCGCCATCGGTCTCCATATAGGTGAACGGATAATGGTTCTTGGTCAGTTTCTCTCTAAAGGCGGTATTGTCCTTAAACAGGAAGTCGGTGTTGCCGATACCAATCCAGAAGAGCTTTGGCTTGGCAGCAAACAAGTCTGCCAACTTCTTGTCGAAGTTATCATAGATGTACTCGTTGGCGCCACCACTTCTTTGTTCCTTGCCAATGGCTGCCGAGAAGAGCCCCACATAACCAAAGGTCTTAGGATTGTTGATGGAAATGTAAAGGGAATGGAAGCCACCCATAGACAAACCTGCTATGGCACGGTTCTGACTATTTGCCAAAGTGCGATAACGGGCATCCACAAACTTCACTACCTCAGGGAAAGATACCTCGAAAGAACCCTCCATGGTCTTAGGCAATCCCAATGTAGGGACTATCAGATTATCCGAAGTCTGTCCTGGAGCTGCCTCCTGAGAGATATTGCCATTGGTCATGACAACGATCATTGGCTTCGCCTTGCCTTGCGCAATGAGGTTATCGAGGATTTGCGAAGCACGTCCCAAATCCATCCACGCTTCCTCGTCGCCACCGATGCCATGCAAGAGATAAAGCACAGGATATTTCCGCTTGCTGGTCTCGTAACCAGCAGGAGTATATACTGTCATACGGCGAGTAAGGCCAGCTTTGGCATCATCATACCAGACCTTTGATACGGTTCCATGCGCTACCTTGTTGACCTTGTAGAGATCTGCCTTTCCACCGCCTACCAGGAAATAGTTGGAAACGTTGGCGATGTCACGCACGGTATAGACGTTGAGATGGTCGGTAACACTGGCGCCATCCACCATCATGGTATAGCTATAAAGCTCTGGTGCCAAAGGAGCAGTAGTTGTAAAAGACCACACGCCCTTCTCATCCTTCTTCAAATCGGCTACTCCAGGCATATCATACTTACCCATCGGGGTATCTATTTTCTTGGTTGGCAAGAAGTCACCTGTTATCTGTACTTTATGTGCCTCTGGTGCCATGCAGCGGAAAGTAACGGTCTTGTCTGCATGAATCTCAGGAGATAGAGGCATCTGTCCTCCGAACAAGGCTTGCTGTCCGAAGGCAGATCCACCAATCGCACACAATGTTATTGCTAATATCGAAAATCTTTTCATTGGATATAACGTTTTACTTTTTATATTAATTACCAAAACTCTATTATCTTTTTCAATAACTGTTGATTATTCAAAATCTACAGCTTGATGAAAGGTATCTACCATCCTATTCAAGACTTTACTTGGCGATGGCTGCAAACTTAATCTTAAATGATCCTTTGCCAGCCGATCCATCCACACCACTCTGGGTTTCAAGGTCAGCGCCCTCGAATGAGAATAAGTCTTGTCCCTCTGCATCCTTAGCGGTAGAGATGATGATCTTACCAGCCGTGATGTATTGTGCGACACCAGCCTCATCCACGAAGTAACTACCACCCATGAAACCGTATTGAGGGAAAGCATAACCATTGCCCATCAACCAAGGCTCTGAAGCATTCCCTTGAATGGTATATTCACCAGCCAAGTCTGTATGACCGAGCTGATTGGCATTCACTGCCTCCAGATAAGCAGCAGGCTGACCTGCTGGATTGTTGATAGAGATGATATACTTGGTAGCATTAGGATTCACGACAACAGGAGCACCCGTTGACCAATCGACAATCTGAGTTGGAGCGATAGTAAGAGTATAGCCCGATGCCTCTGGGTCATCCTGTCCCACGACGAAGGCAAGCTCTCCTACATAATTCAACTTCACTCGCTGACCGGCGGCATTGGTAAACAAACCGTTCAAGTAATACTTGCCCTCGATAAGAGATACGTCGATGTCACCACTCTTCATTGCCTCACCATTCACCTTGACCACACAAGTTTTGTTAGCCACGGTCTCAGCTACGGTATAAGAGGCAGCGGGAAGAATCCACTCGGTACTACCAAAACTAACCTGAATGGTGGTTCCCTTTACATCTTTTATATCTACATTGAGTGCCTTCACGCCTTTCTTTAACTTAGTGGTAGGCTGCACGGTAGCCTCTTGCGATGTATAATTCTGCATATCTGCATATACTCCCTGCATACCATCAAGAGCATCGTTATCGCAGGCTGTGAAACACAGCCCTGCAATAAACAGACTTAATATTGAACCTATATATTTTTTCATATCAATATCATTTAAATATCATTTATTAGAAGATTACCATCCCGTATTCTGCTGGATATTAGGATTCAATTCTCTTTCCTTCAAAGGAATAGGAAGCAACATGTGCTTGTCTTGGAATCCGAAAGTAGAATTGGAGAAATCCCAACTTACGCCCTTGGAAGAGTAGTTAGGAATTTCCTTACCCTGTGAACCCAAGGCTTTCTTGGCATCACCCCAACGTACCAAGTCCTGGAATCGGGTACTTTCCAGACAGAGTTCCAAGCGCTTCTCTGTCTTGATGTCGTCCAAGGTAACGCTAGTCAAAGGAGTCTCCTTGGCACGTTCACGAATCTGGTTGATGTCATAGAGAGCCTTGTCTGGCTGACCAGCCTGTAAGTTAGCCTCGGCAGCCAGGAGGAGAACTTCGGCATAACGCATAATCTTTCGGTCGGTATATTGAAATCCCTGGAAGTAGGAGGCATCCATGATGTTGTCACTCTTCAATACGCGGTTCTTGAAGAAGAGGTAGCCTTCACATCCATAGATGTTCTGACCAGGATTCAACTTCACACCGTATGCTGTCATCTGATCACTATTGAGCAGGGTCTTCTGCAAACGATATCCATTCTTGCCCTCTGCTTTTACAAATGCATCATAGAGAGACTTGCGAGGATTCAAGAAGCCGTAGGTTCCCTGAGCCACTTCGTCGGCAGCCTTGCCTTTGAGCGTCATATTGCCAGTACGCCATCCTTGCATCAGGAAGGTCATGTCCATCTGGGACCAAGTCTGCTCCTGGTCATTACGCCACTGCAATTCGAGCATAGACTCACAGTTGTTGTTGTTGACAGCATGAAACTGCATGTCATAGTCGCCACGGAAGAGGTCGTACTTCTTGGAATCAACCACCTCATTGAGTACGGATGCAGCCTCCTGATACTTTTTCTGGAAGAGATAAGCCTTGCCCAAATAAGCCTTTGCCACTTCCTGGGTAACACGCATACCCGTCTCCTGATCGTCCTTGTTTTTCTTGGAAGGCAAGGCATTCATGCCGATAGCCTCTTTCAAGTCTGCCTCCACAACAGCCCAAAGTGCCTCTGGAGTACTGTTTGGCCGACGGTACTCATCTGTAGCCAAGAGATGATCTACCAATGGAGCTGTACCCCAAAGGGTAACCAGCTCGAAGTTAGCCCAAGCACGGAAGAAATAAGCCTCGGCTATGGCACGCTTCTTGACTTCCGTATCATTAGCCACCTTCTCTATGATGAGGTTTGACTGATAGATGACACCATAGAGCCCCGAGAACAGACCCTCGACATTGCCGTTGCTAGAATCGAAGGTATATTCATTCAACTGCTCGTATGAGTTGTTGTCGCCACGACTACCACCGCCACACCAAGCATCATCCGAAAGCATATTCTTGGTAAAGAACCAAGTATAATACAATCCCTTCACACGGCTATACATGGCAGCCACCGCCTGCTCGGTCTGCTCATTGGTCTTGTAGAAATCATCCTGACCACCCATATTGCCATGCTTTGCTATATCGAGTCTGTCTTCACAACCGGCAAACAACACTGCCACAACGAGAAGCAGACTATATATGATATTCTTTTTCATAATTTCCTAATGTTATTATATATATAGAATATGTATAGTGTTAGTTATATGAACCCTCAAGACCTTAGAACTCCAAGTTGAAGCCCATTACTACCTTCCTTGAGGTTGGATAACCGCCTTTGTCGATACCCATACCCACTACATCATTGGTAGAAACCTCAGGGTCGAAGCCTGGGTACTTGGTGATGGTGAAGAAGTCATCGAGAGACACATAGAGGCGCAAGTTACTGATTGCTACCTTCTTGAGAAGAGTCTTCGGTAAACTGTAGCCCAACTGAATCTGCTTAATCTTAAAATAAGATCCATCATATACCATTGCGCTGGATGTAGCATACTTGTCCATATTGTTGGCACCAGCACGTGGCTTGCTACCATTAGGATTGCTCTCCGTCCAACGGTCGTCATAGAAGAGTTTCTTCATCTTGTTGACCATAGGGAAGTCGGTACGGTTGATACAGTTGAATATCTTGTTGCCTGATGCACCAGAACCAAATACTGCCAAGTCGAAACCTTTGTAAGCTGCGGTCAAGGTGATACCATAGGTGAAGTCTGGAATGGCACTACCCAAGTCCATCTTGTCATCATCGGTCAAATCACCACTATCATTCAGGTCGGCAAAAGTTGGATCGCCCGTCTTTGGGTCTATGCCTGTAAACTGATAGCCGCGGAAGTAATACACAGGATAGCCCTTCTCGAAGTATGTGAGAGGCACATTCATAAAGGTAGTACCCTGCAAACGAGTCAAGGATGGGTCGAGATAAGTAACCTCGTTCTTCAAGGTAGCGAGGTTGCCACGTACACTGTAGCTGAAATCACCGATGTTGTCTCTCCAACCGAGTTCAAACTCGAATCCCTTGTTGCTTACGTTACCAGCATTGATAGGAGATGTAGTGCCGCCGATAACCAAAGATGGAGTGGTACCACCCACGAGCAAGTCCTTGGTCTTCTTCACGAAATAGTCCATGCTGAAGTTCATTCTGCCAGCAAAGAGGAGCGCATCAATACCCAAGTCGGTCTGCTCTGATGTTTCCCACTTCAGTTTATCGTTACCCATACTAGATGGACTAACAGACGTTGTATAATTATTACCAGGAACTAACGGATAAAAGCTACCCTGCGCCATATCGGTGCTGTAGGCATAGCCACCCAAGGAAGCCAAGCTACCATTCTGGCCCCAGCTGGCACGCAATTTCAAACTAGCCACAACATCTCTTAAAGGCTCGAAGAACTTTTCCTCAGAAATGGTCCAACCTCCAGACACAGCTGGGAAATATCCCCAACGATTGGTAGCTGGAAGCTTAGATAAGTCGGCAGCATCTGCACGGAGGGAAGCCTGCAGATAATAACGGTTCTTATAATCGTAACTCAAACGACCAAAGTAAGAATACTTGGCTGAGCGAGTTTTCTCACCACCTACAGACTTGGTAGCAGAAGCGGATGCGAAATTCAGATAGTAGAACAATGGATTGTTTTTCTTGACAGCGTCTTCACCATTAGCCTGCAAACCACCCTGCACGTAATCGTAGGTAGATTCCTGGAAAGAAATACCAACCATGGCATTCACGGTATGGTCACCAAACTTCTTCATATAGTTGGCAAAGTTTTCCCATTGATAATAGATAGAGGTAGAAGAAGATGCACTCTGATCTACATAATCACGGCTTTGCGTTGCATTTCCATAGAAAGGAAGTGAAGTGGAAGAACTGCGAGTACCCGACAAACGGTAACCAAGGCGAGAAGTAATCACAAGATCCTTGATAGGCTTGAAATCTGCATAAATGGAACCATTCACATTGAATCCACTGTTACGAGATATGCCATTGTCACGCATCACGAATGGGTTGAACTGCTCACCTGCATAGAAAGCAGACACACCATAGTAGTTACCAGCCGCATTGGTCAAGAGATGCTTTCCGCTTGCCAAGGCACTAGCAACATGAGCAGGCAAGTTTCCACCCTCGTATGCAACAGGGGTCAATGGATCCATAGAAAGCACAGCTGCCATCATAGAACCATACTCAGAACCCTCAGAAACAGAACGAGCGTTATATTTTTCAATCTGGTTAGTAGTACCCACCTTCAACCATGGCTTGATCTGATATTCAGCATTGATGGTAGCGGTGAGACGACGATAGAGATCATTATTACCTCTTACCATACCATCATTGTCAAGATAAGTAAGCGAAAGATAGTAGTTGCCATTTTGGTTACCACCCGTAAAGCCCAGGTTGTGCTTCTGCATCTTACCCTTGCCATAGATGGCATCTACCCAGGAGGTATTGGTTGTTCCATCCCAATTCTTCAAGAGATAATCCTCGGTAAAGGTCTTACCTTCTTTCATATATTGGATATATTCTTCGGCATTGAGCAACTTAGGCTTTTTAGCAAGCGATTCGATGGCATATTGGAAATCATATGTTATCTTTCCACTACCCACAGTACCCTTCTTCGTAGTAATGAGAACCACGCCATTACCTGCCTCAGCACCATATATGGCAGCAGAAGCGGCATCCTTCAACACTTCCATAGATGCAATGTCATTAGGATCGATACCACTAATATCGCCTAGGCGCACACCATCTACTACATAGAGAGGATCGGAAGAACCATTGGAAGAGAAACCACGGATACGAACGGTTGGTGATGCACCCGGACGAGCAGAAGAAGAGACAATCTGTACACCTGCGGTCTTACCCTGAAGAGCAGACTTGGCATTGGTGATGGTACGATTTTCCATATCTTCTTTCTTCACCTGAGAGATGGCACCTGTTACAGAACTCTTCTTCTGAACGCCATAGCCTACAACCACCACATCGTCGAGTACCTTGTTGTCTTCATTTAATGTTATCTTGAGTCTGGAAGAGTTGGCTAATACCTCTTTATTCTTATAGCCAAGATAAGAGAAGACAAGGGTCTTACCTTTTTGCACCTGGATCGTAAAGTTACCATCCATATCAGTTACAGTACCACCCTTGTTGTCTCCCTGCACACGCACGGTAACACCAATCAAAGGGTCGGCATTTTGGTCAACTACGAGACCAGCGACTTTCATCAGTTCCTGCGCCAAGGCAGCAGAACCGGAAATCATCAATAAGAACACGAAGGTTAGGAACCTTCTGTAATCATTCATTTTTCTCATAGATTTTTCTCATTAAGATAATACTTTATTAGTTAAGCTTTTATTCTTGTAAATCTGTTAATTGTTTACGGCTGCAAAGGTAGTACTTTTTATCATACACCTTTTTCTAACTTGTTTTCTTGTGTTACGTTTTTGTTCAAAATGGGGTTTTCTATATGTTCAAAAACTTGCGTATTTGTTAAAAAACTCTTATAAACCTTGTATATATCAAGGTTTTATAGTACTTTTGCAGCAACTATCAAAACCATCGATTATGAAACGAACAAAGGTATTTTATAACGTACTCATCCTCTTGGCTGCCCTTCTTCTTACTGCTTGCCAGGACCAAAAAGACATCCCCGAAGTCTCTTCACCCGAGAAGAACCTCGTCCTGTCTGATCATATCTCCAACCAAAAGGTGAAGAGCATCTGCGAAGACAGATACGGACAAATCTGGATAGGTACCTTCCGTGGTCTCAACAAATATGATGGCAACCAGTATCACCAATACTACTGCGTGGACGATTCACTGGGATTGCCCGACAACAATATTACCGACATTTATCGTGACTCCCACAACCGACTCTGGGTAGCCACCGTCAATGGCGTATGCCTATACCAGACCAATGGCAATTTCAAACGAGTAAGTATCAATGGCAATAACAAGAACATCGAAAAAATCCTGGAAGACAAGGAGGGAAGAATCTTCCTTCTCACGATAACAGACCTGTATCAATATGACGAAAAAAACAACAAAGCCATCATCAGGCTCTCCAAGATGGTGGAGAAGAACTGCTATAACTACTCTTGCCATATAGACCGAAAAGATGTGATGTGGATTGTTACCTCTTACTCTGTCAAGGGATATCGCACCCAAGACCTCAAACTTATCGTCCAAAGCCCTGTACAGAGTTATCCCATCGCCTCTTTTCTCCTCGATGGGCATCAGCTCTACATCTCTGGCTACAATGGAATGCAGCTCTTTGATACGAACACCCGGAAATGGCAACATCTCCCTGCAGCATTGCAAGGCTTGCAAATCCCCAACGACATGGTCAACTGCATCCATCCGTATGGCGCAAAAGGAAACCTTCTGCTTAGCACCACCAAACACGGATTATTCTATTTCAATACCCAGAAGGGAACCATCCTGCCACAAAACGACAAGAATTTCCCATTCGAAGTGCCTGATATGCAAGTCAACAAGATGTTAACCGACTCCAAGGGCAACCTTTGGCTCGGGTCTGAAGACGATGGCGTAAAAACCATCTATAGATACAAGGATATGTTTAATAGCATGCCTGCCCTTCAACGTGCCATCGGCAAACAGCCCGTACTCTCCGTAGCCACCGACAGGAATCATCACCTTTGGATTTCTACCAAGAAGAACGGACTCTATATGTATGACTTGCAAACCCAGCAACTCAAGGACATACCGATGATTTCCTATAGCAACGGCAACAAGAAGAATGCCACCACCAACATCTTTGTGGATAGCAGCAATCATCTATGGCTAGCCAATGGCGACCATGTGGCAAAGTACCAATACGATGGCAACAATCTCAACAAGGTAGCCTCCTACCCTTGCTTCATGCCTATGGACATCAGCCAAGACGCAAAGGGAAACATCTGGGTATCCACGGCATCCGTCAACATCTACTGCATTTCAGCACAAAGTGGAGAGATGACCAAAAAACAACTCTTCCCTACCACTTTCTGCTTCATTCCCAGCATCATGCTCTTGCAGAATGACAACATGCTCATATCTGCCTTCTACAAACCCATCCTCGAAATGAATGGAGACAACTTCGATATCCAAGAGTTTAAAGTGAATCCGGATGACTGGAAGAAGTGCATCAAGCGAAGTGTGTATATCCCAACCAAGAACTATCAAGACCGCAAGGGCAACATCTGGTTGGGTACAGTTACCAACGGACTCTTGAAGTATGACGCAAAGAGCCGCAAGCTGACCACCATAGCAGGAATCTCCTGCTCCGACATTTCCAGCATCGAGGAAGATAGAGATGGAAACATTTGGGTCAGTACGCTGTATGGACTCAACAAGATAGATGGAAAAACAGAAAAGGTAACCACCTACAACGAGGCTGACGGTGTGAAAGGCTTCCAATTCTACGATAGGGCATCGTGCAAGCTATCAGATGGAACTCTCATCTTCGGCGGTACCCAAGGGCTCACCATCTTCAATCCACAAAACGTAAACACGAACCAACAGATAAGTCTGCTTTTCGAAACACTCAAGGTACATAATGAGATTATGCTTCCTGGCAAGAATGGATGTATCAAGGAGAGTATGGAAGAATCACCCCATATCCACCTAAGCTACAAACAAAACAGCTTCAGCATCGCCTTTTCGGCCATCGACTACAGCGACTACAAGCACATCCATTACTTCTACCAAATGGCAGGATTCGACAATACATGGATTGATGCAGGCAATAACAACGAGGCGTACTACTCTAATCTGCCAGCTGGCAACTATACCTTCAAGGTCAAGATGGCAGGCAACGACTCCGACAATATCATCGCCGAAAAAAGCATACAGGTAAGCATCGCCCCTGAGCCTTGGAACTCTTGGTGGGCATGGTGCCTATACCTTATTATAATGGGATGCGTCGGCTTCGTGATCTATCGGCAGAAGATGCGCATCAGCATTGAGAAGAACATGGTTCAAAAGGCTAAGGATGAGAAGGAGCAGGAACAGCGCATCAACAAGATGAACATGAGTTTCTTCGCCAACATCTCGCATGAGTTCCGGACACCACTCACCATGATTTCGGGACCAGTGGAACAACTCTGTGAAAGTGAAAGCATCAACAAGCACGACAAGTTGCTATTGAACATCATCAACCGAAGCGTGGATAGAATGCTGAGACTCGTCAACCAGTTGCTCGACTTCAACAAGTTGGAGAACGACACGCTCCGCTTGCACGTCAAGCAAACCGACATTATCACCGAGATGAAACGCATCATGGACCTCTTCATCGTGAATACAGAGGAGAAAGGTATCACCTTGAACTGTCACGGACTAGAAGGTTCCTACCTGATGCTTCTGGATTCTGACAAACTGGAAAAGATTATCAACAACCTGATGTCCAACGCCATGAAGTTTACCCCTCGTGGCGGTAAGATAGATGTATCTTTCGACACCGGGACCACTAACAAGGGAGAACAGATTATCACCATCACGGTGGCTGATACAGGCAAGGGAATCCCACAGAATGAGGTGGAGAATATCTTCAAGCGATATTATCAGTTGAACAACCAGTCCACAGGCACCATCAACTGGGGTACTGGCATCGGACTCTACTATGCCCGCAGCCTAGCCGTCCTTCACCATGGCGATTTAAAGGCGGGCAATCGCAAGGACTGCCAGGGAGCCATCTTCACAGTTACCCTGCCTACCGATGAGAGCCTCTATGCCGCCAACGAGAAAGCCCCTTTGGAGCAAGACCAGAAGATGGCTTTTCCACTGCACGACAGTCAGAAAGTGGCAGACAAGGTAAGTCAAGACAACAGTACAGACAACCGTCCGAAAATACTTATCGTAGATGATGACACCGAAGTGGTGCATTATCTTCGTACCCTCCTGGCATCATCCTATCGCATCATCTACCGTTTCGATGCCGAGAGCGCCCTGAAGGCGACAAGGGAGGAAGAACCTAGCCTCATCCTCAGCGATGTGGTGATGCCGGGAATGAGCGGCTATGATCTCTGCAAGGAAATCAAGCAAGACATCCAACTCTGCCATATCCCAGTCATCCTGGTAACGGCAAAGACCACCACCGAAAACCAAGTGGAGGGTCTGAACAGTGGAGCAGATGCCTACGTTACCAAACCATTCACCCCCAAGGTTCTCCTGGCTATGATCAACTCGCAACTCACCAACCGTGAGAAGACCAAGACCATCCTAACCAACGCCACGGAGACCGACAAGAACGTGGAAGAAGTGCTGTCGCCACAAGACAAGCTCTTCATGGACGAACTCTATCATATGATGGAGCAGGAACTAGCCAACTCGGAATTGGATGTCAACAAGGTAACGAAACTGATGCACATCTCCCGCACAAAGCTCTACTACAAGGTCAAGGGACTCACAGGAGAGAATCCAAGCGTCTTCTTCAAGACCTATAAGCTTAATCGTGCCGCCACCCTCATCGTGGAAGGCAAGTACAACATCTCGGAGATTGCCTACATGACGGGATTCAACACCCTCTCCCACTTCTCAACCAGCTTCAAGAAGCAATTTGGATGTACACCGAGCGAATATAGTAAGAAAACTTATTAAATTTTGATGCGAAACAGGCCTATTATGGGAAAAATTGCTTATCTTTGCATCTAGAATGATTTAATAATAGAAAAAGAAAATAAATTATGAACGCAATTCACACAGACAATGCGCCTGCAGCTATCGGTCCATATAGCCAGGCTATCGAAGTAAATGGTTTTGTTTTTGCATCTGGTCAGATTCCTATCGACCCTGCAACAGGCAATTTCGTAGAAGGCGGAGTGAAAGAGCAGACCGTACAGGCATTCAAGAATGTACATGCAATTCTGGAAGAAGCCGGTCTTAGCATTAACGATGTCGTAAAGACAACGGTATTCCTGGCTGATATGAGTGATTTCGCTGCTATGAACGAAGTGTATGCTTCTCAGTTCGAAGGAACTTTCCCGGCTCGTTCTGCCGTTGCAGTCAAGACATTGCCGAAGAACGGCCTGGTAGAGATTGAAGTGATTGCCGTAAAGGAGTAAAGATACCCCGAAACCCGTAGGGGCAGGGCTCTGCTCTGCCCATTGGTCTCCGATAAGATGATATTTGGAGGGTGTGTCAAAATCCCCTTGTCCCCGCACTTGATGCGGGGCCGCAAAAAGACA
>ERZ506880.405-NODE-405-length-17133-cov-4.595854_pt1 | contig 17133 bp, 14 predicted proteins | sample MGYA00512906_ERZ506880 | MGnify/ENA metagenome assembly ERZ506880
TATTTGTTTGAGGCATTCAACAAACACGAAGGAGATGAGAGAATCCCTGCAATCGTAAAAGAGATGGAAGAAGAGCTTGGCGAAGGTAATAAAAAACCGGAAGTTCTTCCAAAGCTTGCTCAGTATAAATTGACATTAAAAGATTGGATTAAGGAACACAGAGGATATCGTAAATATGTTGCGATTGCAGGAAAATGCTGGCCTGCATTCCAGACACAGTTTGGTTTTGTACCATGTTATGTAAACAGCCGTTTGACAGCACAGGGAATCCCTGTATCCTGCGAGGTTGATATTTACGGAGCATTGAGTGAATTCATAGGAACCGTTGTAAGTCAGGACACAGTTACATTGCTTGATATTAACAACAACGTGCCTGCAGATATGTACAAAGAAGATATTGAAGGAAAATTCCCTTACACACACAAAGATACATTTATGGGATTTCATTGTGGAAACACAGCATCAAGTAAATTATCGTTCTGTGAAATGAGATATCAGCTTATTATGGCAAGAGCATTGCCGGAAGAAGTGACACAGGGAACATTGGAAGGAGATATCGTGCCTGGAGATATTACATTCTATCGCCTGCAGAGTACATCAGACAACAAACTTCGTGCATACATAGCACAGGGTGAAGTACTTCCTGTAGCAAGCCGTTCATTTGGAGCAATCGGTGTATTTGCGATTCCGGAAATGGGAAGATTTTATCGTCATGTACTGATTGAGAAGAATTTCCCACATCACGGAGCAGTTGCATTCGGTAACTACGGAAAAGCATTATTTGAAGTATTCAAATATATTGGTGTGCCGGTAGAAGAAATCGGATATAACCAGCCGGCAGGAGTACGCTACCCAACAGAGAATCCTTGGGCATAGGATATAAATGGTGCGGAAACACGCTCGGACATCGACTCGAAAAGACCTCGTCTGATGCCGAGGTGTACCTAAACGCTAAGCTCGAAAAGACCTTGCTAAGCGTTTAGGTAAAGAAAGGATTTTTAGATTATGTTATATATAGGAGTAGATCTTGGAACATCGGCAGTAAAGTTATTGTTGATGGATGAAAAGGGAAAGATTCATAATATTGTTTCAAAAGAATATCCGCTTAGTTTTCCACATCCGGGCTGGTCAGAACAAAATCCGCAGGACTGGAAAGAGCAGTCACTGGCAGGGATCAAAGAATTGATCGCAGATGCGGACAAGAGTCAGATTGCAGGAATCAGCTTTGGCGGACAGATGCACGGACTGGTCGTGTTAGATGAGAATGATGAAGTGATCCGTCCGGCAATTTTATGGAATGATGGAAGAACAACAAAAGAGACAGATTATCTTAACGAAGTGATCGGAAAGGATAAGCTTTCAAAATATACGGCAAACATTGCATTTGCAGGATTTACAGCACCGAAGATTCTTTGGCTGAAAGAACAGGAACCGGAGAATTTTGCAAAGATCAACAAGATCATGTTACCAAAGGATTATCTTGCATATGTGTTAAGCGGTGTTCACTGCACAGATTATTCGGATGCATCCGGTATGTTGTTACTTGATGTAGAGCACAAATGCTGGTCAAAAGAGATGTTGGAAATCTGTAATGTAAAAGAGGAACAGCTTCCGACACTATATGAGAGTTATGAAGTGGTCGGAAATGTGAAACCAGAGATTGCAGAAGAGCTTGGAATCCCGACGAGTGTGAAAGTAATTGCCGGAGCAGGAGATAATGCAGCAGCGGCGGTTGGAACAGGAACGGTTGGAGAAGGAAGATGTAATATTTCTCTTGGAACATCAGGAACCATTTTTATTTCTAGTAAGAAATTTGGAGTGGATGAACATAACGCCTTACATTCATTCGACCATGCAGATGGTTACTATCATTTGATGGGATGTATGTTAAGCGCAGCATCTTGCAATAAATGGTGGATGGATGAGATTCTGAAGACAAAAGAATATGCAAAAGAGCAGGAACAGATTCGTAAACTTGGAGAAAACAATGTGTTTTATCTTCCATATTTGATGGGAGAGCGTTCACCGCACAATGATCCAAAGGCAAGAGCAACATTTATCGGAATGACAATGGATACAACAAGAGAGGATATGACACAGGCAGTTCTGGAAGGTGTTGCATTTGGGTTACGTGATTCTTTGGAAGTGGCAAGAAGTCTTGGAATTCAGATTGAGCGTACAAAAATTTGCGGAGGTGGAGCAAAGAGTCCGCTTTGGAAAAAGATTGTTGCAAATGTAATGAATTTGAAGGTGGATGTTATTGAAAGCGAAGAAGGTCCTGGATATGGCGGAGCGATTTTGGCAGCGGTAGGCTGCAAAGAATTTGCAAGCGTTGAGGAAGCAACAGAGAAGCTTGTGAAAATTGTAGATACGGTGGAACCGGATGCAGAACTGGTAGCAAAATATGAAGAGCGTTATCAGAAATTCAGACAGATTTACCCGACATTAAAAGGTTTGTTTCAAGAATTGAATTAAAAAAAACAGCAGAGATTTCAAAGATATGCGGTATAAAAACAGCATAGCATTGAAATTTCTGCTGTTTTTGTGTTAAACTGGTAAAGCATGAAAACATTTGAGAGCTTTTGGAGGTATATATGAAAAGAGAGTCATTTGGTTCCCGATTGGGATTTATTCTGGTGTCTGCCGGATGTGCTATCGGAATCGGTAATGTCTGGAAATTCCCTTATATTTGCGGTGCATATGGAGGGGCGGCATTTATTTTAATATATTTGTTGTTTTTAATTATTTTGGGAATTCCGGTACTGGTATGTGAATTTGCGGTCGGAAGAGGCAGTCGAAAGAGTGTTGCACTTAGTTTTGATGAACTACAGTCGAAAAATGGGAAATGGACCCCATTAAAATTTATTGGAATCATCGGATGTTATATGTTGATGATGTTCTATACAACTGTTGGCGGATGGTTGATGTATTATTGTTACAAGGGGATTCGAGGCAGTTTTGTGAATGCATCTTCTGATAATATTTCAACACAATTTTCTCAGATGCTTACAGATGTACCGACGATGTTGTTCTGGACAATTCTGATTTGTGTGATTGGCTTTGCAGTATGTATGTTTGGGTTAAATAATGGGATTGAGCGTGTTACAAAAGTGATGATGACGGCGTTGATTCTGATTATGGTAGTTCTTGCCATTCGTTCTGTGACAATGGCAGGTGCCGGAGAGGGAATCAGTTTTTATTTAATCCCTGATTTCCATAAGATGGTGGAAAGTGGAATCGGTAATGTGGTATTTGCAGCATTGAGCCAGGCGTTTTTCACATTGTCGATCGGTATTGGTGCGATGTTGATTTTTGGAAGCTATCTGGATCAGTCCAGAAGTCTGACCGGCGAGGCAGTAAATATTATGCTTCTTGATACATTTGTTGCCCTGACAGCAGGATTTATTATCATTCCGGCATGTTTTGCATACGGAATCGAGCCGGGAGCAGGTCCGAGTCTTATCTTTATAACATTGCCAAATATTTTTGCACAGATGAGTGGCGGAAGAATCTGGGCATTCTTATTCTTCTTATTCCTGACATTTGCAGCATTGTCAACAATTATTGCTGTGTTTGAAAATCTGGTTATGTTCAATATGGAGCTGCTTGGCTGGAGAAGAAAGAAGAGCGTGCTTGTATGTGCAACGTTGATTATCATTTTAAGTATTCCATGTGTGCTTGGATTTAATGTCTGGTCAGGTGTGCAGCTTCTTGGTGAGGGAAGCACAATCATGGACCTGGAAGATTTTATTGTATCTAATAATCTGCTTCCACTGGGAAGTCTTGGCTATGTATTATTCTGTACAAGAAAGAACGGCTGGGGATGGGATGCATTTATTAAAGAGGTTAATACAGGAAGTGGTATGAAGTTTCCAAAAACACTTCGTGGTTATGTAAGCTACGGAATTCCGGCAATTATCATTGTTATTTATCTGAAGGGGTATTATGATAAATTTAAAGATATGGGAACAGGAATTTTTGTTGGCTGGATGATATTTGCAATTGTATTTCTTGCATGGGTAATATACTGTGCAACGTCTGTGGAGAAGGACAGAACAGAATAAGAAAGTAAAAAGACGGAGTGAGTGTGGGACATTCACTCCGTAAAATATAAGATGAGGAACGAAAATGGATTATAAGTTGTTGATGAATACAGCAATTCTTGCAGGGGAGATTATGTTGAAAAGTGGAGCGGAAGCGTATCGTGTAGAGGATACGATCCGCCATATCCTGAATATGGCTCATGTGGAAAATGTAGATACGATCGTGTTGATGACTGGAATTGTGGCAACGATAGATAATCCGGATATGGAAACGATCACAGTAATTCGGAGAGTGGAATCCAGAGGAAATAATTTGAATCGGATCGCTATCGCAAATGATATTTCCAGACGATTTTGTGAGGGAAAAATCTCACTGGAAGAAGCTTACAAGGAATTGCAACAGATTGAAACAAAACAGTATCGAAGAGCTATATATAATATTGCGACAGTCTGTATCTGCGGAGGATTTGCTCCATTATTTAACGGAGGATGGCTGGAGGTGGCCGGTGCGTCCGCGGCAGGGGCAGTGCTTGCACTAATTGTGACAATAGGAAAGAAATTAAAGATACAAGGGTTTATACAAGATGTTTTGTCATCTTTTGGATTGGCACTGATGGCTATTTTTTTGAAGAGGCAGTTTCCGGCTATGAATATGGATACGGTAATCATCAGTGGTATTATGCCACTTGTTCCGGGAGTTGCGATCACAACTGCAATACGTGACACCCTTCAGGGGGACTATTTGTCAGGTTGTGCAAGGATTCTGGAAGCATTTCTGTGTGCGGTATCTGTGGCATTAGGAGTTGCACTGGCAATGGCGGCAACCGGAATTATGGGGACAGGAGGTGTTGTTCTGTGATGAGACTTTTAGGTGGTGCAATTGGATCATTTATTGCAATTGTATGCTTCGCAATCATTATTGAATGTCCGAAAAAATATCTTCCTTTAGCCGGTGTAATCGGAGCGGTGGGAGGAACTGTTTATTTGTTCTGTCTTAATATTGTCAAGACAGATGCAGTACTTGCAGCATTTTTTTCCGCATTAGCAATTACAATATTGTCACATATTTTTGCGAAAGGATTTCGCGCACCGGTTACAATATTTCTTATTCCGGGAATACTTCCGACAGTACCGGGAGCGGGAATGTATCGGATCGTTTATTATCTGGTGGCAGGAAATCAGGCAAAATGTGCATTTTACTTTGCGCAGACATTGGAAATTGCAGGGATGATCGCTCTGGCAATCTTTTTGGTTGGAACGATTGTGAATGTGATTCGAAAAAGTAAAAAAATACAAGAGAAAAGCCCTCGTTAACGGATGTTAACAGGGCTTTTCGTGATGTTTAGTCAAATTCTTTATATTCATTTACAAGCTTGAAGACCGTTCCAGATAACAAGAACAGTGCAATTAAGTTTGGAATTGCCATCAGACCATTGAAGGTATCTGCGATATTCCATACAAGTCCAAGGTCCATAGTAGCACCGAGCATTGCAACGAGAGAATATACGATCATAAAAGGTTTGATGACCTTTGCAGAGAAAATAAATTCAATGCAGCGAGCTCCATATAATCCCCATCCGATAATTGTAGAAAATGCAAAACAGCACATGGAAACAGCCGTAAATATAGATACCCAGTTTCCATATGTGGATGTGAATCCAAGGATTGTAAGCTCAGCTCCGGCAGCCTCGCCATATGCAATCGGTACGCCGCTGCAAAGGATTACAAGTGCTGTCAGTGTGCAAATGACAATGGTGTCGGTAAATACTTCAAATACTCCGAAGAAACCTTGTTTGACAGGTTTCTGAGTGTCTGCACAAGCGTGTGCGATGGAACCTGTACCAAGTCCGGCTTCGTTTGAGAAGATTCCGCGGGAAACACCTTTTTTCAATGTCATAAATGCACTTCCAACGATTCCTCCTGTGACAGAGCGTGGGTTAAATGCCCCCTCAAAGATGGAAGCAAATACGGCAGGGATATTTTCTATATTCAGGAAAATAACGCCGAGGGCGAGGAGAATATAGAATAATGCCATAAATGGCACAAGTTTTTCAGTTACTTTTCCGATTCGTTTTACACCGCCGAGAAGAACCATCCCGACTAAAAGTGTAAGAATGATACCTTGAATGAAGTTTGCCTGTGAGATCATATCCTGTGAAATGATGTGATAATTCAGCAGCGCAGAGTCAATGGCAGTCGTAATTGTGTTGACCTGTGTCGCATTACCGGTTCCAAATACGGTAAGTACTCCAAATACTGAGAACAAAACGGCAAGCCACTGCCAGTTTTTGCCAAGACCATTTTTGATATAGTACATAGGACCGCCGACAAGTTCTCCGTTTTCATTTGTTTCACGGAAATGGACCGCCAGTGTTACTTCGGCGAATTTTGTACACATTCCGAGAATCGCAGAAATCCACATCCAGAAGACTGCTCCGGGACCACCGATTGCAATAGCTCCTGCGACACCGGCAATATTACCGGTTCCGACAGTGGCGGCAAGTGCGGTACAGACAGCCTGGAATGGCGTGATCGCACCATCACTGGCATCTCTTTTCCGAAAAATACGACCGATTGTTGTTTTAATGGCATATGGAAATTTGCGAATCTGCAAAAAGCGGGTTCGGATACTTAGATAAAGACCCACACCGATAATGCAGATCATAGCCGGAACACCCCAGATAAAGTTGTTTACGGCAGAGTTGACAGTTTCAATAGTATGTAACATAAAAAATCCTCTCTTCCTAAATAGAAACAAAATTCTGCTAAGCAAAGTTAAAAAAATAAAAAATCGCTGTGATTTGTAAAAATTCACCAGCGAAACATACAAAAAATATAATATCAGAAAATATAAGAAAAATCAATAAAAGGATGGATTGATTTTACCGGTTTAATGTGTTAAGTTGGTATAATGAATAAGAATCCGTAGGGGAAACGATGAAGAAAGGTATGAATGTCAAAATAATTGGCAAAACATGGCAGAGGAGAATAAAATGATAGTTGCTTTAATTGAAAAAATCTATAGTTTTTTGTGGGGAGATTTGCTTCACATTCCATTGCCCGGAGGAAGCAGTATTGGAATTTCATTACTTATTATATTGTTGATTCCAACAGGAATTTACTTTACAATCCGCACAAAATTTTTATCAATCCGACTGATGCCGGATATGGTGAGAGCTCTTGTAGAGAAAAAAGAAGAAAAATCAAGTTTATCGACATTTCAGACATTGCTGGTATCTACAGCAACCAGAGTAGGAATGGGAAATCTTGTCGGTGTTGTAGCGGCAATATCGGTCGGAGGAGCCGGATCCGTCTTCTGGATGTGGCTTATGGCTTTGATCGGTTCGTGTACAGCATTTGCAGAGGCAACGCTGGCACAGCTTCATAAGCAGAAAGATCCATTGTATGGCGGATTTCGTGGAGGACCGGCATATTATATCCATGATTGTGTAGAAGCGAAAACAGGGAAGAAACATAAAAAAGTAATCTGGGCAGTATTGTTTGCTATTTCAGGTCTGGTCTGCTGGTGTGGAATCAGTCAGGTAATCAGTAATTCAGTGGCTTCTTCGTTCCAGAATGCATTTGATATTCCGCCGTTATATACAACAATTCTTCTTGTTGCGGTAGCTGCGGTAATTGTATTACGAAAAAATGCTACGGTTAAGGTATTGGATTTTATGGTTCCGGTTATGGCGGTATGCTATTTTGCAATCACATTATTTATTATCATAACAAATATTGGACATGTTCCGGCAGTATTTACAAGAATATTTGAAGAAGCATTTGGACTTCGTCAGGCAGCGGCAGGAGGAATCGGTGCAGTTATTATGAACGGTGTGAAAAGAGGATTGTTCTCAAATGAAGCCGGTTCCGGTTCAGCTCCATGTGCCGCTGCAGCAGCAGATTGTCACAGACCGGCACAGGCAGGATTAGTTCAGGCTCTTGGCGTATTTGTGGATACCATCATCATTTGTACATGTACAGCAATGATTATGCTTCTGGCTCCGCAGGAGTTGACAGAAGGATTGACAGGAATGGAATTGCTTCAAACAGCGATGGGATATCATATGGGACGATTTGGAGTTATATTTATCGCAGTTACATTATTTTTATTTAGCTTTTCAACATTTCTCGGAATTCTGTTTTACGCCCGCAGTAATGTCGCCTATTTATTTGGGGACAAATGGTGCTGGCAGACAGCCTATAAAGTGCTCGCACTTATCATGTTGTTCATCGGAGGTATTGCAGCGTATACATTTGTATGGGATCTTGGAGATGTCGGAATTGGTTTAATGACAATATTTAATGTAGTATTTTTATATTTACTGGCAGATGAAGCAATAGATGAGCTAAAAGATTACGAAAAAAGTAAAAAACTGAAAAAATAAGGTTAATTATTAAAAAGTTGGTTGTAAATGTGATATATTTGGGGAAAGTGATAGAATGTCATATTCAAAAAAGAGAAGAGTATCCTACATAGCGGTTTTCGTATGTGTGGCGGCAGCGTTGCTTTGCCGCCATGTGAAAAAGACATCGGATATCGAAAGTATAATATTAGATCAGAGCCGTACTTGTCTGTATCTGGGTTTATATATAGCATGGGGGATTTATTTGCAAAAGAGAGTAGTAAATTCCAAAATCAGAAGATGTCTTGTTGAAATCGCCAGCCTGATGGTTTTTTGGATTTTTTTGCGAAGTATAAAATATCATATTTTAATGGAAGTATTCAGTAGAAGAATGTGTTGGTATTTGTATTATATTCCATGTACGATGATTCCGACGCTGGGACTTAATGCAGCAATATTGATGGGAGAAGAAGAGGAGAAGAATACAAGGGTTCGCACATTAGCTCTTGTGCTTCCGGCAATTTTATTAGCTCTTTTAGTTATTACAAATGATTTTCATCAGCTTGTATTTTCTTTTCCTGGCGAAAAGCCATTCTCAGATGCAGAGTATCAGTATGGACCGATTTTCTTTTCTGTCCAGATTTGGGCAATTTACTGTCTGATTGCAATGGAAGTGATTTTGACTAAAAAAAGTAAAATTCCAAACAAAAGAAGAATTTGGCTCCCGTTTTTTCCAGGAGCTTTGCTTCTTATCTGGAATTTTGGTAATGTTATTGGAATATCTGTTATAAGGAATTATTTCGGTGACATGGCAGTGGTTTGCTGCCTGTTGATGTCAGCAATTTATCAAAGCTGTATTTACTGCGGATTAATTGAGACAAATACCCGGTATACGGAATTATTTCAGGCGGCAGGAGGAATTTCAGCAGAGATTACAGATGACAGATGGAAGGTATGGTATCGTTCAGGAGAATTTCCTAATATTACAGATCAGATGCGACATGACGCAAAATATGCACCATTGATGCTGGAACACGGCATTCAGATTAAGCATATTTCTTTGCGGGGAGGTCATGCATTTTGGGCGGAAGATATCTCACCGGTATTGGATCAGTATAAAGAATTAGAAGAGCTTCAGGTGGAATTGACTGAAAGAAATCGGTTATTACAAATTGCATATGAAAAGGAAGCGGAGAAAAAAGCAGTTGAAGAGAAGAATCGTTTATTTAATTTAATACAGAATCAGACAAAGCATCAGATTCATTTATTAGATTATTATCTAGATGAGCTTCAGAAGACGGATTCAGAAGAGATTTATGATAAGCTTCTCAGAAAAATTGTGGTAGTCGGAACATATATGAAGCGTCGAAAGAATTTGATTTTGTCGCAGAAAGAAAAACAGGCAAAGCTAACGGCGGAGGATTTAAAAAGAAGTCTGACAGAGTCGTGTGATAGTTTAAAGCTTTGCGATATCAAAGGAACCTTTTATATTGATCCAACGATAAAATCGCTTGGGAATGATAGCATTTTAACCTGTTATGATTTTTTTGAATGGGTGATAGAAGAATTAATAGACGAACTCCAATCTGTTTTTCTGCGTATTGCAGAGATCGATGGACAGCTTAAAATTGCAGTGACAGTGAAAGGACCGGGCAATTTATCAGTATTGTTGAAAAAGAATCCAGGGCTTTATATGGAGCAGGAAGCAGAGGATGAATGGTTTGTATCGTTAAAAGTCTGAGCAAATAGTAGGAGAAAACAGGATGTATAGTTATGTGACATATGGTGTAAAATTGCATAATATATTGATGGTTTTGATGGAAATAAGTCTGATTTTGGAGTTGTGGATTTTTTTCTCAAGATTAATACGTTCGGCTGGAATAAAAAAAATAATGAGAATAGGAATTCTGTTTTTGATGTCCTTTGTGCTGATGTGCTTTTTCTTAAATGACCATAGATATCAGATTGGTGAAAATAATCATCCTTCGTTTTTGTTGAAAATTCCAATATGGATATTTTTAGCAGGAATGTCTTTGTTGATTATCTGCTTGTGTCTGCTAGTTAGAAATGAAATACTCACATGTCGGAAAAATATTTCAGCCTGGTCGGTTAAAGAGACAATGGATGATGTTCCATGCGGTGTCTGTGTTTCAGATTCCTGGGGACGTATCGTATTATCTAATAAAAAAATGAGAGAATTAAGCAGGATGCTGATTGGGGCAGTACTGCAGAACTATGAAGATTTGAAGCAGGTATTAGATGGAAATAAATCAGTTCAAGGAGTGACCAGACTCAGTCCGGAAAACAGTGTGCTTTATTTGCCAAATGGCACAGTGTGGATGTTTCAAAACTATATGTTAACGGAAGAAGAAGTTGCGGGGTATCTTCAGACAGTGGCATTTGATGTCACAGAAATATATTTTAACAGTGAAAAAATTCGGATGAAGAATGAAAAACTGGAATTGTTAAATCAAAAATTGAAAAAAATGTATGAGCAAATTGATGAAAGCATTCGTGAACAGGAGACTCTTAAAATGAAAATGCAGGTGCATGACAGTTTTGGGCGGAGTCTTCTTACGATCCGCCGTATGCTGGAAGGTAATAAAGAACCGGATTATATGAAAAATCAGTTGGAAATCTTAAAACAATCCGTATATATATTGTCCGGGATTATGCAGGATGATACAGAGAAACAATATGAGGAATCAATAAAACATGCGGAAAAACTAGGGGTTTCTGTGGAGATTGAAGGTGAGCTTTGCGATGAATATCAAGTCGCATTGATAACGGATAAAGCAATTCGCGAATGTGTTACAAATTGTATACGGCATGCACATGGAAGAAGAGTGTATGTACAAAGTCATAAAACCCGTGAAGGGTGGAAGGTCTGTATTACAAATGACGGAGAAAGACCGAAAGAAGGGTGCAGAGAAGGCGGTGGACTTTCTGCTTTGCGAGAAGTTGTCGAGAGAGACGGAGGAGAAATGACAACAAAATTTGAGCCGGAGTTTTTGTTGGCTTTAAAGCTACCGTTTTCGGAAACAGAAGAAGAATAAGACATAGACTGGGAAGAGGAGGTAAGCAAAGATGATACGTGTATTAATAGTAGAAGATCAGAAGATCCTGCAGAAATATTTTGAATACCTTATAGAGAACAATAAAGAAGAATTTCAGCATGTACAGACGATTGCAGATGCATATGAGGCAATAAAAATATGCAATAGAACAAGAGTAGATCTTGTGTTGATGGATGTACAGACATTTCATAACCACGATGGTCTTAAAGCCGGTAAAGAAATCAAAGAAGCACATCCTAAAATCAAAGTATTGATTGTTACCTCACTTATCGACCCGGAAGTTTTGGCAAGAGCAAAGTCAGGGAGTGCAGACAGTCTCTGGTATAAAGATCATGGGGATGAGGAAATTCTTGATGTTATTCGACGAACACTAGAAGGACAAAGAGTGTTTCCGGATATCTCTCCGGATGTGCAGCTAAATTGGATCCAGAGTGATGAAATCAGTCCAAGACAGCTAGAGATGCTGCGTTTGTACATAAAAGGTATGTCATATTCGGAAATTGCGAAAAAGATGGGATGTTCTACGGCAGGAGTTAGATGGAACTTCCAGGAAATGATCTCAAAAGCAGGATATTCCTGCAAAGAAGATTTGATCGCAGCAGCATTGGAGAGCAAATTACTTGTTACAACATTGAAATAGTGAGAGCATTGCAGATTTTCTGCAGTGCTTTCTTTTTTGAAAAATACCTATCATAAGTGCTAGTGTCAGAAAACTTTGTTGATGTGATAATAATTATAACAGAAATGCTATAACAAAAAGGAAGGAGGAATGGCTATGAAGAGAAAAATAATTAGTATGTTATTAATCGCATCTATGATTGTGATCTCGACTACATCATGTGGAAAAGAAAAGCCGGCAGAAGATAAGAAAGTATCTGCGGGAACGGAAAAGACAAAGAGTACCAATACGCAGGATTACGAACCGGCAGGAGTTACAAAAAAAGAATACCAGAATATGACAGCACAGGATCTTCTTGATAGGATTAAAGATTTAGAAAACCTGACAGAGGACGAAGCGGTAGAACTTGTATCAACATTTGCATATGTAGATTATGATGAAGAGTTTAATCGAGAAGAAAATATAACGGATGAGGCATTAAAGGAGATCAGCGATGCAGGAGGATCACTGCCTGATTCAGAGAGTTTTCTTGAAACTCTTATAACAAGTGAGAATTCAAAAGTACGAGCATACGGATTTGGAGAGTTGGGAGGATTCTTATCTGATACATTAGGAAAGACGGTAAAAGAAACATTGGATAAAGAAACAGATCAGGCAGTTTTGTATGCAGCAATAGACTCACTTTCATCTTGTGGAGAAGATCCATATTTTGCGAAGTTTTTTATAAAAATGGCAGAGAATGAAAATCCGTTAATCCGTGAACAGGCAGCCTATGCAATTGGAAATCGTTGGTCGATCGGAGCGGAAGGCATGGAAGAAGCTATCGTAAAATTAATGAAAGATGAAGATATAACTGTACAAGAGACAGCATGCAGTCGTGCCGGAGAGCTTGCAAATGACGAATTGCTTGAACCATTAATGGAAATTTTAAATGATCCAGATAGAATAGATTTACATGATGAATGCTTTGAGTCATTAATGACAATGTGGCTGGATTCTCCGTTCTATAATAATATGAGTGAAGCAGCATATCGAGCTACGATAGATTACTTGTCAACCACACCACGAACAGAAGGAGTTCCTGCATGGGATGCGGTGTTTAGGTTACGTAATATTGATGAAGAAGATTTGGATGAGTGGAAGACAAAAGCAACATATTATGATTCAGACGAGATTTGTAATATTATGATTGATATTCTTGCAGATCCAGAAGCAGACTGGCTTGCAAGAAATCAGGCAATAAGTGTAATTCTAACAATTGGAAGTGATACACAGAAAGAAAAATTAAAATCAACAGTGGAAGGTCTGACAGATGATGAGGCATCTTATCTGCAGGAACAATATGCAGAAGCAATAGAGGAAAGCTAAGAATTGCAAAACGAAATAGTAGAAAGGAGAAGTAAGTATGGGATTATTCGATAAAAAAAATTGTGATATATGTGGTGAAAAAATTGGCTTACTTGGAAATAGAAAATTAGATGATGGTAATTTATGTAAGAATTGTGCAAAAAAACTGTCACCATGGTTTGAGGAACGCAGACACAGTACAATCGAGGATATCAAACGTCAATTAGAGTATCGCGAGCAGAACAAACAGAAGGTAGAAAACTTCCGTGTGACACGCCAGATCGCAACGAAGACATACAACATTTTTATTGATGATACGAATGGCAATTTTGCAGTAGCACATAATTTGGATATCTCAGAAAATCCGGACATTGTACCATTGTCATCTATTACAATGTGTAAGATGGAAGTAAAGCAGGACCGCAGTGAAGAAAAATATAATAAAGACGGAAAAATGGTTAGCTATCAACCTCCGGTATATCATTATGAATATGATTATACAATGCGGATTAAAGTAAGGACACCATGGTTTGACGATATGGATTTCAAATTGAATAACATAAGTCTTGAAGAGAAAGACAGACACGAAATCATGGAAATTGAACAGACAGGAAATCAGATCGTGGCAGCTCTTACAGGAAATGTAGCAATGAATAGTGGAATGTCAAACATGAATGGCGGCATGCAGTATGGTAATATGGGAATGAATAATGGAATGCAGAACATGAATGGTGGCATGCAGCACGGAAGCATGGGAATGAATAATGGAATGCAGAATATGAATGGCGGCATGCAGTATGGCAACATGGGAATGAACCAGAATATGAATGGCAACGCACAGCAGATTGGTGGCACGTGGAAGTGTCAGTGTGGAGCAGACAATACTGGAAAGTTCTGCGAATTCTGTGGACAGCCACGACCATTTTAACCTATAATGAAATCAGAGAGGAGATGAGGTTGAATGTCAGGTCTTGTAGAATATAAATGTCCGGCATGTGGCGGCGCAATGGAATTTGACAGTGCCCTTCAAAAAATGAAATGTCCGTATTGTGATACGACAATGACGGTGGAAGAGTTTGAAGCAATGCAGAAAAAAGATGAAGATAATACTGGCAATGCACAGCAGAGTGGAAATGCACAGTGGTCATCAGGAGGAAATAATCAGTGGCAGGATGGAGAGACAGACAACATGGCAGTCTATGTATGTGAGTCTTGTGGTGGTGAGATAATTGCTGATAAAACAACAGGAGCAACAACCTGCCCATTCTGTGACAATAAAATTGTCATGAAAGGCAATTTTGCAGGGGATTTGAAACCAGATTGCGTAATTCCGTTCAAGCTAGATAAGAAAGCAGCGAAAGCAGCATACATAAATCATCTGAAAGGTAAAAAATATTTGCCAAAAGTATTTAAGGATGAAAATCATATCGACGAGATCAAAGGTGTTTATGTTCCATTCTGGCTGTTTGATGCATCTGTACAGGCAGATATCACATATGAAGCAGAGAATATCAGAATCTGGGATGATGGTGATACAGAATATACGGAGCATGAAATATATAATGCTGTACGTGGAGGAACAGAGACATTTAGTCATGTTCCTGCAGATGCATCCAAAAAGATGGATGATGTCTTGATGGAATCTATAGAGCCATTTAACTATCAAGATGCTGTGCCATTCCAGTCAGCTTATCTGGCAGGATATGTTGCAGATCGTTATGACGTAGATAAAGAAGAACGTATGCAGCGTGCAGAAGAACGTATGAAACAGGCAATATCAAATAATCTACAAAAAACAGTGACAGGATACACAAGTGTGAAGCAGCTGGGCGGGAATTTCCAATTTCCGGCAGCAAGTTATCAGTATGCATTGTATCCGGTTTGGATATTGAACACAACTTGGCGTAATGAAAAATTTGTATTTGCTATGAATGGACAGACGGGTAAGCTGACAGGAGATCTCCCGTTAGATAAAAAAGCGTTTCGACTGACATTGTTGATGCGAGGCGGAATTTTTTCAGTAGTCTTCCTTGCACTTTTATGGCTTTTATTCTAAGGGAAGGGGAGGGATGAATGATGAAAATAAGAACAAAAAGAATATTACTTTCATTTCTGTCTCTGCTCCTGCTTCTGATGCCGATTGCGGTAAAGGCAGAATCGACAGATGACATGTATTATGTAAAAGACGAAGCAAATTTGATGAGTGAAGAAGAGCAGGAAGAACTGGAAACAAAATTAAGTACGATAAGTGATTACTGGGGTGAAGATGTTGTTGTACTCACCGTTAATTCGCTGGAGGGAAAAACAGCAGAAGCATATGCCGATGATTATTATGACATGAACGGATATGGAGTAAGTGGAAGAAGTGGAGGAATTCTTCTGTTGGTTGCAATGGATGACCGTAAATGGCATATGTCAACCGGTGGAGAATGTATAAGTATATTCACAGATGCAGGCCTTAATTACATGCAAGAACAGTTCGTATCGGCGTTGAGTGAAGGGGAATATGCAGAGGCTTTCAATACATTTGCAGATTTGTGTGATGATTTTATGGCTCAGGCTGATATGGGAGAGCCATATGATACCGGAAATCTTCCAAAGGAACCATTGTCAATCCTATGGTATATAGGAGCAGTTGCAGCGGCATTCTTACTAGCATTTATATGGGGTAGCATTGAAAAAGGAAAGCTCACTACAGTTCGTGAAAATCAGACAGCTTCTGATTACGCAGTGGCAGGAAGCTTGAATGTATATAACAGTCATGATCAGATGGTAAGAACATATGTAACTCAGCGTGCTCTTCCAAAAGAGGATTCTAGCAGCTCTTCAGGAAGTTCTACACATACAAGTTCGTCTGGATCAAGTCATGGTGGATGTGGCGGAAGTTTTTAGTAACTGAAATAAAATGGATTGGATATGTGAAATAAAAATCATTCATGTATCCAATCCATTGTTTTTATATATTAGGAAAGTGCTTTCCTAATATATAAAAACCGCTCCGCTAAGGATGCGCACTGCGGCGTACAATGTAGGTGTCGCAAGCGACCGCCGCAGGCGCAAGAATGTGCAAGGCACATTCTTTGTTCTAGAAGTAAAATCTATAAAGCTTTCTTAAAGATAATACCCTTATATTTGTTAAGTGCTCCATATACGATAAGACCAAGTACACCGGCGGAAATAACTTCGCCGACACCGACTGTTAACATCATAAACGGTATCGGAAGAGGTACTTGATATCCGTATTTTAATACGAATGGTACAACGATAATGTTTGCTACGATCGGTGGAACTGGAGCAAGATATTTACTCTTGTTTCTGAGCTGCCAGGTAAAGAAAGCTCCGATCAATGTAGCAAGGCTTCCGAATATGATATCCGGAACGATTGCACCGCCAAGGATGTTGCCGAGCAGACATCCGATAAAAAGTCCTGGGATTGCAGCTGGTGTAAATGCAGGAAGAATAGTGAGAGCTTCGGCAAAGCGAATCTGCACTTCTCCAAATGCAAGAGATGCACCAAGTACTGTCAATACAACATAAATCGCAGCAATCATAGCTGCCTGTGCCAGATAAAGCACTTTTGAGTTTGAGTTTTTCATTATTCTGTTCTCCTTTAGTTTTGTTTTACGTGTGGAAGGTCACGAACACACGATTCATTTTCGCGCAGCAATGAGTCAGGCGGCCATGCTTGCATGGACATTTGA
>ERZ506880.431-NODE-431-length-16350-cov-4.818902_pt1 | contig 16350 bp, 21 predicted proteins | sample MGYA00512906_ERZ506880 | MGnify/ENA metagenome assembly ERZ506880
TGTTGGCAAAGCCGTCCTTGGTCAGCTCGTTGGCAAGGCAGGTGCCGATGACCTGTGTGCCGTCCAGGCAGAGAACGGTATCCACGATGGTGTTGTGCTGGTAGGCAGCCACCAGCTCTTTTGCCACGGCCTTTGCCTCGGAAAGGCGGGACTTCTGGGTGGTGACATCGATATAGTAATTGATGTGGCTGTGGCTGGTTGCGAAATGGCCCTTTGCCACACGCAGGAACAGATTGCTCTTGTTGGTGGGAAGCTTTACCATGTTGATCATAACTGCAACACTCCTGTTCTGTCAAACTATAAGACCCATTGGCCTTTTTCAGGCGGAAACACAAACAGCGCGGCGGCCCCTGCCGCTGCGCTCCCATTCTTTTCCATGAACCTATGGTATCAGAAAATGCAGGTGTGCACAAGATACAGAATTGCTGAAAATTTAAAGAAAAATTGAGATACTTTGCCAATGCGACGGCGCAAAAAAGCCGCCCGGCTTTCCCGGACGGCTCAGAATGCAGTGAAAAGGGGACATTACTCCACGGTAACGAACTTCCAGTTTACAGAATACTCTGCGTAAACGGGATCGGGTGTATAGGTCAGAAGCACGACATCGCCCTTGGCCAGCGAAGGCAGATCGGAGACGGTGACATTGCCGGAGACGGAGGAACCCTTCTTCAGGTTGGTCTCACGCAGGGAGTTATCAACAACCAGATCGGTGCCGATGTACTTCTTCACGGTCTTACCATCCGCACTGGTGAACGTGACTTTGAAGTTGCCGGGATTGACGGGCAGCGCATTGGTGCGGCCATTGGTGATCTTCAGGGGGAAGACAAAGCTGGTAGCGCCCACCTTGGGAGCATCTAGAACGAACTTCTTGTCCTTATCAGAATAAGTGCCCAGATCGGTCTGGATCTGCAGAATGGTCAGAGTGCCGGCACCATCACGAACCAGATTGTAGCTGTCGCCCGTGGACTCACAACCGGTAAAGAGGCTGGCACCCGCAACGGCCACAGCTGCAACAGCGGAGTATTTCAGGAAAGAGCGGCGAGAAAATGCTAACGACATAATCGTTCCTCCTTATAATGTGCAAAGCGCACGAAAATGCCAAAAGGCTCTGCCTATACAATAGGCGAAACGGGGGCGAATGTCAATGGTTTTCACAAATATTTTGTGAAATTTTCCCACCGCCGCCGTGCAAATCATACGAAATTTCGTCCTGCTTGATCAGGCTTTGGTCAGGTCAGAGGCGTTGATGGTAAAGTTCAGGGTCTTGCCGGAAACAAAGGTCGGGGTGTAGGTCACACCGATCTGCTGCCAGGTGGTGGGCACCATGCAGACCAGCTCAATGTAGCCTGCACCCTGCGGGGGAATGGCAGAGGCCGTGGTAAAGCTCTCGGTGGTGCTGTCGTACAGCTGGACATAAGCGCCGCCCTCGGCTGCCTGACCGTCGCAGGTGAAGGAGAAGTCGGTGGTGGAAGCGGACAGAGCGTGGAAGTAACCGGCAGTGTTGGCTGCGATCTGCTCCGGGGTATCCAGAGGATAGGCCTCGCCGATCTCCTGAATGTTCTGTGCGCCGATGGCAAAGGTGTCGCGGCTGGAACGGTTTGCAGAGGTGATCAGCATGGCAATGTACTCATAGCCCTCGGCATCGGGGGCGCTTGCCAGAGTAAAGACGCTGGTCAGCTGGACCGCCAGATTGTTCCAGTTGCTGATCTTATCGCCGACCTTGACCTCGATGGAAGAGTTATCGCCGGCCTGGCAGCCGCCCAGCACAGCAGCAGCGCCCAGAGCAGCGGCAGAAGCACCGGTGACCTTGAGGAAGGTGCGGCGGGAAATCTTGTTCGACATAAAGCTTGCCTCCTTAATCAATGGCAGAAATCTTTTTCTTCGCTGATTCGTTTATAGCATTTTTTACCGGAAATTGCAAGGCCCTGGGCACAGAATTAACAGGAGTTTCACACAGAAGCTCACTGGTTGGGGTCCAGGCCGCGCACATGGGTCTCGCTGGTCTTGACCAGATTCAGCAGGCTGGGGGTGTACAGCGGGTATTCCCGGGTCAGGCTCTCGGTGGTCATGGCAAGGCAGGAGGGGTCTTTCACGCCCTCGGCACCGTTCAGGTCCTCACCGGCCAGCAGGTCCTCCACGTTGCTCTCGCTCATCCGCATCACGGCATCGGAGTAGCCGGGCCAGCGGCGGGCCTCCACGCTGAACAGGCTCTGGGCGTTGTGGGGCTCGGCGGAGTAGAGCAGGCGGAACATCTTGGCCACCGCCATCATCAGGTAGGTGCTGACCTCGGTGGTCAGGGCCTTGCTGTGGCACTCGGCGATCTTGGCGTACAGCACGTTCAGGCTGTTGGAGATCAGCTTTTTGTTCATGGTGGGCAGAACGCTGCCGTGGTAGACGTTGTCCTTCATCTTATCGGGGTTGGGCAGGTCATCGGCGTTCAGCATCATGCCGTTGCGCTCAGCCGAGCGGCCCAGCAGGTAATCGCAGGACACATTATAGTAATCCGCTACCCGGACAACAAAGTCCAGACCGCACTCGCGGATGCCCTTTTCGTAGTGGGAGAGCAGTGCCTGGGACACCCCAAGGTCCTCCGCGGCCTGCTTCTGGGTGATGCCGCGCTCCTTGCGCAGCAGCTTGATGATACGGTTGAATTCCATGATTTTGGACTCCTCAGTAATGGAAATTGAACTTCTTTGAGTTTTGGTTTACAACATGTTGATTATACACAGTGGAAAACAAAAAGTAAAGCAAGAAAAGTGACGGAAATTCTCGTCGCTTTTCGTCATTTTTGTCAAAAGGCTTGCCCCGGATACCATATCTATGCTAAACTAAAGATAATCAACGCATATTTTGTGGCGCACGGCCCGGGCAGAAGGCCCACTGCCGGTGCGAAATTTTACAGCAAAGAGGAACTCTTTGCCAGATAGAGGTGTTTTTCCATGAAAACGTTCAAACTTCATCTCATCCGCCACGGCATGACGGCCGGTAATCTGCAGGGCCTGTACATCGGCAGCGGCACGGATATCCCCCTGTGTGAGGAGGGACGCGCCCAGCTGAAGGAGCTGAAGGAGCGGTTCGAGTATCCGCAGGTGGACACGGTGTTCTCCTCCCCGCTGGTGCGCGCTGTGGAGACAGCGAACATTCTGTTCCCCAATGCAGGCCACCAGTTCACAGTGCACGACCTGCGGGAAGCAGGCTTTGGCGTGTTTGAGAACCGCCCCGTGAAGGATCTGGTCAAGGAAGAGGATTTCAAGAAGTGGATCACCCCCGGCTCCGGCTTTGTGCCCGAGGGAGCAGAGCCCACCGAGCAGTTCCACGCCCGCTGCGCCGAGACCCTGCTCAAGCTGTTTGAGTATATGATCCGGATGGATGTGACCGAGGCTGCCTGCGTGACCCATGGCGGCGTGATCATGAGTATGCTGAGCCAGCGCGCGCTGCCCTCCCGCCACCCGGAACAGTGGATGGCCGACCCCGGCTGCGGCTATACCGTCCAGACCGACGTGCAGCTCTGGATGCGCGACCGCCTGGTGGAGGCCATCGACATCGTGCCCTTTGGCTATGCCGATACCCTGCGCGGGCAGGCAGAAGCCGAGGAAAACGAGGCATTTGAGTAAGAATCTTTGCCGCGCCGCCCTGAAAATATCCAAAACACGTAAAACCGCGGAAGAACAGGTAAAATTCCGGGCAAATCTCTTGACAGAAAGCCCGGAATTTACTATTGTATAAAGAGAACTTATTTTCCCGTTAGGAGGAATCCCCGATGTCACAATCCCTGTCCCGCCGCTCGTTCCTGAAATATGCCGGTTCCGGCGCAGTCAGTCTGGCTGCTGCCCTGCTCACCGGTGTTTCGGGCGCGGCTCTGGCCCCCTGCTATGAGGGCGAACCTGCTCTGCTGGACGGCAAGGCGGCAGTGGAGCTGCTGGGCTATGCACCGGCCCCGGAGCTGGACAGCACGCTGGTCTATCTGTCGGTGGAGAACCTCTCGGCCCGGCCGCTGGCTGTGGGGGCCAGCTACCTGCAGAGCCGCGGCCTGGACAGCAAGACTGCTCTGTATAGCCTGGGCACTGGCCTGACTGCCCTGTGTGACGGCAGACAGGTGCGGGTGGGCAGCTTTGCAGCTCCCCTCTACGGGGAAAATGCGGCAGATGCCTCTGCCTTTACCCTAAATCTTTCCGCAGGGCGCGGGGCGATGCTCCACTGCTTCTGCGAGACCCCGGCGGACTGGCAAACGCTGGAGCTGATCTATCAGCCTGACTTTGCCGCAGGCCAGACCGTCCATTTTGTGGTGCGCCGGGATGCCGATGAAGTCCATCTGGGCGCGGTGCCTGCCACCCTTGCCGAGGTGGGCAGCGTGGTCGATCTGTAAATAGCATAGCGTAAAAAGAGACGGTTCTGCATCGGATTGCCGGACCGTCTCTTTTGCTTATAACAGGTTTTCCCCGGTGGAGTTCTGCACGGTGAGCTCCTGCCCGGTCAGGCTGGACACCAGCGCCAGATAGCTGCGGCCTGCCGTCAGGGTCAGGGGGCGGCCGTTGGAATCATACAGGAAGAAGGTGGTCTCGCTGCCCTGCGTCCAGGTGATGTTCCATAGGTGGCCCTCGTTGAGCCAGACCCCGCCGCCCATGGTCAGGTCGTAATCCAACGTTACACCATCGTCACGCAGGGTGGATGCACTGAACAGGATAAGCAGGTTGTCGAAATCTGTCTGCTGGCCGTTGTTGGCATCCAGCTGCGGTGTGCCGTCTGCGTGGAGCATCCGGTAGGTCTTGCTGTCGGCATCGTAGGTGAAGCCGGTGGCGTTCTGCGCATCAAACTGGACCCGGACACTCATTGCGTCCGAAGCATCTGCATCGGGCAGCTTGCCGTTTTCCTGCATGGGCAGCAGATTGGGCACGGAGAGGAGGGTTCCGCTCTCGCTGTCGGAGCTGCTGGAAGAGGTGTCCGTGACGCGGGATTCTGTCAGGGCCGGGGAGATGTTCAGGCTGCCCAGCACACCCGAAAGTGCTGCACCGCTGGTATGCCACAGCGGGACATTCTGCCAATTGGTCTCACAGGAAAAGGCATTGGTACCCACCTCCAGTGCGTCTACCGCGCGCAGAGAGTAGTAATCAAGGTAGTTCTGGTCAAACTGCCCGCCGCCCCGCTGCACCGGCAGTACCTGCTGGCCCACCAGCAGCCGCCAGTAAAGGTCCTGCCCGGCAGAAACAGGCCCGACCTGCGGCACAGCCCCCACGGCAGGGTAGACCAGGCAGAGCCTGGTGGCCTGCTGCTGTGCGGTCAGGGCTTCCAGCACCAGCGAGGCTGTGGAAAGCCCCCACTGGGTGGTGCTGGCGGCTGCGTTGTCAATGGTGATGGCGACTGGCCGCTGGCCCGGCCAGACAAGTTCCTGCCCGGTGAGCGGGTCAGTGGGACTTTCAGCGGGCTGGGAGCTGGGGCTGAGCGCACAGCCTGTCAGCAGTGCGGCGCTGAGCGCAAAACAGAGCAAAGCGCGCATCCAAAAGCGTTTCATCGGTTTCCCTCTTCTGCCCCGGAGGGCGGGTGATTTAGTAGCTGAAATTGCTCCACTCATCATTGTCCACCAGTGCCAGATAGGTCTTGCCCCGGTTCAGGGTCATCTCCTCGCCGGTTTCGGTGTAGAGCTTGAGCGGATGGGTGGGATGCGGCTTCTCCCAGCGGCCCACCTGCACGCCGCCCCGTGTGAAGAGGTACGCCTGCCCACCGGCCACATAGTTGACCGACTGGACATCGTGAGAATCGCCCGCATAGGCGGCGATATCGGCAAAGCAGACCACCACGTTGTCAAAGGTTAACTGCTTTCCGGTCAGCTCGTCCACCGTGTTCTCATAGGCTTTTTTGGAGCGGTTGTACATTTCCAGCTTGTAGCTGCGGCCCCAGCTGTTGTAGGTCAGGCGGGTCCTGTAGCTCTCGGAGTGGGTGATGCTGATGGTTTTGGCCGCAGGGGCACCGGGAAGGTCATTGGAGGCCGCGGTGCGGTAGTCGGCAAAGTGGAAGAAAGGCGTTTCGTTGGCGTAGGTCAGGCCGATGTCGGCATTACCGGCTGCCTGTTTGATCTCCTTGCCGGAGGTGAACTCGGTGTGTTCGTAGGCTACATTGCGGCCGCGGCTGTCACGGTGGGCAACGTGGGGGTGGACCGGCGTGTTGAAGTAGCTCTTGCCGCCGATGTTCAGGCCGGAGTAATCGTATACATTGATGAACTGGGTGCAGAAAATGCTCTCGCCATCGTGGTAATAGAGGGTCTGATGGGGCATGAGCAGCTGCAGGAACTGGTCGCGGCCGGAGCGCAGCGGCCCGACCTCCGGGATGATGTCCGCATCCCGGAACACGGCACACAGGCGGGTGATGCCGCCTTCCACCTTGCTCTCGATGAGCAGGTCTGCCGAGCCGATGCCGCGCTGGGGGCGTGCGTTCTGCCTTTCGGAGTTGGCGATGTTGTTGACCATCACACCCACCATCCGGCCGGTGCTCTTGCGGGCTTCGCCGGTCAGAGGGTCAGCGTCGTAGGCAGGCAGAAGGCTGAACGCAGAGCTTGCGGCTTCGCTAGACGCTGCCGAGGAGGCGGCTGCCTCACCAGCTGCGGCCGCAGAGGATGCAGAGGATGCAGAGGATGCAGCGGCCTCAGAAGAAGCGGAAGAGGATGCCGCCGAGCCGCAGAACAGGCTCTTCATCCAGTCGGGCAGGTCACCGCCCAGAATGGCACTGCCGGGGCTTGCAGAGCAGCCGGTGAGCGCCAGCAGCGCCGCCGTCAGCCCGGAATAGCGAAGTACGGACCGTCGAGAAATTTTCATGGAAAAAGCCCTCCTATCGGATCGGCTTGCCCGGCGCGGAAGTGCGCCCGGCAGGTCGGTTGCAGTTTTGTAATGAACTGCTTTGATTGTACTGGTTCTTGCCCGGTTTGTAAAGGGGCAGTTCGTGGCAAAATCTGCCCGATGACGGCTTTGGGAAAGTTTTTTGTGCAGAAAGCTTGCTTTTTGCCCGGGAGTATGGTAATATTATTCGGCAGTATCGTGTTATACTGCGCTTTATAATGTATGCGCTCGTAGCTCAGCCGGTAGAGCATCTGACTTTTAATCAGAGGGCCAGGGATTCGAGTTCCCTCGAGCGCACCAAAGAAAAACCCACGATTGACCGTTAAAAACGCAGTGTAGATCGTGGGCTTTTCTGTTTTACAAGGGGTGCGAAACAGCCAGAATGTGCCTTATTTGTGCCTTACTCTTGAAAAAATGCCTTGCCGTGTGCCTTACACTGTGCCTTGCTTCTGATGCCCGGCGGTGTGGGCGGGGCGGTTCAGGCTGCGAGATTTGCGGGCGATTTGGGTGCAGCTTGCTGTGTGTTGGGCAGTGTCCGCCGGGGGGGCTTTCTCATCACAAGGACGGGTGCAGCATGTGCCGGTCTGGCTGCTGGTGCGTAGGCGGTCTGATCGTGGGCGTGGTGGTTGCTACTCCCGGCGGGGTCTGCGGTCGGCTTCCAGTGCGGGCCCGCTCTTGTTGGGTGCGGGGCTGTGGTCGTGCTGGTGGTTCTCTCCTTACCTGATCTGTGGCTGATCTCCCCGGCGGAATATGGATGCAGCGGGCAATGCGGGCAATGCGGGCGGCGGTCTGGCTGTGTGGTTCTTCCCAATCGTTTCCGCCGGGCGGTGTCCGGTTCCATCATGCAAAAGAAAAAGCCTGTCCGGCTTGATAGTCGGGCGGGCTTTCGTGCTGTCTGGGGGCCTGATCGTGTGGGGCTGCGGGTGCTGCACAGCTTCCAGCGTGGGCGGCTGGGTGTCTGATCTGGGCTGTGTGGGTGTGTGCTGCGTGTGTCCGGGATGCCGCCGGGCGGTCTGATCGTAGGTGTGCGGGTGGTGCTGAGCGTTCTGTTGCCGGTGCTGCGGCGGGGTGTGGTGCTGCCGATCTGTGCATGATCTCCCCCGGCGGGGTGCGTTGGCTGCGTGCATCAGAGCGCGGGCCGGGTGCGTGCTGCGGCGCTGCCAGAGCGTGGCAGCTATGTGGGTTTGGGATTCTTCCCAACAAGTTCTTGCAACGCAAGGGGCCGTGTATGTACAGGGCCATTGCTTGCAAGAGCAGCGTATTGTATATACGTCTGCCCTGCTTGCAAGCACTAGGCCCTCTGCAAGAGCACACGACTTTCCGTGAAAGTCTAGTGTGTTACACCTCGCCGCCGGGCGGGGTGTACGTTCTCGGTGTGCTCCCGGGTGTGTCCATCATCCAATTTGTCGGATGCCGTGGGCGGTCCGGCTTTGCTCTGCCGGGGCCGGGTCGCCCTGCTCAAAGTACCGGGCTAGGCTGTCCAGATTCACAAGCCAGCCGCGCCCGGCATTCACATACCGGACTTTGCCGGTCTTGCAAAGCCGCCGGATATAGTGGGGTGACAGTCCGTAAATTTCAGCGGCCTGCTTTACGGTTCCCATGTTCGGGTAGCGGATCGTATTGTTCAAGCAATGCACCTCTTTTCCTTCTGGTCGGTGTATGTCGTTCTCTGTGTGCCTGCATTAAACCATGGGGCAGACCATTTTGCAAGGGGGCCGAATGTGGGCGGCGGTGCGGTAGGATGCAGCATTGATGAACGGGAATCTTTACGCCCATTGGGAACAGCGTGGAATCTCTTTGCATCTGATGCCATGGGGTGCCGTCCTGTGTCGTGGGGTGCCGTGGCTTGCATCAGGTTTTCCCGGCGGGCTATGGACAGATGGGGCGGCGTTCAGCCGGGCCGAATGTTTGATGAAATTAAATCGTTTTTGTGATGAAAGATTCTTGTGTGTAAAATGTGGAAAGTTTCAGCTTGCAATTGTTCAATATGTCAAATAAAAGTACGCGGAAATATTTTTCTTTGCATAGGTGCATTCAGCAGGCAGGGGGGCGGGCTATGCGCGCGCAAATGAAATAGCTTCCGCAAGCCCGAAAAGTTCCATGGAAAAACAACTTGCGAATAGATCAGGGCAAAAGAATGTCACAGGCAAAAAGACAAGGCACACAGCCAGAAAACAGGACGGCGCATACTGTACCCGACATGATTACAAAATACCCGGCGGTAAACAAGAGGTAAGGTGTCATTACATAGTGACAATGCAGAGCATAGGCGGCTCTATTCAGCGGACTATACACACCACCCGGCGGAACAGATAAACAGGGGCAGCACATTCCAATTGGGGCGATATGCACAGCGGCGGCGGATGATTGCCACAGCCTGCTCGATCATATCCAGCGGCTAGGGGTCAACGGCTACAATGTGCGCATGAAAACCATTTCCGCAAGTGTTGAAACCCCGCCAGAAAAACAAACTTGCGAATACAGCAGAGCAAGGACGCAGTACAAGCAAAAAAGCAAGGCGGGAAGCGAGAAAACAGGCGGGGCCTATCGCGCAAGAATGATAACAAAACCATGCAAAACCGGACGTTTGAGTGTAGCCACAGTGTAACGACGTGAGCGTATTGTGCTATTTAATGTCATTTTGTTGATTTTCTACTCAGCATGGCGGTTGCACTATGGGATGATCTTCCCCAAGGCGTTAAGGTACTGGGGCGCTCTTTTGAAAACTATGCGGGTCCAGAAGCGCGAAATAATTTTAGACGGCAGGGATTTTTTTCACTTCCGCAAAAAATGGCCGTGAAAAATCTGCCGGGGGTCAAAAAAGCCGCCTGCCCTCTATAGCTCAGAGGGGCGGCGGCTTTGGATGTCAATTACTTGAACAGCGGCCCAAGGTCATAAGGGCTATAATCAGCAAGGACGTTGAAAGCATCAGAAAATCCACAAGTCTGATTTGCATAGTCCCCATGGTATGCCTTCCAAGGGCTAGTTGCTGTAATTAACAGGGAGTTGGGCGAAACATCCAGCCCGGCGGCAATGCGATTCAGGGTATCAAGATGGATTTTCCCGGCGGCGCGTAATGGCTTAATTTCCGCTGGGTCAAAGCCTGTACGCTGTTGCAGTTCGGATAGTGTACAATCATGCTCACAAAGCTGCTGCAACAGGTTGAACGGGTCAACACGCAAGCGGGAACGCTGGTGGCCTTTTTTCTTTTTCATAGGATTCCTTTCTGGATGTTGTGAAAACCTATGCTTTGCCCTCTCTCCCCGATTGTGGTATACTATTGGGGGAAGATGGACACGCAAGTTATTTTCCTTTGTTCTTACGGATGGGACTTTCAAAGTAGCATGAGAGAAACGGGGCAGCTTGTACCATGCGAAACGAAAGCCCTTTTTATTTTTGCGGGTGATTCATTCGCCAGTTGTTGGCGGCGCGGGTAATGACCAAACGCCGGAAGAAAATGATGTGTCCAGCGCTTGCATATTCCTTTTCAATCATATCGTAGTATTCTGCTACAGAGTGCCGCGTGTCCTCTTTTTCTCTGCGGCTTGATGCTGTGCCGGTTCCGGCTCCCGTTGTCATGCTTTCTTCTCCTTTTCGGCGTTCTCCATCATCTTTGCAAGTATTGCGTCAACTTCCGGCGGGATTGTGACCTGTCGGCCTTTCTGTGTCCGTGCCGGGGCAAGATGAATGGTGTTCCGGCGTTCCTGATCGTAATAGTCGCATTCTTCCAGAACGACAGACAAACGGTTGGTGATGCTTTCGCAAAGATGCTGGCAGGACTTCAACTGCATTTCCAGTGTAACGCAATTTTCATTCAGCCATTCGCCGGACTCAAGTTCGGCAAGGGTCTTTCTGTGGAAAGGGATATTCAAGATAGATTCGGTATACTGAATCCGGCGCATAGCGTATTCCGTTATTTCGCCCTTTTTCATGAAAAGCTGGTAAGTTGCTTCCGCCCAACGCTCGGCGGCTTTCGCTTCCTCGAGAACAGACTTCAAAAAGTCCGCGTCAACTGTACAGCGTGGCATGATTCTTCACCACTCCTTTTCAAAAATGATTGATGGTAAGTTGCTCTTTGTGGTTACAGCGCGGCAAGTTCGGCTTTCAGGCGTTCCAATTCTTCCCGCTGATCTGCAAGAATGGCGGTGCGGATTCGGGTTTCCTGCTCTGTGCTGGGCTTCCAGTCAAACCCACGCACCTTTACTTTCTCAATGCTGTTCTTCTCGAAGATGGTCAAAAGCTGCTCGATCTTCTGGATTGTGGTGTAAAGGTCAGTTGCGTGTAAAAGTGTTTCTTTTGTCATAATGGTTCTTTCCTTTGGTTTTGTTTGTGCATAGACACACAGAATGATATTTTCATCAGGTGATTTATGTGCATCCAGCAGGCCTGGGCAAAATGCACTTTTATGCGGCCTGCCAGAGTTTGACCATGCTGCCGTCTGCGTTCAGCAACACCCGGCGGGCTTCATCGGTATCAAGGCGGCGGCACTCTACCACACAGGACACCCGGCGGGCAGCGGCATAGGCTCGGGCGGTGCGCATGGCCTGCTCAAGCAAGGGCGTTTGGCCTAAAGTCTCGCCGGTGAGTGTATAGAGGGTGTAAATAAACATGGGGCATACTCCTTTCTTTTGGCTGTGAAGTCTGGCCGCTTGCTCTATCGGCGGAGAATCAGCCCGGCGGGGGCTGGGCATATTCCGCCGGGGTGGGCTGTTCTTCCGTTGCTCTGTCCTGTCGAAACGCCTTTTTCAATTCGGCGGTCTCTGTGTCCTCTTGTTGTGTCTGCGGCTGGGCGGCTATTTGCTCTGCTGCCTTTTCAATCTTTGGTATCTGCCGCTTTTTCAACTCTTCCGTTCCAGCGTAGCCGATTCTATTTGTGCCGCTAGGCAGGCTTGAAAAGACTGCCGTTTGCGGCTTTTTCTCATTCCGCGCTTGGCGCGTTCTCCTTTCTCCTTTACCTTCTCTTTTATCTTTCTCATTTTCTTTATCCTCAGATATATTCTTGAGGGAATCGGAACCAGTGGTTTTTTGTGGTCTGCCGCCTTTTGACCCATCTGCGTACTTTTTGTTATTGGAATCAATCAAAGGCTTTGCAAACTCCCAACATATTGCGGCATTATGGGGCAAGGAAGTTTCTTGACCGGTGAACGCATACTGCGCAAGTGCGTCATAAAATGCAAGCCTTTCACGAGGTTTTAGCTTACTTCCTCCACTCCAAAACGACCGATAGAACAAAAAACTTTTACGTTCTTCCATGTGTTCCCCCTCAATTCATCAGGGGCACACCCGGCGGACGCTGGGAGCTGCGGGGGTCAGCTCCACCGGGGCAGGGTCGCCCTGCTCGAAGTACCGGGCAAGGCTGTCCAGATTTACAAGCCAGCCGCGCCCGGCATTTACGAACCGAATCTTACCGGCTTTGCACAGGCGGCGGATGTAATAGGGCGATAGGCCGTAAAGCTGGGCGGCTTGTTTGACCGGGGCCATGTTGGGCAAACGGGGATAGCTAATGCACTCGCCCATGGTCAATACTCCTTTCCATCTTCCAACAGGCTTTCCACAGTCACGCCCAAAGCGGAAGCAACACGGCGAACGGAGTTTGCGTTACAACTTTTTCCGCCACGCAATGCCGTTATAGTGGCGCGGGAAACAGTGGCCCTTTGGGACAGGTCTGCAACGCCCACATCCTGCCGGGCCATTTCAGCGATCAGTTTTACACGGTCGATTCTCATACAATCAAGCTTCCTTTCATATTCATTTGCTTCATTTTAACATAAGCGTTTGAATAAATCAAGCCGAAAGATTATTCTTTTGCTTTTTTTCTTGTGAGAACTGTGTTATACTAAAAAAGAAAGGTGGTGCGGCTGGTGTCAATAGGCGATAACATCCGGACTGTGAGAAAACTTCAAGGGCTGACACAAAAAGAACTTGCAAGGCGATTAGGAATTTCCCCGGTTGGTGTTGCACAATGGGAAAACGGCTTAAGAAACCCAAAACACGAAACCATAAAGCGAATTGCAAGTGCTCTAGGGGTAAGTGTGACAGTATTATACGGACTTCCTGCAAAGGAAACAGCAGATCAACAAGAAGCATTGGAAAAGTTTTTGGATGAATCTGTTGATAATCAAGGTAATATCGACCCGAATAGATTTGCAGATGCAAAATACGGTGATCTCGGAAAGCTGGCGAATATGACAGATGAATTATATCTTAGTAGTCTAAAAGGCTGGACGGATTTTGATTTGCTGAATGTAATAGCCGGGAGCTTTAATGCACTAAATCGGGTTGGAAAAATTGAAGCAGTAAAACGCATTGCAGATTTAGAAACCAATCCACGATACTATAAAATACCGCCATATGATTCGGAAAACTCGCAGGATGCCGCCGGGGACACTCCCAAAGATACACCTCCCAAGAACGACTAAAGCCGTCCATCGGGGCTTATGTGCCGCTGTGAGTGCGGATATAGCCCCATAGAGCGCACACAACGATTGTGACAGGTGAGAACATGGAAGAACTTTATAATCAGCTTGCGACACTGGCCCGGCGGTATGGCGCAAAGCGGCTTGTGCTGTTTGGCTCCCGTGCCCGGGGCGACAACCGGCCCAACAGTGACATTGATTTGGCTGTGTACGGGATGCCAGAGGATAACCGGGCGGAGTTCTGGATGCACTGCGAGGAACTGCCCACGCTGCTGAAATTTGATATTGTGCACATTCAGGACGGCATGGAGCCGGTATTTCTTGCGAACATCGAAAGGGATGGTGTTGAACTGATGGACAAGCTGCATGAAAAATACGACCGCTTTACCGCTGCGGTGGCCCGGCTGCGGGAAGCGCTGGACGATTACAAGAAGTTCCCATTGGATTCTGTACGGGATGGAACCATTCAGCGGTTTGAGTTCTGCACGGAACTGGCATGGAAAACCATGCGGGAATACCTGCTTGACCAAGGCTATACCAACATCAACAGCCCGAAAGAGGTTATCAAACAGGCGTTTGCCTTTGGCATGATAGACAATCAAAAGGCATGGGTGGAGCTGCTGAACGACCGCAATTTGACTTCCCACGTTTACGATGAAGCCACAGCGGCGGCTATCTTTGCACGGATAGAGGGCCAGTATCTGCCCCTGTTCGACAGCGTGACCGCCTACATGAAGGACGAATGAAGCCCGGCGGGATAGCAGAAAGCGGGGTGGACGGATGGCAAAGATAACAAAGCGGATGAAGAAAGACGGCTCTTGCTCCTACTGCATCCGGGTTTCCAATGGCTATGACCGGCAGGGCCGTCAAGTGATGGTGAACCGGACGTTTACCCCGCCGCCTGGCATGACCGGGAAGAAGCTGGAAAAGGAATTGCAGCGGCAGGCGGATGCCTTTGAACAGGAAGTGCATGCCGGTGTGCTGCTGGATGCGTCCATGAAGGTGGACGACCTGATAGAGCGATGGTTCACCGAGTACGCAGAAAAGAAGCTCAAGCCCAAGACGGTTTACAACTACCGGCGTTTGGTGCCGCGTATTTCCGCCGGGCTGGGGCAACTGAAAGTGTGCCAAGTGAAACCGGCGCACCTGATGGCTTTTTACTCGAACCTAGAGGAACAGGGTGTGCGGGAAGATAGCACCTATACCGCAACGCCTGCCCTGCTGGAACGTCTGCCCCATGGCAAGCGGGGCCAGATCGCCAAGGCAGCAGGCATTGGGGACGATACCATGCGGAACGTGTATCGGGGCGCAAACGTAAGCCAGAGCACAGCCGAAAAGGTTGCCGGGGTGGTGGGGCTTCCCCTCTCCAAAGCGTTCACAGAGCACGCCAAGGAAGGCGGCAGACTCAACGGGAACACGGTGCAGCACTATCACCGGATGTTGTCCAGCGTGTTCACCAAGGCTGTGCAGTGGGGTCTTGTACCGGAAAACCCTTGCAAGCGGGCGGAAGCACCCAAGGCCGAAGAGATAGACGTGCAGGCGCTGGAAGAAAGGGACGTTGCCCGGCTGCTGGAAGCCTTACAGGATGCACCGGCGCAGTTCAGTGTTATCACACAGCTTGCCTTGTTCACCGGTGCCCGGCGGAGTGAGATTTGCGGGCTGCGCTGGTGTGACGTGGATTTGGACGCGGGTACACTGTCCATTGAGCGGAACGTGCAGTACATCCCGGGCAAGGGCACTGTATTCACCACGCCCAAAACAAAACGCTCCCGGCGGTGCATCAAGATAGGCCCGGAGTGTGTGCAGCTGCTGCGGGAATACCGCCAGCACCAACGGGCGGAACGGCTCAGAATAGGCACGGCATGGGTTCGGCGTGTAGAGATCGCCGGGAAAATGGTGGAAAATGATTTACTATTCACCAAATGGAACGGTGCCCCCATCGACCCCAAGACGGTAACAACGTGGTTCCCGGGGTTCCTCGCTGCCCATAATCTCCCGCCGGTACACTTCCACAGCCTGCGGCACACCAACGCAAGCTTGCTGATTGCCGCCCACGTTCCTGTTACGGCGGTGTCGGGCCGTCTGGGCCACGCCAAGACCAGCACCACAACGGACATCTATGCCGGGTTCATTCGGTCGGCGGACGCTGCTGCATCGGATGCCCTGACGGATGTGTTTACCCGGATTCGGGACGAAAACCACGCATAAAAGCAGAGCAGCCCACAGGGGGCGGGGATGATTCCGCCGGGCCTGTGGGCTGCTTTCTTTATGGTGGGCTGTGTGCTATCCTGTTTATCGGACGCAATGCGCACCAGAATGTGCCTTATTTGTGCCTTATCCATCGCAAACAATTGGAAATTAGCACGCACGAACGCGAATAAAAATGACGATAATTCTATATAAAACAAAACGAACGCAAACGGTCGTTTCCCAATTGGCTCATTCTTTTAATCAGAGGGCCAGGGATTCGAGTTCCCTCGAGCGCACCAAAAGGACGATAAATCGTTGAATCAAACGGTTTGTCGTCTTTTTTGTTTTATACGGGCTTTTTGAGCTTGTACCTATGATTTTTTCAAAAATTTTAGAGGTCAGAGGTACAAAAATGAAGAAGATTCAAAAGAACGCAGCCCGGTTTGATAATCTAAAGCAAGATTTTTTGGACGATAAGAAGTATTCTGGCACAGCAGAAGCCACGTTGAACGGCTATCGATACCAGATGAAGTCCTACCAGAATCTACTGAAAGCAAAAGGAATTACGCAAAGTATGTCTCGGAAAGCCACTTGTCTGGACAATGCTGTTGCCGAGAACTTCTTCGGACTGCTCAAGACGGAACTGTTCTATCTGGAAAAATTTGATTCCATTGACCAGCTTGAAAAGGCTATTGTCGATTACATCTACTATTACAACAACCGCCGAATTAAATTAAAACTAAACGGCCTGAGCCCTGTGCAATACAGGATTCAGACCGTTGGAGCTGCTTAATTCAATTTTTGTCTAACTTTTGGGGTTCATTTCAGACACGGTGGGCGGGCGTTTTATGTTTATTTTCCGAGTACAACGGAGAGCCTGATCTCCTTTTCCGTCTCGCTCAGGTCAAGAGCGCCGC
>ERZ506880.450-NODE-450-length-15714-cov-4.380548_pt1 | contig 15714 bp, 10 predicted proteins | sample MGYA00512906_ERZ506880 | MGnify/ENA metagenome assembly ERZ506880
TTCGAAGAAAAAATCCCATTTTACAAAGTAAAATTTGTTCCTCTGAACGAGGAGAGGATTTAGCCTCCTTGTTTTGCATATTACTTAACGAAAACGATTAAGTAAATATTCCTTATCTGAAATTATATCTTGCAGAATTATAAAAATCAACAAAAAATCCTTTGAAATAAGCAAAAATAGCACTTTTAACAAAAATTACAGCCTAATATGGAAGAAAGCAACAAAAGAGGGTTAAGCTGGATGATTAAGTTTAAAATACGAAAACGTATAAGCTTTTGCTGCATAAACTGTTGAATAACGAGAAAAATCATAAAAAATGCACAAAAAATCAGAGAAAAAAATGTAAAATTAGCCGAAATGTCAAAAAAGTATTGCAATCCGTTTGCATAAGAGCTATATTAAAGATGCGAAAACGATTAAGTAAAAACTTCGAAAGACTTAAGTAACAAGACAACAGGTCATACATAATAAAGTCTGGAAGAAGTACCTGGAGGATTCAATGGTATCTTTAAAAACAATTGCCGAAAAGTGTGGAGTATCAACTGCCACTGTCAGTAAGGCGTTAAACGATCAAAAAGATATCAGTGAAGAGACAAAGAGTCGTATCCGGACAGTAGCAGAGCAATTAGGATATTTTCCGAATGCAGCAGCAAGATCACTTAAGACCAACCATTCATACAACCTCGGAGTTCTATTTGAAGAGGAAGCAGGAAGTGGTTTGCAGCATGAATATTTTTCAGGAGTATTAAATGGTCTGAAAGTCCAGGCAGAGAAGCAGGGTTATGACATTACATTTATCAATACCTGTTTTGAAAACCGGAAGATGTCTTATCTGGAACATTGTAAATACCGGAATTTTGAGGGCGTTGCAATTGTGTGTGCGGATTTTAACGACCCTGGCGTCATGGAACTGATGAATAGCGAAGTACCGGTTGTCACCATCGACTACCTGCATCACAGCTGCACGGCGGTCAGCTCGAACAACATTCAGGGCATGGAAGATCTGGTCAGATATATTTATTCTCAGGGACACAGGAGGATCGCTTACATCCACGGACAGCAGAATGGTTCGGCAGTTACCAAAGACCGGCTGACAAGTTTTTACCGGACAATGGATGAACTGAAACTGGAAGTCCCGGATGAGTACATCCGCACAGCTGATTACCTGGAGACGAGGGAAGCGGCAAAACAGACGAAGGAACTCCTGAATCTGGAAAATCCGCCAACCTGTATCATTTATCCTGATGACACCGCACTGATCGGTGGAAGAAATGTCATTATAGAGATGGGACTTCGGATACCAAAAGACATTTCAGTAGCAGGATACGACGGAACGAGGATGTCGCAGCTTTTGCACCCGAAGCTTACCACAATTAAGCAGGACACAGAAGAGATTGGCAGAGAGGCTGCAAAACGGCTGATCGGTTCCATTGAAAAACCAAAAACAACTCTCATTGAGAGAGTCGTTATAGAAGGAATCCTCATACCGGGACAATCGGTAGGAAAGATTCCGGAACAAAAATAACAATGCAAACAAGGCGGAAGCCAAAAAATTAAGGAGGAGGGTTTTCTATGAAAAAGAAAATCATTAGCACATTATTATGTGCATCCATGGTAGCAACTATGGTAGCAGGATGTGGCGGATCATCAGACACAACATCCACAGACAACAGCAACTCAGGTGCAGCAGCACCGGCAACAGAATCTGGATCTGATGCAGCGGAGACAGATACAACAGGTGATGAGGGAAAAGTTTTCAACATTTATTGCTGGAATGAAGAGTTTAAGAGCCGTCTGACAGATCACTATCCTGGATATGAGGAAGTGGATGCCACAACTGGTAAGATTGGGGATGTTACCGTAAAATGGAACATCACACCAAGTGATGACAACGCATATCAGAACAATCTGGATGCAACATTATTAAAACAGGAATCAGCAGCAGCCGATGACAAGATTGACTTATTCTTAGTAGAAGCTGACTACGCACTGAAATATGTCGATACAGATTATACAATGCCGATCGCAGATCTTGGAATTACAGATGCAGACCTTGCAAACCAGTATCAGTATACAAAAGATATCGTTACAGATTCTAACGGTGTATTAAAAGGTGTTTCATGGCAGGGCTGCCCGGGCGTATTATTCTATAACCGTGATGCAGCAAAAGAAGTTCTTGGAACAGACGATCCTGACGAAGTTCAGAAATATGTTTCAGACTGGGATACTTTCAATGATACAGCAGAGACAATGAAAGCTGCCGGATACAAGATGACATCTTCCGTCAATGATACTTACCGTGTATACTCTAACAACGTTACTTCTAAATGGGTAGAAGATGGCAAGATCAATATTGATGATAACATTATGAAATGGGTATCTGATTCAAAAGAGCTTTATGATGCAGGCGAGACAGAGACATATGAACTCTGGGGCGATGACTGGAAGAAAGGTTTCTATCCGGAAGGAAAAGTATTCTGCTACTTTGGACCAGCATGGTTCGTGAACTTCTCTATGGCAGCCGACACCGAAGGATCTATCGGTTACAACGGTGGATGGGGCGCTACACCAGGACCTCAGGGATTCTATTGGGGCGGTACATGGATCTGTGGAGCAACAGGTACAGATAACGCAAGTCTTGTAAAAGATATCATCTTAAAGATGACAACAGACGAGACGATCATGAAAGATATCGTAGTAAAAGATGATGACTTCGTTAACAATAAACCAGCTATGGAAGCAATGGCAGCAGATACAAGCTACCAGAGTAAAGTATTAGGCGGACAGAACCCATTGTCTATGTACTGTGCAAGTGTAGAAAAACTTGATTTAAGCAACCTTTCTGCATACGATCAGGGATGTAACGAAGAGTTCCAGAACGCTATGAAGAACTACTTTGAAGGCAATGCCTCACTTGATGATGCACTTGACTTATTCTACAAAGCAGTTGTTGAGAAATATCCGGACTTAACATACTAAAATAATAAGCCGCGCCTGCCAGACCGGCGGGTGCGGCTATCTTTATATCTATCTCCGGACGGAGAGAAAGCAGTCAGCGGCGTAAAGCGCAGAGCTGACAGCAGATTTGCACAAAAAGATGTCCGTGAAGGGATGCTGTGAACTCTGTGAAAAATAAAAAGAAGGGGGCAAGAGGCGTTATGAAGAAGAAAAGCAGTAAAGCAGTCAGATATAACAAATGGGGTTACATTTTTCTGATTCCTTTTATTCTGGTGTATGTTGTATTCCAGCTTATACCACTGTTTAATACCATTTATAACAGCTTTTTTGAAAATTATTTATCAGGTCTGACACAGATCGGACCAAACTTTGTGGGACTGGAGAACTACAAAACGCTGTTTACACAGGGCGATATCTGGATTTACGCAAAGAATACCATGATTTTATGGATCATGTGTTTTGTGCCACAGATTATTTTGTCATTACTGTTAGGTGCATGGTTTTCTGATGTGCGTTTGAAATTAAAAGGAAGCAGATTTTTCAAGACCGTGATCTATCTGCCAAACCTGATCATGGCATCCGCATTTTCCATGTTGTTCTTTACACTGTTCTCAGATGGTGGACCGATCAACTCGATTTTAATGCAGATCGGAATCATTTCAGAGCCATATAAGTTTCTGGCAAACACAGGAAGTGCGAGAGGGCTGATCGCCCTTATGAACTGCCTGATGTGGTTTGGTAATACGACTATTCTTTTAATGGCAGGCATGATGGGTATCGATACTTCCCTATTTGAAGCGGCAGAAGTGGATGGAGCAACTTCCACACAGGTATTCTACAAAATTACATTACCGCTGCTCCGGCCGATTTTAGTATATGTTGTGATCACATCGCTGATTGGTGGATTACAGTTATTCGATGTACCACAGATTTTGACCAATGGTACCGGTGATCCAATGAGATCGACCATGACATTGATCATGTTCTTAAATAAACATCTGTACAGCAAGAACTACGGAATGGCTGGTGCAGTATCCGTAATCCTGTTCATCATCACCGCAATTTTAAGTCTTATTGTCTTTAAGGTAACTGGAAACGATAAGAGAAAAGCATGAGTAGAATAGAAAGGTGAGGTGTTATTATGAACGAAAATAAAAATCTGAAAAAAGGACTTGGAATCCATGCAAGAAGATTTATCGCTTATATAGTCCTGATTCTTGTTACATTTGCCTGCCTGTTCTGGTTCTATGTGCTGTTCATTAACGCGACCAGATCGAACGGTGAACTGCAGGCCGGATTTACACCACTGCCAAGCACACATCTGCTGGAAAACTGGAACAATCTGGTACACGGAACACTTCCGGTATGGCAGGGTATGATAAACAGTCTGATCGTATCGGTACTGTCAGCAGCGTTATGTACTTATTTTTCAACCATGACAGCTTATGCGATCCATGCATATGATTTTAAACTGAAAAAATACATCTATGCATTTATCTTAGCAGTTATGATGATCCCTACACAGGTAACTGCACTTGGATTTGTAAAATTAGTCGGTACATTAAAAATGGAAGATACATTTATCCCTTTGATCGTCCCAACGATCGCTGCACCGGTCACATTCTTTTACATGAAACAGTACATGGAAAGTACATTGCCGGTATCTCTGATCGAGGCAGCCAGAATTGATGGTTCCGGTGAGTTCCATACATTTAACAATATTGTACTTCCATTAATGAAACCTGCCATTGCAGTACAGGCAATCTTTACATTTGTAAGCAGCTGGAATAATTATTTTGTACCGGCTTTGATCTTACACAATGACAAGAAAAAGACACTGCCAATCTTAATCGCACAGCTTCGTGCAGCTGATTGGCTGAAGTTTGATATGGGTCAGGTTTATGTGATGATCGCATTTTCTATCTTCCCAGTTATTATCATTTATCTGATCTTATCCAGACACATCGTACAGGGTGTTGCCCTCGGCAGTGTAAAAGGATAAATTAGAATATAGCTACAAATGAAAAAACCTTCCCTGAGAACCGTCGTGATTCCCCATATCACGGCGGTTCTCCTTTGATGTAGCAGAAAAAGATTACAATATTAAAAAACATCAGAAAAATTATCTGAAATAATCAAACATAGGCTCTTTTTTTCCAGTTGCTAATGTGCTATAATAGGCACAGATTTTGGAAAAAAAGAAATGGTTGAGAAGTGAATCTGCACAATCCTTTCAGAACGGAGGAAGACATGACAGAAGGCGGTTTTTTAGTTTTCATGGGAATTTTATTACTTTTGGTTGTCATCGTTGTTGTGATAGCGGTTGTTTCATCTGTGGCAGGTGCGGCAGCAGCAATCGTTGATGATGAAGACAGCGAAGATGAATAGAACAGGGTGAGAACAGAATAGTGGGGCGGTACTTTTGTGCCAGTCCCCTTTTTGCAGGTCTTATGGATACTGCGAAATGTCCCGAGATCGAATCATAAGAAAGGAGACAGAGATTATAATGCAGTTACTTACATTTTTGTTAAATGGAGTGAAGTTTGGTATTCCTGTCAATGATGTGGAATCCATTGAAACAAGAATGAATGTGGTGAATATTCCAAATTCACTGCCACAGGTTCATGGGATCATGAATCTGCACGGAGAAGTTATTGCAGTGTACAGTCTGGCAGAACAGTTTCATTATCCGGAACAGGAAATCAACAATATCATCGTTGCATCCATGAATGGTACAAAGATTGGGCTTGAGGTTGGAAACGTGGATGAGATTATTGATGTCCCGGATGAGAAGGTTATTTCCATGCCAGTCATTATGAAAGCAGTAGAAAATTGTTTTGATGAGGTTGCTTCCTATGCAAAAGAACTGATCGTTCTGATCGAGGTATCAAAGCTGATGCCGGAAGCAGAGCAGCAGGCAATACAGAAATTGGTAGAACAACAGTCATAAACAAAAAAGAGTAAAGCCTCTGTTATTATATATTGGAAAGATACAGTCTCGTGGGATGGAGTACCGATAGGTACTCCATTTTTGCGTAAATAGGAAATTTTGTTCCATTTCTAAAATAATTCTAAATTCTGTCCGATTTTCCTTGCATTTTGATGAGAGAGGAGTAAACTGATTTTTGCCGACCGACCGGTCGGTTTTGGCTTGCGGGAATGCAATAGCCAATCAGACATATAATTTTTCAGGAGGAACGAGAATGATCCCAAAGTATAGTGTAAAACGTCCGTACACAGTGTTAGTGGCTGTTGTACTGGTGATCGTTTTAGGAGTTGTTTCGCTGACGAGGATGACAACAGATCTGCTGCCGGCAATGAATCTGCCGTATGTGATCGTTGTCACAACAGATGTGGGGGCAAGTCCGGAGGAAGTGGAAAAGGATGTGACATCGCCAATCGAAGCGGCAATGGCAACGACTTCCAATATTAATAATGTAAGTTCCATGTCCTATGATAACTATTCTATGGTTGTTTTGGAGTATGAACAGAGCACAAACATGGATTCTGCCATGATTGAGATCCAGCAGCAGCTGGATCAGTTGACCGGACAATTTCCGGATTCAGTGGGCACACCAATCATTATGCAGATCGATCCGGATATGATGCCGGTCATGATCGCATCTGCGGATGTGGATGGTATGGATCAGGCAGAGGTATCTGATTATGTGGATAATGAATTATTACCACTGCTTGAGAGTATCGAGGGTGTGGCATCTGTGACGGCAACAGGTGTGCTGGATACGGACCTTCAGGTAACCATGAATCAGGAAAAAATAGATGCTTTAAACGAACAGATTTTAAGCAAAATAGATGCCCAGTTTACAGATGCACAGGCAGAGTTAGATAAGGCATCTTCCCAGATCGACAGTGGGAAAAAGAAGCTTTCCGATGGTGAAAAAGAGATGGGAAGCCAGCTTGGAGCAGGTGAAAATGAGATCATTAATAATAAAATCCAACTGTTTAACACCGAAGCAGATCTGACCACACAATTATCAGATCTTCAGAAATCACAGTCGTCCATGGATGGTGCAATCAAGTCGTTACAGTCAGCTTATGATGGAGCAACACAGTTACAGAGCGCGATTGACGGTTTACAGAAAGCAAAAGACGGTGTCAGCCAGGCGAAGAGTGGGGCAAAGCAGTTATATCAGGCGCACGATGGTGTAATGGCAATTTTAACAGCAAAAAATCCAATGACAGGTGCAGACATGACAGTGGAGGAAGCGCTTGCAGTAGCGGTTCAATATGGTCAGATGACACAGGAACAGGCGAATCAGTTGAAAACAGTGATTTCAACTTTACAGGCAGATCCTAAAATGTTAGAAGCATATAAAAATGCGGCCAGCGAATCCGATTTCGTCGCCTACATGGAATCCACAGCCATTGCCCAGATCAATGCACAGGCAGGGACTTCCTATACAAGTGAGAGTGACATTGCCAGCCAGATCGTGACATTACAGTACAAACTGGATGATATCAATGTGATGCTGATGAGTCAGGCATCCTCTTTTGCAGATGCAGGTGTGACGCTGACTTCTTACAAAGACATTCCGGCTGCAATCTCAAAATTGAGTGAGAGCAAGACACAGATCGCGGCGGGAATTGCGACAATCGAGTCCGCCCAGACACAGGTGGCAGACGGTAAAACGTCTTTAGATGACGCATTAGTGACTTTAAATGAATCCCAGATATCCGGTATCATGGAGATGAGCAAGGGATATGCGGATCTTGCTGTTGCAGCAAATAAGATCGAAGAGGGACAGAGCCAGTTAGATGATGCAAAAGAGCAGGCAAAAGATTCAGCGGATCTGAACACGATCCTTACAATGGATACCTTAAAAAATCTTTTGACAGCGCAGAACTTCTCCATGCCGGCAGGTTATGTGACAGAGGGGAACGAGCAGTATCTGGTGCGGGTAGGAGATGAGGTGACATCCAAAGCAGATCTTGAAAATCTCGTTCTGATGGATCTTGGTATGGATGGTATCGAGCCGATCAGACTGTCAGATGTGGCAGACATCGAGTACATTGACAATTCCGGAGATTCCTATTCCAAAGTGAATGGAAATCCGGCGGTAATGCTTTCGATTGAAAAGCAGACCGGCTATTCCACCGGAGATGTGACAGACCGGTTATTGGATAAATTTGACAGTTTGGAAAAAGAAAATACAGCGTTACATTTGAGCGTTCTCATGAATCAGGGTATTTACATTGACATGATCGTGAAATCAGTCGTAGAAAACATGATCGTGGGAGCCATCCTTGCAATTATTGTATTGTTATTATTCTTAAAAGATATGAAACCTACACTTGTAATAGCATGTTCCATTCCGCTCAGTGTTGTTTTTGCAGTGGTACTGATGTACTTTACGAATATTACGTTAAACATCATTTCACTGTCGGGTCTGGCGCTCGGAATTGGTATGTTGGTGGATAACTCCATTGTCGTGATCGAGAACATCTATCGATTGCGGGGAGAGGGGTATTCCATCCGGAAAGCAGCCGTGGAAGGCGCTTCACAGGTGACAGGAGCAATCATAGCTTCCACACTTACAACCATCTGTGTATTTGCACCGATTATTTTTACAGAGGGTATCACAAGACAGTTATTTGTGGATATTGCGCTGACAATTGCATTTACGCTTGCAGCCAGTCTTCTTGTGGCATTGACTTTCGTGCCGATGATGGCAGCAGGATTATTAAAAAATACAAAAGAGATCAGGCATAATCTCTTTGATAAAGTAAAAGATTTTTATGGAAAAATTTTAGCGGTATGTCTGCGTTTCAAACCAATCGTATTTATCGCAGTGATCGTATTGCTTGGAACAAGTGTTGTGGCAGCATTCTCCAGAGGATATTCTTTCATGGATATGAACATGGAGACAAACCAGATCAGTGCGACGATTTCAGCAAAAGAGGATCAGACACTAACGTTTGACGAACTGACAGAAATGGCAGATGAAGTCGTGGAAAAAGCATTGACGATCGATGGCATTGAGACCATTGGTGCCATGGCAGGTGGAAGTGCTCTTTCCATGATGGGAAGCAGTTCTACAGACAGTATTTCCATGTATATGATTCTGGATGAAGAATCTGAAGTGAGCAGTGCAGATGTAATCGAACAGTTGGATGAACTGACCAAAGACATGGACTGCGAAGTTACAACAGACACCTCTGCTTCTGATATGACATCACTTATGGGAAGTGGACTGACGATCAATGTAAAAGGAAATAATCTTGACAAACTGCAGGAACTTGCAGGCGAAGTTGCAAAAGTCGTAGAGAACACCGAGGGAACTGTGGATGTGGATGATGGACTTGCCAATACGACACCGTCTTTCACCATTTCTGTAGACAAGGAAAAAGCTGCAAAATACGGCATGACCGTTGCACAGGTATTCCAGCTTGTTTACGGTGAGATGGCATCCTCAACATCTGCAACAACGATCTCTACCGATGTAAATGATTATCAGGTTTATGTACAGAGCGAGGAGCAGTCCGATGTTACATTGGATGATATCAAAAAACTGACCTTTACCTATACAGACAGAGAAGGAAACGAGACAGAAGTAGCGCTTTCTGATATTGCACAGTTTGAGGAAGGTTACACCTTAGGAACGATCAACCGTGATGCGCAGACCAGATATATCAGTGTGACCGCAGGAGTGGATGATGACCATAATGTCAGTCTGCTGAGTAATGAGATCCAGAAAGAGTTAGATAAGATCGATCTGCCGGAAGGATACTCCATTGAGATGGCAGGTGAGGACGAGATGATCGCAGATGCGATGAATCAGTTGTATCTGATGCTTCTTTTGGCGGTAATCTTCATTTACCTGGTCATGGTAGCACAGTTCCAGTCGCTGTTGTCGCCGTTTATCATTATGTTTACGATTCCGCTGGCATTTACAGGCGGTCTGTTCGCACTTTACTTTACCGGTAACGAAGTCAGCGTTGTGGCAATGATCGGATTTGTCATGCTCGCCGGAATTATCGTAAATAACGGTATCGTTATGGTAGACTTTATCAACCAGCTCCGCCGTGGCGGAATGGAAAAAAAAGATGCCATTATCGAATCCGGAAAAACAAGGCTTCGTCCGATTCTTATGACTGCACTCACCACGATCCTGTCCATGTCCACGATGGCAGTTGGACTTGGAGAAGGTTCAGAAATGATGCAGCCAATGGCGATCGTAACGGTTGGCGGTTTGTTATATGGTACACTGTTAACTCTGATCGTTGTTCCATGTATTTATGATGCATTCAACCGCAATAAGAGCATGGTCGAGGAGGACTTATAATGGATGAGCAGAAACTGATCCACGATCCACCACAGAAAGTGCTTGCCCTGTATCAGGCAGTCATTGAGTTCATTAATGAAGGCTGTGATATCAACACTTTAAAAGTAGCTGATATCACAGGCCGGGCAGGCATTGGAAAAGGAACGGCATACGAATATTTTTCTTCAAAGGAAGAGATTATTTCTTCCGCAATTTTATATTATGTGAAAGTGTGCTTTGAAAAACTGCAGGTAATTTCTACAGATAACAGAACGTTTCAACAGAAAATTAATGAGGTCATGGATTTTATTGATGAGCATGTAAAAGAAAAGCAGGGTGTCTTTTTCCTGATCAAAATGGTATTGGAATCATACGAGATACCAAAGAATCTGAAAGATGAGTATGAGCGTATGAAACAGCAGTGCTGTGATAAGGAGAAAAACGAGATTATCGACTGCATTGTGGAGGAGGGTGTCCGCGAAGGTCTGATCCGGGAGGAGAATGTTTTCCTGCGAAGAGCCGCGGTCGAAACCCAGCTTTCGGTCTATTTTATGTACCGCATCGCAGCAGAGAAAAAAATGGAGCTTGACTTGGAGGCAGATTTTCTGAGAGAATATGTCTATCAGAATCTGTTGAAATTATTAGGATAGAAAGAAGGAATGAATAAATTAAAATCACGTATAAAAAATCAGTTGACAAATGCCACTTTAGCTTTTATGATGAAAAAAGATATAAAAAGGTGATGAGAAAGAGGAGTACACACAGACACCTGAAAGAGAATGACATTCACCGGCTGAGAGATGTCACCAGAACATGTTGTGTGGAAGGTAGCTTTTGAACCGTCGCGCAGAACCTGTCTGTTGCAGATAAGTGGCAGAACTTGCAAGTTGATCATGCGGAGAAAATTTTCGTATATCGCCAGAAGCAGTCAGAAGTAAGCGAGAACGAGTTGTCCCCGTTACCGGACAGTGGCTTAGGAATGAGCCGGCAGAGATATGTTGTTTTTACAACATAACAAAGGTGGTACCGCGTTGACACGCCCTTTGCATCCGTAAGGATGTGAAGGGCTTTTATTTTTTTAAGAAAGGAAAAAGACAAATGAAGGAATTAGCAAAGACCTATGACCCAAAGGGCATTGAAGAACGCCTTTATAAAAAATGGGAAGACAACGGTTACTTCCATGCAGAAGTAGACCGCAGCAGGAAACCATTCACGATTGTGATGCCTCCACCAAACATTACCGGACAGCTTCACATGGGACACGCATTAGACAATACCATGCAGGATATTTTGATCCGCTACAAGAGAATGCAGGGTTACAATGCATTATGGCAGCCTGGAACAGACCACGCTTCCATTGCAACCGAAGTAAAAGTCATCCAGTCCTTAAAAGAAAAAGGAATCGACAAGGCAGATCTTGGAAGAGAAGGTTTCTTAGAGAAATGCTGGGAGTGGAGAGAGGAATACGGTAACCGTATCATCAACCAGTTAAAGAAACTCGGATCTTCTGCTGACTGGCATAGAGAACGTTTTACCATGGATAAAGGATGTTCTGATGCCGTACAGGAAGTTTTTATTAAATTATATGAAAAAGGATATATCTACAAGGGTTCCCGTATCGTAAACTGGTGTCCGGTTTGTAAGACATCCATTTCCGATGCAGAGGTAGAGCATGAGGAGCAGGACGGATTCTTCTGGCATATCAACTACCCGGTAGTTGGCGAGGAAGGAAGATTCGTTGAGATTGCGACGACAAGACCGGAGACTTTATTCGGAGATACCGCTGTTGCTATAAACCCGGATGATGAGAGATACAAAGACATCGTTGGAAAAATGTTAAAACTTCCGATGACAGACCGTGAGATTCCGGTGATCGCTGATCCATATGTAGACAAAGAGTTTGGAACAGGATGTGTGAAGATCACACCAGCCCATGACCCGAACGACTTTGAGGTTGGAAAACGCCACAACCTGGAAGAGATCGTTGTCATCAATGACGATGCAACCATGAACAAGTTAGCAGGAAAATATGAGGGAATGGACCGCTACGAGTGCAGAAAAGCATTAGTAAAAGATTTAGAGGAAGCAGGACTTTTAGTAAAAGTTGTTCCACATTCCCACAACGTAGGTACACATGACCGCTGCGGCACAACCGTTGAACCAATGATCAAACAGCAGTGGTTCGTGAAAATGGACGAGATGATCAAACCGGCAGTTGAAGGCGTAAAAAATGGTGATATCCAGTTACTTCCAAAACGTATGGAGAAGACATACTTCAACTGGACAGACAATATCCGTGACTGGTGTATTTCCAGACAGTTATGGTGGGGACACAGAATCCCGGCATACTACTGTGATGAGTGTGGCGAGATGGTAGTTGCCAAAGAAGCACCTCATAAGTGTCCGAAATGTGGATGCACCCATATGACACAGGACCCGGATACCTTAGATACCTGGTTCTCCTCTGCTTTATGGCCATTCTCAACACTTGGCTGGCCGGAAAAAACAGAAGACTTAGATTACTTCTATCCAAATGATGTTTTAGTAACCGGATATGATATTATCTTCTTCTGGGTAATCCGTATGATCTTCTCCGGTTACGAGCAGATGGGCAAGGCACCGTTCCATACCGTATTATTCCACGGTCTGGTACGTGACTCCCAGGGACGTAAGATGAGTAAGTCTCTTGGAAATGGTATCGATCCGTTAGAGGTTATTGACAAATACGGTGCTGACGCACTTCGTCTGACACTGATCACAGGCAATGCACCTGGTAACGATATGCGTTTCTACTGGGAGAGAGTAGAGTCTTCCAGAAACTTTGCCAATAAAGTATGGAATGCTTCCCGTTTCATCATGATGAACTTAGAGGGCGCAGAGATCAAAACACCGGCTCTTTCTGAGTTGAAAGCGGCAGATAAATGGATTTTATCCAGAGTGAACACACTTGCAAAAGATGTGACAGAGAACATGGATAAATTCGAGATGGGTATCGCCGTACAGAAAGTTTATGACTTTATCTGGGATGAATTCTGTGACTGGTACATCGAGATCACAAAAGTCCGTACCTATAATAAAGAGAATGATCCGGCATCTGCAAATGCAGCATTCTGGACCTTAAAGACGGTACTGACAGAGGCATTAAAGCTGTTACATCCATTTATGCCGTTTATCACAGAGGAAATCTTCTGTACGCTTCACCCGGAAGAAGACACCATTATGCTCGCAAAATGGCCGGAATACAAAGCAGAATGGAACTTCCCGGCTGAAGAAGAAATGGTTGAGCACTGCAAAGACCTTGTAAAAGGTGTTCGTAACCTCCGTACTGAGATGGATGTTCCACCATCAAGAAAAGCAAAGATTTTCATTGTGTCTGATGATGCAAAAATCAGAGACACCTTTGAATCAAACAAAGAAGTTTATGTAAACCTTGCAGGTGCAAGTGAGATCGCAGTACAGGCAGATAAGACAGGAATCGAGGAGGATGCTGTTTCCGTTGTAATTCCTGGAGCAACACTTTACCTTCCACTGGAAGATTTAGTAGACTTTGAAAAAGAAAAAGAACGTCTGTTAAAAGAACAGGCACGTCTGGAGAAAGAACTCGCGCGTTCCAAAGGAATGCTTTCCAATGAGAAGTTCTTAAGCAAAGCTCCGGAAGCAAAAGTGCAGGAAGAGAAAGACAAGCTTGCAGGCTATGAGCAGATGATGGCTCAGGTCAAAGAGCGTCTTGCACAGATGAAATAGAACAATAACCGTCCAGTCTCCCTAGCCGGTGGCGTGGACGGTTATTTTTATGGCAGGGTGTGTCATTGGTTTGTTCAACATGCACAAATTACAGAGCGAAAATGTGCGAAAAAGCAGAAAACTTGCTTGAAAAAAAGACTGGAAACGAGTATTATATAGTATATATACGATTTTTTGTAGGAAGAAGGGAGTTGGAAGAATGGCATTACCAAGTATTTCTACACCAAAAGTGAAGATTGTGAATAAAGACTTAGAGGCATGGATCAGACTCCCTGCACTGGAAGAAGGAGAACACTATACGATCGAGTATCTGCACGATGTATTACGGGTGAACCAGATTACTTATGGAATTGATGAAGCACAGCTTCAGAAAATCATCGATGAGGAGATATATGAACAGGATGTACTGGTGGCGAGAGGAGTACCGGCAGTAGAGGGACAGGATGGATTTTATGAATATAAGGTGAATATGAACCTTGAGAAAAAACCAAAGATCCTGCCGGACGGATCGGTAGATTACTGGTCCATGTACAGTGTACAGTCGGTTCAGAAGGATCAGGTCATTGCAATATATCATCCGGCTGTACAGGGAACAGACGGAACCGGAGTTTCCGGAAAGCCGATTCCTGCAAAGGTGGCCAGAGAACAGGGAGCACTTCGCGGAACCGGTTTTGGACGAAGCGAGGATTACCTTACCTATTTTTCGCTGATGGATGGGAAGATTGATATTGAGAATGATAAGATCAGGATCCAGCCAATCTATGAGGTGAGCGGAGATGCAAATCTTACTACCGGAAGCATAGATTTTACAGGAGATATTGTGATCCACGGCAGTGTGGAATCCGGAGTTACGATCAAGGCAACCGGAAGTATCACGATTGATGGAAACGTGGAAGCCTGTAATCTGGAAGCCGGTAAGGATATCATTTTAAGAAGTGGAATGGTCGGAGGGAACAAGGCACATGTCAGAACCAAAGGAAATCTGTATGCAAAGTTTATTGAGTATACAGTCATCCAGGTAGAGGGAGATATGGAGGCAGACGTATTGCTCAACTGCACAGTTGCGTGCAGAGGATCTATTCTGATCCAGGGCAGAACAGCGAAGATCATCGGTGGAGATGTCAGCGCAGTCAAGGGAATCAGGGCTACCACGATCGGAAATGAAGCGGAGATGCGGACAGCTGTTTCTGTTGGGGTAGGCACAGATTGCATAGCAAGGCTGAACCTGCTGAAGAAGAAGTTAGAAATCACCAAAATGGAAATTGACAAGATCGAACAGGGACTTGCCAAGTTTGAAGAGATGGAGAAGGAGCGTGGCGTCAGCTATCGGGAAGATCCGCGAAGAGTGGCACTCTTGCGTACCAGAATCCAGAATACGGCTACACTTGCAGGAGATGAGGGCGAAGTGAAGCGGCTTGAGCGCATGATTTCAGATGGGGCGAATGCAACGGTCTGTGTGACAAGAGATGTATTCCCTGGGGTATCCATAGCGATCAGGGATCAGATTTTAAATGTAAAAAACAATGCAAAGTGCGTAGAGTTCTATCATCTGAACGGAAAAATCTGCACGAGAACAGCAGAGGATTAACGGACAGTAACATGCAAAGGATTAAGAAATAAAAAAGAGCAGGATAGCATTTCAGGGGAAACAGGTTACAACCATAATTTTCCTGAAATGCTATTTTTATATTTCATATTATTGACGAAAAACTACTTTATTTTAATGGAA
>ERZ506880.456-NODE-456-length-15568-cov-3.480113_pt1 | contig 15568 bp, 13 predicted proteins | sample MGYA00512906_ERZ506880 | MGnify/ENA metagenome assembly ERZ506880
TCAGCTTCGCTGACCAGAATCACGCGCCAAGTCTCACGGACGTTCGACTTGAATTGTTTGGAAGGTGCGTTCTGTGAAAAAACAAAAAATGTACCTTGATAGGTTTTTGCGCTGAGGAAGGAAAACGCCCGGGAAAATGGCGGACTGCATGGAATTCCTATTGACAAAGTAGGAAACTGCGGTATACTATTTCGGTATACTACTGTAAAAGAGGGCACACGCCATGATCTACCTTGATTATACCGCCAACACCCCGGCAGACCCGGCCGTTCTGGACGCCTTTATTGCGGCGGAGCAACGCTACATTGCCAACCCCAACTCCACCCATATCGCCGGGCAGCAGGCCCGGGCTGAGATGGACCGTGTGACGAGCTCTATTGCGCAGCGCCTCGGCGTGCAGCCGGCCGAGATCATCTACACCTCCGGCGCAATCTCCCCACCACAACCTGCATTATTTCCACTCCCTTTGATGCTTACTCCGCCGCCCGGCTGATATTCCAGTCCACTCCCGTTGGGCGCATCTGCCGCCGGAAGGATTTGGTGTGCTTCCACCTGGAAGACCGGGTGGATGAGGTGCGGGAGCAGGTGCTGAAATACCGGGAGCACTGCTATCCCATTCTGGACGAAACCGAGAAGGTTGTGGGTGTGCTCACCCGTTATCATCTGCTCCGTCCCCGCCGGAAACGGGTGGTGCTGGTTGACCACAACGAGATTGCCCAGTCTGTGCCCGGCCTTGAAGAAGCCGAGATTCTGGAAATCATCGACCATCACCGGCTGGCAGACATTCAGACCAACAATCCCATCACGGTACGCAACGAGCCGGTGGGCTCCACCAATACCATCATTGCCAGTATGTTCCAGGATCGGGGGCTGATGCCCAGCGAAAAGATGGCAGGCATGATGGCAGCAGCGATTATTTCCGACACGGTTATGTTCAAGTCGCCCACCTGCACCTCCCGGGATGTCCGCATGGCCGAGCGTATGGCACGGATTGCCAATGTATCCCTGGACGAGCTGGGCAAAACCATTTTCTCTGCCAGCCTGGGCAACAAAAGCGTGGACGAGCTGCTGTTCATGGACTATAAGGAATTTCACATTGCCGGTCACGATTTGGCAGTTGCCCAGATTACCTGTGTGGACAGCCCCAGTATGCTGGAACGGAAGGACGAATTCCTGACACGGATGACCAAGGTTGCCCAGGATAAGGGCTTCTCCGTGGTGCTGCTGATGCTTACCGACGTGCTGCTGGAAGGCACCCAGCTGATTTACATCGGCGATGATGATACCATTCGCCAGGCCTTCAACGCAGAGCCAAAGGATCACTGCGTCTTTCTGCCCAAGGTCATGAGCCGCAAAAAGCAGGTTATTCCCATGCTCTCCGCCCTGTGGGGCTAAACGCCCACTTGCGTGGGCTTAGATAATAGATAAGAGTGAATAAGTAATAATGAATAGATATTTTTCCGGTGTTGGTGGGCGTTTACTTATTCACTATTCACTTTTATCTCTTATCTCTTATCTAATGTGGGGGCTTTTGTAACAGAACAATCCGGTGAGTGGGGTTGACTTCCGCAACCGCCCCTTGTGGTAAAACCATATGTTTTTACCATTCAACAAACCGCTCTGTTCCGTCAGCTGGCGGGTCGACTGCTAGTCGACCCCTGCAAAACGTTTATTCCAATCAGGAGACACCATTATGTCCTTTGACGCTTTTCTTGGCAACGAACAACTGAAAAAGAATCTGAGCCGGAGTCTGGCAGCGGGGCATATCTCCCATTTCTATCTCATCACCGGCCCGGCGGGCAGCGGCAAGCATACCCTGGCAAAGCTCCTGGCGGCAGCAATTCTGTGCCAGGGGGAGGAGCGCAAGCCCTGCCTGACCTGCCGCGCCTGCAAAAAAGTAATGGACGGAGCGCACCCGGACTTCATTACCGTGGATGACCCGGAGAAAAAAACCGTCCCGGTTGACCTCATCCGGGAGGCACGGGCGGATATGTATATCCAGCCCAACGAGTCCGACCATAAAATTTACCTCTTTCCCCGGGCGCAGGACATGGGGCTGCCCGGTCAGAATGCGCTGCTGAAGGTGCTGGAGGAGCCGCCCAGCTATGGCGTGTTTATTCTGTTGGCAGATAACCCAAACAAGCTCCTGCCCACTGTTCGCTCCCGGTGTACAGAGCTGAAGCTCCTGCCCCTGACCAAAGAAGCGTGCGTGTCCGCGCTTCACCGGGAATTTCCACAGGCCGATGAAAAGGATGTGGAAGCCGCATTTTTGCGCAGCGGCGGCTATTTGGGTGTCGCAAAGAATCTTCTCAGCGAGGGGGAGCAGATTCCGCCCCAGACTGTGGCACTGCTGGATGCGCTGTGCCGCCGGGATCCCCTGGCATTGATGCAGATTTTGGTTCCGCTGGAAAAGTGGAAGCGGGACGGTCTTAGCGAGTTGGTAGACAGTTGGGGGGCGCTGAGCGAAGCAGCGCTGGTGAGCCGCGCCGGATTGGATGCCGTCTCCCCGGGCGCACGGCAGCTTGCCGCCGCCTACACCAGCAGGGAGCTGGTAAAAATCCAGGCCGCCCTGCAAAAAGCCTCCCTTTACCTCAAAAGCAATGTGTCCCCCGGTGCCGTGTGTGGGTATCTGGAATGGGAATTGCAGATTGCAAAAAAATAAGAATCCGACATTTCAGCGTGAAAACGCTTTACGATAAGGAGAATACCATGGAAGAAGTGCTGAGTCCTGCCCAGGAGGAAACGCTGGAGGTCGTGGACATCCAGTTCCGCCCGGGACAGAAGATATATTATTTTGACCCCGATGGAGAGCGGTTTGTCCCCGGAGACCACGTAATCATGGATACCGCTCGCGGACTGGAATTTGGTCTGTGCGTCGGCGGCAACCATACCATCCCCGCCAAGGATGCCATTGCCCCCCTGCGCAAAATCATCCGCCATGCCACAGAGCAGGACGAAAAAACCAACAGTGAAAATCGGGCACGGGAGAAGCGGGCTTACGAAATTTGCCTGCAAAAAATCGAGAAGCACGGGCTGGATATGCAGCTGGTCAGCGCAGAATGCGCCTTTGACGGCAGCAAGATTCTGTTTTATTTCACCGCTGACGAGCGTGTGGATTTCCGGGAGCTGGTAAAGGATTTGGCCAGTGTCTTCCACACCCGCATTGAGCTGCGCCAGATTGGTGTGCGTGACAAGGCCAAGATGGTGGGCGGCTTGGGCATCTGTGGCCGTCCCTTCTGCTGCGCCAGCTTCCTGGACGATTTCCAGCCGGTGTCCATCAAAATGGCAAAGACCCAAAACCTGAGCCTGAACCCCACCAAAATTTCCGGCACCTGCGGGCGGCTGATGTGCTGCCTGAAATACGAGCAGGATACCTATGAAAGCCTGATTCGTTCCAGTCCCAAGCCCGAATCCTTTGTAGATACCCCCGAAGGGCGGGGCACCGTGGTGGATGTGGATATTCTGCGCCAGCGGGTCAAGGTTCAAATGGAAAATAATCCCGAGACCGTCAATACCTTCTCGAACGAAGACATCGCCGTTCTGCGCAGCGGCAAGGCAAAAAAGAACGACTCGCCCATTCCGGCGGATTTAGCGCCCATTTCCGGCGGCGGCAAGCGTCCGGCAAAACCCAAGGCAGAGGATGCACCGGTGCTGGATGCCATTCGCTTCCGCTATTCCACGGAATCCATTGCAGAGGAGCAGGCCGCCGAGCAGCAGCCGGGGACAGCGGAAGCAGAACAGCCCCGAGAAGAACGCCGCCCCCCCAGAGCACGTCAGCCGCGCCGGGAAGCGGCCCCCGGTTCTGCGGAGTCCCGTCAGCCCACCGGCGACCAGCCGCCACGCGAGGAGCGCCAGCTGCGGGAAAACCGCCGCCCTCGTCGGGAACGTCCCCGCCGGGAAAGTCAAACGCAGCCGAATGCAGACCAGCAGCAGGGGAGTGTCCCCCGCCCGGGAGATGCCAAGGAGCGCCCGGAACAGGAATCCCCCGAAAAGCAGCAGGAGCGTCCTCGCCGCAATAACCGGCCTCCCCGCAAACCCAACAATCAAAACGGTCAGCCGCCCAAGGAACGCCAGAACGCGGATGCCGCTCCCCAGGAGGTTGGTGAGAGAAGGCCGCCCAGACGGAACTATAATTACAACCGTAAGCGCGAACCCAAGGCTCCCGGTGAACAGGCGGGCGGCGGCAATCCTGCCAACCAGTAAGGCGTTGCTTTCCGGTTGGGCAGGGGCGTGTGTTCCGAAAAGCCCGCAAAAATAAGCGTTTTCAGCCACTCTCCCGGCAGTAGAGTTCCCCGCCCGGTAGATTCTACCCCCGGTTTCCTATCAAAAAGGTGTCTCCCCCACCCGGGGAGGCACCTTTCTATTTACATTTGGCTTGCTTTCTTCTATAATAAGCATGAGAATGAAGCGCCCCGCCAGCGGGGCTTTGTATTGGGAGGAACCATCATGTCATTTTCCATTTTTGTGGACGGAAGCTCCAATTTGCCCGGAGAGATTCTGCGCAAGCTGGACATCTCCATTTTGCCCTGCTCTTATTCCATGAACGGTGTGCCCAGCACCTATGACGGATGCTTAGACACCTTTGATTCCCATGAATACTATGAGATGCTCCGCCAGGGCGGCAAGGTGCAAACCAGCTTGCTCAACACCCAGCTGTTTCTGGATGCTTTCCGCCCCGTGCTGGAACGGGGGGAGGATGTGGTGTATTTCTCCATGTCCTCCGGCATCAGCGGAACCTATCAGGCGGCAAAGATTGCCGCTGAGGAATTGATGGAAACCTACCCGGAACGCACCGTGCGGGTGGTGGACTCCCTGGGTTCCGGCTTCGGCACCGGACTGATGGCTTGCAAGGCCTCTGACCTTCGCGCCGCCGGAAAGGACGCGCGGGAGACAGCAGATATTATGGACGAGGATGCCCAGCACACCCTGCAATTCTTCACCGTGGATGACCTGAACTTCCTCAAGCGCACGGGGCGAGTCTCCGGCGCTACCGCCATGATTGGCACGGTGCTGAACATCAAGCCGGTGCTGTGGGGCGACCCCACCGGGCACATCACCGCCCGCTGCAAGGCCAGAGGCCGCAAGAAGGCCATGGCTTCCATTGTGGAGGAATACAAGAAATTCGTGGAGGATGCCGGCAGCCAGCGGGTTGCCATTTCCCACGGCGACTGCCCAGAGGATGCTCAGATGCTGGCCGATATGATCACCGAAGCTGCCAAGCCCATGGAGCTTATTATTGCCCCCCACGAGCCATTCACCGGTGCCCATGTGGGACCCGGAATGCTGGCACTGTTCTTCCACGGCAAGCAGCGGGATTCTCAATAATAAACCTGCCCCGAAGTATGGTTTCATTCCTGAAATGGCACCACGCTTCGGGGCTATTTTGTGCAGATGACAGGGTAGGAATTGACAATCCTGTGAATCTTTGATAGAATACGAACGGTTCCTCGGAACCGGGGCGCTGCCAAACAACGGTAGGCGGTTTTGCATTTCCCTTGCTTCTTGCTGGGGGTGCATAAATTTTCCACCCCCTTAGCCTTTGCAGGAAGGGGGTGGCCATGATGACGTTTACAGAACTGTGTGAGTTTTGTCTCGTACTTATTGGTCTTTCCAATCTGATTGTCCAGATTATAAAGAAAAAGTAACCGCCCCAAGTCCCCAAACTTAGCGGTTACTTTTTCGTAACGCACAGGGGGAGCAAACCGTCTATCGGCAGCGCCCTTTCTGTATTCATATTATAGCACAGCCCCTCCGGGTCGTCAAGGCTTCGCTTCGACCCGGAGGGGCTTTTCCATCATTCCCGTTTCCCGGTTCATGCCGGGAGGGAGGATTTTGCTTTTCTGCAAAGCAGAATTCCTGCCAGCAGCAGGAGGGGGAACAGGGTGCCTGCCAGAATTCCCATTTTCAGGTTATCGCCCAGTGCCCCCGATACCATTCCCACCAGGGTTGGACCGCTTGTGCATCCGATGTCGCCTCCCAGCGCCAGCAGCGCAAACATGGCTGTTCCCCCCGTCGGCAATGCAGCGGAAGCCTTGCTAAAGGTTCCCGGCCACATAATTCCCACGGACAGGCCGCAAATTCCGCAGGCTGCCAGGCTCATCAGCGGGGAAGGGGACAGGGAGATTCCCAGATAGGACAAAATACACAGGATGCTGCTGTATACCATAAAGCGTTCCAGATGAATCCGGTCGCCGTACTTTCCATAAAACAATCTGGACGTTCCCATGAGGACTGCAAACGCCATCGGCCCGGCAAGGTCCCCCGCCGCTTTGGAAATCCCCAGCCCCTTTTCTGCAAAAGCAGAAGCCCACTGGCTGACCGCCTGCTCACTTGCCCCTGCACATACCATCATCAGCAGCAAGACCCAAAAAGTTTTAACCCGAAACAGCTCTTTGATGCTCATTCCGGGCGCACCGTCTGCAATCAGCGGTGCAATCGGCACGCGGGAAAAGACGAAGGCATTGACCGCCGGAAGCAGCGCCCAAATGATTGCCAGCAGTTTCCAGTGTTCCATTCCAAATGCGCCAAAAAATGCCGTTGAAACCAGCACCACTCCGGCGTGTCCCCAGCAGTAAAAGGAATGGAGCATACTCATGGCCTTCTCCTTATTGTCAGAGGGGCAGGCTTCTACAATGGGACTGACCAACACTTCCAGCAACCCGCCGCCAATGGCATAAATCATGACAGCAATTAAAATTCCAAAAAACGGAACCGGCAAAACTTCCGGCAGGATTGTGAGCAGCACCAGTCCAGCCGCCGATAGCACATGAGCCCCAACGATGGCACTGCGATACCCCACTTTTTCAATGACACCGATGGACAGAACATCTGTCAGCAGCTGTATTCCAAAATTGAAGGTCACCAGCAGCGTAATCTGAGAAAGTGGAATCCGGTAGCTTTTTTGGAAAAACAGAAACAGCAGCGGCGTAAAATTGTTGACAATTGCCTGTACAATATAGCCTGCAAAGCAGGCAGCAACGGTTTTATTATACTGATTTTTCATATTGTCCTCCTTCCGAACCGATGAGATTATATCCCATAATCAATGCTATGTCATTGCACAAAATCGCATTTTTATGATATAATATCACAAATCGCTTTTGAGAGGACAAACACCATGAATCCCTGTCAGATTACCACCGATGATACCCTGCGGGAAACTGCCCAGCATGGCAGCCCCGCCTATCCCTTTGCATATTATCCCGAAAATATCTGGCAATTTGATTTTCACCGCATTGATTGGCACTGGCATCATGAATTGGAATTTTTGCTTCTCCGGGAGGGCACCGCTCTTTGCCTTGCGGGGGCGGAGAAAATAGCGCTGCCGGAAGGCTGTGCAATCTTCATTAACAGCGGTGTGCTGCATCGCTTCGAGGCGCAAAGCAGTACCTTTGCGCCCAATATCGTCTTTTCGCCCGCCTTACTGGCACCTGAAGAAAGTCTTCTGTATGAAAAATATATCCTTCCCATTGTCAATTCCCGGATTTCCCACCAGATTTTCACCCCATCTGTCCCGTGGGAACGGGAAGTCCTGCAACTGCTGTCCCAGGTGATTGACCTCCAAGAGACGGAAGCGGACAACGAATTGCACACCGTGCAGCTTTTAATGCAGCTCTGGCAAGTGCTGTCCGGTCATTTGAACCTGGATTCCGGTTCCGCCAGCCTGCACCAGCCCAACCACACCCAGGCCAAGCTGCAAACAATGATGCAGTACATCCATGACCATTACGCCGAGCAGATTAGCCTCCAGATGATTGCGGACGCTGCTTCTATCAGCAAAAGCGGTGCGCTTCACCTCTTTCAGACCAACCTTCACATTTCTCCGGTTGCCTATCTCATCGAATACCGGCTGGCCCAGGCCGCCGAGCAGCTACACACCACTCAAAAATCCATTTCCTCCATCGCCGAGGCCTCCGGCTTTACCTGCTCCGGCTATTTCTGCCGAAAATTCAGGCAGCTTTATCAGATGAGTCCCGTGGAGTACAGGCAAAAAAAGCAGCAGCCACACCCATAATGAATGCCCCCGCCCTGCATCGACAAATGCACAGGCGGGGGCGTTTTGAGGGAATGTTATCTCAGCCGGTATTCGGTTTCATCCAGCTCCAGGGTAGAGGCGTAGTAAACCTCCATGGCCTTTGCCAAATCCTCGCCGTCGCTGACCGCCGCCGTTTCATAGCAGCTGTGCATGGCAAGCTGGGGTAGGCCAATGTCCACCGTGGGGATGGATACATGACCGATGGACACGCAGCCCAGGGTGCTGCCGCCGGGAATGTCCGGGCGGTTATAGTAGGTCTGCACGGACGCACCGGCCTTTTCGCACACCTGACGGAACAGGGCAGCGCACAGGCCATCGGTGCAGTAGCGCTGGTTGGAATTGAATTTTACCACAATGCCATCACCCATTACCGGCGCATTGGAGGGGTCTGCCAGCTCAGGGTGGTTGGGGTGAATGGCATGGGCGTTATCCGCCGACACCAGGAAGGACTGGCTGAGCATCTCGCGGACGTTCCGGTGCAGCCCTTCCGCAATTCTGGTCAGCACATCCTCCACATAGGTGGAGTCTGCGCCATCGGTGGTGCGGGAGCCGATTTCCTCGCTGTTCAGGGCGCAGAACACCGGAATATCCCCACCGGGTGCGGCGTTCAGGAAGCCACGGAAGCAGCCCCACACGCATTGCAGGTCATCCAGCGCCTGGCTGGAAATATACTCGTTTTCCATGCCCCAGACCCGGGCATTTTCCCGGACGTACAGCGTCAGGTCATGCCCCAGAATCTTGCCGCCAGCCGCTTCTTCCAGAAGGGTCGTCAGCTTTCCGGCAGCATTCTTACCGCCCAGCAGAGGATTGACATCCATCACCGGGTTCCACTTGTAGCCGTCGTTTGCCTGACGGTTCATGTGAATGGCTACATTGGGAATCAACAGCAGGTCACGGTCAATATCCACCAGTACGGATTTTGCGCCATGCTCCGTCTGCACCATCACCCGTCCGGCCAGGCTCAGGGGACGGTCAAGCCAGGGGGCAATCAGCAGCCCGCCATAGCGCTCCACCTGTAGCGAGGTGTAGGCTCCCACCTTTTCACCATTCTCCTTCAGCTTCAGGCTGGGGCGGTCAGTGTGCGCCGCCGCCATCAGGAAGCCCTTGGGGGTCTCCGCAGGAATGCGGAATGCAATCACCGCTGCACCGCCCCGGCACACATAGTATTTTCCGCCGGGGGTCAGATTCCATTCGTCTCCTTCCGGGAGGTTCACATATCCTTCCGCATTCAGGGTGCGCCGCAGGGCTGCCTGGGCATGATAGGGGCTGTGGGATTCATTCAAAAACTGACATAAAGACGCAGTAAATTCCGTCATAGCGGTTTTTCCTCTCTTAATTTCGTTCTATTGGGGCAAGAAGCCCCCAAAAATCATCTTGAAAAACGTCGATTACATTTCGACAAGCGCGCAAAACATATCGATTTTTTCTTCGACCTCAGCCAATGCGCTGAGCCAAAATTCCTTGTCGGTCAGGTCAATTCCGGCCACCTTGGCAGCATCCTCAGCGGTTGCAACGGTGGTGGTATGCAGCAGCTTCTTGTAGATGGGCACGAAGGACGCACCCTCCTGGGCGTATTTCGCATACAGTCCCCGGGCAAACAGTCCGCCGAAGGCATAGGGGAAATTGTAGAACGTAGAGCCATAATAATGGCTCTTGCACAGCCACATATACGGATGGCGCAATGCGCTGTCCAATCCGTCACCATAGCTGTCCGCCTGCGCCTGGAGCATGATGCGGCACAGCTCTGCTGCGCCCATAAATTCTTCCTTCCGGCGGCGGAGCACCGCATCCTCGAAGCGATAGCGGGAATAGATGTCCACAATAATCTGGGTTACGTCCTGGAGCTGGCTTTCAATCAGATTCAGCTTTTCTGCATCGTCGGCGGCCTGGGCAATGGCGTGATTCATCACCACGCACTCATTGAAGGTGGAGGCGGTTTCGGCCACGGGCATAGAATAGTCATGGTTCAGGGGGCGATGGTCAGCAATGCACTGATTGTGGAAGGCATGACCCAATTCGTGCGCCAGCGTCACCACATCTCCCAGCGTTCCGTCAAAATTCGTCAGAATCCGGCTCTGACCGATGCAGCTTACGCCGCTGCAAAAAGCGCCGCCTGCCTTGCCGCTGCGGGGGTAGAAGTCAATCCATTCTTCGTCAAAGGCGCGGGCGACCATACCGCTGAGTTCATCGTCAAAATGGGAGAACAGCTCCACCAGGTAATCCCGGGCATCCTGGGTGGTAAAACGGGTGGAGCTTTTGCCCATGGGGGCAAACAGGTCATACCAGGGCAGCCCATTCTCATAGCCCAGGGCGTGCGCCTTGGCTTTCAGATAGCGGCGGAACATTGGAAGCTTCTGGTCGATGGCGGCAAACATGGCATCCAAGGTCTTCTTTTCCATGTTGGACTGCTCCAGCGTCCTTGCCAACGGGCTTTCATAGCCCCGCAGCTCACATTCATTCAGCGTTTCCAGCTTCAGAGAATTGAGGGCATAGGCAACGCTGTCTTCAATGGCACGGTAGCAGGCAAGCTCCGCTTCATAAGCATCCTTGCGTACCTCCGCCTCGGCGGAATAGGCCAGATTGCGGACGGCGGAGAGGTTAATTTCCTCGCCCCGGTAAGTGACCTTCACCGTGCTGGTCAGGTACTGCTGCAATTCCGCCCAGGCATTGGAGCCGGAAATCTTCAGCTTTGCCATCACCTTTTCGCCAATACCGGGCAGCAGATGGAGGCTTCCCAGCTTTTTGCGTTCCAAAATAAAGCGGTACTCTTCAAAAAGCGGATCAGACGCAATCAAACTGTCCAAATCCGGGATTGCTGCCAGCCAGCCTTCAAAGGCGGCAACCGGCGCGGCGCTGTCGCTGTAGACCCCCATGATTTTGCCGATTTTGGAACCGGCTTCTGCATCGGTGGTGCAGGCTGCCTGGCGCAGCTCGGCATAGCACAGGAGCTTTTCAGCCAGCTCCTGCAGCCGCTCCTGTAGCGTAAGGCCGCGCTTGAGCAGCGCAGCGCTGTCACCGGTCAGGTGCTGGGTCAGCTCCTCCAGGTCACGCACTGTCCGGCGCAGCGCCTGCAAATCTTCCTCAAACCGAGGGTCATCAAAGCCGGTGTAAATGGGGTTCAGGTTCCAACATTCATTCATGGGATTCATCCTCCATCGCAATATATTGGGGTTGGGCGGCCAATCAGGTTGTATTATTGTACACCACAAACCCCAAATCGTCAATTGCGCAAACGGAAAAGTGCAGCGCTCGACAAAGGATTCTGCATTTTTCATTATTTCGCAAATAAATGTCGAAATAATCTGTATTCGACATGAAAATGTGAAATTGTAACGAATATTTGTTGAGGAATCTTATTGCATTTAGAAGACTGCCGTGCTAAATTATACCTGTCGCACAGAGGTAAGATAAATGCAGAGCCGAATGGGGAAAAATTTAGTTTGACAGGAGAGGATTGTATGGAACGTGCAGCCACTGTACTGATTGCAGACAGTACCGAGGAATTTACAAATGCCCTATCTGCTGCGTTGCAGCGCACGGAGGGATTCCAGGTGGTGGGAACTGCGGCTGACGGAGAGCAGGCCATTCGGCTGATTGGGGAGCGCAAGCCGGATCTGCTGGTGCTGGACATGATGCTCAGCAAAAAAGACGGCATCAGCGTACTTCGAGCCATTTCCGGCATGGAGCGGCGGCCAAAGACCTTGGCAACCAGCGTATTTTTGTCGGATTATGTGTCCGGCAGTGCAGCCAGCCTGGGTGTTTGCTACCTAATGCTGAAACCCTGTGACATGAACGCCATCGTGGAGCGGTTGGAGGAAATCCGGGGAGGGGAGAGCCTTCGGAATCCGGCACCGCGCCGCGTGGACAAAACCAGCATCGAGTCCATGGTGACAAACATCATCCATGAGATTGGTGTCCCCGCCCACATCAAGGGCTACCAGTATCTGCGGGAGGCCATTATCATTGCCGTGGGGGACATGGACGTAATCAACGCCATTACCAAGGTGCTGTATCCCATGGTGGCGAAGACCTTCCAGACCACCCCCAGCCGGGTGGAGCGAGCCATTCGCCACGCCATCGAGGTGGCATGGGACAGGGGAGACCTGGATACCTTGCAGCGGTTCTTCGGCTACACCGTCAGCAATACCAAGGGGAAACCCACGAACTCCGAGTTCATTGCCCTCATCGCGGACAGGCTGCAATTGCAGCTCAAGAGTGCCGAGGCAGCACAATATTGAATAATCTAAGAAAATCCACAGCCTGTTTCCACAAATAGGGAACAGGCTGTGGATTTTTTTACGGGGCACACATACGATGGCATTGTTGCGGCACGAAGCGCCCCCGGCTCCACCTCTGGGGGAGCTGTCAGCCTGAACGGGCTGACTGAGGGGGTGTCGTTCTGGTTACGCTGAAGCTTTCAATTATGGATTCTTTAATCGAGGATTAGTATCAAATTGCGAATTTGACAATATTGTGAGAGCAAAGAGGAGCGACAATAATATGGCAGGAAATAGCAATTTACATGATTCGGCAAGAAATCGTCAAGATGAATTTTACACGCAGCTCTCTCTGATAGAAGATGAGCTAAAACACTATAAACAACATTTTTCTGGAAAGGTTGTGATATGTAATTGCGATGACCCATATGAGAGCAATTTTTTCAAATATTTTTCATTGTATTTTGACGGTCTGTTAAATTAGTCTGAAAGAATTTCGCTCATCCATCCCTCTTGACGGCTCGTGGTGGTTTTTATATAATAAGGTAAAAAATCACATTACAAGAGGTGGAACCGATGAAAAGATACATTGCACTGCTGTTGGCATCCGTTTTGGTCATGGCCCTTCCGGTCAGCGCAGAGGGCAGCTATGACTGGCCGTTTATTGAGAAGATTCCCATTGACAGCGCCTACACCCAGCAGGCGGAGCACCGGGGCAGGGTAGAGAAGCTGACCTACACGACCCATTCCTACGCCCTGGAGGCGGTGGCTTCCGGCGAATATCTGTCCGCCGCAGACGACAACGACACCACACCGCCCGTTGACCGGGAAGCATTGTGCGGGGATGAAACGGAATTCCTCATGGAAAAGTCCCTCTGCGTCTATCTGCCCTACGGCTACGACCCCAGCCAGCAATACAATGTGGTCTATGCCCTCCACGGCACCGGGGCAAAGGAGGAGTACTGGCTGGGGGACAACCGCATTGGCCAGTCCACCTGCAATATGCTTGACCAGATGATGGAGTGGGGAGAATGCGCCCCCTGCATTGTGGTTTCGCCCACCTATTACTCCATTCCAGAGGACAAGGCGGGACTGTTCACGGACTACTGGAACGAGGACAGCCTGGCAAACGTCTGGCCCATGTATTTCTGGGAGGAAATGCGGGGCGAAATCATCCCGCTGATTGATTCCACCTACTCCACCTATGCAGATGCGCCGGATGCCCGGGATCACCGTGCCTTTGTGGGGTTGAGCCGCGGCTCTATGACCACTGTCAATTCCATCATGCTCCACTGCCTTGACCAGTTTGCTTATTTCGGCAATTTCTCCGGTATTTGGTGCGATTTCGACGTTTTTCAGGAAACCCTGGAATCCGAAGAATATCAGAATTTACCCATCCGTTTCTGGTACAACGGCAACGGTAGCACGGACTTTTCCCTGGAAAATCAGGAGGAATTTCTGAATACTGTTCTGGACGAAATGGCTGACCGATTCGAGGACGGCGAGAATTTTGCATTTGTGGTTTTCCCTGGCGGCGGTCATGCGTTCAACTGCTGGCTGCCGGACTTGTATAACTGCCTGCGGGTCTTTTTTCAATAAAACAGCTTAAAATTTACGGGCTGGTTCGTCATGAACCAGCCCGTTGCTTTATGGTTTTTTCAAAATGTTTCACGTGAAACATTTTATCGCGTTTCTCATGGAAAAGTGTCAAGCAGTACGGGGACATCTCCCCAGTAATGTTACAGCATCTCCACCAGCATATCGGTATATTCCCGGCAGGTTGCGCCATCGCGGTCGCCGGTGACTTTCAGGGGGTTATCCTCCAGTGCCCGCTCCAGTCGCTCCGCGGCGTAGGGACGGCAGATGTGGCGCAGGAGCATGGCCTCGGCTTTCAGAATGCTCTGGGGATTGGCAAATTCCCCAAGTCCCAGCTCTATCAGCCGGGGGGCGGAACCGTGGATGGCCTCAAACATGGCAAAACGGTCACCGATGTTGGCACTGCCCGCCGTGCCCACACCGCCCTGAATCTGGGCAGCTTCATCGGTGATGATGTCGCCGTAGAGGTTGGGCAGCAGCACCACCTGGAACTGATTGCGGATGGCGGGATTCACCAGGTTGGCGGTCATAATGTCAATATACCAGTCGTCCACGGCGATTTCAGGATAATCCTTGGCTACCTCATGGGCAATGGCGGTGAATTTGCCGTCAGTTTTTTTCATGATATTGGCCTTGGTGACGATGCTCACCCTTGTTTTGCCGTTCTGGCGGGCATAGTCAAAGGCGGCACGGGCAATGCGCCGGGTTCCGGCATCGGTGGTAACCTTGAAATCCACGGCCATACCATCCAGGGAAACGCCCCGGCTGCCCAGCACATACTCACCCTCGGTATTCTCCCGGTAGAACATCCAGTCAATGCCCTCCTCCGGGATGCTCACCGGACGGACGTTGGCGTACAAATCCAGCTCCCGGCGCAGCGTCACATTGGCACTCTCCATTTTGCCGCCCATGGGGGTGGTAGTGGGGCCTTTCAGCAGCACATCACAGGCCTTGATGTCGGCAAGCACATCCGCCGGGACGCTCTCGCCCAGCGCCAGCCGGTTTTCGATGGTCAAGCCCTGAATCTGCTTGACAACCACCTTGCCGGACTGAATTTCATCGGCAAGCAGCGCTTCCAGCACCCGCTTTGCCTGGGGAACAATGATTTCGCCGATGCCGTCCCCGTTGATAACGCCGATGGTGACGGTTTCCTTTTGAGAGAAATCCACCTTGTCGGTTTGCATATTGTCGATGCGTTCCAGCTGCTGGCGCAGCAGGACGGAGAAGGCATCCATTGCGGAGAGAATCTGCCCCTCCCGATCCAGATGCTCTTTGACGGCGCTGCCCAAGTCATTCAGAGCCTTTTCGATGGACTTTTCCATTATGCATTCGCCTCCCGGGTATATTCCAGCAGACCGCCTGCCAGCAGAATCTCCTTCTGCCGCTGGGTCAGGTCGCAATGCAGACGTGCCTGTGCACCTGCTTCATTTTTCATGGTGACAAAGCCGGTGTCCATGCCCTCCAAAATGCCGGAGATGGTCAGCTTGTCGCCCTGGGTAAATTTATCGTAATCGGCTTCGTTTTCAAAGGTCAGGGGCAGAATCCCGGCGTTAATCAGGTTCGCCACATGGATTCTGGCAAAGCTCTTGGTCACCACCGCACGGATGCCCAAATACATGGGCACCAGGGCGGCGTGCTCCCGGGAGGAGCCTTGCCCATAGTTGCTGCCGCCCAGAATGATGCCGCTGCCCGCCGCCTTGGCACGGGCAGGGAAGTCCGG
>ERZ506880.462-NODE-462-length-15543-cov-7.657606_pt1 | contig 15543 bp, 10 predicted proteins | sample MGYA00512906_ERZ506880 | MGnify/ENA metagenome assembly ERZ506880
GTACCACTTATTCTAAATTGTTTTCAACACCTTAAGAATGAGCGGTACTTTTTTTGTAACGAATGGTATTTATTTTTTTATTGCAATACTTACACTAAACTTTCCATCATCTGCGCAAAAATTATAATTTCCTTCACACAGCCTGACTTCATCTATTATATTACTTACCCCATATCCATGTGATAATCTATCATCCTTTGATGTATATCTCCCCAACTTAGATATATCAACTTCCCATTCAATAGGATTCTCTATCATAATGACCACATAATTTCTCACATTTGATATATTAATCATAATTTCTTTCTTTTTTTTCTGTAATCTATTACATGCTTCAACTGCATTTGAAATACAATTTGAAAGTATTGTACAAATTGTTAAATCAGAAATTTCATTCCTGCCACTAAAATTTCCCATACAAATAAACTTAATTAATGGATTTTTTTGATTAAAGTAATAGATAATTGCATCAATTATTCCGTTATCATAATATGATTCCAATTTTTTACCTATATCATAATGCATTTTGATGTCATATATATACTTAACAGCTTCATCATATTGTTCTGTATCTAACAGATTATACAATATATTTATATGAGCATTCATATCATGTTTTATTTTCCGTATTTCTCGCATATGAGAATACAATTGACTATAATGTTCTTTTTGAATAATCAGATAGTTTTGTTTTATCTTATTATCTATCTCAAGCTGCTTCTTATATGCACCCAAAAACATAAAAACAATTCCAAATATTCCTAACATAACAAATGAAATCATTGTTAATACATTTATTACAATTTTAAGTCTATCCTGACCAGGTAAAATTATATCATCGGTCATTACAATTATTCCCATATTGATTATTTCTATCATGGACGAAGCCATAAAATATATAGGATCAATACGCGCTATCATGGACGATACTTTTTTGAATTGATTTATTATTTTGCCAATAAGACAAATTATAATAATAGTAATTATGTATACCATTAAATCATTATTGCTGCCAACTATAATTTTAATCGGATATTCTATTACATCAATATATCCATATGCAAACAAAAACACTGCTAATTTACGCCACATCTTTTCTTTGAATAGTATCCCTGTAGCAATTAAAGCACTCGGAAGCGCTAATATGGTATACCATATGCTTTGTGCCGGTCGAATAAAGATAACAATAATTTCACCTAACTGCATTAACATTATGAGCATAAACGCAAAATATTTTTTTAACTTGATATCACCAATCTCCAGCTTACATATCAGCCATTCAAATAATATTAATTCTAAAATCATCTATCTGCTCTTTCAACCCTTGCCACTTTACACATATAATTAAAAAAATCTTCTTGTATTTGTTTTTTCATTCTTCTACTACTCTTTAGCTTCACCCCATCTGTCATAATTATCTCATCTCCAATTGTATTAACATTTTCAAAATTAATTATAATACTCCTGCTTATTCTGGCAAAATTCATATCCTTCAACATTTCATAAAGCTGTGATACACCTTTATCTGTAATAAAATATTCGCTCCCATCTAACATGTATATCTTTAAGTACCTTCCCTGTGCAATACCATACACTATATCTGAAATTTTAAACTTTGTCAGTCCACTTATAGTATTTAGACAAATCCATTTTACCCTTCTATTAATAATATTTATCGCATGAAGCAATTTCTTTTCAATTTCTTCTTCCCTCACAGGTTTCTTAATAAAATCTGTAACATTTCGCCCATATGCTTTACTCATTATTTCATCATGGCTAGTACAGAAAATAATCAGTACCTCATTGTCCGTCTGTTCCAACAAATCACGGACTTTCAGACCATCTATGTGTTCCATCTCTATGTCTAGTATCAATATATCAGGTTTCTCACAATCCATAACCTGAATTCCTGACTCATACTGGATAATTTTAACTTCTATATCATTTTTTAAAGCTATATTTCTTATACTTTCCGATATTTTTATTCTACATGCTTCTTCATCATCACATATTCCAATTCTGTACATCATCCTGTATTCCTTTTCTAAACTTACTCTATAATAAATAATATACAATCTATAATTCATTTGCAATCAAATCTGCATAAATGACATAAATTCGCACATAAATGATATTTCACGCATACTTTTTATCCATAATTAAGCATAATTCCTACATCGGCCATTAAATTCTCAAAACACAACCTAAATTAATCTTGTAAATTCAAAATTTATAATTTATAATCTTCATAGCTTAATTGTTTTGATAAGGGGATTATTTTTATGAATATTGCTATTTGTGATGATGAACAACAAGATATTGATATACTTTACAATTACTGCAAATCATGCAAATTACCATACAATATTTCTACTTTCTTGTCTGCCTCTGCCCTGCTTGAGGCTTTTAAATCCCAATTTTATGATTTAATTTTTCTTGATATAGAAATGAATAAGCCAAATGGTTTTGAAATTGGCTCTATTTTAGCAGGATATTTTCCTCGTCCCGTAATAGTTTTTACGACAAACGCACTGCAGTATGCAGTCCGAGGATATGGAATTGCTTTTCGATTTCTATGCAAACCGATAACGATTACAATGTTTCAAAGTGTTGTCAGGGAGGCTCTTGACGAGATTCTTCCGCAAAAGGCAGCGATAATGTGTGGTTCAACTCAGAAAATGATTTCTATAAACGATGTCATATATTTTGAGAGTCTGAACCGGCACATTATTTTTCATTTTGCAAATACATCCACATTGGAGATAAAGGATTCAATGGAAAATATGATTTCGGTTTTTTCATATCCTTCATTTGTACAGATTCACAGAAGCTATTGCATCAATTTGAATTATGTGGACAGCTTTACACCACTTGCTGTCACTATGACTGACGGCTGCAAAATTCCACTTTCGCGGAAAAAACAGACCATTTTCCAAGAGCGCTTTAACAATTTGATACGAGGTACCATCAAATGAATTTTCCAATTGAAATATATACCATTATTATAGAATGCCTGCTTATTTTCTACTTCTTTCATAAAGAGGTTAGACCTGTATACCCTTCCCGCAGATATATTATCCTATTTTGCATATCACTCTTTGCGGTCATAATGCTATCAACCCTATATACACCTATGTTTATACGGCTTGCCATTATCAGCTTATTTTTGTTTTTATGCTATACTTTCTGCTTCAAATGCAAAATATTCCAAATCACCTATACTATTATATTATTTTTTGTCACGTCGATGTTTTCCGATGTTATTGGTGCGTTTGTACTTTCCAGACTTGGAATTTCAATAAATGAACTTTTAGGAATAAGTGAAGGACGGCTTATCTACAATACCACAAGCAAGATTATTCATCTGTTTTTGCTGGTCATAATTATTTTATTTACCAATGCCCGATTTGATTCAAAGGCTCTACTGCATGCCATACCACTCATGCTCTGCAATCTGTCAAGCATATTTATTCTGTTTGCCCAGTACACTACCTTTATTGACAATGGTAAATACTCCACCTTTGTGATGACCACCATATGTATGCTTGTTATCAATATAGTGGTTTGTGGATATACGGAAATAGTAAAGAAATCTTATGAATTACAGAAAAATCAGCTCTGTATACAGGAGCAGCTTGCCAAACAGGAGCTTTACTATCAGGATATCATTGCTCGTCAGGACGAATCCCGCGCACTTTGGCATGATATAAAAAAATACATGCTGGCAATGGAAAATCTGGTTTCTACGAAAACACGACCTGAAGCCGAAAGCCAGCTCTCTGCCTTAAAGAAAAAGTTTTCAAGCCTTGACCAAATGATTGATACCGGTAATTCCATTGTTGACGGCATCCTAAACTATGGCTCTAATAAAGCAGGCAGTCTGGGAATCTCCATAAACTTTAATCTATGGCTGGACACTGACCTTAACATTTCGCCTGTTGACCTATACATAATCATTGGAAACACTATGGATAACGCAATAGAAGCCTGCGATGCTTTTCCGGCAGGTCACAAACCCTCCATCTCATGTACGCTGCGCCAGAAAAATCATGTGCTGCTTTATGAAATATCCAATCCTATTCCACAGGTTTCGGTTAAAAAAGCCGGAGATATCCACGGATATGGGCTTGAAAATGTCAAAGAATGTGTAAATAGAAATAGTGGTTTTATCTCTGTTAAAAACGAAAATGATATATTTTGTGTCTCTATAACACTAAACGTTTAATATGTCTTTAAATCCGCGATATCACAAGCCTTCCATCCTGCACATCAACCCTGACCTTATTAGACTCTATCCCCGCTGCCTCAAGCATCTCATCAGTGAGTTTTATCCTGTGTGCCTTATCCAATACCGTATATTCCATTGCAGGGTGTTTCTTCAATTTCTCCGTACTTACCTTTCCGTCAGATATAAGCACTGTGCGGTCTACACGGCCTGCAAGTGCCATATCGTGTGTCACTATGATGATGGTTATACCAAGCTCTTTGTTCAGCTTATGAAACAGCTCATAGATTGTATCAGCAGTCCTTGTATCCACAGCTCCGGTCGGCTCATCCGCAAGCAGTATGTCCGGCTTATTTGCCAGTGCCACCGCTATCGCTGCGCGCTGCTGCTCTCCCCCCGATAGCTGAGCCGGAAGCTTATCCTTATGCTCCTGTAATCCCACTGCCTTTAACAGTTTAAGGGCATAGCTTTTATTATCATCCTTGCGTTTTTTTATAATTTCTCTGTGTTTTAAATTACCGGTATTACCTGAATTTTCAAACATCATCACGGCCTCGACATTCTGCAGCACAGTCAGGTATGGGAACAGATTTTTGGCACTTTTCTGCCACACAAAACCTACTTTGTCCCTGCGGTATCTTACCATTTCGTCCTCTGAATATGTGGAAATGTCTTTTCCGTCAATAGTGAGCACTCCAGCCGTTGGTGTTTCCAGTCCTCCTATCATATTTAAAAGGGTGGATTTTCCGCTGCCGGATTTTCCTATTACCGCAAGCATCTCCCCTGTTTCCACCGTCAGGTCAAGTCCCTCCAGTGCCATCACCTTTTTATCGTCGGTCTCATATATTTTTACCAGTCCATCGCAGTTTATCATCTACTTTTCCCCCTTTTAATTTAAATTACTATGCCGTCACTAAGCTCAAACACTTCATCTCCCAGCTCCATCAGGTTCGGATCATGCGTGGTCATAACTATTGTGATGTCCTCATCGTCTATCAACTCACGGAACAATCGCATGACTTCAAATCCAGCAGCGGTATCGAGTGCTCCTGTCGGCTCATCCGCAAAGACCACCTTCGGGCGATGAACCACAGCGCGCGCTATCGCAACTCTCTGCTGCTCACCTCCCGATAACTGATCCGGCATATGATCCATGCGCTTTGAGAGTCCGACACGCTCCAGCAGCTCTGATACTCTGTCATGCGTATTCTCATTTATCACATCGTTTTTTGCATCTCCAATGTCATTATCCATATCAGTCAAATTCTTCCGTATCTGACGTTTATTTTTCGCAAGTCTAAGGGCAAATTCCACATTCTCATATGCCGTCATCGTGGGAATTAGTGCTATAGACTGGAATACAAATCCCATCTCATACCGCCTTAGCATTTCCCGGTCTTTCTCGGTCATCTGCTCGAGGTTTTTATCCAGAAACTGCACACTTCCCTCTGTCGGCATATCAAGCGCACTAAGGATATTAAGAAGTGTGGTCTTTCCAGAGCCGGAACGCCCTTTTAAGATGGCAAGTGTTCCTTTTTTTATCTCCATGGATACTCCGTCAAGTGCGTGGACTATTGTACCATCTCCCGCCTTGAAATATTTTTTTATATTTTGAGCAATTATCGCATTTTCCATATGTCACGACCTCTTTTTTTACATGCTAACTATCTTCTCCAAGCCTTAGTGCCTGTGCTATCTTCATACTCTTAAGCAGTCTGCTGATAACCACATAGCATACGGCTACAGCCACGAAAAGTACTCCTGCAAGCTCCAGCATATCAGATTGATAAATATATACATTTACTCCGATATTGTGTTTCTGCGGCAGATATATGATCGATATGAGCCTTACAAACATCGCTGTTGCAGTTATACCTATGCCTGCTCCCGCAAGAAGCGGCAGAAATGATAAAAATATCTGCTCGTTTAAAAGCATTGCTTTTACCTCTCTCATTCTCATTCCCATTGCGCGGTATATACCAAACTGCAGCTCCCTCTGTTTTAGTGTCATAACCCAATACAGCAAAAATCCTACTGAGCACACTATCAGTGAAAGTATAAAACTTAAGGTAAACATACCGTTTGTGATCTGCACTGTGGCTGAGTTTTTATTCTCGTCTATAAGCTGCTGCGCGGATGTTAAATTTTTGTATATATCATCCACCGTTTTTCCCTTTGACAGGTTCATCCACACACTGTACGGTGTCATGCCGAACTTTTCCACAACCGTAGCATAATTTGCAACGATCAGGTATTTCTCCTGCTCGGTCACATTTCCTTCTGCATCTGTCTCATAGGTGTAACGCTCGTAGCCCGGAAACCCTTTTACTATGGCACATACCTTTACATTCTCGGATGCGTAGATCTGATCTTCATCGACAGCCTCCGGTACATACCTTGAGTAATTTAAGCTGTCACCAACTTTAAGTCCCAGATCTTTTGCCAGATTTGACGAAATGATGACTCCGTCCGGCTCTTTTGCCAACTCATTCAGGTAATTGAACCAGTGCGCGTCATTAATATCATCATTTTGGTCACTCTGCAATTTCGCAGTCTCACCGAATTCTTTTGTGTTTATCGCCATAAGATATGCATCCGAAACCGAACCACTGCCTGCGGAAATGTCTACCCGCTCGTCCTCAAGCACACGCGTGACCACGTCACAGATGCCCTCATTTTTGAGCGACTCGTATTTACCGAAATCAGGCTCGTCATACATCCAGCTTACAGAGCCATCTTTATTCTTCTGTATCCTGAGTCTGAAATCTTCGTTGTATATCGCATCACAACCCACATTGTAGACGATCCGTTTTTCCATATTGCTGTTCATGGTGCGCGCCATATTCGCGTCAAAAATACCGCCAGCCACTGTCATGATAAGAAATACTGCCAGAAATCCCTGATTGTATCTGGTTCGTTTCAGCTGTAAAAATGATGCATACATTGCCGGAGAAAAATGCTTTTTAAAGAGCCTGTCCACAAGCAGAATAATAAGTCCGGTAAGTCTTACGCACAAAAGTGCCGCTGCAAATATAAAAAGCGAATTGTCCAGTATCATGACAGGATCTATGCTCCTGTTCTCAAGAACAGATATCGCAAGCGTACTCTTCTGCTTGTTGTAATTGTAAAGCAGATATGCTGACAGAGCCAAAAGTATAACGTCTATAAAGCATTTCTCCCAAAGAGGCTTTTTCTTTGATATTCGTCCCCTACTGCTGCGCTCTGATATGGCATCCTTTGATTTTTTCCACACCGGAACTGTGATAAACAGCACCATGATAACTGCCGCTGCCACCGCATAGACAAGCATCTGCCATACAAATTTGTAAGTGTCTATATCCTTTGCCGTAAATCTTAAAAATCCGTCTGTAGATGCGGCAGCCCGGCACATTATATATCCGAGTACTATTCCAAGTACACAGCCCGCAAACGCTATTATTCCCGACTGCTGCAGGTACAAAATAAATACCTGTAATTTTGTCGCACCGCGGCTTCTTAAAACAAGTATGTCATTTTCCTCGAGCGAAAGTATCTGTGCAGATATCATTCTTATAAATAAAATCAAAAGCACAAGACACGGCAGCTCCAACGCCCAAAGCATCAGCTTTATCGTCTTCTGCTGTGTAAAAAAGCTCTCCAGCGTATCACGGATGTTGTCATTGTAGAGCTTGTCAGCATCCTTAAACTGCTCCATATAACCGTCATAAAGTGAGGCATTTTCCGTGTTGATCTGCCTGTAATCCAGCATGAGAAAATCACTGTAGCTGATATTGTCCTCGCTGTAATACTGCATCATTTCGTCAAAAACATCCTGCGAAACAAATATCACATCGCCCATATCCGAAAGCGTCTTGGCCCAATATGGATCGTTTATATCTTTTTCACGGCAGATCTGTGATATGACGAAAGAAATTTCCTTTTTCCCACTGCCATCAGGTACATGTAAATAGATTTTTTCACCTGCTACAAGTCCGTAGTGATCCATTGTCTTTTCGCTTATACTGCATTCGAATGTGGCTGTGTCAGTCTGAGATTTTACAACATCCGCGTACTCCGAAAGTCCCGGCAGATATCCTATTGTAAAATAATTGTTAGGTCCTCCAAACTCTGTATCTGCGCGTCCTCCTGAGAGTGTGATAAGCTGCTGTGAAGAAACCTTGTTTATATCCACATATTCAGTCCACTTCTTTTCGTATCCTGACAGCTTATCAAGCACTGACTGCGAATCAGGATAATCTGCCACCGCATATGTTCCCTCGCGGCTCATCCGTGCTGGAAACTCATTCTGCTGTGTGGCATGATCCGTAAAAAGTCTGTCGAGTATCTGATTTCCCGCACCCTTTTCAAACATAGGGTGGCACACAAAAAGTGCTATAAACAAAGCCACTCCCATAAGCAGACACAGATTTAACCATTTTCTGTTTTTTAATTTATTAATTACGAAGCCAAACATATTTCATCGCCCTCATCAATACCGTAAAGCACAAGTGTATTGCTGCCTGATGTATAATCGCCCAATATTACCGGCTGCTTTACCACGCTGTCCCCATCAATTTTCCACACATAGTATGATATATCATCTTTGTCCATAGGATTGACCTGCTTGTGTATGATCGAAGTCGGCACCACTACCACCTTTTTAAAAGAAACATAAGAAAACTTTACAGCAGATGCCCTGGTCAGATCATCCGGTATTCCATTGTCAAGTTTTATATAAAATGCTGCATTTCCATATCCCGAATCTGTGTTTCCGGTAATATGCACACCTTTATCATCCTGATTTATATATCCCTTTTGAGCTTCCCTGCCGTAACCGGCAAAACCGATACAGCTTCCGTAGATCGTTGTACCGTCCAGCTCAAGTGATACGCGCTCTCCCACATCTGCTATATTGTCCTTATATACTTTATAGCTATTGCTATCCTTTACCTGAACCTGCAGTACGTCCGTGGAATTTCCGGTTATCTGCAGGATATCTGAGCCTTTCTCCACATTATCTCCTGCCTTGACACTCACCTTTGAAACTTTTCCGTCATTTTTGGCATATACTGAAATATTTCCTTTGCCGTCATTTCCTGCGCTTATGCTGTCATATGCTGACTGTAGCCGGGAAAGCTGATAGGTGTGGTCTGCATTGGCAAGTTTTTTCTGCAGATCAAGCAGCTGTAAGTTCAATTTCAACTGCTGCTCTTCATATGCTGTATCCGGCTTTTCATCCTCCTGGTTATTTTCTTCTGCGCTGCTACCACCTTCAGATAAATCTTTTACCTGTTTATCGTAATCTGCGATCTTGTGCGCATAGGATTTATTCTCTGAGTCGATCTCATTTTTTGCCTCTGTTATGGCAGCTTTGCCCTCTCCGGTATCCACAACGTAAAGCAGCATCCCATTTTCTACCGTATCGTCCTGCTTCACATTGACAGAAACGATCTGCCCTTCATAATCACAGGTTTCGGTTATCGTCCCTGCGTCAGATCTGCTGTAGCGCACACCGTAGTTTGCTATATCAAAGTCAGACCTTGTTACCGTATATTTGCTGTACTTTGTCGGAACCTGATCTGTAGAATTATAGTAGACTAGCTCCCCCTCTTTTAAGCCCTCTGTGACCTGTGTATAGTTTTCATCAAACTCACCTGTTGTTATGATGCGTTTCTCGCGGCCGCCCTCATCATTTTTCACATAGACATATCTGGTATCGCCATCCTTATAGATGGAATCTTTTCCCACGACAAGTGCATGATTTGCTTTTGTCTTTTCAAAATATACCGGATACATCTGTCCTGCCGTAAGAAACGGCTTTTCCCTGCTTTCCACGCACACATCCGGATAGCGGTTGTTTATCTTCGAAAGTACCAAAACCTCTGATGTATATTGAGACTCGGTGACATCATATTTTTCGCCATCGACTATCACATATTTCTTGTCATAATCGCTGTATTTGTACTCATTTATGGCTGTATCTTTTATATCCAGCACAAGGTCATCCGTATCGGAGACAATGACTATATTCTCGTATGCCGCAGCAGACCTTCCATCTGTCAGCTTCTTAGTGTAAGTGACAAGACCGCTGTGGGCTGCCTTAAGCGTTCCATCATCAACAATCTGCTGATATAAAGCCATCTGTTCATTGATCTTTTGCACTCGGTATTCGTGAAGCTGCTTATCGTACCGCTGATTTTCCTGTTCTATGGCAATCTGCGTATTGTAATCCTCTTCTGTGCTCTCTTTTTTCTCAATCTGTTCTGTTGAAAATTCGTCCGTATCCGCAGCCTGACTCTCCCATAATTTGATCTGCGTATCCGAGATCTGAGCGGATATCTCATATGTCTCATTCTCATGCGCCAGCGCATCATTACATTCCTGCAACTGTTTTTTTGCCTCATCCACATCACAGACAGCAAGCACATCCCCTACATTTACTGTATCTCCCGGCTCCACATATATCTGTGAAATGTTTACGTTGGCACTGTAGTAATTGCAGTAATCCCTAGGAACTGCGGTAGCCATCAGCACCTGCATGGAGCCGATCGTACCGTATTCCACAGGTCTATAGGCTTCATTTAACGCTACAGGTTCTTCAAGCTCCGGTATGCTGCTTTCTGTCATTTTTCCACAGCCGCCTGCCACAAACGATACACATATCCCCAGTACTGCCAGTTTTTTTATTGATAAAAGGTTTCTGATCTTCACTGCAAAACCACCTCATCCCCGCTTTTAAGTCCTTCTGTGATGATCCGGTAGTCTCCCACCTGATCTCCGGCACTTATCCATACCGCCTGTCTGTATCCATTCTCATCCAGTGTGTATACAAAATACCTGCCATCCTTCTCATGTACTGCGTCCTTTTGCACATACACAGCATTTTCTATAGCAGGGCGCGTCACTTCCATGGAAAATATCTGTGCATCCGATACTGCCGACATGTCCGATACCGGTTCAAAAACAACCTTTTTATCGTCCACCTCTTTTACCTTAAGTTCAAACTCTATATCAGATGCTGTTGCCGTGTATATATCACCTACATTAAAGTCATAACCTTCTGGTCTGTCAGCCTCGTAATTGCCGTTTCCGCTGATTTCTGTTATAAGATTGCTGCCCGGTTCAAAAACCCCCGCCAAAAGCGAATTGTTCATTGCTGTGATCGTGCCATCCTCGGATGCCGTGATCTGATATCTCGACAGTTTTTCCTCTGCCTCATCAAGATAAAGCTGCGCAACCTCTGTATCCTTATCAAGCTGGGCAATATCGCTTGAATAATCCTGAGTATCATCGATTTTCATAATAGCCCTGTAGTGCTCTGCCAGAAGCTTATTCTGACTGATCTGCCCGCTGTAGTCCTCAATCTTTTTCTGTATCTCCCCGGATTTAAAAGCCACCAGTATATCACCCTTTTTCACATGATCACCCACTGCCACATTTACCTTTTCAAGCGTAAGCTCCGTGTTTGTCGCACCATAGGAAAACCTGGTATAGCCCTGCGCTCTCAGACTGATGGTAGTCTGCGGTATGAGTGAACCGCTCTGTACCGTAACTGTCTGGTATGATATTTTCTCGTAGGAAGCTCTGTCCGTCTGTGCAAGCTCCTTTTGTGCCGCCCCACATCCTGAAAATAAAATAGAGGTAATTGCAGTGGCAAGTGTCAAACGCCCTATATATTTTTTCTTTTTATTAATCATATATTTTCCACATCTTTTCCAAATAAATATGAACCTGATCTATTATCTAAAAATGTAACTCCATGTATAAACTTTTTGTATCATGTATTGCATTTTTTATTATATAATTTCCCTTAGTCTCCATGCACACTTCTCTCTGATTCAGAATATCTGCTCCGGCTCAATCACTGTTCCGTCTATTGCATTTACAAATACCGGACACGATTCGACCTCTCCTCTTTGCAGCAGCTCAAGGCTCCATGCCGGGATATAGCTGAATCTCTGTGAATCTGAGCTGTCCTTTACCCTGATATAGCCAAGTGTCAGATAACGATATTGTGTATCCGCTTCCACAATATATTTATCCGGGTGGCTTTCAAGCTCATTTCTTGCAATCTTATAAATATTTGACACCGGTAAGAGCTCCACCTTCTGCTGTTTTTTCACAATGCTTACCGGCTCTGCTATATCAAATCTATAGACACCATATTCATTTACATTGAAACTGCCTGTCTCATAACCAGGACAGTCCATAGGACAAAATTTGTTATAAGCTGAATAATCAAATACATTCAGTGATTTTGAATACACTACATCATCTGCGCCAAGCGAATATTCAAGCACATAGCCCCATATGGCTCTATGCACATCCCCCTCCTTATATACATTATCCTCAGTCTTGTTATATCCCTCCCATTCACAGTCGCTTTCTCCTGTTTTAATCATTGACTCAATTCCTATTGCCTGCATGAAGTCACCTGCTTTCTTCTTTGCCTCATCAAACGAAATATTTGCCTCATTGACATCGCTTACCGGCAGGTCTCCATCAATAAAGTCACCGTTTAAATACCTCACCGTGTCATACTCTTTCAGTGATTTTGGTCCATAGTACTGCTTCACATAGCCATCATCAAATTTAGTACTCCTCTCATCCGGATCCCCATCTGAAACGCTTTTCACACATCTGTCAAGCGGATAGCTCTGGATGCCTGATAGCACACTGTTGTCATCATCTGGCCTTGAAAACTGAAGGTGAAACCAGGTATCACCTATTTTTCCGACAAAATCATCACAGGAATCATATTCTGTGGCCTCTGTCCACACATCGGCTGCCGTTTCAAGTGCTTTTGTGCACTCAGTTTTCATATCATCATGCCATTTCAAAATCTCCTCAGAGGCATCATCCGACAGACTGTTGTTGTCCCTGTCAAGAGTCTCAATAATCTCCTCAAGCTCCTTTTTTGTCATGTGCGCATAGTCGTAATAATAGACCTGTGAATCACCAAAATATGCCTTTATCACCTTTTCCTTGAACTCCTTGGTACAAGGTATGCGCTCTACCTCTGTGACTGACATGGTATCACATTCCGGCACTCTGATATCTGCCGTGATTTTCACCTTTTCATCAGTACCACCCATATTTACTGTAAGTTCATCATTAAAACTTGTATTGGTGTCAATATCCTTTACACTGCTTACCACATTTTGGGATTTTACCTCCGTGTCCACGCCATAATCTACCTTTTTGCCGGCACAGCCTGCGAGTGATATGAGGACAAGTGCCTCGATGAGTGTCATAATTGCTTTTTTCTTCTTTCCCATAATAGTTCTCCATAAATTTTAAAATACATCCTCGGAATTGATTATTGTGCCATCTATTGCATTTACAAGTATCACATTTTTCTTTTGTGAATCAACCAGCCGCGAAAATGACCATACAGGCACATAACTGTATTTTGCAGTTTCATTCTTATCTTTCAGCCTGAAATATGTAAGCTGCATATTGTTAAAGCTTTTGTTTATCTCAAGCTCATATTTGTCGGCATTGTTTTTTAGCTGCTCCTTAATTATCTGCTCTATATTCTTTAAAGAAAGCATCTCCACACTGCCGGATATGCTTGTCACACTCACCGGATATTCTATAACCACATCAATTATTCCATTGTCTGTAACAGTTAGCTGAATACTGTCACCCAATGTAATGTCTTTCGTATCCTCGCGAAGCATAGAGTCACATTCTGATGAATCAAAACTATCCTTAAAAACCTGTCCATCAATGCCTGTTCCATACGAATACACATATCCCCACAATGTGTTACTGCGGCTCTCCCAGTTTTCATCCCCATTATTAAATCCCAGCCAGTTACAATCGCACTCTCCACGCTCAACCTGATTTGACAGTCCAAGCTTTCCCATAAAGTCCTGCACAAGTTTTTTTGACTCTGCTGCACTTCTTGTACATTCATTTCCATCAGCTCCGGCACTGTCTGTCAGATTATCCTCCTGAAATGTCTGCGAGACATTATCATAATTTTCCTCCTTAAATGAAGGTGGTCCGTAATATTTTCCATCGAGCTTAAAGACATAAGCATTTACCCAATGCTCTTTAAATGTTACCTCACAAAATGTATCTCCTTTATAGCCGGCATACTCATCACAGCTTTGTAAATCAGAAGCAATTGTATACGAGATTTTCGCATCAGTCAGTAAATCCCGATAACCTGATAAATCCTGCTCCATTTGCTGTACCAGCTCCTGTTTTGTACTATCATCCACATCATCCCTGCTATTCATTTCATTCAGCTCCCTGGATTTTAAATCTATATAAGAATTCAATTCATCAACTGTATAATGCTCTAAATCATGATAATAATACTCTCCACCACCAAAGTACGCATCTAAAAACCTTTTCTTGTACTCTGTATCGAGCTTCACATCCTCCACTCCAACAACATGCATGGTTTCACAATCCGGCACCAGTATTTTGGCATCGATTCCCAGGGTTACATCTCCTTTTTTTGTCTGGACAGTTATATTTTCGACCCATGGCTTGTCAGTCCTTAAATAAGATACCTTAGAAGCGTTCTTTTGCTCCTTTACCTCCGTGTCCACACCATAATCCACCTTTTTACCGGCACAGCCTGTGAATGATGTGAGGACAAGTGCCTCGATGAGTGTCATAATTGCTGCAAATAATCTCATATTTCGTGAAAATATGTTACCCCTTTTATCCATATGTGGTTCTCCTTTTTTGTGTTCCATATTGTTATAATGAGTATATATGTCAGTTGTAAACTTTTTGTATCATACATTGCATTTTTATTATAAAAACCCGGTCTGCACATACTTATGCAAACCGGGTCTATATTTAACGTATCTTGTAACTATTAAACTATACCAATTCAGGAATTTTATATCCTGCTTCCTCCATCGATTTTTCAAATTCTCCAAGGCTGACATTTGCCTCTTCGGCTGCTACATCTATTTTTAACCTTCCCTTTGAAACCAATGAATACAACATATTATTTTTTCCCTGAAGAATCCCCTCTTCCTTCTGTTCCTCACCATACTCCCTGGCATATTCCTTTGCATACTCTTTTGCATATTCCATTGCATACTGTCTTACTGCTTCGCTCATAGCACCACGTCCTTCCTTTTCTTTGTAATAAGCCACTGCTTTTGACAATGTCTCACTTTCTATCTGCTCCGGCCTGCACTGGTGAAAATCTTTCATCATCCGACCTATATCATCATTACCTTCATACCTTCCATTTACATAGATGATATGTGAACCATCTCCAAAAACTTCGCCTGTTTCATCAACACGTCTTTGAATGTGATAAAATGGCAGTCCTTTTCTGAACTTATCGTGATCATAAATAA
>ERZ506880.475-NODE-475-length-15098-cov-4.810410_pt1 | contig 15098 bp, 9 predicted proteins | sample MGYA00512906_ERZ506880 | MGnify/ENA metagenome assembly ERZ506880
AGTGCGGTAGACTCTGACTCTACTTGTGGGAGTTCGATTCTCTCATCCCCAACCAAAAAGACATCCGAACACTCCGGATGTCTTTTTTTGTCGTATCCGGGTTATGGAGTGCACTCCGCCCTTGCACACGAGAGGAGTATTGGACATGGAAAACATCAAGAAAAACTTCGGTTTTGGCTGTATGCGCCTGCCCTTGAAGGATGGTGAGATCGATCTGGCCGAAACCAGCCGGATGGTCGATTATTTTCTGGAGCAGGGCTTCAACTACTTCGACACGGCCCACGGCTACCTTCAGGGCCGGAGCGAGACGGCGCTGAAGACCTGTCTGACCAGCCGCCACCCCCGCGACAGCTACATCCTGACCGACAAGCTGACCGGCACTTTCTTCAAAACTGAGGCTGACATCCGTCCCTTTTTCCAGAGCCAGCTGGAAGCCTGCGGTGTGGACTATTTTGATTTCTACCTGATGCACGCCCAGAGTGCAATGTTTTACCAGCATTTCAAAAAATGCCGGGCCTATGAGACCGCTTTTGCGCTGAAGGCCGAGGGCAAAATCAAGCATGTGGGCATCTCCTTCCACGATCATGCCGAGGTACTGGAGCAGATCCTGACCGACTACCCGGAGATCGAGGTGGTGCAGATCCAGTTCAACTATGTGGACTACGACGACCCCGCCGTGCAGAGCCGCAAGTGCTATGAGGTCTGCCGCAGGCACGGCAAGCCTGTGCTGGTCATGGAGCCTGTGAAGGGCGGCAACCTGGTCAACCTGCCCGAAGAGGCCCGGAAGGTGCTGGACGAGCTGCACGGCGGCAGCCCAGCCAGCTACGCCATCCGCTTTGCGGCGGGTTTCCCCGGCATAATGATGGTGCTCTCCGGCATGAGCAGCATGGAGCAGATGAAGGATAACCTCAGCTACATGAAGGACTTCCAGCCCCTGAACGAGACCGAGCTGGAAGCCGTGAAGAAGGTGCAGTCGATCTTCCGCGGCATGAACCTGATCCCCTGCACCGCCTGCCGCTACTGCACCGACGGCTGCCCCAGGCAGATCGCCATCCCCGACCTGTTCGCCGTGATGAACACCAAGCAGATCTATCACGACTGGAACGCCGACTTTTACTATAATAATGTCTATACCGGCTCAGGCCGCCGGGCATCTGACTGCATCCAGTGCGGCAGGTGCGAAAAGGCCTGCCCTCAGCACCTGCCCATCCGCAGACTGCTGACTGAGATCGCCGCGGAATTTGACAAGCAGTAAATAAAAAGAGCGATACAGCAAACGCTGTATCGCTCTTTTTTCGTTAGCGGTAATTAGTAATTCAGACCGAAGCCGCTGCGGTAGTAGTTGCCGTCGGCATCGCAGTAGGCATAGCTGCCGCCCTTGACGTTGGCGAGGATGGCGGGATCGATGTACTGATCCTTATCGTAGCCGGGCACGTCGTTGGGAGAAGCGCAGATCTCGCGCACCACACCGTCGATCTCCTGCTCGGTGATGGCAATGACGGCGGGGTCAGAGACCATGGTCAGGCTCAGCTTGCCGGTGGGGGCAAAGTCGCCGCTGATGACATCGACCTGAGCGTTCAGGGCGTTGTTCAGGGCAACGGCGCTGACGGTGTACTGGATGGTCAGCGCGTCGCAGTAGGGCTCCAGCTTATCCAGCAGCCAGGGGTTGCAGACCACGCAGGTGCCAACCACCTTGCCGCCGCGGGCATGGATGGCATCGGCCAGTTCCTTGATCTTCTCCACGTCCTTCAGGGTGACAACGGTGACCTTGTTACCGGTCTTTTTCTGGCTCTTGTTGCGCTCACGCTCATCGGTGACGATCTCACCCATCTCGATGACGGGCATTGCGTACTGGTTGAACACCAGACCATTGCTGATGGGCCAGACGTGCAGGTAGAGCACATCCGCTTCCTCCGGGGTGGCCACCACGGTGTAGCCCTTCTTCTCAAAGGCTTCCGTCAGGGTCTTGCGCAGAGCGGCATCCTCGTCCGTGTTGCCCAGACCGGCACCCATGGCCTGTGCCATCTGTGCAAAGCCGGAGTCCACACCCTTGAAGGTGACGATGCAGACCTTCTGGCTCTTGGCCAGAGGCAGAAGCTTCTCGTGGTTCTTGACCAGAACAACAGCCTTCTGGTTGGCCTCGTAAGCCTTCTTCTTGGCACCGTCGAAGTTGTCCACGCGGGCCTGATCGGCCTTGTCGGGGTCGAGGTAGGGGTTATCCACCCGCTTGGTGCGGAACAGGCTCAGCAGACGGTTGTAGCTGGCGCGGTCCAGATCTGCCTTGGGCAGCAGACCGTCCTCCACAGCCTTGACGATGTTCTCGGGGTCGGTGTTGCCGCCGATGACATCGGTACCGGCAGAGATGGCCTTGGCGTAGCGCTCAGGCTCGGTGAGGTTCTCCACGCCGTAGATCTGAACGGTGGTGATGCCGGAGTCGGAGTTGACATAGCCGTCAAAGCCCATCTTGTTCCGGGCCAGATCGGTGATCAGCTCCTTGCTGTAAGCGCTGGGCACTTCCTCGGTGCTGGTCACCTCGCCCCGGTAGGTCTGGGGCACGGCACGGCCATCGGTGGCAATGCGGGAGTAGTCCGGCATGATGGAAGAGACCTTGTGGTCAAAGGCGCGCTGGAACGGGGGCAGATGATACTTTTCCATAGAGCCGGGGGTGCGGTAGATGCGCCACTGGCCGATGGGCACATGGGGCTCAAAGCCATTCTCAGAGGGGGCATCGCCGGGGAAGTGCTTGATGGTCAGAACAACAGAACCCTCGTTCAGGCCGTTGTCGCCATCCTGATAGCCCTTGACCAGAGCCTCGGCAATATCGCTGGTGACATCGGGACGCTCGCCATAAGTACCGGAGGTACGGGGCCAGCGGGGGTCAGAGGTCACATCGACCTGAGGGCCGTACATGATGTTCAGGCCCTCGGCCTTCATCATCTTGCGGTCGGTCTGGGCCATCTCATAGACCATGTCGGTGTTGCCGTCGCCAATGACAGCCGCGCCGATGCCCAGAGAGTCCGGGTAACCGATGTTGATGGGGTTGGTGTGGAGAGAGTACGGAATGGCCACGCCGCCCTTGCAGGCCTCGTATTCCAGCATCTGAGTGCCGGCGTTGTGGTACAGGGCCACCATGCCGGCCTCGCAGCGCATGTCACCGCGGTAAACACCGGCGGCAATGTGCTTTTCCAGAACGTGGCTGTCATCAATGCTGACGGTCATGCCGGGCAGAGGGCCGGGCATGGACTTTTCACCGGGGTTGTGGTGCTTGTAGATTTTGCCCAGCTCCAGCTTGCCTTCGGCGTTGGTGGCCTCGGCACGGGTGGGCACCACAGGGCTGTTGAACAGGGTGTTCAGCACAAGGCCTGCCTGCTGATCCAGCCGCAGATGCTTGACCATATCCTCAGCGCGCTGCTCAGGGCTCAGCCGCCAATCCTTGTAGGGGGCCAGCTCGCCGCTGTTGTCCAGATCCTTAAAGTACAGGCCGTCCTTGACGATCACGCCGCAGGTGGTCACACCGATGTCGGGGCCGTTGACGTTGTGGAAGATGACCGGCTCAAGATACTGGTCAATGATCTGCTCGCCCTCTTCCAGAGCGTAGGGTGCAGGGATCACGCCGTCCTTGGCCTCTGCCCACTGGTCGGCGCTGGTATACCGTGTCTGCATAATGTTTCTCCTTTGTCTCTGTGCCTGCCACAGCACAGCTGATATATTACTTGCCTGTTTATTATACTTCCAGCGCAGATCGTTCGCAAGCAAACAAATAAAAAAGTCACAAACTTTGGCGTAGTATACAAGGATGCTCTTCTGGATTTATGCAACTTTCCCCTATCCCGATCCACAAACCGGGTTCGTTTCCTGCTGACAACGCTGCTTAAAAATAACCCTCTCCGTCAACGCCGCAGGCTTTGACAGAGAGGGTTGTATCCTTAATTGATCAGATCATCTGGATGCGGCCTGCGCCGTACGGGTCCTCGTAGTTGAGCAGGTAGCCGGGGTAAGCGGCCAGCGGGCTGTTGGCGCTTGCCAGATGCGGCAGACCGTTGGCATCCACGCCGCCGAACATGGCTGCGTAGCTGGACATGACAAGGTAATCCTCAGAGACATAGTCCTTGATGAGGGTCGCGCCATCGAACATGGCAAAGCCATCGCCCAGATTGCGCAGGGTGTAGTTCATGCCGGCCAGAGCGTAGGTGGCGTTCGGGTCAAGGGGCTGATAAGTACCGGTGGTCTTGTCGTAGATCTCCACATTGCTGACACGCGGGATGGTGGCGCTGCCGGTCCAGACATTCTTCTCGTTGGTCTGAACGGTGTTGGGGATCATGGGGTGGATCGTGTACCTGGCACCTGCCACCTGCAGGAAGCCGCCGTTCTCCTTGCCCTCAGCACCGGCAAAGCGGGCACCAAACTCCAGAGCGTCCTGGATCTGCTGGCCGGTCACGGACATCAGGCAGGCCACGTTGCCAAAGGGGCTGACGGTCTTGCAGGTCTTGAAGCTCCAGGGGCCAGCCTCCACATCGGTGCGGATGCCGCCGCCGTTCATAATGGCCACATCACAGTGGAGCTCCTCGATCTCGTTGAAGTAGGTGTAGATGCCGTCGGCCACGAAGTCGCCGAGGTTGGTCTCGCCGGAGCGGATGCGGCGCTTGCCGGTGGCGGGATCGTTGATGTAGAATTTGGTATCGCCCACTGCGATCTCCTCGCCCAGCATATCGTCCACTGCGCTGATCCAGTTGGAGGCGGTGGCGGCCACGGCAGCATCCAGACCCTCATAGGTGTCGATGAGCTCAGTGGTGATGGTGCCGTCCGCGCCCACGGTCATCTTGCCGATGTTCTTGAAGTAAGAACCGGTCTGGGTCAGGGTGACTGCCTTGCCGGAAGCATCGGTGACCTGCTTGTTGGCCATCACGGTGTGGGAGTGGCCGTCGATGAAGGCGGTGAAGCCGTGGGTGTGTGCAATGACTTCCTCACTGGTCCAGGGAGAGGAGGAGGGGTCAACGCCCAGATGGCCCAGACCGATGATGGTGTCAGCGCCCCAGAACTCAGCCTTGTCGATGGCCTTCTGAACGGCATCGTAGAGCTTCTGGCCGTCCTCGCCGCCCAGAATGTCGTAGATGTACTTGGTCTGGGCATCGTTCATAAAGTAGGCCGGGGTGGACTTGGTGAAGGTCTCGGGGGTGGTCACGCCCACAAAGGCGATCTTGCGGCCGCCCACAAAGAAGAACTTGACGCTGGGCAGAACGTTGAAGCCGGTGCGCAGATCGACCCAGTTGCAGGAGACATAGGGGAAGTCGGCTTCCCGGAGCACAGCCTTGGCACGGGCCATGCCGTAGTCGAACTCGTGGTTGCCGGGGGTGGCCAGATCGTAACCGGCCTCGTTCATCAGCTCGATGATGGTAGCGCCGTCATCCATGGAACCGTAAGCGGTGCCCTGGATATGGTCACCTGCATCCACCAGCAGCACATCCCGGCCGGTGTCCTCGATGCTCTTTTTCAGGGCAGCAATGGCGGCATAGGTGGGCTTGGGGGACTTGTTGTCGATATAGGTGTGGACATCGTTGGTGTAGAGGATGGTCACATCCGCTTTGTCACCAAAGAAGCAATTGGTCTCCTCCGCAAAGGCGGCGGGTGCACCGACAGAAACTGCGGTCAGTGCCGTGGCAGCACCGGCAGCCTTGATAAAGCTGCGGCGGGTAATGAACTGTTTCACAGGGAAAGACCTCCTTTGATTCAATACGCTCTTTCAGCCCTCTCTTTCCATGCTGTGCAGCGTTGTTTTCCCTTTTGGGGAACTGGCGGGCTTCAGCAAGACCGAGAGGGCTGTTTGTTACCTAAATCTTAACATAGAACCCCAGTTTCCGCAAGGGATTTTTGTAAAATTCGTGTCAAGGAATCCCACAATAGTCATACTGTTTTGGTAAAACGTTTGAAAATTCCGAGAAAAAGGGCAAAGCCCCGCATCCCATGGAAAGGGTGCAGGGCTTTGCCGCATTCAGAAAAGAGGGTCAGAGGATCGGGGGACGATTCTCAGACAGCATCAGATGGCATGGTATTCCTTGAGGAACTTCTCAAGGTCGGTGCCCTCGATCTTCTTGAGCACTTCCTTGAGGGCCACCCGCTGGATGAAGGGCAGATCCATATCAGTGATCTTCTTGCCGTCACGCAGTTTGACCGTTGCATCGATCAGGCTGCGGACATCATAGGTGCTGCCCCAGACCTCGGGCACGCCGCGGTCGATGTTGAGCAGGGTGTAAACCGCTTCCATACCGGTGCGCATGGAGTACTCGGTGGTGAAGATGGTGTCACGGCCGGTCTCGGCAAACTGGCCCAGGAAGGCGAAGTTGACAGCGCCCTGGGGCACGATGTCGGGGCGGTCGCCGAAGGCACGGGGCATGAAGAAGGCGTCGATATAGGGCATCATCACAGGGACAGTGTTGGCACTGTGCTCAGCCAGCTCGGCAATGTCCTCTTCGGGCACGCCGATGTGATACAGCCACTCCATGCAGATCTCGCGGCCGGTGCAGTCGCGCATGGGCTTCTTGACGTAATCGCCGGGCTTGTCGCTGAACAGACCGTAGACCCAGACACAGAGCTGGTTCTTGGGCTGGTCACGGAACTGCTGCTGGCGGTTCAGGGTCCAGCTGAGCAGCCAGCTGGAATCCTTGACCGTGACGATGCCGCCGGTGACGGTGTGGCCGCTGAAGGGGTCACGCTTGCAGATCTTCTTGATATACTGGGGGATCTTGTCGTCCAGGGTGGTGATGGTGGCGCTTTCCCAGTTGGACAGCTCCGGCTGAGAGCAGAACTTTTCGGGATGGCCGAAGGAGGGGTCCTGTGCAGCGATCTTCTTCCACAGATCCCAGCCGTTGCCCGGCCTGATGGTGGGATCAAAGCCTGCGGCCTTGTCCTGAGAGCCGATGGTGCAGCTCTCCACGCAGCCGCCGTTGGTGATGAAGAGCAGGTCGTTCTCGGTGAGGTCGATGGTCCTGCTCTCACCCTTGTGATCCACGGTCACGCTGCTGGCCTGCTTTTTGCCGCCCTCGATCCGGAACTGGACATCGGTGACCTTGGTCTCGTACTGGAAGTCCACGCCGTGATCCTTCAGGTAGGTGACCATGGGCAGGATGATGGACTCGTACTGGTTGTAGCGGGTAAAGCGCAGGGCGGTGAAATCGGGCAGACCGCCGATGTGGTGGATATAGCGCTTGAGGTAGAGCTTCATCTCCAGCGCGCTGTGCCAGTTCTCAAAGGCGAACATGGTGCGCCAGTACATCCAGAAGTTGGAGGAGAACACCTCATCGTCAAAGATATCGGTGATCTTTTTATCCTGCAGCTGCTCGTCCGGGGTGAAGAAGAGCTTCATGATCTCCATGGCACCCTGATCGGAGATGGCGAATTTGCCATCGGTGTGGGCATCCTGGCCGCGGTTGACGGTGGCACGGCAGAGGGACTTGTTGGGGTCCTCCTTGTTCAGCCAGTAATACTCGTCCAGCACGCTGGCTCCCTCGGTCTCCAGCGAGGGGATGGAGCGGAGCAGGTCCCACATGACCTCAAAATGGTTGTCCATCTCACGGCCGCCGCGCATGACATAGCCGATATCGTACTTGTAGCCGTCGCAGGCACCGCCGGGCAGCGGATCCTTCTCAAACACATGGATGTGATCGCCCTGCATCTGGCCGTCACGGACCAGGTAGCAGGCGGCAGTCAGGGCCGCCAGACCGGAGCCGATGAGGTAAGCAGATTTATTGTCAACGCCCTCAGGCTTTTTGGGGTGTGCAAATGCTTCGTAGTTGCCACTGGAATAATACATACTGGGAACCTCCTGTAAATCGTATTGGGAAGACCGCGTTCATGGTTCTGTGTCGTCTTCCCTTTTGTTGTGCCTAGTATACCCCAGTGGTTTTTTCAGAACAACAAACAAATCCTGAACAGTGTATAAAATTTATACAAAACACAACCATTGTCGGAAATATGGCGAAACTGTGTATCACCCCCCAGTCACCTGCGGTGACAGCCCCCGCTAATAGGGGGGCCTTTGGCATTGCATAAAGCTTTGCAAGTCCCCCTTTCCGCACAGACTGCACCATTATGCCAAGGGCTCCCCTACGAGGGAAGCTGGCGCAAAGCGCCTGAGGGGTTTAGTCCAACAAAAAAAGCGCTCACCCTCCAGGGAAGGTGAACGCTTGCGTTTCTTTATCAGTTATTTTGTTTCGGGTGCCACCTCAAAATCGACCTTGCCAAGGTTGATATCGGCGCGGACGATGGTGATCATCATGCTGTCGCCCAGGCTCCAGGTCTTGCCGGAGGCGGGGTCAGAAAGGCGGATCCCCTCGGTGAGGGTGGTGCCGGTGGCTGTCAGGCTGGAAGCAGGCACAAAGCCCTCCACGCCGTTCTCCAGCTCCACAAAGATGCCGCGCTGGGTCACGCCGGAGATGATGCCCTCGTAGCACTCACCCAGATGGCGGCGGGCGTACTCGGCCTTGTAGTAATCCTCGGCCTTGCGCTCGATCTGAACGGCCAGCACTTCCCGCTCGCTGGACTGCTTGGAGGCCTTCTCCGCGAAATCGGTGTAGCGGACGATCATGGTCTCCTTGTCGGTGCCGCTGAGCAGGTCGGTCATCATGCGGTGGATGGCCAGATCCGGGTAGCGGCGGATGGGGCTGGTGAAGTGGGCGTAATCCTTGAGCACCAGACCATAGTGGCCCTTGGGCTTTTCCTCATAGCAGGCCTTGGACATGCAGCGGAGCATTCCGGTGTTGACGATCTGCTCAAACGGGGTGCCGCGCACACCTTCCAGAATGGCGCTCAGCTCCTTGGGGGTGGGCACTTCCTTGGCAAAGTGGTCGTTGATGCCGCAGGCCTGCAGCAGGCTGTGCAGGCGCTCCAGCTTCTCGCCGTTGGGCTCCTCGTGGACACGGTAGACAAAGGGGATCTGCTTGACCCGGGCAAAGTGGGCGGCGCACTGGTTGGCCAGCAGCATGAACTCCTCGATCATGGCCTCGCTCTCGCCGGAGGTGCGCTTTTTCACATCGATGCAGTGGCCGTTCTCATCCAGAATGAGCTTGACTTCCCCGCTCTCGAAATCGATGCAGCCGCGCTCCTTGCGCAGGCGGGCGCGGTGGGCGTACAGCTCCTTCATGGCGGGCAGCTGATCCAGCACCTCGGCGTACTTGGCCTGCGTCTCGGCATCGGCAGTGCCGGCCAGCAGGGCGTTGATCTCAGAATACACGCCCTTGACCCGGCTGCAGATGATGGACTTGACGAACTTGTAGTCGGTCAGATTGCCGTCCTGATCCAGACGCATCAGGCAGGAGAACGCCAGGCGCAGCTCCTTCTCGTTCAGGGAGCAGATTCCGTTGGAAAGGCTCTTGGGCAGCATGGGCACGACCTGATCCGCATAGTAGACCGAAGTGGCGCGGTTGAAGGCCTCCTCGTTCAGCTCACTGCCGGGCTTGACGTAGTGGGAGACATCGGCGATGTGAACGCCCAGCTCATAGCCGCCACCGGGGAGCCGGGTCAGGCTGACAGCATCGTCGATATCCTTGGTCTCGGCGCTGTCGATGGTGAAGATGGGCAGAGCGCGCAGATCCATGCGGCCCTTGCAGTCCTCCTCAGACACGGTCATGTCCTCGAACTTCTTGGCCTCGTCCCGCACCTTCTCGGGGAAACGGGTGTGGATGTCCTTGGCATAGAGCAGAGCCTTGGCACAGCGCTTGGCCTCCTCACAGCTGCCAAAGCGCATGGAAACGCCCACGCGGTGATCCTCCTGCCGGGTCCCGCGCTGCAGGATCTCCACAGCCACCTTGTCGCCGTCCTTCGCGCCGCCCTCGCAGTCGCGCTGGATGGTCATGGAGATGGCCGGGCAGTCATCGGGCACGAACTTCAGGCGGCCCTCGATACGGCGGACAGTGCCCACCATGTCGTTCTTCTGCTCGAGCACGGCAAGGATCTCGCCCTCATCGCTGCCCTCCACCCGGGGGTGGGCAAACTTTTCCACCAGAACGGAATCGCCGGGCATGGCACCGCGGGTGAAGCGGCCCGGGATGAAGATATCGCCGGATTCATCCTCCAGCATCACAAAGGCAAAGTTCTTGCCCAGCTTGACCACCTTGCAGGGCAGGGCCTTTTCGGCACGGCCGGAGCGGGCAGTGAAGAACACGCCGGACTTCTGGCAGACCACAGCATCGTGCACCAGCTCGTCCAGAGCCTCCATCACCTTGCGGTCCGCGGCACGGTCGCCGCCGAACTTTGCCTTGAGGTCCTTGACCATGCAGGGCTGGTTCTGGATGGCATGTTCAATTTTATCGCGTAATGACATATTTTTCTCCTTAACACTTTTCCGGCATTCTCCAATGGAACCCGGACAACTTCTTTCCCACGAGAGGTTTAGACAGAAAAACAGCCCCGCCTTACACGGGGCTGTACACGAGTGCTCAGGCCAGACGGCTGGCGAACACACAGGCCAGGATAGCCACCACAAAGAACACGATGCCTGCAATGCGGGTCACCTTGGCCAGCATCTGATCCGCAGGGGTCAGGCGTGCATTGTTGGCACCGCCCACACCACCGTTGATGGCACCGGCCAGACCCTGACCGTGGGTGTGCTGCATCAGGGTGAGGAGGATGATGACGGCCGAGACGACCAGCAGGATGGCACCGCCGACGATTTCAATGACAGACATGGATGGAACGCTCCTTTTATCTTTAGTTTCATAGAGACTGCATACAAATACAAGTGTATGATAGCACAAAAACCCGGGAAATGCAAGAAAAACCGTGGGCTACGGGGCCAGAATTTCCAGCCCTGCCGCCACCCGGGCAAAGATGGCCGCGCTGGAAAAGGCAGGCTCAGCCTGCGTGTCCTGCATCACCACGATGGTATAGCGGGGCTGCTCTGCCGGGACAAAACCCGCAAACCAGTAATTTTTCAGCTCTGTACCGCCGGAAAACTGACCGGTCTGGGCCGTGCCGGTCTTGCCTGCCGCGGTCTGGCCGGGCAGGGCGGCCTCATGGCCGGTGCCCCCGGCCACTACACCCGCCAACAGGGCCTGCAGGGCGGCGGCGGTGCGCTTTGTAAGCACCCGCCTGCTCTGGACATGGGAAAGCGCCGTGAGGGGCGCGCCGGTGGTCTCGTCCAGAGTGGTCTCCAGCAGCAGCGGGGTGCGGCAGATCCCCCCGCAGGCAATGGTGTTCATCATGGCGGCGACCTGCAGGGGGGATGCCAGCAGCTCCCCCTGCCCGAAGCAGAAATTGGCGTAGGCCCCGCTGGACGCAAGAGCCTCCCGCTCCGGCAGGACCCCCGCCGCCGTGTGCAGGGCATCGGTGAGCGGGATCGCCTGCCCGAAGCCCAGCTGCTCTGCCATGGCGCGGACAGCATCGGCCCCCAGCGCCTGCCCCAGCCGGATGAAGTAGCCGTTGCAGCTCTTTTCCAGCGCGCCGGCCAGATCCACCTCACCATGAGGAATGCCGCCCGCACAGCGGAAGATCCGGCCATCCACCGCGCACCAGCCGGGGCAGGTGTAGACAAAGTCGCTCTCCCCTGCCTCCAGCGCCGCTGCCGCTACCACCGGCTTGAACACCGAGCCCACGGCATAGCACTGGAACGCCCGCTCCAGCAGGGGGCTGTCCAGGGCGTTCAGGCTGGCCGAAATGTTTTCCGGATCATAGCCGGGGCGGCTGACGCAGGCCCGCACCTTGGCGTTGGCGGTGTCCAACACCAGGATGCAGCCGCTCTGCATCGTCTCGTTGGCCACGGCTTCGGCGGTCTGCTGGATCTCCCGGGAAAGGGTCAGCTGCACCCCCACAGCACCGCTGTCGGCGGGGGCGAGGACGGGCTCGGCCCGCAGCTTTCCCTGGGCGTTGACGGTGCAGAGCAGGGTATCCCCCGCCCCGCTGCCGGTGAGCAGTTCGTCAAAGGCGGCTTCCAGACCGGCAGCACCATGGCCCTCGCCATCGAGATACCCCAGCAGCTGCACTGCCAGCGGGGCGGCAGAGCTTCGCCGCGCCGCTGGCCAGCAGGAAACGCCCAGCGCGGAAACATCCCGGTTCACCTCCAGCAAGAACGGGGACGCGGCGTTCCGCTTCTGGTAGAGCGTCGCCTGCCCGGCTGCATCGGTGTAGGCGAACAGGCGGGCATAGCTGCCCTCCCCGGGCACGCAGAGGGCCATCCAGCGGGTGGTCTGCCCCGTGAGGAGCTGGCCCCTGTAATCATAAAAATTGCCCCGCCGGGCGGGCAGGTGGAGGGTGACCACGCTCTGCGCCGCCGCCCGGGCCCCATAGGCCGTGTCGGAGCAGAGCCAGTACAGGCGGCAGACCACCGCTGCAAAGCAGAACAGCAAGGCCCCGTACAGGGCCAACACCCGTTTGCCGGACATGAAAACGCCCCCTCTCCCGCTTAGGATGGGCAGGAAAGGGGGCATTGATGCGTTCAGGAGCAGATTTTTCGGACGAGCTCAGCGGCGCGGGCGGCATCCTCGGCCGTGGCGGTGCCGTTGTAGCGGGCTTTGAGGTAGATCTGGCGCAGCTCGGCCTCGGCGGCAAAGTCCATACCGAAAGCGCGGCCGGTCAGGTCAAGGCTGGTATCGCCCCGCAGGATGGTCACGCCGTGGCGCTGGCAGTGGTCCAGATAGATGGCATACTCCCGCCGCACCTTGTCCACCGGGCTGAGGAAGAGCCCGGGCCTGCGGCGGGCACGCTTGTGGGTGCTACGCCGTACAGTGGTGTCCGTGCAGGCAGTGTCCGTGTGCCGGAACTTCTGGCGCAGGAAATGCCGCACCACCAGCACCGCACAGAGGACCGCCAGCAGGATACCGAGCACGGTCAGCATCGACATCCCGTTGATGAGCGGTTCTGCGTCCTCGGCAGCCTTTTGGGCGTTGGCGATGACCTCATCGGTAGAAACGATCTCGGTGCGCTCCAACGGTTTGGGCGGAAAGAGGGTGAAGAGCCAGCGGATGAACTGCAGGATGCCGTGAAACAGCCAAGTCACACCCTGCACCACAATGTTGTTCAAAAACAGCTGCAGCACCGGCACGATCCCGCCAAAGTAAACGGCAGACGCAGCCGCCTTTGCACCGGCAACCACAACACTGCGGCTGAGCAGGAACGGCCCTGCGCACACCGCCGCCAGCACGCCGCCGGAAAGCAGCAGATAGCCCGGCCGGGTGGAGATCTCCGGGTCCTGCCGGGTGGTGCGGTTGAACCCCACCAGAAGCACCGCTGCCGCCGTCGCAAAGGGCAGGGCCGCCGAAAGCACCGCGTTGGCGTTCCACAGCAGCATTGCCACTGCAAAGAAGGGCCATACCCGGCAGAGCCAGCGCAGGCGCTCGGCCTGCCGCATCGGCGAAAGGGCAAAATCGCCGGTGTAGGCCAGCAGCACCGGGTAGACTGCCGCCGGGAAGTAGCAGAGCTTGTCCGCCCCTGTAGGCAGGAAGAGCAGCGCCGCCGCGCTCAGGGCCGCAAGAGTGGTGCGGAGGGGGCGGCTGCCCTCAAAGCAGGAGGCCAGACCAAAGCAGAGGGCAGGCCAGACCAGCACCAGCGGCATGGGTGTCCCACCGAAGCTGGCAGCAAAAAAGCCCGCAAAGGCATAGTAAAAGCTCAGATCACCTGCCAAGCGCAGGGTATGTAAGAACATCATGCGCCCGCCTCCCCTGTCTGGGCCGTCTCTGCGGCCATTTCCGGAGTGAGCACCAGCAGCGGAATGCCAGGCAGGGGCTGCACGGCAGCACGCACAGCTTCTTCCGGCTCCGTTGTCACCACGATGCAGCCGACCTGCTCCTGCGGGTGGTAGTATTCGGCGCAGAACCGCGCACAGGAAAGGGCGGTCTGCCCGGTGGCGCGGCCCAGAATTTCCAACACCTTGCGGTAGTGTTCGGGGCCGTAGCCCTGCGGGGTTTCCAGCGGCTTTCTCCACTCCTCACCGGAGAGAGCCGCATTGAGCAGCAGGTCAAAGGCAGCGTTTGCCGCAAAGCGGTAGGACACCGCCTTTTCTTCCAGCCTCCGGCAGACTGTGCGGGCCATGGAGTAGCAGAGCTCCGCCGGTTCCGGGTGGTCGTAATCCTTGGTATCCGCATGGACTAGCACCACTGCCCGGGGCTCAGTGGTGTAATCCCACTTTTTGACCATAAGCCCCTGCCCCCGGACGCTCTGCTTCCAGGCGATGGAGCGCATGGGGTCACCACTGGTGTAGGGGCGGTAACCCGCCGTGAGAATAGGATCCTCGTAGAGATAGCGGTTCACCGAAAGCTCGCCCAGAAAACCGCCCAGCATCTCTTCCAGTTCCGGCAGAGCGCACTCCCTGGGTGGAACAATGAGCTCGTGGAACCCCCGCTCGGTGCGGGACTGTTCCACAAGGCCCAGAAAGTCGCCGCCGATGACCTGCATCGGTTCCAGCACATAGCGGCCCCGGCGTTCCAGCCTGAGGGCGGTGGAGAAATCCGCCTCCTGCCCCGGGCGCAGCCAGGTGGTGAACCGCACCGTGTGGCCCCAACCTGTCTGATCCTGCGTAATGTGGTGCTCCGTGCAGGGAAGAAACTCCTTGTTCAGGTGGAGCTTTGCCGCCAGGAACATCTTCCAACGGGGGCCGCTGTTCCGGACAACGAGGTGGATCACGGCGGGCTCCCCGGCTTCCACAAGGTAATCCTCCACTTCCAGCCGCCCCTGCACATCGTCAAGGCTGTGGGCTGTGCTGTAACGCTCCAGCCCAAGGGCTGTGGCCACCAATAGCAGCGCGAAGATGACGGCGCTCATTCCGCACTCTCCAACGGCACAGTGATCTCGGCCAACAGCTTGCGCATCCGCAGAGCGGCGGCTTCGGCATTCATGCTGCTGCCCAGAGAAATGCGGTGAGAAAGCACCGCCGGGGCCAGCCCTTTGATGTCCTCGGGGATGACGTATTCCCTACCCTGCAAGGAGGCATACGCCTGCGCAGCCTGATAGAGCGCCAGCGCACCGCGGGTAGATACGCCGCTGACAAAGCCACTCTGTGTACGGGTGGCTTCCACGATGTCCATAAGGTAGTGCTTGACCTCCTCGGAAACCTTGACCTCCCGGTAAGCCGTGCGGACGTATGCGGTCTCCTCGGGAGTGACGACGGCCTGCAG
>ERZ506880.501-NODE-501-length-14473-cov-4.207796_pt1 | contig 14473 bp, 10 predicted proteins | sample MGYA00512906_ERZ506880 | MGnify/ENA metagenome assembly ERZ506880
TACCTTTTCCTCCTGTTTTTTGTTTCCGAAATATTTTCGTTTTGTTTCGCTATGAATCATAGCATTTTTGAGATATCATGTCAATATATAATTCATTTTGTACATATTATTTTTCTTATTGCGTTTTTCTTTGTACAATGTTATGATATTTTCTGCGAAACATTTAAGAAACATTTTGTAAAACACTCTGTTTCGCCAGAAGGGAGTTTTCATATTTATGAAAAAAATAAATTTTCACACACACACCAACCGTTGCCGCCACGCAGACGGGATTGCAGCCGATTATGTCCAGTCTGCACTGTCTGCCGGTGTTACACAGCTCGGTTTTTCCGACCACGCCCCATTTCCCGATTATGATTTTGGAATGAGAATGCCTTACTGTGAATTATCTGAATATATCGAGGATATAAATGCATTGACGGTACAATACCGGACTGATATAATTTTATGGAAAGGATTAGAAATCGAATATCTCCCAGAATACCGGGATTACTATGAAGCACTTCTCACCCGTTCCGGGATGGATTATCTGCTTATGGGAGAACATTTCTATAAAAATGCATCTGGAAAAACCACGAATTATACCGATGCACTTTCTACAGACGAATTTCCTGTCTACGCACAAAATGTTGCTGACGGAATGAAAACCGGACTATTTTTGGCAGTCGCACATCCTGATATTTATATGGCTGATAATTTTGTCTGGGATGACAACTGTAAAAAAGCGGCTGACATTATCATTGATACGGCTGTCACTACCGGCACAGTGTTAGAATACAATGCCAACGGCTTCCGGCGCGAAAAAAAGTTTTATCCAGACGGAACCAGATATCAGTATCCGCACCCTGCTTTCTGGGAAATGGTCAAAGGCAGCGGTGCCCGCGTGATCGTTGGTTCGGACTGCCACAATCCATCACAGGTCTGGGATGTAGCAATTGAAAAAGCATATCAAAATTTATATGCACTTGGAATCCATCCGATAAGTAGTCTCTTTGATACATCTGACGTTCCATCTGCACTTTGCACAAAATCACACGACGAGGAACATTCATGAATATCAGAGATATTGCCAGATTGGCGAACGTGACACCGGGAACTGTTTCCAAAGTTTTAAACAATTATCCCGATATCAGCGAAGCTACAAGACAACACGTACTACAGATCATAAAAGAGAATCAGTACACCACAAAAAACGGCGGCAGAAAGTTCAAACAGGCTGTTACACCACGTATTGGACTTGTCTCGGAAAATGTTTACAACTGGGTTTCCGAGACAATGCAGAACCTGCTTTCCGAGCGCTTTCACAACGCCGACTATACTGTTTTATCCTTTCAGGATAATTATTTTTCACAAAATAAAAATGAAAAATTTCAGGAATTATTAACTTATATCGACCGACACCAGCTTACAGGTCTTATTTACTTCGGTGGAAACTTTGAAGATGTCCCTGCCGATTCCTTTGCCGCACTCAACTGCCCTGTTATCTTCGTCAATACTGTCCTACCACCAGATAACATGATGACCGCCACAACTTACTCAAGCGTCCAGGTCAACCACTATGAGACTGCTTACTGGCAGATGGAATCCCTGATCAAAAACGGCCACAGCCATATCTGTATGCTGATTTCTTCTAAGATCGATACCAGTGTGTACCGCCTCCGCTGGCAGGCATACGAAGATGCGCTGTCTTCCCATGGTCTTTCCACGGAATATCTTGCAGAAAGCGGCTATCAGTGCGAACGTGCTTACCGGGAGCTGACAGAAGTTCTTACTATGCACCCAGAAATCACTGCCATCTGCAGTATTTCAGATATCGTAACGCCTGCCGCGATCCGTGCAATCCATGATCTAGGAAAGATTCCCGGAAAAGATGTTCATATTATCAGCTTTGACGGCATGCCTTCCATGCACTATTGCATCCCTTCCATTTCTACTTTTATCCAGCCACGAGATGAAATGGCATGCTATATTTATGATTTACTGCTTGGGCTGATTAGTGACGAGCGCCAGCACCAGCATATTACGTTTCAGACACGTTTTTCACCGGGAGAGTCTTAATGATTTTCTTCTCAAATCAGAATATTGCCATATCACTTTGATTGATTATAAAAAGGCAGGGAGAAAAGAAAATTTTTCATTTTCTTCTCTCCCCGCTTTTTTATAATAATATCCACATTTCTATGAATTCTCAATCTTTCACACTACTTTGATTGCATTTTCCTTTCCTAACTGGTCAAATTATCCCACTGCAATTTCCACTCTTTTTCCGCAGAACGCCACACCATATTTATAAATCACTTCTACCCCTGCTGCCCTCAGTTCTGTATCATATTGTTTTTCCTGAATCTGTTTTAGTGCAGTCTCTGACAACTGTTTCAGGCTCTCTTCTGTACCATTTTTTTCTGCTTTCAATTCAATAATAATACCCGGAAGACCTTTCTTTACCGGTTTCAACTGGATATCATAGCGTCCTTCGCCAGACTCCCTGTTCGATGTGACAAAAAATCCTCCCAGCAATGCACAAAGTCCAAGCATAAATCCATGATAAAAATTTTCTCCGGCTGTATCAAACGAGCTTACCGATTCCATCAGCAATGTCTGTATCTGTGTCTTCAACTTTCTGTTATCTCCTGAAAAAATTGCTTCCTGTACTGCAATTGCAGTTGACTGCGGAATCATAGTTTCGAATTTCTGCAGGATTTCCTTGTGATACACAAGTGCTATCTCACGGTTTGGCAGTGAAATCTCACACATAAAATCCCCATTGAAGGATAAGGTTGTTTTTACTGCTTTCAGATATCCTGTAACCAAAAGGAAACTGTAAATCGTTGACGGATTCTTTTTTATCTGTGGATAGATTACACCGGTATCGATATAAGTCGTAATCGTCTCCCCGTTTACCAGTGATGCCAGACGATGATAGATTTCCTCATCTGCCTCCGCCAGAACCTCACCGATCACATCATTGCTTCCGGTAGATACCCAGAACGCCCGCGGTTCACATTCATTACTGAAATAGTTCACAACTGACCACGGATTAAATATTTCTGTTTTTCCAAATCGATAGCCATCATACCATTCACAAATTTCATCATATTTATCGGATGCTCCATAATATGCTGCCATCTCTCGCACTTCATCCGATGTGAAGCCAAAATAAGCACTGTATTTATGGTCTAAAACCGAATTAATGGACAGATTGTTCATTCCACTGAAAATACTTTCTTTTGCCACCCGCAGAATTCCGGTAAGAAAGCCGAATGCCAGATGCTTATTATCCTTAAATCCGCCCGAAAACAGGTTTCTCATAAACAGAATGATTTCTTCATAATAACCTTTCATATATCCCTGCTGGATAGGCGTATCATACTCATCAATAATAATCACCGGAGCGGTTCCATGATGTTTATGAAGCATTGCCGAAAGATCCGCCAATGCACTTGAGAGTTCAACTTCCGTCACATTTCCTTCCGCTAGCCTTGCATATTTCCGCTCATCATATTCATCACACCGGTCACTCGTCCGAAGTTCTTCGTGTCTCTGCGTCTCTTTTGCAAAAATATCCCTGACTGCAGAAAATGTCTCCTCCCAGGTATTAAATTTCACATCTTTAAACGTCAGGAAAATAACCGGATATTTGCCCTGGTACGACTGGTATTTCTGACCACATGCCCAAATTTTCTTATCCTGAAAATATACCGATGTATCCTGCTCTGTTTTTTCAAAAAAAGTCCGCAGCATATCCATATTCAGCGTTTTTCCAAATCTGCGTGGTCGTGTAAAAAGTGTTACCATCGGACGTTCATCAATGAAATCTTTTATCAGCATCGTCTTATCAACATAGTAATATTCCGCCTGTGCCAGCCGGAAATCTGACACACCGATTGGCAGAGGCAGACAGGACGATTTCTGATTTTTCCGGTAATAACCAGAGCGTATTCTTTTATCAGCTGGTTTTAATGCATCTGCAGGAATCTGCCAGTTGCGTCCTTGCCTCATGGCTCCCTTGATTCTTCCATTTCTGCAAAGTTCCGCTACTCTTCGCTCTGTGATGTTCCATTGTCTTGCAGCTTCTTTTACTGAAATCATTTTTATCATTTTGCACTTCCCCCCACCATATTTATATATATAGTATATCTATATGCACTTATTTCCGCAATATTTATCGGAATAATTCCGTATATTTTTCGATATTGTTCCGAGAATTTTTTTACATTATTCTGCTATTATCAGAACAAATAAAATATTTTTTTACTTTGCAGGCACAGAATTTTCTGTAAAGTAAAGGGACATGGAAAATGAGATAACCTCATAAATCCATGTCCTTTTCTTTTATAGTTATGTGAACCTATTTACTTTTGCTAACATCAATTATGCAGCTCCAAATTTGTCCTGTTCTGCACCTATACATATTGTACGTATCCTACAATTCCACAATAAACTCTTCCACAAGTTTCGCACAATGCTCCGCCGCTTTTTTCTCAAAAGTAGGATAATCCATCTCCGCAGAGTTATCTGCCTTATCAGAGATCGCACGCAGGATCACAAATGGGATTTCATTTAAGTATGCTGCCTGTCCGATCGCAGCCCCCTCCATCTCAGTGCAGAGTGGGTGGAAGTTCTCGACTAATTTGTCCTTCACTTCCTTATCACAAATAAACTGGTCGCCGCTTACAATCCTGCCGGAGAACACTTTCACTTCGGTGTTGACTTTCTCGCACACACTCTTTGCAAGAGATGCCATTCTCTCGTCCGCCGGAAAACTTAAAGTTCCAAGCTGTGGGATCTCGCCTAACGGATAACCGAATACACGCACATCCATGTCATGCTGAAGGACATCTGTGGAAACAACGATATCCCCGATATCGATCTGTGCGTCCAGAGAACCTGCGATACCGGTATTGATGATATGTGTCACGTCAAATAAATCTGCAAGGATCTGTGTGCAGATACCGGCGTTTACTTTTCCAATACCACTGCGCACGATGACAACCTCGACACCGTTTAATGTTCCTTCAAAAAATTCCATATTTGCTTTTTTTGTTGTTTTTACAACATTCATTTTTGATTTTAAAGTTTCTACTTCAAGCTCCATGGCTCCGATAATTCCGATTTTTTTCATCTGTTTTTCGCTCCATTTCTTTTCACATTTGAAAATATTTTAACATAAAAAAAGAAATTTCACAGTGAAATTTCTTTTTTTATATTTATTCTTACTTCATTGTATATTTACGCTACACGGATCTTCTGTAAAATATTTCCAAGTTCGGCTTCCTTCTTCTCGCAGTCAGCTTCAGAAATCTTCTCTGTCACAAAGCCAAGCTCTCCGGTCACGCCTTCTGCCTGTACATACGTAACAGTTCCGAATACTCTTTCTACAGCTGCTTTGTCTGCTGTTGTGCGGATGAAGAACCGATTCTCCCACTCCTTGTAATCTACAAGTTCCAACTTCTGGGAGCTCCACTCGATTGGAATATTTTTGTCCAGATTTTTTGCCATCTCAACGACATCGGCAACCACTGCACTAGCTGTTGGGAGTTTTCCTGCACCACTGCCGTAAAACATTGCATCACCTAACACATTGCCATGTACAAAAATTGCATTGAACACGCCGTTTACTGCATAGAGCGGATGAGATGCCGGAAGTAAGAATGGAGCAACAATTGCTGTGTAACCTTTTGGTCCTTTTTTGCTGGTTGCGAGCAGTTTGATCGCTCTTCCCATCGCCTGTGCGTATTTGATATCCGTCGGTGTGATTTTAGTGATTCCCTCTGTGTGAATGTCCTCAAAGTCAACCTGCTGTCCGCATACTAAAGATGTTAAAATAGCAATCTTACGGCATGCATCATAACCTTCCACATCGGCAGTAGGATCTTTCTCTGCATACCCCTTTGCCTGCGCATCCTTTAAAACTTCATTAAAATCAGCACCCTTTTCTGTCATCTCAGTCATCATATAGTTCGTTGTACCGTTTACGATACCAGTGATCTCTTCGATCTCATCTGCAGTAAGACAGGAATTTAACGGACGGATGATCGGAATACCACCGCCGACACTCGCCTCAAACATGAAATTCACATTTTTTTCTTTTGCAAGTGCGATCAGCTCTGCACCTTTTGCAGCCACCAGTGCCTTATTGGAAGTTGTCACATGTTTTCCGGCCTCTAACATTGTTTTTACAAAAGTATACGCTGGCTCCACGCCACCCATTGTCTCAACTACAATCGCTACTTCCGGATCTTCTGCGATCACTTTATAATCATGTACGATTTTCTCCTGGATCGGATCTCCCTCAAAATCTCTTAAATCCAGAACATACTTTAATTCCACTTCATCGCCGACGCGGGCTGCAATGCTCTTCTTATTGATGTCTAAAACCTCTGCCACACCGGAACCGATCGTTCCAAAACCCATAATTGCTACTTTTATCATTTTTATTCTGCCTTTCTGTTTTTGTATTATGTAAACTATTCTGTTCTGCCAGTCTGTTTTTATTCTCTCGCCAGAATTTTCACATACTGAATGCCGCCCACACTCTCAATCTTTGTGACCATCTCTGCAACATCCCCCGTCTGCGGTAAAATATCAATACTGAGCGTCAGCGTTGCGATTCCATTGACCGGTATACTCTGATGAATGGTAAGGATATTGGCATGAAAATCAGCAATCGTTTTCAATACCCCGGACAAAAGTCCCGGCTCATCATCCATCTGAATGACCATCGTAATGGTCTTTCCCTTTGTTGTCTCGTGAAAAGGAAAAATATCATCTTTATACTTGTAAAAAGAACTGCGGCTGATTCCAACGCTCTCTGTCGCCTCCTGCACCGATGCGATCTTACCGGAATCGATCAGCCTTTTTGCCTCCACTACTTTCAGCAGTACTTCCGGCACTGCCTTCTCTTTCAAAACATAATATTGCATTTTGTCTTTCATGGAAATGAATACCTCTTAGTTGCCAGATTCAACAGATTCTCTTTTGTATATAGAATCCATTCTGTTTGTTTGGGACTTACATCTGTCCTCATGAGGAAGATAATAACACAAAGAGGCTGCCAAGGCAACCTCTTTTCCAGAACATTTCTATATTTTTGTTTCTTGTTCACCAAATTTCTGATATTTAGAACTTGCGGCTTCCGCCTCCATGACTTCTGCCAGAACTGCTGGTATGTACCGTCGATCTGCCGGAATGGCTGCTGCCACCCCCACTGCTTCCACTATCAGTCTGGATCCTCCGATGCGTCACCATCTGGTTGACAAAACGGTCTTCCTGACCGGTCAGGTTAACTTTTCCGAACGCATGGTAATCATACTGGTATCCACCGCCAAATTTCAGACGGTATTTTCCGGTAATTCCAAAAAATACAGCGGCAAACACAGCTGCTGCAAGTACAACTGCAAACAGAATTTCACCCAACGTGAGTACATGGTAATAATGGATCTCGCCTGTTTGTTCATCATAGGTATATGCGTCAGATGGGACTCCCACCTCATAATAGTACTCTGCATCACTTAACATGGAAGAAAAGCAGGAAGCATATTCCCCATCCACAACATAATCATAACAGTTATCCAGAATATCATCGATCCTGTCGTCATTCAGATAGTAAATGGCTTCTCCCGCAGTCGATATCGTAACCTCTCTGTTATCCATGTCAATGAGGAACACCACGCCATCATCGCCTGTTGCTGTCGTGTCATAAAAATCATCCGCATACTCTCTCGCTGTCTTTCCCTGTGCATCCTCTGTCGTCAGGACAAAAATCTCCCAGCCTGTGGTCTCCTGCAGATTGGTGATTTCTTCCGAAAGCGACTGCTGTTCCTCATCTGAAAGTAACGCTGCATCATCATACACCGCATCATAAGTATCCGCATAGACCGGTACAGCCACAAAAAGTGTCAGTGCAGTTACTGCGGACAGAGCGATTCTTTTTCTTAATTTATCTCTCATAAGAAATACCCTCCGATCAATGCAATGATTAAGACAACGACTGCCGAAATAATACCCGTCAGCGTGACTTTTCCGTAGTCTACCGGAAGTTCTCCGAACACTTTTCCTGTCTGCCCGTTCATGGAATAATAGTAGATTTTTCCATCTTTCCCCTTATAGGTAACAGTCCAGACCGGAAGCAACGCATAAGACCAGTCCTCCTTCTTCGGGATCACCCCGAATGAGTTGACCGATAACGCATTATATCCCTGAACAGATTCCCGCATGAGTTTTTCCGCTGAGTTTTTCATCGTAGCCTGCATATTTCCTTCCACTGCTTTCTGCTCGATGTCACGTTTCTCTGCCATGAAACCGGAAAGATATCCCATATTAAAATCTTTCATCTCATTGAACTGATACGGCAGTACCCCTTTCACAAGCTGCACATTTGCCTTTTGCAGTGCGTTCTCTGCAAGATTCTTCAGATTAACCTCACCCTCACGCTCCACATGGTAAAACTTTGTCTCTGTGTACTCGGTATCTCCGGTTCTCCACACACGGATTTTCTTGCCTTCGCCCTGCAGTTTTCCCTGCAATTTTGCATCATAGATCCAATATGGGAAATAGACACCACTCAGACATTCGATCTGTTTCTTATTAAAAAATGCCTTTGGAACAAATTTTTTCTTTCCAACATATTCTAAGAAACGTTTTTCCGCTTCCTTTTTGGAAATTTTAAAAGGAATGACTTTATTTGGAAGATACTTTCCTTCCAGCCGTTTTCCAAGCACGACCGGATTGTGACAATAATAACAGAACGTGGCTGCTGTCGTTGCATCTGTCACGATTTCTGCTCCACAGGAAGGGCAGTTATAAATGACTGCCTCTGCGCCGCCGTCCTCCCCTTCTTTTTTCTTTGTGTCCGGACTCTGCTGCTCGGTTGTTTCCTGCTCTGCTTCATCAGAACCATCCGCTGCACCGGCATCCGTTTCCTCAGACTCTGCCGGCTGCAATGCATCCAATTCCGCCTGGGTAAATTTTGAACCACAGTACTCGCATTTATACTTCTGTGTTTCCGGGTCAAAAATCAGTTCTCCGTCACAGTTTGGACACTTAAAACTGATAACTGCCATAGTTAGCTCCTTGCCTTTCCGCAATTGCTGCAGAATTTACCTTTGTTGACGGTTCCACACTCACAGGTCCACTCCGCTGCCGGTGCAGGTTTTCCACACTCACTGCAGAACTTTCCGGTATTCACGGTTCCACATTCACAAGTCCAGCTATTTACCGGAGCCGGTGCAGGTTTTCCGCACTCACTGCAGAACTTTCCGGTATTTGATGCTCCGCACTCACAGGTCCAGCTATTTGCCGGGGCTGCTGTCTGCTGTGGTGATGCTGCCTGCTGTGGTGCTGCCTGTGGCTGTGTTCCTGCCATGCCTGCTGTCATGGCGTTCAATCCTTCCATGGAAGTGTTAAACTGCTGCATTCCCATGCCGACGCCCATGAATCCTGTCATCGCACCGCCTGCATTGGAACCTGCGTCACGCACACCTTCTGTTAAATTCTTAACAGCCATACCACGGAGCACACTTGCATCTCCACCTAACATTGCACCTTCATTTCTCATGTTGATGAGCTTCTGGGATTCCTCATCATAAGAAACGCTTGCAATACCGACTGCCTGGATTTCCATACCACGTGTCTGGTTCCACTCTTCATCGAGTGTAGTAGACATATATTTTCCAAGTTCTCTTGCTTTGGATGTCACATAGGAAATACGTGTTCCGTCTGCGGACATCTGGTTGATGGAGGACTGTAATGCCTCTAAGAACTCTGACAGATACTGCTCGTTGATCTCATCGATCTCCACTCTGTCTGCGTTTCTCGGAATTACTTCTGCATAGAACTGGAGTGGATTGGTGATCTTAACGGAATATGTACCATGCGCTCTTAAGAAAAGCTCGGCATTATAAAAATTATCAAAGTAATTGATCGGATTTCTCGTGCCAAACTTGATCCCTTTAATTTCCTGCAGATTGATAAAAAATACTTTCTGCGCAGTTGGTGTCTGACCGCCATATTTAATACGGTTAAAAGAATCCTTTAATGAATCTCCAAACTGTCCGTTAAACAATGATGGCAGGGAAGAGTTATCCACTTTGTAATATCCCGGTTCTGCCGTGTAATCGACTACCTTGCCGCCATCCACTAACATCATGAACTGATTGTCATAAACATGGATGATCGAACCATTGGAAACTGTGTTGCCTGTTCCCTTGGTATTCTGTCCTTTGCGGATCAGCACACCGCTTGTAAAGACGGTTTTGTCGCTCATGTCATCTGCTTCGATGACCTCTAACCACTGATCTGCAAGTGTTCCTCCGATTGCCTGTCCAATTGCCCTAATAATTCCCATAACATATCCTCCTATACGTGATTGTAATCTACTTCATAAAAACGATGAAGCGTCCAAACTTTTAAATTGATCGGTGTGATCGCAAGCCCGCAGTACTCGCAGTACATTGCCCCCAGATTGGTGACCGGTGCACCGCAATGCGGACAGGTTGTTCCGACAGCATTGTCGATTTTTGCTATCTTCTCATCCTGAATATACATGACCTCAACATTATACTTTGTCTGCTCCAATCGGTTTTCATCCCCTGAAACCACTGTTCCATCTTTCTTTTTATAATGAAGATGTTCCACAGCACTCTGAAATGTAATGATACATTTTCCCTGTTTTTTTTCATAGTTGGAAATCTCCGTCCGGTGAATCCGGATCTTTTCGTATACTTCCCGGATTCCTTCCGACCGGTTCATTTCAATTCTATTTTCTACCTGCGCTTTTAATTCCTCTGAAGCATCCCGGATCAGCGAAACATTCCCGGAATCAATTGCCTGCAAAGCGGAAACCAGCATATTCTCAGCCTTATTCTTAAACTGCACCAGATTAAAATCCGGAAAATCCCTCTGGATCTGCGGTTCAAAGATCCGCGTCATCCCGGACACGGATTTCGGGGTGGCTGCAAGCTCATCTGCCTGCTTATTCCATCCCTCCACCAATGAATCTGTCCCGAATAAAGCCTGGGAAACATCCTCTACTTTTCTTTTGATTTTCCGGTATGCATAATAACCGCCACCTGCGAGCACCGCCAGTATGACGATCACCGGAATCCAGTTATTCATCGTCGCCACCTAATCCCTTCGGACATCCCAAAGATAACCACTTTAAGTATCCGTTGATAAATAAATCTATTTTTCCATCCATTACGCTGTCCACATTTCCGGTTTCCACACCTGTACGGTGGTCTTTAACCATCGTATATGGCTGCATGACATAGGATCTGATCTGGTTACCCCAGCCGATCTCTGTGACCTCACCGCGGATACCGGCTGCCTTCTCTGCATTTTCCTGTTCCTTCAACAGATACAGTTTTGCCTTTAACATCTGCATTGCCTTATCCTTGTTCTGGTGCTGGGAGCGCTCATTCTGGCACTGCACGACAATTCCGGTCGGAAGGTGCGTGATCCGGATTGCAGAGGAAGTCTTGTTGATATGCTGTCCTCCGGCTCCGCTCGAACGGTAGGTATCGATCCGCAGGTCGTCGTCATTCAGCTCAATGTCAATATCATCTTCAATATCCGGTATCACATCACAGGATGCAAAAGATGTCTGCCTCTTGCCTGCTGAATTGAACGGAGAAATACGCACCAGACGGTGCACTCCCTTTTCTGACTGAAAATAGCCATATGCATTATCTCCCGTTACTTCAAACGTGATTCCTTTCAGTCCGGTAATATCTCCGTCCTGATAGTCCAGCACGGTTATCTGAAATCCTTTTGACTGTGCATATCTTGTATACATACGATACAGCATATTTGCCCAGTCACAGCTGTCTGTTCCTCCGGCTCCTGCATGCAGTGTCACGATTGCATTGCAGGAATCATATTCTCCCGAAAGAAGCGTCCGGATCCTGAGATCTTCAAATTCTTTTTCAAATTTAGCGATCTCACGCTGGATCTCTTTGATCATCTCCCGGTCTTCTTCCTCTTCCGTAAGTTCGATCAGTGCATTGATATCTTCATATGAACTTTCCAGATCCCGGACCTCCTTCACACAGTCCTGCATTTTCCGGAGTTCCTTCATAATCCTCTGCGAAAGCTCTGTCTTGTCCCAGAACCCCGGTTCTTCTATCTTTCTTTCCAGCTCTTCAATCCGTTTTTCTTTGCCTGCCAGGTCAAAGTGAATCCCTCATTTCCTTCAGGGGTTCTTCATACGCATTTAATGTCTGCTTAAATCCGTCTAATTCAACCACTGTATCACCTCAAATCTCATAAAATTATATAAAAATCCAAACAGTCGTATTTATTTTCTTCCACAGCACTGTTTGTATTTCTTGCCGCTTCCACACGGGCATGGATCATTTGGATATATCTTTTTCTCGGCACGTACCTTTGGACCCTTTGCAACACTGTCATCTTTATTGGTACCGGTTACCTTTGCAACCTGTTCTCTTTCAACCTTCTGTTCTACATTGACATGGAAGAGAAGTCTGACTGTATCCACTTCGATTGCACGTGTCATTTCACCGAACATATCATATCCGATCATCTTGTATTCAACCAGAGGATCTCTCTGTCCGTAAGCCTGCAGACCGATTCCCTGACGTAACTGATCCATATCATCAATGTGATCCATCCATTTTGCATCGATCACACGCAGAAGGAACACACGCTCCACCTCACGCAGATGCTCTGCTTCCGGGAACTGTGCTTCTTTTTCTTCGTATGCTTTTGCAGCACGTTCTTTCAGGAGATGCTTGATCTCTTTTGGCTCTTTATCCTTTGCATCCTCCTCCGTAACCGGCGGAAGCGTTGGAATCACATCCAGAAGGTCACGGTTCATTGCTCCAAGATCCCATTCTTCAAAATCCTGTTCCTCAGAAAGATTGGCATCGACAGTATTTTCCACAAAGTCTGTGATCATATGGAAGATAGAATCTCTCATATTCTCACCGTCAAGGACTCTGCGTCTTTCATCGTAGATGATCTCTCTCTGTTCGTTCATTACCTGGTCATATTCAAGCAGGTTCTTACGAATACCAAAGTTATTGCTCTCAATCTTCTTCTGAGCCTTCTCAATCGCACTTGAAAGCATCTTGTGCTCGATCTGTTCTCCTTCTTCTACTCCAAGCTTGGTAAATACATCCATCAGTCTCTCGGAACCGAACAGACGCATCAGGTCATCCTCCAGAGAAATATAAAATCTGGATTCTCCCGGATCGCCCTGACGTCCGGCACGTCCACGCAACTGGTTGTCAATACGACGGGATTCATGACGTTCTGTACCGATGATCTTCAGTCCGCCGGCTGCTCTTGATTCTTCATCAAGCTTGATATCCGTACCACGGCCTGCCATGTTGGTTGCGATCGTAACAGCCCCATGCTGTCCTGCCTGTGCAACGATCTCAGCCTCCAGTTCATGGAACTTGGCATTCAGTACATTATGTTTTACGCCGCGTTTACTGAGCATCTTACTGAGGAGCTCGGAAGTTTCGATCGTGATCGTACCAACCAGAACCGGCTGTTCTTTTTCATGCGCTTCACAGATTGCATCAATAACCGCGTTAAATTTCTCTTTCTTTGATTTGTAAACGGCATCCTCCAGGTCAATTCTCTGTACCGGAACATTCGTCGGAATCTCAATAACGTCCATTCCGTAAATATCACGGAACTCCTGTTCCTCTGTGAGGGCTGTACCTGTCATACCGGATTTCTTCTCATATTTATTAAACAAATTCTGGAATGTAATGGTAGCCAGAGTCTTGCTTTCTCTCTTGACCTTTACATGCTCTTTTGCTTCGATTGCCTGATGAAGTCCGTCAGAATAGCGGCGTCCCGGCATGATACGTCCGGTAAATTCATCAACGATCAGGACCTCATCATCTTTTACTACATAATCCTGGTCACGGAACATCAGATTATGTGCACGCAGTGCCAGAATGATGTTGTGCTGGATCTCCAGGTTCTCCGGGTCAGCAAGGTTCTCAATATGGAAGAACTTCTCAACCTTCTTCACACCCTCTTCGGTCAGGTTGATATTCTTCTCTTTTTCATTGACAATGAAGTCTCCGGTCTCTTCGATCTCTTCTCCCATAATGGCGTTCATCTTAGAGAATTCCCCGCTTGCTTCACCTCTCTCCAGCTGTCTTGCCAGAACATCACATGCTTCGTAAAGTCTGGTTGACTTTCCGCTCTGTCCGGAAATGATAAGCGGTGTTCTCGCTTCATCGATCAGAACTGAGTCAACCTCATCGATAAGTGCATATTTCATACCGCGCTGTACCAGCTGTTCTTTGTAGATAACCATGTTATCACGGAGGTAATCGAAACCAAGTTCATTATTCGTCACATAAGTGATATCGCAATTATACGCTGCACGTCGTTCATCATTATCCATCTGGTTCAGAACAACTCCAACAGTCAGTCCCAGGAATTCATGAACCTTTCCCATCCACTCAGCATCACGCTTTGCCAGATAGTC
>ERZ506880.528-NODE-528-length-14085-cov-4.036921_pt1 | contig 14085 bp, 10 predicted proteins | sample MGYA00512906_ERZ506880 | MGnify/ENA metagenome assembly ERZ506880
AGAGAAGAGGATGCCGATCCAGGGCAGGCGGTGACGGTTCAGACGCTGGAAGCAGGAGGGAGCGTTCCCCTGCAGGGACAGATTGTAAAGCATGCGGCCGGAGCTGAAGATGCCGCTGTTGCAGGAGGACAGTACCGCTGTAATGACTACGATATTGATAATGTCAGCAGCTCCTGCAATGCCCAGTTTTTCAAAGGTAATGACGAAGGGGCTGCCCAGATGGCCGATTTCATCCCAGGGATAAATAGCCATAATCACGCCGAGGGACAGTACATAGAAAATCAGGATACGCCAGAACACTTCATCAATGGCTTTCTTAATGGTGGATTTCGGATCATGGGCTTCGCCGGCGGTGACGCCGATGATTTCAATGCCCAGGTAGGAGTACATCACCATGACCAGAGCCATGAGGGTGCCGCCGATGCCGTTGGGGAAGAAGCCACCGTGGGTCCACAGGTTCGTAATCCCCACAGGCTCCCAGCCGTTGCCGATGCCGAAGAGGATCATGCCGGCTCCGCCGATAATCATAAAGATAATGGTGCAGATCTTAATCAGGGCAAACCAGAATTCAAACTCTATTATGCAGCTTCTTCAAACTGTGAATTATACAATTGAGCATAGAATCCACCTTTCGCAAGTAACTCTTCATGATTTCCCTGTTCGATAATATCTCCATCTTTCATCACAAGAATCACATCTGCTTCCCTTATTGTAGACAATCTATGGGCTACAATAAAACTCGTTCTTCCTTCCATCATCTGATGAAAAGCTTTCTGAATTCGGATTTCTGTACGTGTATCAATGGATGATGTTGCTTCATCTAAAATCAACATCGGTGGTAAATTTAACATTACCCTTGCAATACAAAGCAATTGTTTCTGCCCTTGCGAAAGATTTCCTCCTTCTTCCTGGATCATCGTATCATACCCTTCCGGCATTCTCTTAATAAAGCTGTGGGCATGGGCTGCTTTTGCTGCCGCTATGATCTCTTCTCTTGAAGTCCCCTCTCTTCCATATGCAATATTCTCTGCAACAGTCCCTGACTTAAGCCAAGTTTCCTGCAAAACCATACCAAAATTTTCTCTCAGACTGTCTCTTTTAATTTCCTGAATATCATGACCACTGACAATAATCTGCCCTGCATCAATATCATAAAACCGCATCAACAAATTAATCAGTGTTGTCTTTCCACATCCTGTCGGGCCTACGATAGCAATCTTCTGTCCCGGCTTTACCTGCAGATTCAGATGCTGAAGCAACGGAACATCTTTTCTATAAGAAAATGATACTTCTTTTAACTCCAGACTTCCGTCTGCCTGTTGTAAATCAACCGCCTGCTCATAATCAGGGATTTCCGGTGTTTCTTCTATAAAATCAAACACTCTTCTCGCACATGCCGCAGCATTCTGAAGTTCCGTGATAACGCTGGAAATCTCATTAAACGGTTTCGTATATTGATTTGCGTAGCTTAAAAAGCAAGATAATTGTCCTACGGAAATATATCCCCGGATTGCACTTAACGCACCTGTAATTCCAACACCTGCATATACAAGTCCATTTACAAAACGAGTGCTTGGATTTGTAATTGATGAAAAGAAAATCGCACGCAGACTAACTTTCTGCAAATCTGCATTTATCTCATCAAATCTTTCCAAAGCCCTTGAACCATATCCAAATGCCTGTACTACTTTTTGGTTCCCCACCATCTCATTAATAAGTGATGTCATCTCTGCGCGCTTCTCTGATTGTGCTTTGAACATCGTATATGTTCTCTTTGCAATAAAGCTCGCAACAAACAATGACACTGGTGTTATTAAGATAACAACCAGGGAGATTTTCACATTAATCGTCAACATAAAGAGTAATGTCCCCACAATTGTAACAATTCCTGTGAATAACTGTGAAAATCCCATGAGCAATCCATCTGAAAACTGCTCTACATCTGTAATAATTCTGCTGATTGTCTCACCATACTGGTGTGAGTCAATATATTTCAATGGAAGTTCCTGTAATTTTGCAAATGCCCGGATTCGAACATCTTTTACTACCCGGTAAGTAATTTTATTATTACATAAATTCATAAGCCATTGTGCCACACCTGTCAAAATGATCACAACCGCATACTTTTTTAAAATCTGAAATACACCGGCAAAATCTACATGTCCTTTTGACAATATCAAGTCAATTGCATTTCCCGATAAGATTGGTGCATACAAAGTCAATGCTACAGAAATTGCTGCAAAAATCAACGATAAAATCAGATAATGCATATATGGACGTATCAGCTTAAAAACTTTTTTCATTGTATCCTGGTTCTTTTTTTCTAACTGATTATTCATGGTCCTGCACCTCCTCTTTTGAAAATTGAGAATAGCAGATTTCCTGATATACCTCACATTGTTTCAACAATTCCTGATGTGTTCCATAGCCAACCATCTGTCCGTCATCTAATACAATGATCTTATCTGCATGCATAATCGACGCTGCTCTTTGAGACACAATAAATACAGTCATATTATTTGTATCTTCTGCGATTGCTTTCCTTAAATTAGCATCTGTTGCAAAATCCAACGCAGATGCACTGTCATCCAAAATCAATACTTCCGGATTGCGGACCAATGCTCTTGCGATTGTGAGTCTCTGTCTCTGTCCTCCTGACAAATTCTTTCCGCCCTCACTTAACACTGTGTCTAATTTACCAGGTTTATTTTCTACAATTTCCAATGCCTGTGCTGTCTTAAGTGCCTCAAAAATTTCTTCATCGCTGGCATCTTCTCGTCCCATCTTCATATTATCTCGAATTGTTCCATGGAACAAAACTGCTTTCTGCGGAACCATGCCGACTTTGCTTCTCAGATTCTCTACTTTATATTCCCGGACATCTTTTCCATTGACAAACACCCGACCTTCTGTCACATCGTAAAATCTTGGGATTAAACTTACCAAAGTTGACTTTCCTGAACCGGTACCACCGATAATTCCGATTGTCTCACCTTTTTTTGCTGTAAATGAAATGTGCTCCAGAGCAGGCTCTTTACTCTTTTGATAATAAAATGTTACGTCTTCCATGCTTACAGCTGTTTTTGGTTCTTCTGTCTGTTGCACTGCTGACTCTTTTTCATTACCATCTACAATGCCTGGCTTCATTGCAAATACTTCATTGATTCTTCCTGCCGATGCCAATGCTTTTGTAAATGTTATGATCAGATTTGCTAAGGCCACAAGTGCCAACAATGTCTGTGTCATATAATTTACCAGTGCAATTACTTCTCCTTGCGTCATATTGCCTACATTTACCTGAATTCCACCAAACCAGATAACTGCAATAATCCCGGCATTTACAATAATATATGTCAAAGGATTCAATGATGCTGAAATTTTACCGACGTGCATCTGTATAGCCATCAACACATCACTCTTATGTTCAAATGTCTCTCGCTCCAGCTTCTGAGTACGAAATGCACGAATCACACGAACTCCTGTCAAATTCTCACGGGTTGTCAATAATACTTCATCTAATTCTCTTTGAACCTTCTTGTATAAAGGAATCGTAATAACCATAATTCCATAGATAACGAATGCCAACAGCGGAACGGTCACAACAAATACCATTGCTGCCTTCCAGTTAATTGTAAATGCCATAACCAGTGCGCCGACAACTATAAACGGTGATCTTAAAAAAAGTCGTAATACAAGATTCACCCCTGACTGCACCTGATTGACATCACTTGTCATTCGAACAACCAATGTTGAACTTCCGGCCTTATCAACCTCTGCATGTGACAAATTTTCAATATGCCAGAATAAATCATGCCTGAGCGCAGTTCCAAATCCAACTGCTGCCTTCGCCGCAAAATATTGTGCCAGCAACGAACATGTCAATCCTAAAATTCCAAATATTACAAGCACGGCACCCATTTTCCAAATATAAAGCGTATCCTGATTCTTGATACCAATATCTATGATTCGTGCCATAATAACCGGCACGATCAATTCAAACGTTGCTTCCAACAATTTAAACAATGGTCCTATAATACTTTCTTTTTTATAATCTTTTAAATAAATAAGCAGGTTTCTCACAAGCTCGCCTCCATTCTTACTCACGTTTTTTTATTATAACATTTTTCTTCCCGAATGAATACTTACATCTTGCATTTTTCTTTCTGACAATTTATTATGTAAGAAAGAATTTTCTTACATTGCTTAGACGAAACGGAGGAACAAAATTATGAAAAAAAGAGCAGTTATTGCATTGGGGCATAGAGCACTTGGCACAACATTACCGGAACAGAAAATTGCGGTAGCTAAAACAGCAAAATCCATTGCTGATTTAATTGAAGAAGGCTATCAGGTTGCGATCACTCACAGTAATGCACCTCAGGTCGGTATGATACATACCGCTATGAATGAGTTTGGTAAAACTCATGATAATTATACATCTGCACCAATGTCTGTTTGCTCAGCTATGAGTCAGGGTTATATCGGATATGACCTGCAGAATGGAATTCGCGAAGAATTATTAAATCGTGGTATTTATCGTACTGTCAGCACAGTCCTGACACAAGTTATTGTAGATCCGTATGATGAAGCTTTCTATACACCAACCAAAGTACTCGGACGTTACATGAATGCTGAAGATGCCAATGAAGAACGTAAAAAAGGAAATTATGTAGTAGAAGAACCTGGTAAAGGATTCCGTCGAGTTGTATCCGCTCCAAATCCGGTTAAAATCGTAGAATTAGATGCTGTCAATGCTCTGCTTAATGCCGACCAGTTAGTTATTGCATGTGGCGGTGGCGGTATTCCTGTTCTGGAACAGGATAATCACTTACGCGGTGCAAGTGCTGTTATTGAAAAAGATCTTGCCGCAGGTAAACTTGCAGAAGGTGTCAACGCTGATCTCCTTATTATCCTTACGAGTGTAGATCAGGTTTGTATTAACATGGGCACTCCAGCTGAAGAAAAACTCGGTTCTATCTCCGTTGCTCAGGCAAAAGAATATATGGATGCCGGACATTTTGGTACTTACAATATGTTCCCTAAATTTAAAGCTGCTGTTGAATTCATCGAACAGAAAGAAGGTCGCGAGGCTCTGATCACTTCTCTTGACCAATTAAAAGCCGGTTTACATGGAAAAGCCGGAACAAGAATTCATGGATAATCTTTTCTTATAGTAAAATAGGATGTGAAAAATGTAATTACATTTTTCGCATCCTATTTTATTTTCCTCTTGCATTTTTTCTTTTATTGGTATAATATAAGCATGTGCTTGATGTAGTTTTGAATACTACATGTAATGTTATTAAATTCTATTTTATACGTTAACTATTCATATAATCAAACAAACATGAATATATTTCAATTGATATAAAAGAATGGAGGAATGAATCATGAAATCACAACATCATATTAAAGAACCCGGCAGTGCAATCACTCATTTTATAGGAATGTTAATGGCAATCTTTGCAGCTGTTCCATTACTGATTAAAGCTGCCCATGAACCTAGCCGTATTTACGTTATCTCACTCGCAGTCTACTCTGCAAGTATGATATTATTATATGCAGCCAGTACAACTTATCATACATTTGATATTTCTGCTAAGATCAATACGATTTTGAAAAAATGGGATCATATGATGATTTCTGTATTAATTGCAGGAAGCTACACACCAATTTGTTTATTGGTATTAAAAGGAAAAACCGGACTTATTCTCCTGGCCATTGTGTGGAGCTTCGCTATCATAGGTATTCTTATTAAAGCCTTCTGGGTTTACTGTCCGAAGTGGGTTTCATCCATTCTCTATATCGGAATGGGCTGGACATGTGTTCTCGCTTTCACCCAGATATTAAACTCAATGAGCCACACTTCCTTTATATGGCTTCTGACAGGCGGCATTATTTATACTGTTGGCGGTATTATCTACGCATTAAAGCTTCCGATTTTTAACAATAAACATAAAAATTTTGGAAGTCATGAAATTTTTCATTTATTCGTAATGGGTGGAAGTATGTGTCACTTCGTAGTTATGTATGCACTATTACCTTAATCTTAATGAATACTTTTTTCTTATTCAAGTCGAACGGTTGGGACTATGTTATAGTCCCAACCGTTTTAATACATCTTTTACTTTTTTAACCGGTATAATCTCCAACTTTTCTTTTACTTCATCTGCAACGTCTTCAAGGTCTTCCACATTTTCATATGGTATAAATACCTTCGACACGCCTGCTCTCTGCGCTGCCATAAGTTTCTCTGGAAGACCGCCTATCGGCATTACCCCTCCACGTAACGAAACTTCTCCTGTCATCGCATATTGAGGACTGACCGCTTTGCCTGTCACCAATGACGCCAACGCCGTTGTCAGTGTTATGCCGGCAGATGGGCCGTCCTTTGGTACTGCACCGGCCGGAACGTGGATATGCAAATCATTTTCTTTCCACATTGCTGCTGATTCCGGATACATTGATTTAACCAGACTAACCGCAATCTGAACAGACTCCTTCATCACATCACCAAGCTGACCTGTCACCTGAATCTTACCACTTCCTTTTGTAAACATCGCCTCTATAAATAAAATCTCACCGCCGGCTGACGTCCATGCCAGTCCGGTAACAACTCCCGGCTGCTTTTCTTCTAAAATACTCTCATGATGGATTGGCTTTTGATCCAAAAATTCACGAAGCCGTTTTGGATTTACTGTAATGCTCTTTTGTTCCCCTTTTACCAATTTTACAGCGGCATAACGACACAATGTATTCATTTGTTTCTTCAGTCCTCGAACGCCTGATTCTGCCGTATAATCCTGGATAATTGTTCTAATTGCATCATCCGTCACTTTCAGATTCTTAGCCTTGATTCCCATTCCTGCCATTGCTTTTGGAAGCAAATGCTTTCTTGCAATCTGAAATTTTTCCACTGCTGTATATCCCGGAAACTGTATTACTTCCATTCGATTTAGTAAAGGCTCCGGAATTGTATCCCATGAATTTGCTGTACAGACAAATAACACATCTGATAAATCATATGGTACATTCAAATAATGATCTGTAAAATTGTTATTCTGCTCCGGATCTAATACTTCGAGCAGGGCACTTGCCGGATCTCCGCTAAAATCTTTTGACAGCTTATCAACTTCATCCAATACCATAACCGGATTCGATGCTCCACATCTTTTCATTCCTTCCATGATGCGCCCCGGCATAGCCCCTACATAAGTTCTTCTATGACCACGGATTTCTGCCTCATCTCTTACGCCACCAAGACTGACTCTCACATATTCTCGGTGTAATGCCTTTGCAATACTCTGACCGATACTCGTCTTACCGGTTCCCGGTGCCCCGACAAATAACAAAATCGAACCCGATTGCTTTTTATTCAGTTGCATAACTGCAATTTGTTGAATAATTCTTGCTTTTACTTTTTTCAAGCCATAATGTTCTTCGTCCAAAATATCTTCCGCTTCATCCAAATCAATAGCTTCTACTTCTTCTTTCTTCCAGGACAATGTCGTTACAAAATCCAGATAATCGTAGAGCATGCCGTATTCATGGCTGTCTTTTCCTTCCTGCTTCATGCGGTTTAGAATCTTTTCAGCTTCTTTTCTCGCAGTCTCATTCATGCCGGATTCTTCTATTTTCTGCTCAAATCTACGCACATCTGATACATTTTCCGGATGCATCTCATCTAATTGACGTTGCAGAAAATCAATCTGTTTCTTAATTGCATCTTCACGATATACTTTCTCATGACGTTCCTGTTGCGCATTCTCTGCTTCTTCTCCAACTCTTGTCACTTCTATAAACTCATATACAGCGTGTTCCATCTTCTCTATACGCTGTGACAACACATCCGTCTCTACAATCTGGTATCGTTCTTCATTTGTCAGATTCAGATAGCTAGACAATGCAGATACAACTTCGCTTATCGATTTCCAATGCAATATGTAACTTCTGGCCCATACACCCCATTGAAATCCCTGTGCGAAACGAAGCAGTGAGGTACGCATTTTTTCAAAACGCATCTGACACTCCTGTGCATCGATATCTTCTATCTCATCCCGATTCACCGCTTCCAGCGAAATATTTCCCTCTGTTACTTCTATATTATGAATATCTACTCTATGAAATGTTCGGACATTGATATTACCATCCCGATCAATCCCTTCCACTTTTCCTTCTACACCAATTGGATAAAAATCCTCCGCCGTCAGGCTCTGTCTCTCCTTATCTTCTTTTTGATATAAAAAGATCAGTTCTTCTCCCTCTTTCACATCTTCTATCTCTAATTCCTGAAACACATCTTGCTTAAAGTAAAATGTTACTCCTGGCAAAATGATCATATCATAAATAGGTACTACGATCATATCATTCACCCTGCTTTCTATATTGGAAAATCTTAGTTCGTATTTGTTAGCACTCTTTTTTACTGAGTGCTAATTCATGATAACAATATCATATTCTCTTTATTTTGTAAAGTAGCTCCTTCGTGTAAACTCATACCTTCCTTGAAAATTTATCTGCTCTTTGCTATAGTAACATTAACATCATTTTCAAAGAGGTAAGCTTTATGAATCCAACAGTTAGTATTATTGTTCCTGTCTATAAAGCTGAGACTTTTCTCTCTCGCTGTATTGACAGTATTTTAAATCAAGAATATCGCGATTTTGAACTATTACTGGTCGATGATGGAAGCCCAGATTCTTCCGGTGAAATCTGCGATACCTATGCAAGAAATGATTCCCGCATCCGTGTCATTCATCAACCAAACAGTGGGGTATCTATTGCACGAAATCATGCTATAGATCAAGCGCGTGGAACATATCTTCAATTCCTTGACAGCGACGACTGGATCACCTCGGATGCCACCAAACTTCTTGTACGTTCGGCGGAAGATTTTCAGGCAGATCTTGTAATTGCTGATTTTTATCGTGTTATCGGTGAACGAGTCTCTCACAAAGGAGATATTGATGAGGATGAAGTCATTTCCCGTGAAGAATTTGCTGAACATATGATGGAAAACCCTGCCGATTATTATTATGGTGTAATCTGGAACAAATTATATAGAAGAGAATTAATCGAAAAGCATCATCTACGAATGAACCCAGATATTAGCTGGTGTGAGGACTTTATGTTTAATCTGGAATATATTCGATATGCAACACGATTTTATGCTTTAAAAACACCTATTTATTATTATGTAAAAACAAAAGGATCTCTTGTAACACAGGGTGCAAGTATTTCCAATACGATAAAAATGAAATTGAATGTATTTGAATACTATAATAATTTCTATAAGAATATTCTGGATGAAGAAGAATATGAAAAAAACCGACTGCAGGTATATCGCTTTTTCATAGACGCAGCAAAAGATGGAGCCGTTCCACCAGCAATCCTGCCCGGTGCTACCCGCCTGGGAGAGGAACGTGCCAAAGTTTGCCAGGCAGCTGTTGCCGGAGAAGGTGTTTTGATGGATAATTACCGCACTCGCAAATTATTGGAACGTTATTTGGAACCAGTTGCTTTAAAGCATAATTTATCTATGACAGAAATCTGGGTTCTTTTTTATCTTTGCCACCCACATAATGTTAGAACACGCAGAGAATTAGCCGATTTTATTGATATTTCCAGAAGTGCTTTGTCAATGGCTCTGAAGAAATTAACTTTAAAAGGACTGATAAAAATAGAAGACTTGCGCTCACCGAAGCAACTTGTTATTTCATTACTCCCAGAAACTGATACGATTTTATCTGATCTTGCACTTGTTCAAACCGACTTTGACCAGACTCGCTTTTCCGAATTTACAGAAGAAGAATTAATTCAGTATGCACAGCTCTCTGACAAAATAAAGGACAATATACAACGTAGATTACAATAAATGTTTAATTTCCATGTACTTTCGAATAAAAAAAGTGAGACAGATTTTTTACCCCGTCTCACTTATTTTTATTTATTATTAAATTTTATTTTCTTTATTTCTGCGCATATTCCAACATTCTCTTCAATGGAAGTTCTGCCTTCACTCTCAAATCTTCTGGCAATTCTACTTCTGGCTCCAATGTTTCAAGTGCCTGAGCTACTCCTTCCAAACTAATTCTCTTCATATTTGGACAGAACTGACGATGTCCTACGGAATAGAATTTTTTCTCCGGATTCTTCTGCTCTAATTCATAGAATACTCCGATTTCTGTACAGACGATAAATTCTTTCTTATCCGATTCTGTCACATAATCAATAATCTGAGATGTGCTTCCGATGTAATCTGCTTCTTCTAATACATCTGGTGTACATTCTGGATGTGCAACTACAATTGCTTCCGGTTTAGCCTCTTTTGCTTTTAAAAGCTCTTCTTTATGGATACTTTTATGTACATGACAGAATCCATCATTAAATATAAAATGTTTCTCCGGAATCTGCTCTGCTGTATATCTTCCAAGATTGTTGTCCGGAATAAAGAAAATATCTTTATTTGGAAGATTTTTAACAATCTTAAGCGCATTGGAAGATGTTACACACACATCAGATAATGCCTTGATCTCTGCTGTTGAATTTACATAACATACAACCGATACATCTGGATATTGTTCTCTTACTTCTTTAATTTTTAATTCATCCACCATATGCGCCATAGGACAGTCAGCGTTTTTATCTGCCATTACTACTTTCTTCTGCGGATTAAGAATCTTTGCACTCTCACCCATAAATGATACGCCACAGAAAAGTATTACATCTGCATCGACTGTCGTTGCTTTTTTTGCAAGGAAATAAGAATCACCCACATAATCTGCAATAGCCTGAACTTCTCCATCTACATAATAATGTGCAAGAATTACTGCATTTTTCTCTTTTTTCAAACGATTAATCTGCTCTATTACTGTTTCACTCATTATTCTATACCTTTCGTTTCCACTACTAATCACATATATCTCTTCTAGGGTATAACAAATGTAAACTTTTTGCAAGCAAATGTTTTACATCTGTCTTGTCATCTTGTTTTTTTCTTTTCCTGATACATTACTTTATCCGCCTGTTTTACATACTCTTCCAGCAATAATTTTTCATCAGGTTTTGCACACACCCATCCTACACTAGTGGAAATCTGAAATGGAATATCCAGAATTTCATTTGCCTGTTTTAATTCTTCATGAATTGCCTGTTTAATACTAATTCCTTTGTTATAGTCACCATTAGAAACTACGATAACAAATTCATCTCCACCATAACGAACAACCACCGATTGTTTCGGGCAAACCTTCTTAAGAACATTCGCTACAGTTGTAATTGCAATATCACCATTTTTATGTCCGTATGTATCATTGATCATTTTTAAACGATTAATATCACTAAACAGTATTAAGGTTTCTCTCTGTTCAAGACGATCATATTGCAAAATCTTTTCCGCATGCCTTGACAAAGCAAAGCGATTGTAAACTCCTGTCATAGCATCTTCCGCACTCAACTCATCTAGCATACGGTTCATCTGCTTCAATGCCAGTCTCTCAATCATAACCTGCATTGACATATTGATACAATGTGACCCGCTAAATAAACTTTCATCCTCAATCATTTGAAAACTGTCCTTGAGTACACAATAGCCAATTGTTTTTTCTTGAAAATGAACCGGCATAATCATATAGGCATGCGATTTTTCATCATCCTCTTCTTCTCCCGGAATTAGTTTTGAAATATCAAATAACTCCTTATACTCTACCAGCTTCCCTTTTTCCAATGCAAAAATCACAATTAATTTTGAATCGTATTCTTGATTGTTGAGGATTTGTCCTGTATGCTGTTCCAATTGTTCAGTTCTATTAAGTAATATATACATTGCACTACACGGAATATTATTTATTACATGTTCTGCCAATGTATTCGCATACTCATTCCAGTTTTCACTTTGAACCAATCTCTTCTGTAAAATCTGAAAATTATTCTGAACATAATTCCGATTTAACATCGTCTCGATTATATGCCGTTTTCCATTTTGGTGTTTTTCTTCATGATTTGTACATCCACAACTTGAACGATAGACTACCTCACCCTTCAAAGTTGTTTTTTGGGGAACATCCTCACCATTTATCAAACGGAACAATACATCACAGCTCTGATACCCTGTTTCTGTTTTTTTACGCTCTACTGTTGTCAGGCTTGGACGATATGTACTTGCAATTCTCAAATTATCAAATCCAGAGATTCTAAAATCCTCTGGTGCATATAATTCCTGTTCACCAGCTGCAGCACAATACCCTATTGCCATCTCATCATTTGCAGCAATAACACAATCCGGAACTCCCAAACCCATTTTTTGAAAATCATAAAATGCCTGATATCCGTCATGATATGTGTAGCTGTAATTTTGAAACCAGGATTCTTCATATGGCACCCCCTTTAAATCCATTGCATCCAGGACACCTTGTTTTCGCTTTTGTGATTCGTAATTATCTTCTGGTCCACCTATGAAATATATTTTTCTACACCCATGTTTTTCAATCATGTGTAATGTTATCTCTTTCACAGTTCGATAATTCTCACATCCGACATAATATAGACCTTCCAACTCGTGTTCCATACTAACTGCCGGTTTTCCACTTGCAACCAGTTTCTTACGTAATTTTTCTCTCTCTTCTCCTGAAGTAATATTATTCGATGCCATAAGAAATCCGTCATATTCATTACAATCTAATAATGAAAAAATCTGATACTCTCCCTGATTGTACAACAGATCTTCTTTTTCTCCGCCATAACAACTAAATATATAAAGATCAGCGCCTTCTTCTTGTATACGTTTTCGAATTCCTCGAATAGCATACTTCATTACTTCTCCATTAAATCCCCCTTGCAGCAGTGCTATTTTCTTCTTCATCTGCCACCTCCGCGTTATTTATATTTTCTATTATAACGCACTTATATCCATTTGTCTTATATTAAATGATATAATTTCCTACATCCGTAGAATCCACTAATAAATCTGCCAGTGTAATTCCATCAAAATAATCAAGAATTAACTTATACAGACCTTCCCACATTTTAATTGTTTTACACACAGTAACACGTTCACATAAATTAGGATTATCCTCCAAGCATGAAATCGGTGCCAATGATCCCTCTGTAAGTTGTAAAATACTCCTGATCGTATATTCTTCTGGAGCTTTTGCAAGCTGATATCCGCCACCTTTTCCTCTTAGTGAACGAACAAATCCATTTTTACTTAATGATGCTACAATTGATTCCAGATATTTTTCTGAAATCTCCTGTCTTTTTGCTATATCCATCAATGGAATATATTCTCCTGTGTTATGTTCTGCCAAATCTAACATTACACGAATTGCATAACGTCCTCTTGTTGATATCTTCATAATATTCCTCCAATCCTATATACCTATTATATCACAAGGTTAATATACTTTTCAAGACTAACAAAAAAATACGTACAAGAAAAAGACTATGCACTCCTGCTCAGCTTCGTCGGGCAAGCCCGACTCCAATTCGCTGGATTGCATAGTCTTTTCTTACTTTAAGGTGTACCGTGATTGAAATAGGTGGAGCGATGATGTATTTACTTTTCTGGTATCTGATGTATCTATATCATGGGGTTATTTGCTTGTGCAGATGCCTTAGTGGCAACCGTTGTATCTGCACTGGCTTAATATTCACTATTGCAGATGCTCTTTTGGTAACTGATGTATCTGCAACTTGCTTTTCTTTGAACTTGCAGATACTTTTCAGCCTGCCTATCATATACAAATGCATCTACATCTTGTCTTTTCTGGTATTTGAGGATGCTTCCTTCGCAAATTTTGTATCTACATCCCACGCTTTCTATAACCTGAAGATGCTTCTCATTGAAATTATGCATCCTCAACTTGCTCTTTCCATGACTTGCAGATACTCCTCATCAAAATTTTGCATCTTCAATCTCCGAAAATCCGCTATCGCAGATATAGTCGCTCAATATCCTTTAAGTTCTATTTAGTTCACGACGACCCCCCCTAGTAAAAAAAACACCTCATAAATCTATGAGATGTTCTTCTAACCTCCCCGAGTTGGGTTCGAACCAACGACCCTTCGGTTAACAGCCGAATGCTCTAC
>ERZ506880.563-NODE-563-length-13465-cov-5.034750_pt1 | contig 13465 bp, 8 predicted proteins | sample MGYA00512906_ERZ506880 | MGnify/ENA metagenome assembly ERZ506880
CGATAAAATCACGACTTGCGAGAGGACTCTTATATCTGCCCCCTCACAGCCTGTAAAAGCACCACAAAATCTACAACACTACGCCACCTAAACTCCGGTTTATTTCACAAGCTGCTCTGCGTAATCGAGAGCATCAACAATGTTTTCATGGAAATTTTCTTTTCCGATAAGTTCCACAAACCCATCTTTTTCCATAACATGCATAGGCTGTTCATTTACGTGTGAGAATACCAGTGTGATATTTTTGCGTTTTGCACGGTCGGCGAGTTCGTGTAAGGAATGCATAGCACTTGCATCGATCGCAGGAACACTTCTCATACGGATGACAACAACCTTGGTGTGGTGATGGCTGTTGATATTTACAATCTGGTCGGCAGCAGCAAAGAACATTGGACCACAGATTTCAAATACGCTGATGGAGTGTGGAATATCACGGAGTTTTTCTGCCTCACCCGGAGTGATGTCAGGGGAGTCGGTGTATTTCCATGCTTTGATATCGGCGGTTTCCGCCATACGTTTCATAAATAATAATGCAGCAAGTACAACACCGATTTCAATTGCAACTACCAGATCAAAAAATACCGTTAAGAAAAAGGTCGCAACTAGAACGATGATGTCACTCTTTGGTGCAGTTTTGCAAAGGCGGAAGAAAGAAGTCCAGTCCGCCATATTTGCGGCAACCACAAGAAGAACAGCGGCTAAAGTGGTCATTGGGATCAATGCAGCAAGCGGCATCAAAACCAGAAGAATGATCGTTAAGGTGATACAGTGCACAATACCGGCAATTGGAGTACGACCACCGTTACGGACATTGGCAGCAGTTCTTGCGATTGCACCAGTGGCAGGAATACCGCCGAAAAGTCCGGAAAAAATATTTCCAAGTCCCTGCCCAATCAGCTCGGCATTAGATTTGTGTGTGTCACCGATCATACCGTCAGATACGACTGCGGAAAGCAGGGATTCAATACCGGCGAGGATGGCAATTGTAAATGCAGGTGAAATCATTTCCTGCACAAGCTTCATGGAAAGAGCAGGTGCATGGAAGGTTGGAAATGCGGAATTTAATTCACCGTAAACACTGCCAATTGTATTTACCGGGAGTTTTGCAAAATATACGATTGCAGTTGTGATAATAATTGCGATCAGGGAACCTGGAATTTTGTCTGTTACTTTTGGCCAGAACAGCATAATGATAATGGCAACAACACCGATGATTGTAGAGGTGAGGTTGATCGTGCTGATATTTTGTACATAAGCAATGACTTTGTTTAAAAACTCGGAAGGAACCGAAGCAATTTCAAGACCGAAGAAATCTTTCAACTGTCCGACAAATAAAGTTACCGCGATACCACAGGTGAAACCAGTAGTAATGGTATAAGGAATGTATTTGATCAGGGAGCCAAAACGGCAGATTCCCATAATCACAAGGATGATTCCTGCAAGGATCGTAGCAACGATCAGTCCGTCAGTTCCGTACTGTTCTACAATTCCGTAGATAATCACAACAAAAGCTGCGGTTGGTCCACCAATCTGGACGCGGCTTCCGCCGAAGAAAGAAATAAAAAATCCGGCGATAATGGCAGTGTAAAGTCCCTGTTCAGGTCCTACACCGGATGCGATTGCTAGTGCGATGGATAGTGGAAGAGCGATGATCGCAACAATGATACCGGAAATAATATCTTTGATGAGCTGCTCTTTGGTGTAACCTTTCATAACATCAAAAAGTTTTGGTCTTAGTTCATTCATGTGATGATTTATCCTTTCAGTAAAAAATATATAAAATAATTATAAAAAAACTATAAACACGCAAGTTAAAATTTTAGCACTGTGCAATACCTATTTCAAGGAAAAACACTTGTTAATTTTTTGACAACTTGTTTTTTAGGCAATACATAAGGGATACAGTTTAATTCCTATTGACATAGTATGAATAGAGGAATATACTGAATATAATGATTTTACAGTGCAAATTTGTTTTTTTAATGACAAATTTTATCGGGAAGGAATATATTATGAAAGTATCAACAAAAGGCAGATATGCATTAAGATTAATGCTGGATCTTGCAGTGAATAATACCGGAGAACCGATTAGTCTGAAAGATATTGCAAGAAGACAGGGGATTTCGGATAAATACTTAGAGCAGATTATCTCTGTTTTGAATAAGGCAAAATACGTGAAGAGCATCCGTGGTGCGCAGGGAGGATACATATTAACCAAAAAGCCTGAGGAATATACAATAGGCATGATTCTCAGACTGACAGAGGGAAGTCTTGCGCCGGTAGCATGCGTGGAAGAAGAGAATACCTGTGAAAAAATCCATGACTGCGCAACAATTCTTGTATGGCAGAAGATGAACGAAGCAATCAATGACGTGGTAGATCATATGACATTGCAGGATCTCGTAGACTATGAGATGAAGGAGTGCTCGGATTATGTAATTTGATTTTTGTGATAAAAAACATCAATGAAAGAGATTAAATTTAATCATTTCATTCTTTCTATCACCGTGTTAAGATTACATCAGATTTGTTGATGTATTTTATGCAAAGAAAGAATTGCGGTAATGCTTCCAGAGATTTGTACATTTATTGTGCAGATGATCAGAATATAAGGTTCTTTCTTTGTGATAAATGAAACGATGAAGAGAAGCAAATATTTAATATGACATATAAGATGCCGCATTAGTTTCGCCTCTATGATTCGGATGAATCGTAGAGGTTTTTTGCTGGGTTTTAATAAGGAAAGGAAATTTGAAAATGAAAAACGTAAACAAATATGAAAGACAATATTTTATGCCGCCGGTCTGTGAGTATGACTGGGCAAAAAAAGACCATATTGAAAAAGCACCAATCTGGTGTTCCGTCGATCTTCGTGATGGAAATCAGGCGTTGATCGAGCCAATGAGTCTGGACGAAAAGCTTGAATTTTTCCAGATGTTAGTGGATATCGGATTCAAGGAAATTGAGGTTGGTTTCCCGGCAGCTTCTGAGACAGAATTTATTTTCATGAGAACATTGATCGAGCGTGATATGATCCCGGATGATGTGACGGTACAGGTTTTGACACAGGCGAGAGAACATATTATTAAGAAAACATTTGAGGCGGTCAAGGGTGCGCCGCATGCAGTCATTCACCTTTACAATTCTACTTCTGTGGCACAGCGCGAACAGGTATTTAAAAAGAGCAAAGAGCAGATCAAACAGCTTGCAGTCGATGGCGCAGAATTGCTGAAAAAACTGGCAGACGAGACAGAGGGGGATTTCTCTTTCGAGTACAGTCCTGAAAGTTTCCACGGCACAGAAGTGGATTATGCAGTGGAAGTATGTAATGCGGTACTTGATGTATGGCAGCCATCTGCACAGAATAAGGCGATCATCAACATTCCGGCTACTGTAGAAACAGCAATGCCGCATGTGTTCGCAACCCAGATCGAGTATGTAAGTAAAAATTTGAAATATCGTGACAATGTTGTTTTAAGCCTTCATCCACACAACGACAGAGGATGCGGTGTCAGCGATGCAGAGCTTGGACTGCTTGCGGGAGCAGACCGGATTGAGGGAACATTATTTGGAAACGGAGAGCGTACCGGTAACGTGGATATCATCACAGTCGCAATGAACATGTATTCCTATGGAATTGATCCGCAGCTCGATTTTTCCAATATGCCACATATCCGCGAAGTGTATGAGCGTCTGACCAGAATGCAGGTAAATGACCGTCAGCCGTATGCTGGTAATCTGGTATTCTCTGCATTTTCCGGTTCTCATCAGGATGCGATCGCCAAAGGTATGGCGTGGAGAGAAGAGAAGAAGCTTAACACATGGACAGTTCCATATCTTCCAATCGATCCGGTGGATGTTGGCAGAACGTACGATTCCGATGTTATCCGTATCAACAGCCAGTCCGGTAAGGGTGGAATCAGTTACATACTGAAACAGAACTTTTCTATTTCCGTGCCGGAGAAGATGCGCGAGGAAGTTGGTTACGCTGTGAAACAGGTATCTGATGAGGAACACAAAGAGTTGTCTCCACAGTGGGTTTACGAGATTTTCGAGGACAATTACATTCATTATACTCCATACTTCCAGATTTCCGAGTGTCATTTCCGTCAGGATGATGGCATTATGGCAGAGGCAACGATTCAGTATGGAGAGAAAAAGACGATTGTAGATGCTAATGGAAATGGACGTCTGGATGCGATCAGTAACACGATTAAGCAGTATTTTGGAATTACTTATGAACTGTCCACTTATGAGGAGCATGCATTGTCCCACGGTTCCTCCTCCAAGGCGATGGCTTATGTTGGTATCACCCACGATGGAAAGAATTACTGGGGCGCAGGCATGGATGAGGATATCATCAAAGCGTCTATCCATGCGCTTGTGGTAGCGGTCAACAAGCTGCCGGAGATGACCAAAGATGACAATCATCAGGATGACCGTCTGGTTTCCATGTTAAATTATATCCAGACAAATTATCAGACTGTAACATTAGAGAATATGGCAGAACAGTTCCATCTGTCAGAACCATACATTTCCAAATATATTAAAGATAAATCCGGTAAAACATTTGGAGAACACGTTGCACACACCAGAATGAAACGTGCCAAGACGTTGTTGAAAAATGGCAACATGACAGTTGAGAATATTTCCTATGCGGTTGGTTATCAGAATGTGGAGCATTTTAACAGAACCTTTAAGAAAACATTTGAGATGACACCACTGCAGTACCGGAATTTAAGCAGAGAGTAAACCAGAGTTTAGGTTTTGAACTGCCGCTTGTAGGTGGTGTTACGGATTTTCGCAGGTTATGTTAATTGCATGCCTATAAAGTATTTATAAACATAAAAAATAGAACTGTTTGTTTTCAGGAACGCTTCCGCTTGTTGTCGCTGGCAGCGGTACTAAGAAAGCATCCATCGTGATTTCAAAATCCAATTACATTGGCTTTTGAAATCGCAATGTCTGCTTTCTAAGAACCGGCCGCTCCCAAAATCCTGAAAACAAATCAGTTCTATTTTTTATTAAGCCAAGACTGTGTGGCATGCAATATCCAGATTGTGAAAATCCGTCAATCCAGAATACGAGCGGCAGAAATCAAAGCCAACCAAAGTTCCATAACGTAAATTGCAGATTTTGTGGTGCAATTCACAGCGTTGATTGGGCATGTATAAGAGTTCTCTCACAAGTCATTCACAGCGTAAATGAAAAGAAAAACGATATAAACAAATATTATTTTCTTCGTGAGCTATGAAGATGGGATTCTAAAAATATTTTCCCATGGTGAAATTATAGAACACTTCCAGAGCTGACGCTTCCATTGAAAGAGGCTGCTGCGGCAGATGAGCCACTGTCGCAGGTGGCTGTATCTACAGTGCCTGCATCGGCGGTGGCATTTAACTCGGCATTCATCTGAGCTTCCGTTTGTGCTTCCATCTGCTGTAATTCACTCATCTGCAGTCCGACATAAGACAGATCGACGGTTGCTGCACCGGCTGCAGTGGAAATACCGCCGTGTTTGTAATCCATAGTATTTTGCAGATATTTCATATCCGCTTCGTTGATGTTGCTGCGCTCTTCATTGCGGTGCATACGGCGTTTGCGGATGATTTCCTGACGTCTTGATTTCTCTTTCTGTACCTGCTGAATCTCCTCTGTCGCCATCTTTTGTTTCAGATCATTTTCTTTCTGGTGGACGCGGCGTTTCACTTCGGACTTCTGCTGCATTTCTTTTGCTGATTTTTCACGTTCATATTTCCGCTGTAAATTTTCTTCCTGTTTCAGATTAGACACCTTGGACTGGGCGCATTTTACCATTCTTTTTGCGTGTGCGAGGGCAATCTGTACCTCACTGTCATCATATTCCCCGGTTCCGAGGCAGTGCTGTAAATTATTGACTGTACTTTTTGCCTTGGTGAGAACCGCAGCGGCAGTCCGCGACTTTGTGGCGCGGATAAGCTGTGAGGAGATTTGTTTTGCATTATAATTAAGAGATTTTTTGGTTGACTTCCTTGTGCTAAAGGAACTGCTTTTGGAAATTCCAGTGTTTCTTGTGTTGATCGTGGCAGTGGAGAATCCATTCATCGTTCCGCCCAAATAATTGTTTACGGTTAAGTTCATCTTTATTTCCTCCGTGAAATAAATTAGACAACTTGTTTCGATAACTTATATATCGGTAAGTTGGGGGATTTTGTTCAGTGTATCTAAGTGCTTTTGGTTGCATGAAAATTTAAAAGAGGATATACTTTTTTATATATTTTAGCAAAAATGTATGGAATTTTTGCAGATAAGACAGGGATGCCTGTCCGATGAAGTTGTAGTATAAAGGAGCACACATACATGGAAAACGAAAAACAGAAAAAGATTTTATTTGCGCTGATTCCAATTGTGATTGCATTACTGTCATTTTTTGTGATCGCGCGGTTTACTTCTTCGACAGAATTTAATGCGAAGACAATCCAGTCATTGGACGATAAGAAAACAACCGTCATGGAGCTTGCCGCAGCATCTACAGCGGCATCAGCAGCGATCACATTGATTCCGGGGGATGTCGGAACTCCAATTGCTAACAAGCTGGCAGATTTGAGCAGTTATTTTCTGATTGTATTATGTGCCATTTATTTGGAAAAATATCTGGTGACGATCACCGGATATGCGGCATTTAAGATACTGGTTCCAATTGCATGTGTATTTTTCTCCGGGTATCTGTTGTGGAGGAAAGAGATATTGCGAGTGGTCGCACAGAAATTCCTGCTTTTCGGACTGGCAGTGTATCTTGTGATCCCGGCGAGCGTGAAGGTGGCGGATATGATCGAGACAACCTATGCGTCATCCATCGAGAGTACGATAGAGACTGCGAAGCAGACAACCGATGAGATAGAATCTGAAACAGGAGAAAGTGGACAGGTGGACGATAAGAGCAGCAATGAAAAATCCCAGAGTGATTCAGACAGTGACAGCAAAGAAAATGCCGGTGGATTTTTCTCAGGACTTTTTAATAAAGTGCAGGAAGGAGTGTCCACAGCGACTGCGAATGTGGAGAATGTGTTGAATAACTTTATCGAGGCATTGGCAATTTTGCTTGTGACTTCATGCCTGATTCCGATACTGGTGCTGATTTTCTTTGTGTGGCTGGTAAAGATGCTGCTTGGACTAAATATTGATATTCCGACATCTGTCAGAAAATAGGAAGGACTTTTCCATGGACATCAAAGACTGCATCATTTACGAAAAAACAATCCCTGCCCACCCGGCAGTATATGACGATTTCCCGGAGAATCTTCTGCCGGAGCTGGCGGAGTACCTGAAGTCGCACGGAATCGGGAAGCTATACTGTCATCAGACGGAAATGTTTGAGAAAGTGACTTCCGGGAAGAATGTTGTTATCACAACATCAACGGCGAGCGGCAAGACCTTAAGTTTTTTACTCCCGGTTTTACAGGATATTTTGAAAAATCCGCTGACAAGGGCAATCTTCATTTACCCGACCAAGGCACTTGCGGCAGACCAGTACCGTGCGATTGCACCGTATCTGGAATATTTTGGAGAGAACCGTATTGTGGCGGGCGTGTATGATGGGGATACGCCGGTGGCGGAGCGTACAAGAATCCGGCAGAGTGCCAATATTATATTGACAAACCCGGAGATGGTGAATGGGGCATTTCTGCCGAATCACAGCAAATACGGGTTTGATTTTATTTTTTCCAATTTAAAATACATTGTGATCGATGAGCTGCACACGTATCGTGGAGCGTTCGGTTCGCATCTGGCAAATGTGTTCCGCAGACTTTCAAGAGTATGCCGTTATTATCATTCCAATCCGCAGTTTCTTTGCAGTTCTGCTACGATCGCCAATCCGGTGGAGCTTGCAGCAGAGATCTGTGGAAAGCAGTTTGCACTTGTGGATAAGGACGGCTCACCAGCAGCAGAACGTGGATATTATCTCATCCAGCCGCCGAAGATCATGGGGAAAGACGACAACTATTATGGGCAGGTTCGCATTACGACAGTGGCGGCAGAACTTTTGCCGGAACTGATGGATGAAGGGAAAAATTTTATTGCGTTTACGAAGTCCAGAAAGAATGTGGAGATCGTTTTAAAAGAGACGAGAGATCATTTGGTAGCGGAGGGATTTTTAGGCACGCATAAGCCGGAGGAGATCTCCGGTTATCGTGGCGGTTACACGCCGCTTGAGCGGAAACAGATTGAAAATCAGATGATCTCGGGAGAACTGATGGGACTTGTTTCCACGAATGCATTAGAACTTGGGATTGATATCGGAAAGATCAGTACCACGGTGTTAGTCGGTTATCCGGGCACCAGAGCCTCGTTCTGGCAGCAGACAGGGCGTGCCGGAAGAAGCGGGAAAAGGAGCAGCAACTATCTCATTCTCGACAATCAGTCGTTTGACCAGTACATTGCGCTTGAGCCGGGCTGGCTGTTTGAGAGAAGCAGTGAAAATGCTGTGATCGATAAGAATAATCTGATCATTGAGCTGGCGCATATCCGTGCGGCAGCAGCGGAGATTCCTTTGACGCTTGATGATATTTCCCTGTTTCCGGATCTTGGCGAGGCAATCCCGGTACTTCTCCGCGCTGAGGAACTGTCGAGCCACAATGGAAAATTTGCGTGGTCTGGCGGTGAGTTCCCGGCGGGTGATTTTTCCATGCGCAATATTGACGAGAAGCGCTATAAGCTTCTGCACAAGGACAGCGGAAAAGAAATCACAGAGATGGACGAGAGTCAGGCGTTCCGCGAGCTTCACGATGGTGCGGTCTACATGCATGACGGTGTTGCCTATCAGGTGACAAAGCTTGACCTTGAGAGCCGGACTGCCTATGCAGTGCCTTTTAATGGAAATTATTATACGGTCGCGGCAGGGGAAGCGAATGTGAAGATCGTTCACGAGAGTAAAAATATGCCGCTTGCGCGCACAGAGCTTCATTTTGGCGATGTCAATGTGAGCGATTACGTTTATATGTTTAAGAAAATGCAGTTTCACAATCATCAGAATCTTGGCTATGAGCAGTTACCGAAGGCACTCTCCAAAGACTATGATACGGAGAGTACCTGGATGCGTGTGCCGGAGAATGTCGTGAAGGTGTACCGGGGATTGATCCAGGTGAATGAGAATACGAAAATGGTGCGGAACAATTATTATGAGGGCGTCTGTTTCGCACTGAAAAATGCTGCCCGGATGGTGACCATGACGGAGCAGGAGGATATTGGAGTTATCACGTCGGCGAATGCACTGGAACTTGCGTTTGACACAAGCTCGGACGTAGACATCTATTTTTACGATAAGTATGTGGGTGGACTTGGATTCGCTGAAAAGATTTATGATAATATGGAAGATATTATCCAAAATGCCGTGAAGCTTGTAAAAGGCTGTGGATGCAAAGATGGCTGTGCCGCCTGTGTGGGAGATTACCGGCTTGACAGGCAGATGGTACTTTTCGGACTGGAAAACCTGCTGGAACACTGGGATGTCCCGATGGGAGTGAAGACTGCAGAGCATGCGCCGTCCACGTTCCGGAGAAAAGAGTTCTCGTTTGAAAAGTTAGGAGAGCAGTGGCAGGAGTTCTGCAAAAAGATTAGTGAAAACGGAGAGAACTTTGCCGCATTTTTACAGACCGTTCCGGCGGTCGAAGTGAGAGAGCGGATGCTGATCTTAAAATTATCCAGCGCCTTTTATGCAGACTGGGTGATGGAGCCGGGAAACCGCGAGCGCCTTAAGAATATTATCAGTTATTATGCGGATGTGCCGGTTGGATTCCAGATTCAGGTGGCGCTTACGGATGAAGTGAAAGAGCCAGATAAGGACGCAATGGAGAAGATGGGGCGGAGGTTATTATGAAAACAAGAGAAGAAGCAACAAAATACGGATTATCATTTCCAGACACTTATCTGGAAACGCCGTTCCATGATTCAAACTGGGAGTTAGTGCGTGTGCATGGAAGCAAAAAGGCATTTTTGTGGGTATATGAGCGGAACGGATACATCAATCTGAATGTGAAAGTGCGCCCGGAGTGGCGCGATTTCTGGAGGGATGCCTATGCGTCCGTGCTTCCGGGATATCATCAGAATAAAGAACACTGGAATACGATCATTTTAGATGGGACAATCCCGGATAAGGATGTGAAGCAGATGATTGCAGAAAGCTATGACATTATCACAGACAGTCCGACAAAGCGTATTTATGAGGCGGTGAAAACCATTCCAAAAGGTAAAGTGGCAACTTACGGCAGGGTGGCAGAGCTTGCCGGAAATCCGAGAATGTCTAGAGCAGTCGGAAATGCCCTGCACCATAACCCGGATCCGGAGCATATCCCATGTTACCGTGTTGTGAATTCCAAGGGAGAATTAGCAGGGGCTTTCGCCTTTGGAGGGGAGCATGTGCAGGAAGAACTGCTGAAAGCAGACGGCATTGAAGTGGTGAATGGCAGGGTGGATTTAAAGAAATATGGAATTTAAAGAAAATTACACACAACAGCTACAACGTCTAAATGAATACCAGAAAGCAGCCGTTTTCGATGAGAGCAACGCTTGTCTGGTGAATGCCAATGTTGGCAGCGGTAAGACGACGGTTCTTATCACAAAGGTCATGTATCTGCATTACGAGAAGCAGATTCCATATGAGCAGATGGTTGTTCTGACTTTTACGAATAAGGCTGCGGATGAGATCAAAGAGCGTCTGTATGCGCTGGAGCCGGAGATCACAGAGGAACAGTTGTGGGGCTTTGGAACATTTCACAGTGTGTGTCTTACAATGTTGAAGAAAATGCTTCCAGTGGAAAATCTGGGTTATACCAAAGAATTTATGGTGATGGATCCGGACGAAGAACTTGGGATGGCAGAGCAGTTGATCTTAACTTATCAGCTGAAAATCAAATATAAAAACCGGCTGAAAAAGCGTCTGGAACAAAAAAACAGCAAATATCAGGATGATATTGAAAAATTAAAGGCATTGCTAAAGGAAGAAAAGAGACGCCAGGATAAAATGACGTTTGATGAGCTGCTGGAAAACACATGTAATTTGGTGAAGATGTCAGAACAGAAGATGGATGACATCTCCTGGATCATCGTGGACGAAGTGCAGGACAGCGATGAGAAACAGTTAGAGCTCATCGACTGCCTGAAAAAACCACAGACCTGTTTTTTTGCAGTAGGTGATCCGAATCAGGTCATTTACAGTTGGCGTGGAAGTGCTTTTCATATTTTTTATCAGCTGAAGACCAAATATCAGGCAACGGAGCTGACACTTCCGGTGAATTACCGTTCCAGCAGTGAAATCCTTGCAGTGGCACGCTGCTTCATGCAGCAGGGAGGCACCTTGCAGGGCGGCAGGGAGAGCGGTGATAAAATTCAGATCCGGAATATGTATGATCCGTTTCAGGAGGCTGACTATCTTGCAGGCAGGATCAGGGATCTGCATGCGTCGGGGCTTCCATACCGGGAAATGGCGATCTTTTACCGTTTGCAGAACCAGTCAGAAATTTTTGAACATGTTTTTGAAAAAGAAGGCATTCCATTCGAAGTTTCGTTAAAAAAGACTGTGAAAGATATTCCGGTTCTGGACTGGCTGATCAGGGTACTGCGTTTTTCTGTCAACCCGAAGGATAAAAGTTCCGGCATAGCGGCGCTTGCGGATAAGAGATACGGGCTCGGCATGTCGGTGAAAGAGGCGGAAAAAACAATTGATATTCTGAGTGAAACCCGGAAAACACAGACAGAGACTCCACAATCAGAGAAGCAAAAAATAAACTCAGATATCCGTAAGCAAATGCTTGGATTTTCGCAAGCATATTTCAACGCTCAATCCACAACAGCAGAAGACCTCTGGAACTATTTTTCTCTGGAAAATCATCTCCACCCAACGACAGCTTCGTATGTAGAAGACAGAACCTGCGTCATGGACTTTTTGGAGCGCATGACCACCTATCAGAAAGAGCAGCAGAAAAATGTCGTGGAAGGTTTTTCGGAATTTTTGAATATGGCGTCTTTGTATGGAACGAATATTTTGAAAAAAGAGATACATAATGAAAACGATACTGTAAAGCTTATGACACTTCATGCATCCAAAGGGTTGGAGTTTTCCCATGTTTTTATCACAGGTGTGAATTATGGACTGATTCCTTTGCAGACCAAAAGTTTTGAGGAGGAAGAGGAGGAGCAGCGTCTCTTTTTTGTCGGCATCACAAGGGCGAAGGAACATCTGGAACTTTCCTATTACACAAGTCCGGGACAGTACCGGGCAGCACCCGGACCGAGCAGATATCTGCGCATGATACCGGGAAATCTGATCGAAGGACAGGAGAAGGAGCGGGAGTCTTCGGCAACGCATTTACAGGATCTGAAATGCCAGATCCTTGCAGAGCGTGCAAATCAGTCAGAGCATATAGAACTGCAGGAAGCCGGCAAAATATCAGGGGAAAAAAATCCATCGGCGAATACAGGAACAAAGAATATTTCAGTAGGAAATGAAGCAGTAACCACACAAAAACGCCGCGTCCGTCATCCAAAATACGGCACCGGTTCCGTGGTAAGAGAGGATGACATGATGATCACCGTTGACTTTGACGATTATGGGGAAAAAGAACTCATGAAAATGTTCGGCGGTCTGGAAGGATTGTCGTGATACTTATGCCTTGTCAGGTATCGGGCGACTATGAAAAAAAATAGCGTACTTGTACAAAAAAGAAAACAATTCCTACCTTGACAAGGGGAAATAATGCGTTATAATACTTATATCATATCAAATAACTAGGAAATATCAATTACAAACTAATTTAGAGATAGAAAGAGGTACAAAGATATGAGTAAACTGATTTACTTAGATAATGCAGCAACAACGCAGGTATATCCGGAAGTGTTACAGGAGATGCTTCCATATTTTTCAGAAGTATACAGCAATCCATCTGCAATTTACAGTTTTGCATCTGAGAGCAAAAAGGCGGTTGATAAAGCAAGGACTTCCGTGGCAGAACTGATCAATGCGAAGACAGATGAGATTTATTTTACAGGAGGCGGCAGCGAGTCTGATAACTGGGCATTAAAGGCAACCGCAGACGCTTATGCGTCCAAAGGAAAACACATCATCACAAGCACGATCGAACATCACGCGATCCTTCACACCTGTGCTTACCTGGAGAAAAAAGGTTTTGAGATCACATATGTGAACGTTGACGAAAACGGTAAAGTAAAACTGGACGAGTTAGAGGCAGCAATCCGTCCTGATACAATCCTGATTTCCATAATGACAGCAAATAACGAGATCGGAACCATCCAGCCGGTCAGGGAGATCGGACGTATCGCACATGAACATGGCGTATTATTCCACACGGACGCTGTACAGGCATTTGGACATATTCCGATCGATGTGGACGAGATGAACATTGATATGCTGAGTGCCAGCGGTCACAAGATCAACGGACCAAAGGGAATTGGCGTAATGTATATCAGAAAA
>ERZ506880.567-NODE-567-length-13406-cov-3.648491_pt1 | contig 13406 bp, 9 predicted proteins | sample MGYA00512906_ERZ506880 | MGnify/ENA metagenome assembly ERZ506880
TTTTTATAACATGCAATTCCATACTTTATAATCTTATGGATTCCTTCCTGTTCCAGAGCTTCTGTATATCTGACATCTGCGATCTGCAGAAGTGCATTTTCACATTCTTTTCCATATTTCCGTCAGATGCATATTTCACTTCGATAACAATTCCAATCTCTTCATCCTCAATACGGATTAAAATATCACTGAATCCATCTTCTGATTCCCGGTTTGTCATTGCAGACCAGTTTTCCTTAAATCCGAGAATTCCAAGAAGTAATCCATGATAGAAGTTTTCTTTTGTTGGCTTCTGTACAAAATTATCTCTGATACTGATCGTTTTCTTCATATAATCTGTAAAAATACTTTCTTTCGCGATACGGAGACATCCTGTTAAAATTGCAAATTTCAGGCTCTTATTCGTCTTCAAGCCATTCTCAAACAAGTTACAGATAAGTAATACCATCTCATCGTAGTAACCATTTTCATTTTCATTTGCTTTTGCCAATGGAACATCATATTCATCAAGAAGCACTATGACTTTCTTCTCATAATGCTTCTCCAATAATTCTGTAAGCTCTCTGATACTGTATACCAGTGAATCATTTGACATTTCTTTAGTTGATTTAATAGTTCCTGATCTGTCTCATCAAGTTTTTGGCTCTCGGAAAGAAATGACAATCTCCGCCCCTGATTAGTTTCTTAAAGTGTCGTCCTTATCCACTCATCCGCCAACTCCGGCCACTCCTTTACTTCTTCATTCACCTGTTCTTTCTCACGCTTAGTCTGTCCGGTGAACATTTTCGCCATCTCATTCAAAGCCTGTTTCACTTCTTCCGGCACTGGAAATGTCCCATCATTCACAGCCTGACCTAACGCGAAAGTCTGTTCCAATGTATATGGTTCTCCGAACGCTTCATTCGCCCATGCTTCATCTGCAAGCGACAATCCATGTTTCCCTTTTGAAAATGCGTGGAATGCATATGGAATCTTCTTTTCCTGCAGAGCCTGTGCAAACAAAAAAGAATTCTGAACCGGAACCAGCTCATCCGTTACAGTCTGCCATAAGAAGCATGGCGGCATATCTTCTGTCACTTGTTTTTCCAGAGACATATATTCAAGTTCTTCCTCAGAAGCATCCGCTCCTAAAAGTGCTGTAAAAGAACCTCTATGTGCATATTCACCAGATGTGATCACCGGATAGGAAAGAATGACTGCATTTGGTTTTGCTGATATGGATGCATATTCCCCGGTTTCTGTATTTTCAAATTCCTGCCAGTGTACGGCAACACTTCCACATGCATGTGCGCCTGCCGAAAATCCACAAAGCATGATTTTATCTTTCTCTACATGTAATTCTTCGGCATGTTTTCTAATATAACGGATGGCACGCATCAGATCCTGCATTGCCTGCATTTTTAATGGAATCATCTGCAACAGATTGGTTGTATAAGTTACAACTGCTGTCTGATATCCCATCTCATAAAATTTCTTTGCTACAATCTCGCCCTCTGATGGAGAAACCACAGTATATCCACCACCTGGAACGATCAGCATACATGGTCGTATTTCTTCGTCTTCATGGAAATACAGTCGTATGTTTGGGATAAAACCGCATGGTGCTGCGTAATTGTATTCCGATTCATTCCATAATTGCACTTTATTCATAACTAGCCGCCTCCCTTACTACTGTCAGATTGCATTCTTATCCAACTGAAACTTCCCATTTTCATACTTCAGTGGCATGAAAGATGGATGTTCTTTTCCAAATTTATTCGGATAATGTAAAACCAGATAATATTGATCTGAAAAGCTTTTGAAAATCATTCCATGTCCACCATCGTGATCATATAATGGCTGACTGTCAATTTTCCAGTTTCCATTAATTTCATTATTATCTGAATATGCCATAGCTTCTACATATCCTGTCTTTGCATTCGTTGACCAGAGCATATGTAATTTTTCATCCTCTGTTCGAATCAAAAATGGTCCATCTGTAACATAATTTCGGAAGAAATATCTCTTTACAAATGGCTTTGCTTCGGATGCTGAAAATAAAACAAATGGCTTGCCTACGCTTTCTTTTAAATCTTTACTCAATTCGATCGCACACATTGTCCCATCATGAATTTCTCTCCATTCATGGCAGAAAATCATGTATGGTGTTCCACTTTTTGCAATATATAACGTTCCATCCAGACATCTCCAGTTCTTTGGTGTCACATAACCATCTGACCAGAGTGTGAAGGGCCCTTTTGGATTTTCAGCTACAAGTATTGCTGTTCCAAGCCCTTTTTTCTTATCTGCAAATGTCGCAAACATATAAAATTTTTCCTGGTAAAAATACACTTCCGGAGCCCAATAGCTCTTCTCACTCCAGAATCCATCCGGTCTGTGAAAGACCTCGAAAGGTCCTTCCCAGTTTTCCAGATCATCACTTACATATACATCGAAACCATACGCCTGCCCTACAAATGCAGTTTCACTTCTCGTTCCATAAAGATAATATTTTCCATCATAAGGCAGAATATATGGATCTCTTATATTAATTTCATTACTCTTCATACTTAATCATTCCCTTTTTCTTGTTCCTTCTGATTCAATGCATTTACAACTGCTTCATACATCGGTTTCGCCTCCGGTGCAGCCCCAAGAAGCTCCGCCAGTGTCATTCCATATGCGAACTGAATCATAGGTCCTTCCAGCATTCCCGGTACCATCTGATTAAACATTTCTACAGCAAGTGGTTCCGCAACGATTTCGCCAAGTGTGCTGTCCATACTGAATCTCTCTACCTCAAGACTTGTTTCTGTATCATATTCATAATCATATACACCTGAACCAACTTCGTGTACTTCCTCTTTTTCTGGAAGAACAATCACAGCTGTTGTGTTGGCCGGAACTTCTACATGCACATGGATCTTTCCAGCCTTACAGGATGTATTAGCCACGATTTTTCCGTATACGGATTCAAATTCTGTCCCCCACTCTTCGATACCTTTCACGAACATTGGTTTCACCTGGAATCTCTTATAACCCGGCTCTAACTGGGATAATCCGGCAACTTTACGATACATCCAGTCTCCTACAGAACCATATGCATAATGATTCAGAGAGTTCATTCCTGACTCGTCAAATGTTCCGTCCGGTTTGATAGAATTCCAACGCTCCCAGATTGTTGTAGCTCCCATGTTTACTGCATACAGCCAGGATGGATAATCCTCTTTCATGAAGAGTGTCGCTGCCATCTCATGTGCTCCATTTTCAGAAAGTGTATGGCAGATATATGGTGTTCCAACGAATCCTGTAGCTAAATGATTTTTGTGATTTCCTATATTTGTAAGCAGAGTATTCAAAATGCGTTTTCTGTCTTTTTCTCTTGCAAGATTAAAGTATAGGGAAATGATAGCACCTGTCTGTGTCTCACTTACGATACGTCCTGTCTCTGTGTAATATTCTCTCTGGAATGCATCCAAAGTTGTTTCATAAAGATCCGCATACTTTTTCGCTTCTTCGTCTTTTCCCAGCACCTCTGCCGTTTTCTTGACAAGCTCTGTTACATACAGATAGTACGCATTTGCGATCATATATTTATCTGTCGCACCGGTTCTGTCTGCGCTCTCTTCTTTGTCCAGTGCAAGCCAGTCTCCATACTGGAATCCACTCTGCCAGAGACCGTTCTCTCCACAGTTATTCTTGATATAATCTACCCATTCATGCATACATTTCCAGTTTTCTTCCAGAATACCTTTGTCTCCGTAAATCTGATAAACCACCCACGGAACGATAACTGCTACATCACTCCATGCAGAAGAACTGTAGGAATCCAGAATATCTGGCACTACATGCGGAACACCCTTTTCAAGAGAAGATTCTGCTGCCACATCACGCATCCATTTTTTGTAAAATAATGCTGTATTTCTGTTAAATGCCGCTGTCCATGAGAACACCTGCGCATCTCCGGTCCATCCAAGACGCTCGTCTCTCTGCGGACAATCTGTCGGGATATCAAGGAAATTATCTCTCTGGCTCCATGTAATATTACTTTGCAGCTGATTTACTTTTTTGTTAGAACAATGGAAATCACCTGTCTTTTCCATATCAGAATGTGTCACACAGGCAATAAACTGATCTGCTGTAAATTCTTCCATTCCTTCCACACAGATATAACGGAATCCGTGGAATGTAAAATGCGGTCGAAAAATCTGTTCTTCTCCGTTGCAGATAAATGTATCGATTGATTTTGCCTGACGAAGTGTCTCCGGATAGAAGTTGCCATCCTTGTCCAGTACCTCTGCGTGACGGAGCACGATCTTCTGTCCCTTTTCACCTTTCACATGAACCTCAACAACACCTGTAACAATCTGTCCAAAATCAACAAGTTTTTCACCTTTTGGTGTCACAATCAACTCTTTACCCACAATTTTCTCTGTGATACGAACAGGTTCATTCTCCTGTGCAGTTAATACTGCTTTGTCAAAATCCTTAACAACAACATTTCCTTCTGTGATTTCCGGTGCATCTGTGTCGATTGTCTCACCCATGTAAATTTCACTGTAACGGATTTCTCCTGTTTTTACAGACCATGTTTCATCTGTAGCAATTACATCTTTGCTTCCATCTTCATATTCAACATGAAGCTCTGCAAATGCTCCTGCCTGTGTACCGTACTGATTTGGCAGACAATAGAAACCTAAGATTCCTTTGTACCAGCCGTTTCCAACTGTGATTGCAATTTCATTTTCTGCTGCAAGCAACTCTGTCACATCATAGATCTGATACTGAAGTCTGTTGTGATAGCTTGTCCAGCCCGGTGCCATACGGTAATCACCGACTGTCTGTCCATTCAGTGTCACCTCATATACACCATGTGCAGTTGCATACAGACGGGCTTTCTTTACCTTTTTATCAATTGCAAATGTTTTTCCAAATACCGGGCATGCTGTCTCTTCTTCCGGGAAATCACTTGTGATCATCTTTGCTTTAAATACCATATTATCAAAAATTCCTGTCTCAAAGGAACCTTCCACTGACTCTACATTTCCATGATTATCAGCTACAGTTACTTCTACTGTATAAAAAGTCTCATCTGCCAGTGCTTCACCTTCATATAAAATCAGAACAGACTGGTCAGACACCTTTTTCCCACTATCCCATACAAGTTTTCCATTTTCATCTGTCACTTTAATCTCATAGGATGTCTGTACTGTATCTTTCTCATCAGATTCTATTTTCCAGGAAAATCTTGGTGCTTTCTCTGTAAGTCCGATTGGATTTTCTCTGTATTCGGTTCTAAAATCATATAATCTCATTCTATTTCCTCCATTTTCAGTAAATCCACAAAAGGACAGAACATCATTGGCAGTTCCGTCCCTTCATTTTATTCTATCATTTCTATTTTGCTTCTTTTCTCTTCTGCAGTTCAGCTACGATTTCAGGATATCTCTTCTCAAGGTCATTCTTCAAAAGAAGGATAAACATGATTACGAAAAGTGCAAGTGGAATGTAGATACCGAATGCGAAGATTGCTGTATCTACTGATGCAGGTTGCACTTCAAGTGCTGCATTGTATCCAGCTGCTGCCAGAAGCCATCCAATCAAAGAACCTCCGATACCGGATCCAATCTTACTTCCAAAAGAGTTTGCACTGTTTGTCATACCTACGATACGTTTTCCAAACTTGTAATCATTGTACTCAACACAGTTATTTACCATTGGTCCAAACAAACACATCAGAGGAATGTTCGCAAATGTTGTTACTGCTCCACCTACAATACATGTCATAAGACTGTACGGTGTAAATACTCTCACCAGGCAGGCTGCTGCTCCCATCGCACAAGAAATCATGCAAGTTTTCGTCATACCTAATTTAGATGCCATCGGTCCTGTCAGGATGAATCCAAGGAATGTAGGAATCAGTCCGACTGCACCAAGAAGCGCAACGATATTATCGTTTCCAAGAATATATTTTGCATAATATGTACCACCTGAAGAACTCAGTCCATAAGAAATATTCATCATAAACTGGAGTACAAGCATGATGACCCAGTATTTATTCTTGAAGAGCATTTTAATTCCTTCTCCAAAAGTTACATCTTCATCTTCACTCTTCTCAACAATATGTGCATTTTCTTTTGTTACTTTATAAAGTACAAGTAATGAAAGAAGTGAAATCAATGCGAAAATTACTGATACTTTGATCCATGCGCTCTGAGTACCACCAAGCATATTTGTGATTGGAATCAAAAGGATTGCGATTACCATTCCGGCAATATATCCAAATGCTGCACGGAAGACACCCATCTTACCACGTTCCTCTGAACTCTCTGTACGCATAGCCATTAATGCACCGTAAGGAATTGCAACTGCTGTATAAACTACTGCTGTGATCAAAATATTAGTAATCAATACATATGCTGACTGAAGACCGCTGGCTGCATTCTTCGGTACTGTAAACAGAAGAACGATCATTACAGCCGCTGGTATTGCCATTCTAAGAAACCATGGACGACATTTTCCCTTTGGTGACTTTCCTGCATCCATAATCTTACCCATGATAAGATCTGAAAATGCATCAAAAATCTTTGCAATCAGAAGCATTGTAGCAACCATTCCTGCTGCAAGTCCAACCTTCTCTGTATAGAAGTAAGTCAACTGTCCAACCAGACCAGCCATTATGTTCAGTGGAAGCTGTCCGAGACCATCACCAAGATAGTCTGTAGTTCTCATAGATTTCTGAACTCCCATCGAGTCCATGCCAAGTTCTTTTTTTGTTTTAGCCATTTTTATCCCTCTCTTATATTTTCCTTATCCCATTATTCATAGCTTACTGTGAATAACAACTCTTTGTTACAATCTCATCCTATAATTGATTCAACGCATTTACCATTTGCTCAAGCATCTCTCTCTTAATTCCCGGAACAAAGCTTAGAAGCTGACGAAGCGGCATACCTTCCATCATCGCTGCCATCATTTCCTGATTCACAACTCCTGACTGATCATTTTCATTTGCTTCTGCCATATCCATTGCCGCATCATTCTGTGCCATTCCTTGCATAAATGGTGCCATTACAGTCTGTGCTTTTGGATCACGCATCAGTTCACCAAGGCAAGTATTTAAGGAATATGTTTTCGGAAGTTCTTTTGTAGGATGTACTGTGATTTCTTCACCTGTACACATCTGATCTGCATTTTCGCCGATCATGACTTTATAAGTGCCTTCCTCTGCATACCAGTCATGGATCAATGTATTCCAGTAAGCAAATGCGCTCTCGCCCAGTATAAATGTAACGGTCTTTTCTTCTCCGGCTTCTAAGAAAATCTTTTCAAATCCTCTCAGTTCTCTGACCGGACGGATAACTTCTGTTTCCGGTGCTTCTACATAAAGCTGAACAACCGTTTTACCCGCACGATTTCCGGTATTCTTTACTTTCACACTTACCTGTACGCTCTCTTTGTCAGTCATTTCTTTCTTATCAAGCTGAAGATCACTGTACGCAAATGTTGTATAAGAAAGTCCATGTCCGAACGGGAACGCTGTTTCCATCTTTCTGGATGTATAGTAGCGATATCCTACAAACACACCTTCTCTGTAATCTGCATTGTCAAATCCTTTTCCGTAAGTCAGATAGCAAGGTGTATCTTCCAGACGAAGTGGAAATGTCTCTGCCAGACGTCCGCTAGGATTCTTGATTCCTGCAAGCACTTCCGCGACCGCTTTTCCTACAGCCTCTCCTCCAAGATAAGCTTCTAAGATACCTTCCACCTGATCTTTCCAAGGCATAATGACTGCGGAACCATTATGAAGAACTACTACTACATGTTTCTGTACTTCAAGGACTTTTTCTACTAGTTCATTCTGGCAATTTGGAAGATTCATATGCTTTCTGTCATATCCTTCAGATTCGAAGTTATCCGGAAGTCCAAGGAAAAGAACTGCCATATCAGCTTCTGCCGCTACCTTTACAGCTTTCATCTGAAGCTCTTCGATAACTTCATCTTTCTCATCCTGATATCCTTCTGCAAAAGTCACATTTGCAAGCTCCGGAATCTCCTTTGCCGCTTCCAGTGCTGACTCTACTTTCCAGCTGTTGATGTGAGAGCTTCCGCCGCCCTGATATCTCGGTGTCTTTGCATATTTTCCAATAAATGCAATCTTCTTATCAGAAGTTAACGGAAGAATGTCATTTTCATTCTTTAATAATACCATACACTCCGCTTCGATTTCAGCCGCTGCTTTATGATCTTTTTCATAATCGAATACAGCTTTCTCATCACGATTCTCTGTGTAACGGAAAATAATATTAAGAATTCTTTCACAAGCCCGATCGACTACGCTCTCATCAAGTTTTCCTTCCTGAACTGCCTTTACGATCAGTCGGTCATTTTCATAATCTCCAGGCGGCATCTCCAGGTCAAGCCCCGCTGCAAGAGATGAAATCCTATCATTGACTGCACCCCAGTCAGAAACAACATATCCGTCAAATCCCCATTCTTTTCTTAAAATATCTGTCAGATATTCTTTATTGTCTCCGACAAATTCTCCGTTGATACGATTGTACGAACTCATTACCGTCCATGGTTTTGCTTTCTTAATTGCACCCTCGAAAGATGCCAAATAAATTTCTCTTAATGTTCTTTCATCTGCATCAGAAGAGTTTGTCATACGACGCTTTTCCTGATTGTTTGCCACAAAATGCTTTACACTGGTTCCTACATTCTTGCTCTGAACACCTTCAATCAGTGCCGCTGCTATCTCTGTAGATACATACGGATCCTCTGAATAGTATTCAAAGTTTCTTCCACAAAGCGGTGAACGCTTAATGTTCATAGCCGGTCCAAGAAGTGTGCTTACATCCATTGCCTGACACTCCTGTCCAAGCAGTTCTCCCTGCCTGCGGATCAAGTCACGGTCAAAACTTGATGCAGTCGCACATCCTGCCGGGAAGCAGATGGCCTTCTCGCTTTCGTTAAGTCCAAGATGATCTGCCTCTTCTGCCTGTTTTCTGATTCCATGCGGTCCGTCTGTTACCATAACCTGCGGAATTCCAAGTCGCTCAATTCCTTTTAAATGCCAAAAGTCTGCTCCGGAACACATTCCTGCTTTTTCTTCTAATGTCATCTGGGAAATCAGGTTTTGAATCTTTTCTCTTTCCATCTTATTACCTCCATTTTTTTGATGCTTATCTTCTTGCTTTATTCTATCTGGTCTTCATCATGGCTTTATAATATCCGAAAAGCCATGTATTTTATTTCATTTTTAAACTTTTATTTATATATTTATACTTTTATTTTCTATTTTTTTATTGACTTGGGAAATACATTCGATTACTCTGATAGATAGAAAAAACATACAAAACATTTTTACGCAAAGAAAAGAGGCAACATTTATGGAAAAAACTTACTCCCTGATCAATTTCATGAAAGTTTACTACCCGGACTCAAATATCCCGATGTATCTTTTTTCGGATAAAAAATGTATTTTCTGCATGCCTGAACAAAATGAACTTACTTATCCGCCATTCCAATATCTTCAGGAACTTTTTTCCGGTTCTGACCGTATCACTTACTGTACGACTGAATATGGAATCATGTTTTGCTCTCTTAGATTAAATCACTGGAAAAACAGTTACATTGTTTTTGGTCCGATCACAACTGTACCTTATTCTGATTCCGACTTGCAACATTTATACAAAGACTACATGGTATCAAACGACAACCGCCTTGATTTCAATTCCTTTCTTCGTCAGATTCCATGTCTATCCTTGCCTTCTCTGTTGAAAAAATGTATCTTTTTAAATTATTGTCTGCACGAAGAAACCATTTCACTCGACCAGCTTACTTCTGTTGGACAGACATTTTCTAAAAATGATGTTACAACCGATGCCTCTCTTCTTCTGGAAGAAACTTATCAGAAAAAGGAAAATGAGCAACACAACCAGACATATATTCTTGAAGAACAGCTTTTGAAACTTGTCCGCACGGGTAACTGCGACGGATTTAAGGAATTTATGTATAGCGAAAGTAACTTTCATATCGGTGTCACTGGCTCTACTGCTCTGCGCCAGTTAAAAAATAATATTATCATCACAACGACCTTATGTACCCGTGCTGCGATTGAAGGAGGACTGGATTATGACACTGCTTATCAGCTCTCCGATTATTTCATCCAGTCTTCTGAACGACTGACAAGTGCTGATTGTTTAACCGACCTTCTTAGTAAAGTCAGTTATACTTTTGCAGAGAAAGTTGCTCAATCAAAAACGCCCGTCTCTACAGACGAGCGCATGCAAAAAGCAATTCGTTATATTCAGCAGAATGTGAATCAGCATCTCACCGTTGGAGATGTTGCTGATTATGTTGGATTCAGCAAATCTTATTTTTCTGCTTATTTTAAGAAAACGCTTGGTTTTTCCGTCAGCGCATTTATTCTTCGCTGTAAACTTGAAGAAGGAAAAGAACTGTTGCAATACACGGATAAATCTATCAGTACGATCAGCGAATTCCTGTGCTTTTCCAGCCAGAGTCATTTTCATACCGCATTCAAAAAACAATTCGGGATAACACCTTCTGAGTATAGGAAGAGTACCAACGGGTGAGCCAATGGGGACGGGGGTTAGTGGCTTTTTTGCAAGCAAAAAAGCCACTAACCCCGTCCTCATTGGTCTCATCTCCCCGGTTGAATCCCCCAGAGAATTGTGTTATTATAACACTGAATATCTATATGATTTTACAAGGAGGAGCAGCATTGTCTACGCGAAATCAAAGAAAGCAGGACAATTCCATAAAGGAAAAAACAAGTGATGAATTGCTGGAAGAGATTGCGGTAAATAAAAGAAAGCTAAAGCAAAGTTTTGGATTTGCTTTTGTGGCATTGATTGCATTGATTGCACTTGGTATCGCGTGGTTTATGTCGAACAGTAAGGTGACATCAACCGGGACAAGTGTATCGGCACAGGATGACCGATTGTTTGAACTTGCAAGTGTCGGGGAACGTCAGACGGCAGAAGCTTCTTATTTGACAGATGAAAGCAAAAAAAGTATTCTCAGTGCAGGAACAGAGAAAACATATGATTCTTATATAGAGAACGGAACGGAAGTGCAGAAGAAACAAACATATCATATCGGCACAGGAAGTCTTGCCTGGTATCTGGATTCGCAGGAGAGTATTTTGCCGGGGGCAAATGGGAAACTGGAATTTTATATAATCCCTAAAAAAGACGATGTAAAGTCTGTTACGGTTTCATTTGATGTAAATGGATACGTGTATACAACCGAGGAAAATGCGGATAAAAGAGCCGTAAAGTCAGATGATACGACATTGCAGAATCTGATTCAGGGACATATTCTTTTCTTCCAACAGTTGGACGATGTATACGGATATCAAAAATGGCTGAAGGCGGATGAGTCTTTCGTGATAGAAGCACCGAAGAATGGTTCATTCGAAAAAGATGTTCCATACAAAGTGACAATATACTGGATCTGGCCGCAGTATTTTCGAAATTATGTATATACGCAGAAAAGTACGCAGGGAGACTTGTTCACGGATGCGGCAAATCGGACAGATGGCAGTGATTATGCCAGAATCAATACATTTATCAATAGTCAAAGAAAAGTAAAAACAAGCCAAAACAAATTGTTTTATGATGAATCCGGTATTGTTTCAGTTGAACCTGATATCAATAAGGACATGGCACAAGATACGCTGGAACAGTGCGGTAACTACTACAATAAGGCAGATGAGTATATTGGTACGAATGCAAAGTACATTTATGTCGGAATAAAAGCAAATTAAGTAAAAGTAGAATAAGGAAATAGAAGAATGAGTAATGATTCGAAAGAAAAGCGAGATAAAGACAATTTAACTGCGAAAAAAAAGAAATTTCGATACACATTGTTTTCTACAATCCTGGTATTGATTTTATTTGCAGCGTTAGTTGGTGCGTGGTTCTATTATCAGTCGGATATGGGCACATTATTAGCGATAAAAGAACCATCCAATATTTCAATTTTAGGTCCGGATGGGGCGGAGATGAGCTCCATTGATCTGAATTATACGGAGGGTGAAAAAGCAGGAGATCAGGTTACTGTGAAGAGGGTCTTCTGTGTTCAGACAAGTGCAGATAAGCATTGGCTAGAAATCGCGCACACGACAAATTTAAAAGGACTTACATTTAATATATATAAAGTTTCAGATACTGGAACAGAAACTGTAACAGACGAAGGTCATACATATAAGTACGACAATACAGCAATAGCTGGCAGTTATCTTAATCTAGATAAGACAGACTCTGATTACAAATATGCGAAGGATACCTACCATAATAAAAATTATGAAGGTATTAATAAAGACCGGGTTCAGATACATGCAGAACCTGTATATTGGCTTGCAAGTCAGCCGTTGGATACAAACAAAACAAATTCGATAAAAAACGGAAAAACGTATAGAACATATTATGTCTGTGAAGTTAGTTGGACAGAGACAACAAAAGAAACAGATATATTTTACATATTGGCAAAGATTGCAGAATAATAATGAAGGAATACGATATGAATCTATCAGAGAAACCTAATAAAAAAAGAACCGCTGTGATGGGAATCTGTTTAGTCGGTGTGCTTTTGTTAGTGATCGCAACTTATGCTGCATACACCAGACAAGCCTATCAAAGAGGAACAGCACGAAACAGAGATACAGAGATAGTCAGTTTTACATCAAATTATTTGCAGCTTTATACGACAGGAACATCGGGAAATGCGTATGTTGCAAAAAATATTGTATATGGTACGGACGAGAAGAAAAAGGAATCTGTTTCGTTTAATATACATGTATACAATTATGCAAATGGAAACACAAGCCTCGTAAGCCAGAAAGATATTACCTATACAATGAGGATAGAATTTAAAAATGGTGCAGGTAGATATAAAGTGGAAAGTGACAAAACTTCAATTACACCTACTAATAATGTATATGAGATTAAGAAAACATTGATTGGACGTACAGCGAACGAAAATATATTTACTGTTACATTTCCGGGAAATGAAATCGATACATTGCAAATTACGGCCACTGCTATACCGGATAAAGTTGCACTTACAAACAATCAATTTCTGGCGGCAACACTAGTTCCGTGTACAACTGCATCAAAAGTTACTTTCAGGGCAGAAGGAATATTTTTAGATAAATCGGAAGGAACGCCGATGCAATACGATGGCTTTAATTATGGAATATCAATTTCAAGCGGAGCAGCGGATGCAGTGCTGACATGGAATCCTGCTGTATTGGAGATTGATAAGTTTTTTGTAGAAAAACTCGAACAGAAGAATCTTATTACAAGTAAGGGTTTAGCAAAAGGCGAATTGAAATTTACAATGGACCAATCAAATGGAACCGGGGACTTTTTGATATCGTTTTATATAAAGGATAA
>ERZ506880.569-NODE-569-length-13389-cov-4.181041_pt1 | contig 13389 bp, 8 predicted proteins | sample MGYA00512906_ERZ506880 | MGnify/ENA metagenome assembly ERZ506880
GTACAAACTGTATTATGAGGAAGAGCGATATAGTAGGTATTTCAGTGGAGATACTCAAAAGAGAAAATGATTTCATGGGCTTAGAGTTGTACTTGAATAATCCAGAAATAATTGGTGATTGCACAGTAGTTACCAAAGCTTGGTGGGAAGATTATGGTATAAAAAGATCAAAGCAGCCTGTTGGGTGCTCTGAGTTTGACGTAGATCTTAGCGCATACAATTAGGAGGTTGTTATGAAGATAAAGAAGTTATTAACAGAATTTGTGGGAGTAGTACTTACTCTCAGTTTAACAGGGTGTGGTTTTTCGATAGGAACTTCAAGTGAGTCAGGTGACTATTCAGATGTTTTCACAGATCCAATAACATCTGGTAAGATTCATACAATGAAGAGTTATCAGTTCACAGTTGGTGATTATGGTTCAACGACAGTTTATATCGATACAACAGATGGTGCTTCTTTTGAGTTAGTTGAAACACCAGCAGGTTTTAAGATTAACAGTAAGAGTGGGGATTGTGTTCTCGATGCAACTTGCGTAGATAAAGACTACTTCAAAGATTACACAGTGTCCTGTGGAGAGTCTACATACGTGTATAATGATACTGAGTATTTGAAACGACCTGATAATGATTATTATTGTACATATCTTGCTAATGTCGGTTTAGACTGCGGAGTTATTATTGAGGCTGCAGCAGCAAAGGATTTAAGTCTTATTGCATTTAGTGGTAAGCCTTTAGCAGATAGTTCATCAGATGTTGATGAATACAGAGATATAAGCGATGAGCCTACCTCTCATGCAGAGATAGTTACCGAACAGTCCAGTACTGAAGATAGTACTACTATAGAGCCTGATACAAATAGTGCTGATGACACTACGAGTTCGGACTATTCGACTTATGGTGAGGTAATAGATTCTGATACAGCAGAGAAGTTGAGCTCACTTGGTACTAACTACAGCATGGTAAAATGGGATCACGAGTTTTATGTTGAAGGCAGCGATCACACTCTAGTTGCTAGTACTGCAATTACACCAGATGGTATAGTTGTTGCCATAACCAATTTAGGTAGTAAAAGTGTTTCATTTACTGGTAGTGCACATATTAAGGGTGATACAAATAGTTTATCAGACTCAATAGCATTGCTAGAGCCATGTCTAGCTGTAGGTGGTACTACTATAAATTATACAGAATGTGATAGTGCTAATATAACAAGTATTACTTTAGAGGATTGTAGTATTACTGATGCATATCTGACTGCAGCAGATTGGAGCGTTAATGCAACTGTTACTACTGATGGTACAAGCAGTAGTGATTATGGAGATAATGTCAGTATAAATTACAATTATGAGTCTTCCACTGGATGCAGTTATACCTCATTGAAGGTTTTGTTATTGAATAATTCTGGAGAAGTGTTGGGGTATGGCATAGGATTTGTGAATGATGTTCCAGTTGGTGAAAATGTAACTGGTACAATGTATGCAATTGCGGCACCACATTCACTGGATTCTTTAACAAATATGGCTATGTTTTCATGTCCGACCTTGGAGTAGAAAACCTAAAATGTATTAAAATTATATTATTTATAAATAGAGCTAAGAGATGATAAAATTGGCTCCTCTGAGTGTAGGTATTAGTAGTGTCAAAGCTACTAATACTTTTCGGTGTTGTCGTTGACACCTGTTGTGGATTTTTCCACAATACTCCTTGGTGCTGGTAGTGTAAAAGCTACCAGCGTTATTTGGCAAGCCTGGTTTGCAGTATGGTACTAGGTATTGCTAGGATGTTGGCAGTAGTAAACTGCCAAAATAGTTAGGTGGTACGTACCACCGGTGCTAATACTTTCTTCAGTATGCACCTTCCCAGGCGTTGATAGTGTCACAGCTATCAATGCTTTTTGGCAGTACTGCCAATTTTCATTTCGCCAAGATGTTGGCGTTTTTTAACCTTCGGTGTTAGCAGTGTCAAAGCTGCTAACATTATTCGGTAACAGGCATATCCCCTCAGACTGTTACCATTGTCTGGCTATTTTTGCTTGAGTTATAGCCAGGGTACCTTTCTTACGCCAGTAGTGTTTCTACTGGCGTACTTTAATAGGTAGTAACAATGTCAAAGTTGCTATTACTTTTTGGAGTGCCGAGCTCCTTAACAACTATGGCTATATAGGCCAGGGCAGTGTGTTATCACTGCCCATTTTTACTTAATGGAGGTTGCAATGTTAACGGATTTTGGTTTAGGATTATTACAATACTTAGGAGTACCTAGGTCAATTGGGGAATACAGCGCAAGGGATATTGATCGAATTTGTTATGGGGACGTGTGCGTTGCTCCTACAAAAATTAGAGCTATTGCAGATACTTTAGGCACTGATTTTGATCATCTAGTTCAGCTTGGTAAAGAACAGAGAAAGCAATTGAGTAGTGGTTATGAACTTATTATTAACTTGATTAACGATTATGTGTGGTTGCGTAATGAGATGGTTTAATGAATAATGAGTAGTTGTTCTCTTATTTTTAATGTTGTTCATGGGGTCAGGCACCAATGGTAAGAGTATTAGGGTTTCCAAAAGGAACAAAATTAAGAATTGCTTTTCATTGAGTTATGTTTTTATGTGTGTTACAATTATTTGGATACAACTATTATTTATAAAGGATGTGAAAATTATGATTAAAAATACAGACAATTTATACAATACTTGTAAGAATTTAACCGAAGATGATATCTCTAAGTTGATTATACAATCAGATAGTTTAGAGGAGAAAAATTTTTATCGTATGGTCTCTGACTACTTCATACAGCAGAAGCAGAAAAAAGTTATCGAAATGGGGTTGTTCTAGTTTGAAGAAGTATATAATATATGCAGGTGTAAATGGAGCTGGTAAATCCACATTATATAATACTAATCCTGATGTTGACTCAGTTAGGGTGAATACTGATGAAATTGTTAGGACTATGGGAGATTGGAGGGACATTAGTTTACAGGCCAGAGCTGGTAAAGAGGCTGTAAAATTGATACATGATTGCATATACAATGGGGTGTCTTTTAATCAAGAATCTACGCTATGTGGTCGTTCAATTATAAATAATATTAAAGCTGCAAAAGCCCTCGGATTTTATGTCAGTGTCTATTATGTTGGTGTCGATAGTGTTAAATTAGCACAGGAAAGAGTTAAGCATCGTGTGAGTGTTGGTGGACATGGTATTCCTGACGAAATTATCAATAAAAGATATTTTGAAAGCCTTAAAAATTTAAAAGAAATAATACCTTTATGTGATAAAATAGTTATTTATGATAATACATATGATTTTCAGTGTATAGCCGAATATTATGACGGTGTATTGTGTAGGCATTATAGGGATTGCAAAATTAGTTGGTTTACTAAATATATTTTAGACAATAAGTAAGCTATAAAAGGACTACCTCTTTTCACTCAGTAGTTCTGGGTTCCCTTAAAACAAGACAAATAGGAGTCTCAACTAAGAGACTCCTATTTTATGTTTGAAGGTAATGTCCTCTCAAGCACAACGTCGAGCTGAAAACAATAAAATAATGGGTAGTTGTCCTCTCCTCTTCAACGTGCTACACTACGTATTAGAAGAAAACATGGCGCTAAAATAGAATCATCCCTTATCAACAAAAACCTAAATGAGGCTTTTTAATCCTTATATATAATTATCTAATGATTAAGAAGTAGTGACTGAAAAAAGTCACAAAAGGAGGAGTATTATGAAAAACAACGACAACAAGAAAAAGAAGATCGCAGTAATTGTGATTGCAGTAGTGATTCTACTGTTAGTAATAATCGGATCGGGCGTAGCCATCGGAGTATTCCGTAGCACAAAGGGAAGTGCATCCGGTAGTGGAGACAAGAAAGCTTTCACAAATAAGCTTACGACAGAGGCTACCACTTTAGCCAAAGCAACAACAAAGGCTACTACTGAAAAGGCTAAGAAAGATAATAAGAAAACTACTACTGAGAAGGCTAAGAAGGCAGCCAGTGTAAGCGGTGGTATCACAACAGAGTCTAAGAATGACAGCAACACAAAGACAACTACAGAGAAAGCTACACAGGCTCCATCAGATAATTCAGGTAATGGTGATTGGAATAATCCAACAGAAGCACCATACGTTCCAGACACAGAGGCTCCAACAGAAGCTCCTACTCAGGCGCCAACTGAGGCACCAACAGAAGTTCCTACGACGCAGCACCAGCATACTTGGGTTGATGTTACCGAAACTACAACTGAAAGAGTAAAAGTCAAGGATGCCTGGGACGAGGAAGTAGAATACTACAAGTGTTCATACTGCGGTGCTAGAGCTACTGAGGTTGGTAGTGGTCATATAGAGGTGTGCGGCAGGAAGTATTATGATCCGGATTTTGGGGAGGAAATTTACGAGGGTGCTAGCTGGGTTTCTGACTGGGATACAATACATCACGATGCAGAGTACACAACCAAAGAAGTTACCAAGGTAGTGGGTCAGAAGTGTACTACTTGTGGTGCTACAAAATAAAAACAGGAGGTAGTCCTTTAATCGGGACTATCTCTTTTCTGTGCTATACATTACTAGTATTCAAAATAGATTTTGGGTTGTTATCATTACGTTTGGAGTCTTTCAACCAGTATTCAGATATTGTGTATGCGATGCTATTTAATGCAGTGCTGATCTCTTGGATGCATGCAAATGCATCACTATGATTTCCAGTGTCAATGGATTTATAAGCTGCAGCTATGATAGCATCTGAAAGTTCTTTAATCAATCTCAATCTTCTGTTTTGGCTATCTCTGTAATCAGAACACACGAATTCCCGGAGTTTGCATACTCGGTCGTTTTTATAACACCATTGTGGGTTATCAATTTCAGGGAGTGCAATGTACTTAGCTATGATGTCAAGTTCATGCTGTATTTTCTGTGCAGTTTCTCTACCAGCTTGTTGCGACTTTTTACCGGGTTCAGATGTTGGTAGCTGAACCATATCATAGCTTAATATGACTTGCTTTAAATCAAGATACTCTAAGCTGTTAAGTATTTTATAGCGAAGGGTTTCTTTGCTTAAAGAATTAATGTACTCACTGTATTCTGTCTGATTCATAATGTACCCCTTTCTGTTAAGAATATGTTTGCAAAACTAATTATATCACAGAGTTAGGTATGGTGCAATATTAACAAATAACAAGTTGATATTTAGTTAATAGTATGAGTGTTAATAGTGATGGATTCGCACAGTAGGCTCTAGTAGGGTAATTCCTACTAGAGCTTTTCACCCAGTAGTTCTGGGTTTCCCTTAAAACAAGACAGGTAGGAGTCGGGTAAGTCCGGCTCCTATTTTTGCGTTTGAAAGCAATGTCTTTTCAAACACAATGTCGAGCTGAAAACAAGAAAATAACGAGGAAAGGAGCAGGAAGAAGAATGAATGTTGCAGAAAGGAGCAACAAGAAAGTAACTACAAGGAAAAGTTTTAAGGGAGGTAAATCATGTTTAAGGACAAAGTTAAAGTAACAGTAGTAGCTTTAGTCATGGTACTTCTTATGGTTCTTAGCATCACAACAGATCTTTTTGTTGGTCTTGCAGATATATTTAGAGCCAAGGCAGAGGAGGCAACACCAACTGACGCTACGCCAGTAACAAGAGATGTTACTGTCTACAAAGAGTTGAATGACTCTGATAAAGACAGGAACTTAGCAGGTGCAGTAATTAAAGTATTTAAGGATTCTGCGTGCACTGAGAGTATCACTGAGTTCGTACTCTCCTATGATGGAAAGTCATACGGTGGTGATGATAGAGTTGTGTACAAGAATCTTGAAGAGAGAGCTAATGCCAATGCATCAAAGGCAATAGCAAAACTTCAGGAAGATACTTATTACTATCAGCTTGACAAGAAGTTATTCAGATCGAATGACGATTACAGTAAGACAGGTTACGATTACAATAATACAGTGGGTTCATTTTCTATTGTTGCAGGAGATGGAGTCCAGGAAATAAAGCTCGACAGTAATATGTTTAGACCAACAGAAAAGGTCGCAACGCCAACAGATGCTAGTAGCGAGGTTAGTACTGAGGTTACTACAGAGCCAGACACACAGGTTACAACTACATCAGATGCAAGTTCTGAGGAAACAGAGACTACTACACAGGTAGCAACACCAACAGATTCTATTCCAGAGGTGAAGCCAGTAGCCACTTTAGCATCAGTGTTTAGAATGGCTAAAGCTGCAAAAGCCGCTACAACTACAGCAGTTAGTAGAGGAACAGGTTATGATTACGGTGGAGAAACTATTTCTTATATCTTCTATATTAACAAGGGCTTGACTTATAATAACACTGGTTATGCTTTTTGTATGGAAGAAGGTAAGACTGGCCCAACATCAGGAACAGGCACAGTTTCGAGTATAGGTAAGGGTAATATTACAAAGGCTTTATACTACTCATTTGCTGGACCAGGTGCAGGAAGTTATGATGGAGCACCTAGTTCAGGTGGCTTAAATGGTGACAATGTTATGACACTTAGCTGTATTCTTGATTATTACTACACAGGGTATTGGGATTCTGGTGATTTTGGAGCAGCTTATGATGATGCAATTTTGTATGAAAAATGGCTGAAAGGTAAGGACATGCCTAATACATTAGCAGACACAGCCTTTAGCATTGCAGGAAAATCTGATGATTTTACAGCATCAAGAGCAGCATATAATATTACAGACAAAACCCAGACGACTAATGAATGGGCAGTTGTTTCTAAGAAGAGTGTCACAGTAACTATTCCAACAGGTGTTACAATGCATAAAACAGATTCCAATGGAAAGAAGTCAACTCATGGGGCAGGTACTGCGACAGTTTCTAACGGTGACAAGATTTACTTTAGTGCCTCGGTAGCTAAAGGTGGAACATCCACAGTAAAGTTCACCAGTGTGAAAGGTTACAGCGCATACAAAGCTGATTTTGGTGCAGAGTTACAGGTACTTGGATTTTTAGGAAAGCCAACTGATAAAGAATTCACTGCAAAACTTCAGTGGAACAGTCCTAATTTCTCTTTGAAGAAAACAGACAGCAAGACAAAACAGCCTGTTGAAGGCGCTGAGTATTTAGTATACTGTGCACAGGATAATGAGAAAGTCAATGTTGTAAGGTTTAAGACTAATAGCAATGGTGTTGGAGAAATAACAAGCTTTAACCCAACACAGGCTTCTGGTGAAGTTGGTAAAACAGTGGTAAAGCTTAAAGCTGGGGTTAGATATTATATTGTTGAGACAAAAGCACCAGAACATTACAAGCTAAACAAGAACAAGCAGATAGCAATTGGTGGTGAAAAGTATCCGTACGAGGCTCACATTGGAGTAAACGCAACAGACGGTCATGTGGATTATACATCAATCACAGGCGCAACATTTAGCACAACAGCAACCGGAGTAACTTATCATACAGTAGATAAGGTTGCACACGATCCTGTGAGTATTGTTATAAGGAAGATAGATTCTGTCAGCGGTAGGGCAGTTCCAGCAGGTACAGCAGCACTTGCCGGTGCTGTTTTTAAGATGGAGTACTTCAAGGGTAAGGACTCAGCATCAGGATCTGCAACGAATACGTGGTATCTACAGACAAAGTTAGCTGATGGTAGATATGTTGCCAGATTTGCTAGAGGATATCTCTATAGTGACAGCACACACAAGAGTGATGCAGCACCAGCTGAGGTTGACGCATCTGGCGTTTACGAACTCGAAGCAGGCTGTATGAGAATCACAGAGGTTATAGCACCGAGTGGTTATGAGAAAGTTACAGCAGATAATGCAGGATGGATCAAGTTAGGTGGTTCTATCGACAGACTTACTGAAAGTGCAAGTATTACAGTAAAGATTGGAAACGGTAATATTTACTACGGTAATACAGCAGTTAAAGACGGTGTCGTAGATATCGGTGAGCAGAAAGAGCGTTACGACTTCAAACTCAAGAAGGTTGACTCATACGGTAATCCAATGGCAGGAGTAGCATTCCTTGTAACTGCAAGCAATGGTGATCAGCACGTTGTAGTTACAGACAAGAACGGTGAGTTCGATTCAAGCAAGCTGGATTACATAAATGTAAACGGCAATGATGCAACTTTAGCCAAGGCTATGGCTGATACAACGCTGTACCCAACGTACAAAGAAACAAATGTGTTCTTTACAACACCGGGATCTGGCAAGACAGCAGCTGCAGAGATCAAGGAAGAGACAGTAGATGGCAAAGCGCCAAGACCACTGTACAAGGATACTTACACAATCAGAGAGATACATCGTCAGTATGTAACAATTGATGGTAAGAAGTATAAGCTGACACAGGTATACGATCTCGGACCAGCACAGAAAATTACAGTTTCAGATAGTGTTAAGAATGGAGCCGTAATAGACTTCGGTACTTACACAAACACAGCAATACCAAAGATGACTTCAAGTGCTATTTCAACAGACACAAATACAAAGATGTCAGTTGCAGGCAAGAATGCCTCATTCAAGGATAGCATCAAGGCAACAAATCTGAAAGCATCAACCAAGTACACACTTATGTCAGTTGCAGTAGATGCAAATACAGGCAAGGCATACAAGGATGCTGATGGCAAGTATGTTGCAAAGAACGTTGCAGTTACAACGGGCGCAGTTAAGAAGGGTACAGTTTTCCCAGAGACAACAGCAAGCGTCACATTCACAGGCGTAAATACAAGCAATGTCAAGTCAAGAAAATTAGTATTCTATGAGTATCTTGTTGAAGGTTCTGTAACAAAGACAGTATCTTTGGATTCAGCAGGAAAGCCAGTAGAGCCAGCAAATTGTGTGGCAAAGGACGCATCCGTAAGTAATAAGGCTCAGACTGTCAATGTTATCAGTCTGGAGACTAAGGTTTTAGTCAACAGTACTAAGACAAATGAGTCACCAGCAGCAATTAGCACTGTAACAGATACAGTAACAACACATGGTCTTGTCGCAGGAGAATCATTTACTATCAAAAGTACAGTTAAGGTAGACGGCAAGTCTATTGGAGTGCAGTCAACTGATTTCACAGCTGAGGGCAACGACAAAGAGGTAAGTGTAGTATTCAAGGATCTTGACCTGTCCAAGCTTGCAAATAAGAGACTCTCTGTTGTAACAGAACTCATTTACAAGAATAAGGTAATCCTGACTCACAACGACGATGGCAAAGATCTCAACGAGGAGTTCTACACTCCAGAGATGCATTCAAATGCAATTGATGTTGATACTCTTACCAAGATGTCCAAGACAAGCGAGACTGCCAAGTTCAAGGATACAGTAGATATCAAGAATCTTAGCACAGCAACCCAGTACACACTGCAGTCAATAGCAGTGGATACAGCAACGGGATTGGCATACAAAGATGCGAGTGGAAAGTATGTAGCAGGCCATGAGGTATTTACTACGAAAACAAGTAAAGATAGCGACAGAGTAGGAGCGACTGTAGATATTGAGTTTACAGCCAATACAAAGGGTACTAATGTAACACAGATCACATTCTACGAGTATTTAGTTAGAGGCTCAGTTGATTCAGATATTAGTGTAGACGAGAATGGATATCCAGTACGTCCAGCTAATTGGATTGCAGAAGACGCTTCGACAAGCAATGTTGATCAGACACTGAACTTAGTTAATCTCGAGACAAAGGTTTTAGTCGACAGCACTAAGACTAATGTAGCACCAGCAGATAAGAAAGTGGATGTTACAGATACAGTTACATTACATAATCTGGTAGCAGGAACTAAGTTTACTTTAGTAGGCAAGGTTTCTGATGGTGAGAATATCAAGGTTGAGAACGAAGTTGAGTTCACTGCTAAGGGCGGTGACGAGACTGTAAGCGTTCCATTCAAGAGTCTTGATCTCACTAAGTATGCTGGCAAATCATTATATGTAATTTGTGAGTTAAAGTACGATGGCGAGGTTATAGCTACTCACAATGAAGATGGTACTGATCCTAATGAGGTATTCTATGTACCAGCAGTTGAGACAAACGCTATAGATGCAACTACAAATACACAGTATTCAATACTGGACAAGACACAGATAATCGATTCTGTTAAGTATTCAAATCTTCCAACAGAGTATGAGTACGAGCTGGAGACAACATTTGTTGACAGCGCAACAGGAGAAGAGATAAAGAAGACTGAGATCGAGAAAGATCCATATTGGAGTATGCTCAAGGATCTCGGTTATGTTACTGATGAAACAAGTAGTGACAGCACAGGTGATAGCGTAGCTGAAGACACAGGAAAGATTGTTTCAGAGGTAGGAAAAGCATTTAAGAGAACTCAGATTCTCAAGCCAGAGAAGATGGATGACATGGTTAATGTTGCTTTTGATATTGATCCAAGGTCATTTAATCTTGAAGGTAAAACCATTACAATTCAGCAGGTAATTAAACTTAATGGAGTTGTAGTAGCAAAGCATACTGATAAGGATGCAGAGTCACAGCAGATTTCATTCCCAACAGGATCCACTTTAGCAGTTGATAATACATCACACAATCATACAATTGCACCAACAAAGAATGCGGATGTTGTTGATACGATTTTCTGTAAGAACCTTGCAACAGGAATTTCAGTAGACTTTTATGGTATTGCAATCGATAAGGATACAAATAAGCCAGTTGAGTTAAATGGTAAGCCAGTAGTAGTAAAGCAGAACGAGACTATAAGCAAAGCTGATCAGGAAGTACAGTTACATTACGTAGTTGATGGAACAAAGCTGAAAGGCAAGAGACTTACATCATTCGTATTCGCAGTCTACAATGGCAAGATAGTGTTTAAGCACACAGATTTAAACAGTGCTGAGCAGTCATTCTCATTTAGTTCACTTAGAACTAAATTCTTAGATGACAAGAATGGAACACATGCTACTATGCTTACAGAGGATGTTCATCAGACAGATACAGTCACACTTGATGGTCTTACAAAGGGTGAGGAATTCACTCTGAAGGGTGTAGTATACAATAGGAGTACAAGAAAACCAATGCTTGTTGGTGGTAAGCAGGTGACTAATTCAATTGATTTCACTGCTAAGGGAAATAGTGAAGAGGTAGCCCTTAAGTATCAGTATAATGGTTTGAAGTCAGATGCATACCATAAGGACAAGAATGATGATCTTGTAAGTTTTGTATACTTATACAAGGATGGAGTTCTTATTGACAAGGAGGAAGATTTCGACAGCTTTGATCAGACAATAAAACTTCCTTCATGTGGTACTTCAGCAAGTGATGGTATAACAAAGCTGCATGTAGGTTATGCAAGTAAGACTGCGATCTTTAGGGATTCAGTTGATTATTATAATCTTATTGTAGGTGATTGGTACAGCACAACACTCACTCTTCATTTAAATAAGGATGGTAAGGATGCCGGACCGTTAAAGGATGCTAATGGTAATCTTATTACTGCAACAGTTAAGTTTCAGGCAAAGACAACTGATGGTTCAGTTAAGGTAGAGGTTAAGTATGACGCATCACTTTTAGTAGGTGAAACTATAACGGCGTTTGAAACAATTCGTACAAAAGGGTATGAAGTGTGTGGTCATACCGAAATTACTGATGAGGGCCAGCAGATTCACTACCCTGAGTTAAAGACCTCTGCAAAGAACAGCAAGGATAACTCACAGCACGTTAAGGAGGGTGAAGTTGCTAAGATAGTTGATACAGTCAACTATAGCAAGCTTGATTCTTCTGTAGCATACAAGGTAGTTACTGAGGCTTGGGACTACAATACACAGCAGATTGTTGTCAGTGATGGTAAGAAGGTACGTAAGGTTACTGAATTACATGTTGATAGCAAGAAACCAGAGAATGGTTCATTCGATGTAAGTATGTCATTTAAGACAGACGGACTCGGAAAGCACAAAGTAGTTATCTTCGAGTATGTATATGACAACAAGGGCAATCTTATCAGTAAAGAGGCTGATTTTGACGCTGAGTCACAGACTATTTATATTGATAAGACACCAAATAAGACAGGTGATAGAACTGTAATGTTCTTATCTATTTTAGCTGGTATGCTCGGACTCGGGGTGGTTACATTGTTTGTAACTAGAAGAAAGAAGAAATAAGTAATCGTTGAGGTTACTCGGTCAATTAGGTGAGGGTGGTGTAAAAGCCACCCTTGCTTTTTATAATCAAATGAAATACTATGGATCATAGGAGGCAACTAGTATGATGAATTTGTTTGAAGATGCAATGTATGACGGTTTCATTGTAACAGAAGATTTAATTATAGATGAAGAGGTCACAGATGGAGCTGAAAATAAATTTTTTATAAGATACAGAGGCACTAAGTATTTAGTAAAGGATTCATCAATTAATAAACGAAGACGTCAGCTTTCTTTAGCTCCATTTTGTGAATGTGTTGGTAGTAATTTTATAAGACTCAGTGGCTTATTAGAATGTCAGCAATGTTGGAATGGATTTTTTGAAGAAAGACCAGTTGTAATTTGTAAAGATGTTTTTCCTGATGGATTTTATAGGACGTTTAGAGACCTACATGAGTCTACGGCAGGGACTTCATTAGATGGGAAAGAGTACACATATGATGATGTAATTCATGTGTTAGAGCAGAAAGAACATATGAGTTCAGTTGATGTGGAGGATTATTTGCATCATTTCTGGTTAATGTTTCTGTTTGATGCTATACTAGGAAATCGAGATCGGCATGAAGGTAATTGGGGCTTTTATAATACTAGTTCTGGAAGCAGATTTGCTCCAATAACTGATAACGGTAATAGTCTTTTTCCAGATGTAGATTTGTCTGATTGGAGACAATACGATTTTATAAAAGAGAGAGTATTTAGAATGCCAGGTTCACAGTTTAGAATGTGGAAACCGGAATATCCGGATAGGGCAATGCGTACTAACTTTTATGAGATGTTAGTTAATTATTCGAACCGATTTGACACAGAATTAAATCAGATTAAACAATTAGATTGGAGAGGTCTTATTGTCTTCAATGATGTAATCCCAATTGAAGTACAGCTATGGTTTAAGACTATAATAGAAGCTAGATTTAGGTGTTTAATTCTTATGGAAGATTATGATACAGTATTTGAGAGTTTAAAGGAGATATGGTAGTATGATAAGTGCTCAGGAAATTGCATGCCCTAATATAGAACGAAAGTGCTATATTATGTATTGCAATTTTAACACTGGTGAAAGTAAATGCATTGGATCTCTAGTGGAACAGGAGAATGATGCAGGAGAGGTTCAATATGTTTATAATATCTGGCAGGATAAAATTACTGATGATGATCTTCATGATATTATTTTGTCTGGGATTGATCTAAGCTTAAGACAGACCCGATATGTTAGGAGTGGTGGTTTGCCAATATTTATAGATAAGTGTACTCCTAAAAGAGCACGATATGATTATAAAAGGTTAA
>ERZ506880.577-NODE-577-length-13331-cov-3.434318_pt1 | contig 13331 bp, 9 predicted proteins | sample MGYA00512906_ERZ506880 | MGnify/ENA metagenome assembly ERZ506880
CAGCAAGAAAAGGAGAAAATGACCTTGCAGTAGGGAATGTTGTCGGTTCAAACATTTTCAACATTTTATTGATACTGGGAGTGTCTTCCTTTATCACACCAATCACACTCGATGTGACAGCGGTGTATGATACAATTATTTTAATTATAGCAAGTATCGTCGTGTATGTATCAGCAATCAGCAAACGCGAGATTCAAAGAAAAGAAGGAATTCTCTTTTTAGTTTGCTATTTTGCATTTTTCCTTTACGTGTTTATGAGATAGAAACAAGTGAGATATTTCATAAGGAATAGAGTTATAAAAAAGAAAAATCGTAGTCGATAGATTACAAAAGAAGGGAGAGGACAATGGAGAAGAAAAAAATTATTGAATTCCGTAACATTGTAAAAAATTTTGATGGACAGATTGTATTAAAAGGTATCAATCTGGATATTTATGAAAATGAATTTGTGACCCTGTTGGGGCCAAGTGGATGCGGTAAAACCACATTGCTTCGAATTCTGGGAGGGTTCCTGGATGCGGACGAGGGAAGCGTAATGTTTGATGGAGAAGAAATCAGTCAAAAACCTCCATATGAACGTGAGTTGAATACTGTATTTCAGAAATACGCATTATTTCCACATTTAAGTGTTTATGAAAATATTGCGTTTGGTCTTAAGATAAAAAAGATGAGCAAGGATATCATTGATCAGAAAGTTATGAAGATGCTTAAACTCATTGGTCTGGAAGGGTATGAAGATAAAAATACAACCCTGCTTTCCGGAGGACAGCAGCAGAGAGTAGCGATTGCCCGTGCCCTTGTAAATGAGCCGAAGGTCTTATTATTAGACGAACCATTGGCGGCGCTGGATTTGAAGTTGCGTAAAGAGATGCAGTATGAGTTGAAACGTATCCAACAGGAAGTAGGAATCACATTTATTTTTGTAACACATGATCAGGAAGAAGCACTGACAATGTCAGACAAGATCGTTGTTATGAAAGGCGGAGAAATCCAGCAGGTAGGAACACCGGAAGAAATCTACAACGAGCCTGCGAACGTATATGTAGCCAATTTCATTGGCGAGAGCAACATCATTTCCGGAAGAATGCTCGAAGATTACAAAGTACGATTTGATGATGTAACATTTGACTGTGTAGATTTCGGATTCAGGAAAGATGAACCTGTAGATGTAGTATTGCGTCCGGAAGATATCGATATCGTTGATGTCAAAGACGGAAAACTTACCGGAGAAGTACAGAGCGTACTCTTTAAAGGAGTCCACTACGAGATTATTGTTGAGACAGTGCCGGGAACAAGTGTAACCGTAAACATGCGAGTAGTACATAACCGTGATGTGACAAGCGAAGACGGAACAGAAAAAATCAGTGCCAGCGATTTTTACGTCGATGTGGAAGATGTAGAAGCACTTGATGATAAAGACATTATCGCTTTCTCAAATGCACAGGCATGGGATCCAAAGACAGACCAGTACATTTCCATCGCAAGAATTGAATATGATTTGAAGCCGGAAGAAGGAGAATATCCAGTTACATTCTCGACATCGAAAGGAACAAGTGTACAAAGAAATATTTTTGTTGTCAACCAGCCTTTCGTTAAAAATGAGAGAGCAAATGAAGGTGTTATGGCATTTAACTTCTCAAAAACAGTAGATGAAATCATAGAATCCCAGGCACTGGATACAGATTTGAAAACATGGGCAAATGCACAAGGTTGGAAGTTGACAGACGAAGACCAGAGTGTAGATTTAAGTGTAGATTACGATTTTGAGCCGGAAGATGTAAAAGAAGGTGTATATAAGATCACATTCTCAACGACAGGTCGTGAGTTTAAGATCCATACAACAGACTATTCCGAGGAAGGTCAGGAAGTCGGGCTGACATTCTTCCCGGAAGATATCCATGTTATGTCGAAGGTGGTATTTTAATATGAAGAAATTCTCACAGTTAGCAATCCCATATATCGTGTGGGCGGTGTTGATGCTTGTACTTCCGATGGCACTGATTTTCCTTTACTCGATTACAGAGCCTGGAAACAGCATCATATCCTTCTCAATAACACTGGATCAGTACATCAAATTCTTTACCGACAAAGATTTCTTACTGATTCTGTGGCGCTCACTTGCAATTGCGGTTAAGACAACCATCATCTGTCTGCTGCTTGGTTATCCGATTGCATATTACATTGCAAGAACAAAAGAAAAAACACAGAACATGTTAATCTTATGCATTACAATTCCAATGTGGATCAACATGCTTGTGCGTACTTATGCGTGGATCGGTCTCTTAAGTGATGGCGGATTGATCCAGAAAATATTAAGTCTCGTAGGTCTTGGACACATAAAGCTCCTTTACACAGAAGGTGCAGTATTGCTTGGTATGGTATACAACTTCCTGCCATTTATGATTTTGCAGATTCAGACATCCCTGTGCAAAATGGATACTTCCTTATTAGAAGCAAGCGCAGATTTAGGGGCAAGTCCGGCGCAGACATTTCGACGCATCACCCTGCCATTATCATTGCCGGGTGTGATCAACGGAATCACATTAGTATTTTTGCCGGCAGTAAGCTCCTTCTTCATTCCAAAGCTGTTAGGAGGAGGTCAGTATTTCCTTATTGGAAATATGATTGAAAACCAGTTTATTACAGTAGGAGAGTGGAACTTTGGAAGTGCCATCTCTATGATCATGGCAGTTATTATGATGCTGCTTATGATGGCAGTGCGTAAAACTGAAAAACGAAATGCAGGCGGAAAGGAGGCATAATCTAATGAAAAAAAATAAGCATCCATTTGGTAAGATACTTCTGATTCTGACGATTGTGTTCTTCTATCTTCCAATTATATATATGATTATTTTTTCATTTAACGATGGAAAATCATTGACAAAATTTACCGGATTTTCATTGCGCTGGTATCAGCATATGATGGATTCCGGAGATATGATGAGCGCATTATCCACAACATTTAGCGTTGCAATCATCGCAACAATCATTTCAACAATTATCGGAACAATCACGGCAATCGGATTAAGCAAATCCAAAAAGATTATCAGAGATTTGATGGAGCAGGTAAACAATCTGCCGATGATGAATCCGGAAATCGTAACAGCGATTGGATTTATGCTGCTGTTTATTACATTTAAAATAGAAAAAGGCTATGTGACAATGCTTCTGGCACATATCGCATTTTGTATACCATATGTAATCTTGTCAGTCATGCCCAAAATCCGTTCACTTGACCCAAACATCGCAGATGCGGCAATGGATTTAGGGGCGACACCATGGCAGGCATTGACAAAAGCCATTGTACCGCAGATTACACCGGGAATTATCTCAGGTGCATTAATTGCATTTACTATGTCAATAGATGATTTTATTATTTCATACTTCGTGACAGGACGCGGCGTAAAAAACTTAAGTATTGTAGTTTATACGATGAGCAAACGTGTAAATCCAAGTATCAATGCGGTGTCAACACTTGTTGTTGTCATTATTACAATAGCGCTGGTAATTATTAACATTGCACCGGTTGTAGCTTCAAAACGTGCAAAAAAAGAAAATGTAGGCCGAAGAAAATTCGTTTATCCGGTAACTGCAGCAGTATGTGCATTGTTAGCAATTGTGATTTTTGTAAATATATCCGGAAACAAGGCCGCGTCAAAGCCATTTGAAGGCCAGACCTTGCACATTTACAACTGGGGCGAGTATACCGGTGAAAATATCATCAACGATTTCCAGAAAGAGACCGGGGCAACAGTTGTTATGGAGAACTTTGATTCCAATGAACAAATGTATATCAAAGTCGCAAATGGAGAATCCTATGATATTCTTGTTCCAAGTGATTACATGATCCAGAGATTGATAGGCGAAGGATATCTGCAAAAATTAGATCATTCAAAACTAGACTGCCTTGATAAGCTCGATGATGGCGTAAAAAATCTGGCATACGATCCGGGAAATGAATACTCAATACCATATTTCTGGGGAACAGTCGGAATCATTTACGACAAAACAAAGGTAGATATCGAAGATTTGAAAAAAGAAGGCTACAACATTTTCCTCGATGAAAAATATAAAGGAGATATCTATCTCTACGATTCCGAGAGAGATTCCTTCATGATGGCGTTGAAAGCATTGGGATATTCAATGAACACAACGAATGAAAAAGAAATTCAGAAGGCTTATGACTGGCTACTTCAGTGTGTGCAGACGATGGATCCGGAAATCGTTATGGATGAGATCATTGACAACATGGCACAGGGCCGAAAAGCATTAGGCTTAATCTATTCAGGAGATGCAACCTATGTCATGGCAGAAAATGAAAACATGGGTTACTATTTACCGAAAAGCGGAACAAACCTCTGGTCTGATGCGATGGTCATTCCGAAAAATGCAAAAAATCCAGAGCTTGCATACGCATTTATCAACTATGCAAGCGACTATGACGGAGCTTATGATAACTCAAGTTATATAGGCTATACTTCTGCAAATAAAGAAGTTATGGATGATCTCTCCGGGGTGGGCGGCGATTTCGAAGGAATCAATGCGTACATTCCAAGAAGCGACAATCAAAATGATGAAATATTTGAATATAATGAAGATACAAAGAAGATTATCAGTGATCTGTGGAGCAGAGTAAAAATTGCAGCAAGTAATGCGAAGTGAGGAAAGGGTGCGAAAGCGCCCTTTTTCTTATGTGGCGAAAGTAAGTGTTTCTTATTTTATGGAACCATAGATTAGAGCGTGCGAAAGCAGTTTGGTATTTGAAAATAGATATGAAAATAAAAAATTAGCACTCACCTTCAAAAAGTGCTAACAAAAGTGTTGACAAACAAAAAAAGCAGTGGTATTGTTATAGAGTAGATAGAACAAGAAAGATTCATGGTAGCTTTTAGAACGCTTTTAAAAACTACCATTTAGCAACCAATTTTTATAAAAAAGGGGGTTTGTGTTATGAACATTAATAAATTTACACAGAATTCATTGCAGGCAGTTCAGTCTTGTGAGAAGGTTGCCTATGATTATGGCAATCAGGAGATCGCACAGGAACATTTACTCTACGCACTGATCACACAGGATGACAGCCTGATTTTAAAATTATTAGAGAAGATGAACGTTCAAGGCACATTGTTTATCAATCGTGTAGAAGAAGCAATCAATAAAAGACCAAAGGTGCAAGGAGGACAGGTGTTTGTCGGACAGGATCTGAATAATGTATTGATCCATGCAGAAGACGAGGCCAAACAGATGGGAGACGAATACGTTTCAGTTGAGCATTTGTTCCTTGCATTGTTAAAACATGCAAGCAGAGAGATGAAAGCACTGTTTCGTGAGTTCGGAATCGACCGCAATTCATTTCTCCAGGCATTGTCCAGTGTCAGAGGTAATCAGAAAGTGACAAGTGATAATCCGGAGGCAACCTACGATGCACTTGCAAAATATGGTACCGACCTGGTTGAGCGTGCAAGAGAACAGAAACTGGATCCGGTTATCGGACGAGATGCTGAGATTCGTAATGTAATCCGAATCCTTTCACGTAAGACAAAGAACAATCCGGTTCTGATCGGTGAACCCGGTGTCGGTAAAACGGCAGCAGTAGAAGGTCTTGCACAGCGAATTGTAAGAGGAGATGTGCCGGAAGGCCTGAAAGATAAGATCATTTTCGCACTGGATATGGGTGCACTCGTAGCAGGAGCAAAGTATCGAGGAGAATTCGAAGAACGTCTGAAAGCCGTATTGGAAGAAGTAAAGAACAGCGAAGGCAAGATCATTCTCTTCATCGATGAGCTGCATACAATTGTCGGAGCTGGTAAGACAGAAGGATCTATGGATGCCGGAAATATGCTCAAGCCAATGCTTGCACGAGGCGAGTTACATTGTATCGGTGCTACAACTCTGGACGAATATAGAAAATATATCGAGAAAGATGCAGCACTTGAGAGACGTTTCCAGCCAGTTTTAGTAGATGAACCAAGCGTCGAAGATGCCATTTCCATCCTTCGTGGACTGAAAAAACGTTATGAGGTATACCATGGCGTTAAAATCACAGATGGAGCACTTGTGGCAGCGGCAACATTGTCCAATAGATATATATCAGACCGTTTTCTTCCAGATAAAGCAATCGACCTTGTCGATGAAGCATGCGCATTAATCAAGACAGAACTAGATTCAATGCCGGCTGAGATGGATGAACTGCGAAGAAAGATCATGCAGCTTGAGATCGAAGAAGCAGCACTTAAAAAAGAAGAAGACAGATTAAGTAAAGAAAGACTGGAACATTTACAGCAAGAGCTTGCAGAACTCAGAGAACAATATTCAAAACAGAAAGCACAGTGGGATAATGAAAAACATTCCGTAGAACGTGTTCAGAAAATCCGCGAAGAGATCGAACAGATCAATAACGATATCCAAAAAGCACAGCGCTCATACGATCTGGAAAAAGCAGCCGAGCTGCAGTATGGAAAACTTCCACAGCTTCAAAAACAATTAGAAGAAGAGGAAGCACATATCAAAGAGAAAGACTTACGTCTGGTCCATGAAAGCGTTACAGATAATGAAATCGCCAGAATCATTTCCAGATGGACAGGAATTCCGGTAGCAAAACTAAACGAGAGCGAGCGAAGCAAGACTCTTCATCTTGACGAAGAACTGCACAAACGTGTCATTGGACAAGATGAAGGCGTAACAAAAGTTACAGAAGCTATCATCCGTTCCAAAGCAGGAATCAAAGATCCATCCAAACCAATCGGTTCATTCCTGTTCTTAGGACCAACCGGTGTAGGTAAGACAGAACTTGCCAAAGCACTGGCAGAAAGCCTGTTTGATGATGAAAATAACATGGTCCGTATCGATATGAGTGAATACATGGAGAAATATTCCGTGAGCCGTCTGATCGGAGCTCCTCCGGGATATGTCGGATACGATGAAGGCGGTCAGCTGACAGAAGCAGTTCGTAGAAAACCATACTCCGTTGTACTGTTCGATGAGATTGAAAAAGCACATCCGGACGTATTCAATGTACTTTTGCAAGTACTGGATGATGGTCGTATCACAGACTCACAAGGCCGTACCGTAGACTTTAAAAATACAATATTAATCATGACATCCAACATCGGATCATCCTACCTGCTGGATGGAATTCAGGACAACGGCGAAATCAAGCCAGAAAATCAAGAAATGGTAATGCAAGATTTAAGAGCACATTTCAGACCAGAATTCCTGAACCGTCTCGATGAGATTATCATGTTCAAACCATTGACAAAAGAAAACATCGGCTCAATTGTAGATTTAATGATCGCAGATGTAAACAAGAGACTGGAAGATAAAGAAATCTCCATCGAATTGACACCAGAAGCAAAAAGCTTCGTTATAGATGGCGGTTACGATCCAACTTACGGTGCAAGACCACTCAAACGATATCTGCAGAAACACGTTGATACATTAGCTGCAAAACTGATCCTTGAAGGAAATGTCGGAACAGGCGATGTAATCTTATTACAAGTTGAAGATGGCAAACTTGTAGCAAAGATAAAAGGACGAAGTGATATTTAATAAAGAGAATAAATGATATTAGGTGGCAGACTGTGCAAGCAGTCTGCCATTGCTTTAGTCTCAGATACCATAATACACCACAAGGAGCCGGTTGGGGACGGGGTTTTCTGGCTCTTTTCGGAGCCGGTTAGAGGGTTAGGGTTCTACTACTTGACTCAACAGAATATCCCGGTTTTGCAGATACTGCAACATCAAAAAAATAACATAGAAGTTATCTTTACAACACTCCAAACTCATGCTATGATAACCATATCTTCGGAGAACTTCTTTTCTCCGAATACATCTATAGCCGTAAGGCTCTCATCTCGGGTTTCAATTTCAGAAACAAAATCCGATATGAAAAACAACAAAATATTCAAAATGGAGGAAAATGCCTATGACAAACAAACTGCAACAGTATTTCCCTATGATTCGGACGAAAGAACAACTAATGGCCGAGATAGAGGAAAAACCAAAACTAAAATCAATTTTCTATAGTTGGAAAGAAGAAGCAAGACAAGATTTTATCAACTTCTGTACCGGTGCACGTGGGGTGAAGATGATGTATGATTTTATAAGTAAAGAAATTCTAAATCCGGAAATATATCGTGAGCGGGTAAATGAATTTTTATCATTACTTTTAAATCAAAAAGTAAAAATATTGGAAGTGTTACCAAATGATGGGACAAGACTTGCGGATGAGTCAACTTTATTAATCATGGACATTGTCGTTGAATTAGAAGATGGAAGTATTGTAAACTTAGAAATTCAAAAAATAGGATATATGTTTCCTGGAGAACGAAGTGCCTGCTATTCAGCCGATTTGTTGTTACGACAATATAAGCGTGTAAAACAGAAGGCAGAAAAGAAACTTGATTCTCATACAAAAATGTCATATAAAGATATAAAAGATGTCTACACCATTGTTCTATTTCAGCAAAGCCCGCAAGAATTAAAAAAATTCAAAGACGTATATATGCATCGCTTTAAGCAAGAATCCGATACAGGGGCAAAGATGAATCTTCTACAAAAATATCTCTTCGTAACGCTTGACAACTTCAATAAAATTAAGCACAATAATGACAAGACAATAAAACTAGACAATCGTCTTGAGGCATGGCTAGCATTTCTGAGTATGGATGCTCCGGAAGATATTGTGCAGATATTAGAGCAATATCCCGATTTCAAAGCACTTTACAATCAAGTGTATGACATTTGCCTCAACATAGAAGAGGTGATGGGAATGTTTTCAAAAGAATTATTAGAACTAGATCGCAATACAGTAGAATTGATGATTGATGAGATGCAGAAGCAAGCTGATAATTTAAGAACTCAGAATGAAAATATGACACTTGAGAACGAAAAATTGGGACTTGCGAATGAAAATTTGATGTTTGAGAACGAAAGCATAAAAAGTGAGAACGAAAGCATAAAAAGCGAGAATGAAAGTATAAAAAGCGAGAACGAAAGTATAAAAAGCGAAAACGAAAGAATAAAAAATGAAAATAAAGAAATAAGAGCCATGATGGAAGAATTGAAACGGCAAAACGAAGAAATCCTGAAATCGTTAGGAAAGAAATAAATCATCTCTTCCATCCATCTACGACACACCACAAAAATACCAAGCGACTATGCAATCTGGCGAATTGGAGTCGGGCATGCCCGACGAAGCTGAGCAAGAGAGCATAGTCGCTTGGTATTTAGTGCAGTTTCGCCGAAGCCTCCTTGAGCAAGCCCCACAGCTTCCTGAAGCAAAAACACATAACCACCTTTCCCCACCCACCTCTTGTACAAATAAAAAACAACAAATTTTTCGGGGGGGACGTTGACATATGGATATCAAAGTTTTATAATTAAAATGTTTTGTAAACAAATAATTGCAATTTATAGTTATAGTTATACATAAGATGGAAAAATGAAAAGATGCAAAAAACATAACCAAAAAGCGTAAGTAAAAAGCTTTTCGCTTGTCTTATTTCTAGAGACATTTTAATATCAAAATGTTTTGTCTGGATAACACTACCCGATTTTGATACGACAGATATAAAAAGGCAAAAATAGAATCATAGTGGAATTTATTGACAAATTTCGTAAATACTTATAGACTAGTATTAGCGTAATAGGTCTTTTTGTGACCTTTTTTAGCAAATAATTAAGAAAGATGGAGGTCATTTTTGAATGGACAGATACATTGATATGCACTGTCACATTTTACCTGGTGTGGATGACGGAGCACAGAATCTTGAAGAGACAAGACAGATGTTGCAGATTGCCTTTAATGAAGGAACCCGTTTAATCATTGCAACTCCACATCATCATCCGCGCAGGGGACATAAAAGGCCGGAGATACTTAACAAACAGTTAAGGCTGGTACGGGCAGAAGCAGCGAAGATAAGTGATAAATTCCGAATTTATTTAGGGACCGAGGTTTTCTTTGGACAGGATGTTCCGGAGAAGATAAACAGGGGAGAGATTCTTACAATGAATAAAAGAAACACTGTATTGTTGGAATTTTCCCCATCCGATAGTTATGACTACATACGTCAGGGAGTGCAGCAGGTTCAGATGACCGGGAATCAAGTGATTATTGCCCATGCAGAGCGTTACCAGTGTCTGCTAGATGATATTGGATACGCAGAAGAATTGTGTGATATGGGCGCAAGCATTCAGGTGAATGCAGGAAGCATCATTGGTGATGGCGGTCGCAGAGCCAAGAAGTTTGTGAAAGAACTGATGGATGAAGATATGGTGTTCGGTGTAGGAACCGACGCACATGGAGTACAGACACGTGCTCCGAAGATGAAAAAGGCGGCAGATTATGTCAAGAAAAAATATGGAGAAGAATACATGAGGAGGATTTTCTTCGATAACGCAGCTACGTTATTGAGAAAGAGAAAGTAGTTATGAATCAATACACAAAAAATACAAGAATGAATCCAGAGTCAGATAATGACGAATTGACAATTGACCTGACAGAAGTTATCGGTGTTTTGTTAAAAAAAGCACACATCATTATTTTGACAGGAATTATCGTAGCTTTGTTGGCATTTATTGGAACAAAGCTTTTTATTACGCCTATGTATACGGCAGAGACAAAAGTATACGTACTGTCCAAAAGTGACGGAAGTACTGGAATTTCGGCAACAGATTTACAGGCTGGTTCATATTTAATAAAGGACTACACAGAGCTGGTAAAGAGCCGTACAGTGATGGAACAGGTTATCGCAGTATTAAATTTAGATATGAAGCCGGAGCAGTTGATGGGAATGGTATCAGTTGAAGCTGCAACAGACTCACGAATCCTTACTATTAAAGTAGAAAGCGATGATCCAAAACAAGCGAAAGAGATTGCCGATGCAGTCCGCGAAGCTGTCAGCGTACAGATTACAGAGATTATGAATGCCGATGCGGTTAATACAATTGAGAAGGCAGACCTTCCAAGTGTACCATCTTCACCAAATACAATGAAGAATACAATGATGGGCGGAATCCTTGGTATCATTCTGGCAATGGGAGTAGTCGTATTAATCTTCATCATGGATGACACAATCAAGACACCGGATGACGTAGAGCGTTATCTCGGACTGAATACATTAACTTCTATTCCAATCGCAGCTGGAGCTAAGAAGAATAAAAAAGCGAAAGGATTGTTAGTTCGTCAGTTTGCTAAGACGATGAACAGCTAACAAAGAGGGGATAAAGATGCAGGAAATAGAATTAAAAGAAATAAAAAAAGATTATCGGAGTAATGAAGCATACAAGTCTCTCCGTACTAACATCGAATTTTCAGGAGAGGATAATAAAGTATTAGTATTCACAAGCTGTACACCAAACGAAGGAAAGAGTACAGTCACAATTGCATTGGCACACTCACTTGCCGAGGCTGGGAAGAAAGTACTGTTTATCGATGCCGATTTAAGAAAATCAGTATTAGCAGGACGACATAACGTAAACGGACAACTGAAAGGACTGTCACACTTCTTATCAGGACAGACGGAGCTTGGAGAAGTTATGTATCGTGTAAAAGATACAAACATGGTTATGATATTCGCAGGTGTAGTACCGCCAAACCCTGCCGAGCTGTTAGGAGGCAAACGATTTGAAAGTCTCCTTACAAGTGCAAGAAAAGCATATGATTATGTAATTATCGATGCACCACCGCTTGGAAGTGTTATCGACGCCGCTATTATTGCAAAACAAAGCGATGCATCAGTGCTTGTCATTTCAGCAAACACAGTCAGTCATAAATTTGCAAAAGTTGTAAAAGAACAGTTGGAAAAATCAGGCTGCCCGATTCTCGGTGTAGTATTGAATAAAGTAGATATGGGACAGAATAAGTATTATGGAAAATATTATGGCACATATGGTGATTATGGCCATGGGAAAGAGGGAAAGGCTGAGGAAGAGGCATGAAACAGGAAAAGTTAGTAGCTGTGCTGATAGCAGGATGTCTTATACTTGGCGGAATAGCACTGGTTGTTCGTGGCAGTCAGGATCGACGGGCTCCGGTTATTAAAGTGAAGAAAGCCGACTTCACATATCAAGAGGGACAGGACTATGGAGAACTTTTAAAAGGTGTCAGTGCAGAAGATAACCGAGACGGTGATCTTACCGATGAAGTGTTTGTAGACCGTGTTGTGCAGATTAAGGATGGTAAAGCAATCGTATATTACGGTGTGATGGACAAGGCAAAGAATGTAGGAACTGCCAAGCGAACAGTTAATTATGTAGAAGATGAAAATGCACATCCTAAAACAGAAGATACAGCGGAAGAAAATACAGAACAGTCCCAAGATGCATCGACAGCACAGAACGACCCTGCCAAAGCAAATGAAAAACACAATATAAACAATGCTACAATTCCTAAATGTTTCTTATTCATTCTTTACCTCCCATATTATTCAATGTGCTCACAAAATCAAGTACAGGAAAGATTCCGAGAGTACACTCCATCACAAATTATATAGTATCATAAAAAAACAGCTTTGTTATAAGTATATTTCTGTTATATTAAAATTATATTAAAACAGAAATACGACACAAATAAGGTTTCTGGCATTTTTTATAAAATACTTTTCTGTTTTAAAATGATTCCATATCATAATAAATAAATTTATATTTCTTGCTTTTTACAAAAAAGGCCTTTTTATATTATATAATTAAATAAAACCCCCGTCAAGAAATCTGCTTCTTTAAAATTTCCTGATATTTTCACCCCTTTGTATGGAAGAAACTGTACATTTTTCCTGCTCTCTCACTATACAATTATCCTGATTTTTGCTATAATGATGTGAAAGTATGCGTATGATAGTTCGTGTACTGTTACTGTTAACCCATTTATTTATACTATTTTATAAAGAAGGAATTCATATGATTAACTTTAACATTCCCCCGTTTACGGGAAAGGAAACAGAATACATGACAAAAGCCATCCAGAATCACAAGATCAGTGGTGATGGAGAATTCACTAAAAAATGTAACAAATGGATTGAGGATAAGACAGGAACAGCGAAAGCTCTTCTTACTACCTCCTGCACACACGCTACAGAGATGGCTGCTCTCCTTGCAGATATCAAACCAGGTGATGAAGTTATCATGCCATCTTATACATTCGTTTCTACTGCAGATGCATTTGTTCTGCGTGGTGCTACCGCTGTATTTGTAGATATCCGCCCTGACACAATGAACATTGACGAAACATTAATTGAGGATGCTATTACTGATAAGACAAGAGCAATCGTTCCTGTACACTATGCCGGTGTTTCCTGCGAGATGGATACGATCATGGATATCGCAAAGCGTCA
>ERZ506880.606-NODE-606-length-12789-cov-5.009424_pt1 | contig 12789 bp, 7 predicted proteins | sample MGYA00512906_ERZ506880 | MGnify/ENA metagenome assembly ERZ506880
GCATAATTCTAATGAAAGAAAAGCTAGTGAACCTTTCCTGGTATAACCAAGAACATCGCTAGCTTTTCTCTTTCATGTTAAAGAACATTTAATGTTCTATGTTCTCTTAATTATTATATACACCGAACAAGGAATTGATTCTCTTGTTTGTCGGCTTGATTTATTATACATAAGAACAGAAGATACGTCAATCAAAATTTCCAATATATGAGAAAATTCATTTTAGGAAAAATATAAAGTTTTTATGGGAACTATTTCATTTGCGAATAAGATGGGTTATACTACTATAAATGATAATTAACTAAAAAGGTATGGAGTAACGACAGTTTTATGTTGGAGGAGTTTTGATTTGCCAGAAAGAAATACTATGAAAAAAATTCAGGAATTACAACAGGTAAAAGGTGATGCATACGATTACTACATTGCTGGAAATGAAGATACAGATCTGTTTGAAAAAATATTTTTGGTAGACGATATTGTAGAAGAAATTTGCAAACCGGATAAATATTTTTTGATTGGAGAAAAAGGATCTGGAAAAACAGCATATTCGGTGTATATGTCGAAATCTGATAAGATAAATAGTTTTTGTTCCATTTCACTTGTGGAAAATACGCTGTATCAGAGATTTCTTAATATGAAAAGACAGAAAGCATTGGAACTTTCTAGTTTCAAAGATGTATGGATCAATTTGATTTATTTGATTCTTGCAGAAAAGATCAGAAAAGAATATGGTGAGACTTTTTTCAGCAGCATGAAGTATAAACAATTATCGAAGGCAATAGATGTTTTTTATAGTGATGCTTTTAAACCGGAATTTGTGAATGCTTTTGAATTTGTTGACAATGCCTCGGCATCTATTAATTCGATGATGAAACAGGGCTTGTTTTCAACTGGAACTAAGGCATCTGCGGAAACGTCCCAGAAGTATGTGGAACAGAGTTTTCAGATTAGTCTTTTGAAGATAAGAGATGGTTTTGAAAAAGCATTTATGAGTGTTAATTTGAAAAAACCAACGATTTTGTTTGTGGATGGCATTGATGCAAGACCAAGAGATATTGATAATGAGCAGTATTTTGAGTGTTTGGTTGGACTGGTAAATGCAGTTTTAGAAATGAATCAATCATTCCTGAAAGAGAAACAGATCAAAATTATGTTGCTGATCCGACCGGACATTATGTATAAAATGCCAGTTCATAATATGAATCAGAAGCTTAGAAATAATTCGGTGTTGTTAAATTGGGTAACTTCTTATCGCAAATATATTGATTCAAAGTTATTTAAGATTGCAGACGATTATTTTATGAAGCAGCAGGATTATTCATATGAACTGGGAGAATGTTGGAATTATTATTTTCCATACAAGGTGGAATATCAGGAAAAACGGAAAGCACCAGATAATCCGTTTGTTGAATTCTTGAGGTATTCCTTATACAAACCAAGAGATATTTTAACCATGTTAAACGAGATGGTTGATGCAACAAGTGGTACGCAGTTTAAACATTCTGATTTTGAAGGTATTTTATCCAATTATTCGACATATTTAAAAGGCGAATTGAAAGATTATATGTTAATTTATATGGATGATTCAGATTATAATAATTTTAGTATATTCTTTGATTATTTTCAGGGGCATAGAAATTTCAATTATAAATTTTTTGAGGAAAAACATTTAGAATATATAAAGTATTTAAGAGAATTAGGACGGAAGATTCCACCGTTTATGGAGACTGCGAGTGAAGCCTTACAGCTTTTATATGATACGAATATCATTTGTTATAAAATATATGAAACTTTGCCAAATGGCAAGCGGAAGAATAAAATGTTTTGGTCATATAAGGAACGTAATTATGCAAACATGCAGCCTGAAGTAAAGAAGGGCGGCGAATATTCATTTCATATGGCATATGCGAGAGCCTTTCGATTGTTTTAAAGTAAATATCATAGGATGATCACAAGGCCTTTAGATTATAATAAGTCTAAAGGCTTTCTTCAAAGATAGCAAAAAGGAGGCAGAATATGTCAGTGAATGTTGCGATTGGAGTGCAGGATTTTTCAACATTGATAGAAAACCATTATTTTTATGTGGATAAAACAGCCTTTTTGAAGGAATGGTGGGATAGTGGTGACAGTGTTACACTGATCACGAGACCAAGACGTTTTGGAAAGACGTTGACCATGAGCATGACGGAGCAGTTTTTCTCAATGGAATATGCGGGACGATCTGATCTGTTTGAGGAGCTGGAAATCTGGAATGACGAGAAATACCGCAATTTGCAGGGAACGTATCCGGTCATTAGTCTTTCATTTGCAAATATAAAAGAACCAACCTATGAATTGACACAAAAGAAAATCTGCGACCTTATTGCACAATTATATTTCAAATTTGATTTTATAACAGAGAGCAATGCTTTGATTAAGGAAGAAGTGAATCTGTATAAGAAAATCATGAATCATATGGACTATGTAGATGCTACGCTTTCGTTAAACTATTTATCAGGATTTTTATATAAATATTATGGGAAAAAAGTGATCATTTTATTGGATGAATATGATACTCCAATGCAGGAAGCTTTTGTAGATGGTTACTGGGATGAACTGGTGACATTTACAAGAAGTCTTTTTAATTCAACTTTCAAGACAAATCCGGCATTGGAACGTGGTATTATGACAGGCATCACACGGGTGAGCAAGGAGTCCATTTTTTTCGATTTGAATAATCTGAAAGTAGTTACAACGACATCTGATGAATATGCCACAACATTTGGTTTCACAGAGCCAGAGGTCTTTGAAGCATTGGGAAAGTGCGGATTAGACAGTGAAAAGAGCGAAGTGAAAAGATGGTATGATGGTTTTATTTTCGGGGAATATAAAGATATTTATAATCCGTGGTCAATTTTAAATTATCTTGATTCACAGCAGTACACAACATATTGGGCAAATACAAGTGCAAACAGTCTGGTGGCAAAATTAGTCCGTGAGGGAAACCGCAATATCAAGAGTAAATTCGAAAAGCTGCTTTGCGGAGAGTGTATATGGTCAGAAATTGATGAACAGATTGTTTATGATCAGCTCAACGGTAATGAGCAGGCAGTGTGGAGCCTTCTGCTGGCAAGTGGTTACTTAAAAGTCCTCTCTTATGAAAAGTATAAGGATATCCCGGAGGGAACTGAGCCAAAGTATCAGCTGGCACTTACGAATCGGGAAGTGAAACTGATGTTCCATCGAATGATTCATGACTGGTTCGCAATGGCGAGACCGGATTACAATGACTTTATTAAAGCAATGTTTGCCGGTGATTTGGATGCGATGAATGAATATATGAACCGGGTGGCCTTGCAGACATTCAGCTATTTTGATACCGGAGACAGAGCATCGGGAGCAGAACCGGAACGGTTTTATCATGGATTTGTGTTAGGATTGCTTGTTGATCTGCAGGACAGATATTATCTGAAATCGAACCGGGAAAGTGGTTTTGGAAGATATGATGTCATGCTTGAACCAAAGAACCCGGGAAAGGATAACGCAGTGATTCTGGAATTTAAAGTGCGCAGCACAAGAAAAGAAAAAAGTCTGGAAGAGACAGCGCAGTCTGCGATCACACAGATTCGGGAAAGAAAATACAGCGAAGAACTGAAAATGAAAGGAATTACAGTAAACCAGATTAAAGAGTACGGTTTTGCATTTGAAGGAAAGACCGTGTTGATCGTGGACTGATCGTCACAGCAAAGGAGGTCAAAATGGGACTTTATTTGAATCCGGGGAATGAAGAATTTCGAAATGCAGCGATTCATTCTAAAATATATGTTGATAAAACTGAGATGATTAAATTTACAAATTCACAACTTTTTGGTGAACATAAAAACATCTGTGTCAGCAGACCACGGCGTTTTGGAAAATCAATGGCAGCCAATATGCTGGTGGCATATTACAGCAAAGGCTGCGATTCGAAGGAATTGTTTGAAAATTTTAAAATAGCAGATGACAGCAGTTTTAAAGAACATTTAAATAAATATAATGTCATTCATTTAAACATCCAGCAGTTTTTGGGGCGGACAGAGACAATACATGAGATGTTGGAATTGCTTTCACGAAAAGTAACACGCGAATTGAAGCGGGAATTTGCAGATGTGACGTACTACGAAGAAGACTTAGTGTCTGTGATAGAAGAGATTTATGCACAGACACACAGCTTTTTTGTTTTTATTATTGATGAGTGGGATTGCATTTTCCGTGTAAAAGGGGAAGATACAGAAGCACAAAAATTGTATCTGAATTTCCTGAGAGATTTGTTAAAGAACCAGCCTTATTGCATTTTGGCTTATATGACCGGAATCCTTCCGATTAAAAAATATGGAGAACATTCTGCCCTTAATATGTTTGATGAATATTCCATGACCAATCAGCGTGAGCTGGCAGAATTTACAGGATTTACGGAGCAGGAAGTGCAGGAATTGTGCCCGCAGTATGACATGTCATATGATAAAATGAAACAGTGGTATGACGGTTATGATTTAAAAGGGATACAGATTTATAATCCGAGATCAGTCGTAATGTCACTTTCAGGACATGATTTTGACAGCTATTGGACCAAAACAGAGACTTATGAGGCATTAAAAAAGTATATCCAGATGGATATGTATAATTTGAAAGAACTTGTAACGAGACTGATTGCGGGAAGTTCTATTGAGATAAATCCAGATAAATTTCAGAATGATATGACTACATTTGCAAGTGCAGATGATGTCTTGACACTTCTGGTACATCTGGGATATCTGACTTATGATTTTGATACATGTACCGTTCATATCCCGAATCAGGAAGTACAGAAGGAATTTATTAATTGTATTGAAGATGGTGGCTGGGAACCGGTTATGGACGCAATCCGGAAATCCGAAGAGCTGCTTGCAGCCACAATCCGCGGTGAGGAAGAAACGGTTGCCCGGATGATAGAGAATGCACATCAGGAGAATACATCCATACTTGCCTATAATGATGAAAATTCATTGGCATGTGTGATCGCACTTGCGTATTATTCAGCGAAGAAGAATTATGTAGTATACCGGGAACTTGCCGGAGGAAAAGGATTTGCAGATATGGTGTTTGTTCCAAGAAAAACGACACAGACACCGGCAATCGTTGTAGAGCTGAAATGGAATCAGACAGCGGAAGCAGCGATCACACAGATCAAAAGAAAACAGTATGTCGAAAGCCTGAAGGATTACAGGGGCGAAGTGATACTTGTTGGGATCAATTATGAGAGCAAAGAGTTAAAGAAGGACGATTATAAAAAACATTCCTGCAAAATTGAGCGGATCACCATGGCATAATAGAGGGAAGGACAGGAGTTTCAGATATGGATGACGCACAGGCACAGCAGACCAATCCATTATTTGGTATTATTCCAAAAGAATTTTTCACACCGCTGGCATCGCCGAACAGACTTGTATATTGGGACTGTCTGTGCCGGTTGTTTCAGGCAATGAGTGCACAGCTTTCCTTTGGGATCGAGAGAGAAATCCTTGTGGATGAATTACAGTTTTATTTTGAACAGAATCAGGCAGCGGAATTTGAGGAAGATGACATAAATGGCATGGATTCCAGAAAAAAGGCAAATGAGATGCTGCGCTTATTGGAGAAGTACGGCTGGCTTGAGGTTGAGACAGATAAGAGTTATGTGCAGAGAGTCAATTTTTATGATTATGCCGTAAAAGTCATGAAAACGCTTCTTGAGATTTCAGACGGACGAAAGGTGGAATATCAGGGCTATATTTATACCATTTACAGCCTTGTGCGGACCAATACGGATCATCCGGCGGTTGTGTTACAGCAGATCCGGGATAATACGGATATGCTGATCACAGGATTAAAGAATCTCAATTCAAATATCAAACATTACATTGATGAACTGACAAAGCATAAGACCGTAGCAGAGATTATGAATGCACTGTTTAACGATTATATTACGAATATTGTAGATAAAGCGTATCACCGCCTGCTAACATCAGACAATGTCTCGAAGTTCCGGCCGGAGATCATAGAGCGGCTGGAAGCACATGGACATAGCTCACGTTATATCACAAAGACGTCGGAAGAGTTGGCAGCGATCTGGGAGATACCGGTCGGGCAGGCAGAAGAACTGGTATATCAGACATTGCATGAGATTGTGGAAGCATTCCGGAATATGGATGATATTCTGGCAGAGATCAACCGGAAAAACACACAATACCAGAGAGCAGCAGTAAACCGTGCAAAGTTTTTGCTGGCAGGAACGGAAGATGTCAGAGGACAGATGAAAGAAATCCTTTTATACATTGGAGAGCAGATGGAACAGAGCCAGCTGGATCTGAATGGGATTTATGAGATCGAGTATCTGGACAATCTGGTGAGGCTGTTTGGAAGCAGTTTTATTGATGAGAAATCGTTTTACAGCCCGATCGAGGGAAAGAAAGAGTTTCATCCGCAGGAACTGACAGAAGTAATGCCGGATGTGGAACTCCGGCAGGAAAAGCTTCGGAAGATGACCGAAAAGATGCAGCGCATTTTAAGCCCGGAACGGATAGAGCGGTTTGTAGAAGAACAATTAGGAGACAGGGAAAAAATCTATGCGTCTGAGCTTCCGATGGAAACAATGGATGATTTTATCAGGCTGATCTATGTCAGACTGTATGGTTCCAGAAAAAAGATGCGATATCGGATTGAAAAGGCAGAAGGTGCGAATAAAATCAGTGGAGAGTTTGATTTCCCGGATTTTACGATCATAAAACGCTGACAGCGTATAGCAGAGGGAGAGCAGAATGGATTTATTAAATGGCATGCTGCAGAAGGATCAGGATGAATTCCGCAGAATATGTAATAAACTGATCAATGTTTGTTTTATATGCAGGCAGAATCAGGCAACAAGAAGTGACTTCTATTTTATACAAAAGTACAAAGAAAAGTTTGAAGAATTACTTGGAGTACTCGGCTACAGATTAGAAATAAACGAAGAATACGGCGTTGTTCAGCTCACGAATGCCCTGAACACAAACCGGCAGAATTTAAAATTATATGAGTCCGTTATTTTGCTGATATTACGCATTTTGTTTGATGAGAAAAAAAGAGAATTGTCTGTGAGCGATGAAGTCATCGTGAATCTGGGCGATATTCAGGACAAGTTCTTAAGCCTGAAGATCCGTGACAAAATGATCGATAAGACAACGATGGGAAATGCGCTTCGTCTTTTCCGGAGATATCAGCTGATCGAGCTGCTGGAATCGGATCTGAAAAATGAGGAGTCCAGAGTTTTGATCTATAATTCCATCCTGATGGCAGTGCGGGTTGAGGACATCAAAAGTGTCTATGAAAAAGTTGACAGTTATAGGAAAGGAAAATTAAAAGATGAAGAAGCTGACCAGACTGAAACTGATTAATTGGCATCGTTTCTCGGATGTTACGATAGATTTTGGGGACTCAACTCTGATTTCCGGCGAAAATGGAGCCGGAAAATCCACACTTTTAGATGCGATCCAATTTGTTGTGACCTGCTCCACAAATCATTTTAATAAGGCTGCCCATGAGAACGGCAAGAGAAAGCTGACCGGTTATATCCGGTGTAAGACCGGACGTGAAAATCATCCTTATGAGAGAACCGGAGAAATCAGTGCGCATGTCGCATTGGAATTTTATGAGGAGAGCAAGGAAAAGTATTTTGTCATCGGGGCAGTGATCGATTCGGCGACTGAGGGGCAGGAGACAGTCGTGCGTTATCTCATGGACAATGTGATGTTAGAGGATGAGATGTTTAAGATCGGAAACAGACCACGGACCATCACAGAATTCAGGTCGTTTAACAATAAAAACATCAAATTATTTGCAAAGACGAATGCGGAAGGCAAAAAGATGATGAAACAGCGTTTTGGAAGAATCGAGGATAAGTTCTTCCAGCTGATTCCAAAGGCACTGGCATTTAAACCAATTGATGATATCAAGGATTTTGTCTATTCCTATGTGCTGGATGAAAAAGAAGTCAATATTGATCATCTGCGCGAAAATGTAAGAAGCTATCAGGAGCTGGAAAAAACGCTGGAGGGTGTGAAAAACAGAATTGAAAAACTGTCAGAGATCGAATGCCACCACAAAGCAGTGGTGGATTGTATACAATCTGACCGGATGTATGAATATTTTATGGCACAGTCGGATCTGGATCTGACCAAAGAACAGATCGGCGTTCTGCAGGATGAGATCAGGCGCGAAAGTTACCGTCTGGAACAGCTGAATGCAAAGTGCAGCAGCATGAAAAAGGAACTGGAGAATAAGGAGGAAGTCCGCACACTGCTTTTAGCGGAACTGAACGCCAACTCAGATTTCCAGACGTTGGAAAAGCAGAAAAAATATTTGAAAGAATTACAGGAAAAAGAAGAAATACAATATCAGGAAAAGAAAAGACTGTTAGAGAGCGGAAAAAAAGCAGGACAGAAAGTAAAAAGACTGCTTGAAATACCGGATGTGGATGAATGCATGAAGCAGTATGATGAGCTGCTGCACCGGCTGAAGGATACGGAGGACGTTGTTAGTGCACAGGAACTGATTGACCGGGCGATCGCTTACAAGAAGCATATGAGTACAAAACTGCAGAGGAAAAATTTAGAGATCCAAAGCCGGCTGAATGAGATCGCAGCAGACCTGCAGGAGACAGAGCAGCGGATCAGTAATCTGAAACAGCACCGGTTTTCCTATCCCTCGGCAGTCCAGCTTCTGATGTCGCGTGTGGAGCAGGAATTGCTCAAGATCGGAAGGACGGCAAAGCCGAGGATTTTGTGTGAAATGTTAGAAATCACGGATGAGACATGGAGAAATGCAGTGGAGGGCTATCTGAATACACAGCGATTTTATGTGTTGGTAGAGCCGGAACATTTTGACATTGCCCTTGGTATTTACGAAAAACTGAGAAGAGAAAAGAAAGCATACGGTGTGGGACTGATCAATTCCGGCAAACTCGAGGAATATGACATTGCACCAGCAGGAAGTCTGGCAACAGTTGTGGAGTCGAAGAGTATTTATGCGAAGCGGTATGTGAATATGGTTCTTGGTAAGGTACATATGTGTAAGAGAGTGGATGAATTAAAACAGTATCCGGTTTCTATCACACCAAATTGCATGCGCTATCAGAATCATGTCGCATCTGCGATCAGACCGGAAATCTATACAACTCCATTTATCGGCAAGAATGCATTCAAAGTCCAGTATGAGCAGGCACTGCAGAAAAAGGAGGATTTAAACCGGCAGAAAATAGAATGCAAAGACCGTATGACACATATGGAAGTGACGCTGCAATGGCTCGAGTGGGATGATGATACAGATGTGAAGTATAGGATTACAATTGTATCAGAACTGAAAAGGACAGGACTTGAGATTGAAAAATGTGAGACGGAGATCCGTAATCTGCAGCAGAATACGACCATGATCGAAAAGCAGATCCGTGCGGATGAAATGCGGAAAGAGTGTGAGGAACTGAAAAGCCACATTTCAAAAAGTGACAGGGAAAGCGGAGCCTGCGAACTGAAAATAAGCAATGCAAAAGACAGGCTTGTGGAGTGCGAGGATGAGTGCATACACAAGAATGAACTGATCACAGACATTGCCCAGAAAGCAGAAAACGAGATCGTGCTCTGGAAGAAAGAATACGAAAAACAGACCGGTGATAAGACATTAGAGCAGTTCCGGCAGAATTTTGACCGGAGACGTAAGGCGAATAATACAACAAAAGAGAATGCGGATAAGAAAATGACAAGTGCAATGTACGATTACAAAACGGCATTTGATTTTGGTGCAGCAGCTACGTTAGAAGCATATCCGGAGTATGCGGCAGTCCAGGAGAGACTGGTGAACTCCGAACTTCTGAATTATGAAGAAAAAGTAAGAAAAGCAAAATTATCGGCAGAGGAAGAATTCCGGGAACAGTTTTTATCCAAGCTTCAGGAAAATATGAAGCAGGCACAGGGAGAGTTTAAAGAACTCAATAAGGCATTGAAAGATATCACCTTCAGCAATGAAAGATATGAATTTTTATATTTGCCGAGCAAAAGCTATGGAAAATATTACGATATGATCATGGACGATTTCAATGTAGTGCAGGGAGAGTCCATTTTCAGCGGTCTGTTTCATGAGAATCATAAGGAAGTCATTGATGAACTATTTTCAAAGCTCGCACTGGATCAGGACAATGGGATCAAGGCATTAGATGAATTTACGGATTACCGCACCTATATGGATTATGATATTAAGATCACACATGAGGATGGCAGCTATTCTCTTTACTCTAAGGTTTGTGAGGAAAAGAGCGGAGGCGAGACACAGACCCCGTTCTATGTGACGGTAGCCGCATCCTTTGTCCAGTTGTACAATAATAATATCGGCGGAGAGGCAATCGGGCTGGTGATGTTTGATGAGGCATTTAACAATATGGATGATGAGAGGATCGGGGCAGTTCTTGAGTTTATGAACAGACTGCCGCTTCAGATCGTGATCGCAGCGCCGCCGGATAAAATCCAGTATATCGGTCCGAAAATGCAGGAGACATTATTAGTACTGACAGACGATAAAGTAAGCTTCGTGGAGGAGTATCGTTATGCATCCGGTCGAAAATAAGATATTGAATGATCTATTGGACAAATACGAAAACAGTAAGCTCTCCAGAGGAGAAAACCAGAGAGCGATCCATATTGCATTTCCGTTCAATAAGAAGACGATGCCAAAGTATTTCGATGAGAGCTCGCTTGAGATAGAAACCATTCACGCAGCCGCAGAACAGATGGAGCGTGAGGGACTGGTCGCAATCGCATGGAAAAACCAGAAGCCCGGATATATTATCGAGAAGCTTGTACTCTGTGAGAATCGTGTGGAAGAGGCATATGAGAGGCTTGGCAGGAAGCCGAAGAGGGAAGCCGAGGCACGTACAAAACAGATTTTGGAGCAGTTTTATCAGAAAACGCAGGGTGAGATAACAAGAAGCTTTTTGTCCCGCATGATAACGCGGCTGGAAAGCGAACAGTCAGTAAAAGAATATCTCGACATTATGGATCACAGGAAAACAGAACAACTGATTGACACTTTAGATAAAGTAGAGCAGAACAGGAAAGAATGTTATATCAGGGAATTTTCCATAGAACATTTTCATGACAGCAAAGTATTCGAGACACTGATCCCAAAAATCTGTAAAATATTCCGGGAGGAAAATGAAGAACTGACAGGATTTGAAAATGAAGAAATTCTTGCGGAGTATCAGATTTATAAAACGCCGGGCTATGTGTATATGAAGGGAAACGTACAGATTTACAGCGCTGGGAAGCAGGCTGCAGATATCAGTGCTTTCCCGGAAGGAATCGCTGTTGCGGTGGGGAGTGAGGAGGATGTACCGGATATCTGTCCGGATCAGACGATTGATAAAGTATTCACAATTGAAAATCTGACTTCTTTTTACCGTTTTAAACAGGAACACAGTCTGGTGATCTATCTTGGCGGTTATCATAATCGCAGCAGACGAAATCTGCTGATGCAGATTTATCAGAAATTGCCGGATGCACAGTATTATCATTTTGGAGATCTGGATGCAGGTGGATTTTATATTTTAGAACACTTGAAAAGAAAAACAGGGATCCCATTTCAAATGTTTCAAATGGACATTGAAACATTGAAAAAGTATGAGGATTATGCGAAGCCATTGACAGAAAATGACAAAAAGCGGTTGATGCAGTTAGAAAAAATGGAACTGCCGGACGAAGAGAGAAAACTCATCACTTATATGTTACAAAAAGGAATAAAGCTGGAACAGGAATGTATTTCCGAATCCCAGTAAGGAGCATAGATCATGTGGAAACTAAAACAGATTTTTGATGGAGAATACGGCTGCGAAGAGCGGCAGCCGGGAGAAAAAGAAAAATGTCTTGTGATTCTCGCAAATGAAGAGGGAGAAGAAAAGACATTTGAGGCGAATGAGGACTGGATTGCGGCAATCGAAAAGCTGTCAGCAAATCCGCTCATGAAAATAATTATCAGTAAGCCGATGGCGAAAGACTGCCAGTACAAAAAGATTGTGGTGGAGAAGAAAGGCGATGGTTATCAGGCGGCAAAGTATACAGAGAAACAGGTGTTTCACGATAATTTTGGCGCAGAAGATCTGCAGGGCTTTTTGATGGAAGCCATACATGATACATTCCTGCAGGTAAATGCATGGGATGAGAAAAAAGAATACAGTCTTCTGATCTCGAAGAAAGGTGCGGTGACACTCAGGGCGAAAGCTTCAAAAGAAGCACCAGACACAGTCACAGAGCATAACCGGAAGAAAAATTATATTTTGGATGAGGGACAGGTGATCCCTCCGCTGGTGGATATGGGTATTTTTACCGGAGAGGGAAAAGTAGTAAAGTCCATGTATGATAAGTTCCGCCAGATCAACCGTTTTATCGAGATGATCGATGATGCGATCCGGGAATATAAAGGTGAGGAAATACACATCATTGATTTCGGATGCGGAAAGTCTTACCTGACTTTTATCATGTATTATTATTTTACAGAGATCCGGCACATGAAAGTGCAGATGCTTGGACTCGACCTGAAAAAAGATGTCATCGAAAAATGCAACCGGGCGGCGGAAAAATATGGCTATGACGATCTGCGCTTTGAGCTTGGTGACATCAATGGATTTCAGACGCCGTTTGACGTGGATATGGTCGTGACGCTCCATGCCTGTGATACTGCGACTGATTTTGCACTCTACAATGCAATCACATGGAATGCAAAAATGATTTTTTC
>ERZ506880.629-NODE-629-length-12544-cov-6.887581_pt1 | contig 12544 bp, 9 predicted proteins | sample MGYA00512906_ERZ506880 | MGnify/ENA metagenome assembly ERZ506880
CTGCTTTGGAACGGATGATGGCTTCTGTTACCAGTTCTACCGCTTCATCCTGTCCAATAACTCTCTTATGCAGTTCATCACCCAAATGTAACGTCTTGCTTCTTTCGCTTTCATTTAATTTTGCAACAGGAATTCCAGTCCAACGGGATACGATTCTTCCGATCTCTTCATCATTGACACTTTCATGTACCAGTGAGAGATCTTCATCTTTTACTTTGGCTTCTTCATCCTCTAACTGTTTCTGGAGTTGTGGCAGTTTACCATACTGAAGTTCTGCAGCCTTTTCCAGATCATAAGAATGCTTTGCCTTTTCTATATCTTTATTAACCTGTTCAATCGCTTCACGGAGTTTCTGAACACGCTCGATACCGACTTTTTCATTATCCCATTGTGCTTTCTTTCCTGCAAATTCATCTCTGAGTTCTGCCAGTTCCTGCTGTAAATGTTCCAGACGTTCTTTACTTAATCTGTCATCTTCTTTCTTCAATGCAGTTTCCTCAATCTCCATCTGCATAATCTTACGATTCAATTCATCCATCTCTGCCGGCATAGAATCCAGTTCTGTTTTAACCAATGCACATGCCTCATCTACAAGGTCGATGGCCTTATCCGGAAGAAAACGGTCAGAAATGTAACGGTCAGATAAGGTTGCAGCTGCTACCAATGCACCGTCTGTAATCTTTACACCGTGGAACACTTCATAACGCTCTTTCAGTCCACGAAGGATTGAAATGGTATCTTCAACGGTTGGTTCTTCTACCATAACCGGCTGGAAACGTCTCTCAAGAGCTGCATCTTTTTCAATATACTGACGGTATTCATCCAGTGTCGTTGCGCCGATACAGTGCAATTCTCCTCTTGCCAGCATAGGTTTTAACATATTACCGGCATCCATAGCTCCGTCTGTCTTACCTGCTCCGACAATTGTGTGTAATTCATCAATGAACAGGATGATCCTTCCGTCACTGTTCTTCACTTCTTCCAGTACTGCTTTCAGACGTTCCTCAAATTCACCACGATATTTTGCACCGGCTACCAGCGCTCCCATATCCAGGGAGAAGATTGTCTTCTCTTTCAAGCCTTCCGGTACATCACCGCGCACGATACGCTGTGCAAGCCCTTCGACAACGGCAGTCTTACCTACACCAGGTTCTCCGATGAGGACCGGATTATTCTTTGTCTTACGGGAAAGGATTCTAATCACATTCCGGATCTCGGAATCACGTCCGATAACCGGGTCCATCTTCTGTTCTCTTGCTCTTTCTACCAGATCTGTACCATATTTATTCAATGTATCATAGGTATCTTCCGGGTTATCACTGGTCACTTTCTGATTGCCTCTGACGGTTGAAAGTGCCTGTAAGAATCCTTCTCTTGAAATACCCATCTCACGGAAAAGTGCTTTTACTTCTTTGCCTGCATATTTCATAATAGAAAGAAAGAGATGCTCTACCGATACATATTCATCTCCCATTGCTTTGGCTTCATCTTCACCATGAATCAATGCTTTATTCAGATCCTGTCCGACATACTGCTGTCCGCCTTGAACTTTTGGCCGTTTCTGAATGGCTTCTTCTACTCTGTTAATGATGAGATTCTTATCCAGCCCCATCTTTTCCATCAATTTCGCAATCAAACTGTCATCCTGTGTCAGCAATGCATAGAGCAAATGCTCCTGTGCAATCTCCTGGTTGCCATAGTCCATTGCAATACGTTCACAGTTCTGTACAGCCTGCAGTGATTTTTGTGTAAATTTATTTATATTCATATAGACAACCTCCTTTTTACTCTTGTTCTATTTGCAATATAACATTACATCTTTTTGTTAGCACTGTCAAGAGGTGAGTGCTAATTATTTTGTGAAGAATTTGTGAACGCTGCAAGCCATGCAAAATGGTGAAAAAAGACGCCCTGCAAAGGCGTCTTTTTTTGCTATTTTATAGGGCGACAACGACTTCTGGTTTATCTCACAGCAGTCACAGTTTCTGACAGGTTCATTTTGGACATCCGCGCCCCCGCAATCATGCACACAGTATAAATCCTGTTTTTATTTTTCTTTCATATAATCTATACAATTTCTCACATTCCATGCATATCCATCCCGCTTCGCCTGTGTAAAGCGGATATTTTCGATTCTCACAGTATTCTGTTTCATAATTTCCTATTAATTCCACAAGGTTATTGATATCTCCCATCTGTGCGGCAGCCATTCCTGTCATTGCCCACAAAAAGTCATTTCTTTTTTTATTCAATTTCTGCCACTGAAACTTTTCCGTAAACTGATTATATAATATCTTTTGCTTTTTCTTCTCTTTTACCGGAAATTCATAGATCAGCGGATAAATCTGAGCAACACCATCCGGATAAAATTCTGTCTGATCATACAGATCACTGTTTCCAATAATTCTCCATCTTTGATTCGCATCATCCCAGAATATATTTTCTATCTGCGCCTGTATCTTTTTACGCATTTCACTGATTGCCTGTGTATCTTCCAGTCCTGCAAGTTCCAATTCGTGCAGACCTTTCCATACTTCCAGATTATCCATCAGATAAGCGGTGGTATTTTCTTCTGAGACCTGTGTGATTCCATCCCGCATCAGGCTTTGAATCTTTTTTAATGCAAGACTGATTCCTTTTTTCCAGTATTCCGGCAAATCTGTATTTTCTGTCTTTTCCAGGTATTTTCCCATAAGGAAAAGATACATACCTAGATATCCGTCTTCGGAATCAACCTTTTCTTTATAAATAAGTTTTCCACTCTCTTTCCTGTAGATTCCCATTTTCCCATCTGTTTCCAGCAAAATCTCGGTATGCCAGTCCAGATACCTGCCGACAGCTTTTTTCTCTGTTTCCGTGATGGGACAATTCTTTGTTTCTGCCAAAAGCCCCAGTGCAGCCATACATGCAAAGTATGGATTAACATCTCCAGCTTCACTTCCATTCATATAGATTTCGCCCTCAGAGCCCTGGTTCTCAAGAATCCACCTTTTTTCTCCGATCAGGACTGTTTCCAGCCATTTCTGACGGGCATCTATTTCTTTTCTCAGATTCTGATAATAAGCATACAAAAATACAATCCCCACAGTTATGCAAAATATAATAAGTCCCACCACGTTCTTTCGATTTTTCACTTTTCTTTTGCATTGGTTTTGTTTATGCTCATGCATCTATATCCTCCAGGATTTTTCTGATTTTGATACTTGCAGTTCCATCACCATAAGGATTTCTGGCCTCACTCATCCTTCTATAAATCTCTGGTTCTGTAAGGAGCTTCCTACATTCTCTGTATATATCATCCATCTTCGTGCCTGCAAGCTTTAAGGTTCCTGCTTCCACCCCTTCCGGACGTTCTGTTGTATCCCGCATGACCAGTACTGGTTTTCCCAACGCAGGCGCTTCTTCCTGAATTCCTCCACTGTCTGTCATGATCAGATAACTGGCTTTCATCAGGTTATGGAATTCTACCACATCCAGTGGTTCGATCAGATGTATTCTCTCACATCCATCGAATTCTTCATCTGCGATTTTTCTGACCTGCGGATTTAAATGTACTGGATAAATAACCTTCACATCTGTGAATTCCTCCACGATCCTGTGTATAGCCCGGAACATATCACGCATAGGTTCTCCCAGATTCTCTCTTCTGTGTGCCGTCACAGCAATCAGCCTGCTGTCCTTTGCCCATTCTATCTCCGGGTGATAAAAATCATTTCGCACCGTATAGTGCAGAGCATCAATTCCTGTATTTCCTGTGACAAAAATCTGCTCTGGATCCTTACCCTCTTTCAGCAGTGCATCCGCTGCTTTCTGAGTCGGTGCAAAATGCAGACTGGCAGTAAGTCCGATGGCCTGCCTGTTAAATTCTTCCGGATAAGGAGATTTCATATTATAAGTTCGAAGTCCCGCTTCCACATGTCCTACCGGAATCTGCTGATAAAATGCAGCCAGCGATGCGGCAAATGCAGTCGATGTATCTCCATGGACCAGTACAATATCCGGTTTTTCCTTTTTCAGGATTTCCCTCATTCCTGTAAGAATAGCCGTTGTCACATCCGTAAGATCCTGCCCTTTTTTCATGATCGCCATATCATAATCCGGAACCACTTTAAAAATATCGAGAACCTGCTTCAACATTTCCCTGTGCTGTCCTGTAACACACACCAGAGTTTTCAGTTTTTCACTTTTTTTCAGTTCAAGAACAAGAGGACACATTTTAATTGCTTCCGGTCTTGTTCCAAAAATCACCAGTACTTTTTTCATTCTCTATTTCCTCCCAGTTCTTTATCCAGATACGCCAGTCTTTCGCGGATAGTATCTGTCAGTTGTTTCATAGCTTCCTCATAACTTCCGATATCCCTCGACATTCCATCCTTATCAGTGCCGGCTAACAGGTTCTCATCAAAAGAATATCCCCACACTTTAAAGTTTCTGTCCACAGCATCTCCCAGTTTCTCCTGATAAGATGCTATCTTGTCAGCAATATGTTCATCAGATAATGTGGTTTTACGTAGCTGCCCATATCTTTCACAAACATGTTCTCTAAAATTTTCGTCCTGCCACAGCTTGTCAAACCATGAATTTTCCACTGTATAAAGACGATCTGTTTCTGTATGAAACCACTGATAATTATCAAATCCATTGTTAAAATCCCATGCAGCAAGTTGTAGCTTTCCTCCCAGTTCTTTATACACATAAGTAGAAAGATTACCAGCATCATAATTCATGGCAAATTCATTGATAATAAAATAATCCACCCAGTTATCCAGGTCTATATATGCCTGATAGCCGGTTCTTTTATCCTTGAAATTCTCTCCATATAGAACCTGTTCAAATTCAGAGATATCATTTTTTATATATTCTTTTTGTTTTTCCGTTATTTTATTTTTTGATGGATATCTTATATACAGAGCGTTATATGTATAACCTTCCGTCTTTCCCCAGGTTTCTATTTCTTCAGTTCCCGTATCAATCCTATCTCTGTTTACCACATATGCAGTTTCTCCGGACAACAAACCAAATTCTGCGAGACGCAATCTGCTTTCTCCGTTTGTTACCGGTTCTACCGCCAGATAAACTCCCTGATACTCTCCATCGACAAACAATTCCACAAACCGGGTGTCCGGAGCCCATCCATTTAATTCCCTTGCCAGATCATATACCAATTTATTTCTGATCAGTGTCTTATCAAGATAAGGACCATTTAACACCCATTCACTGTTTGCTCCCATTCCTGCAAGTGACACTTTTTTTTCATTCTCTTTACTATTTTTGTAAAACTTAATGCGATATTGTTTTTTATCAAATTTACTATAAGAAGAGGCACCTCTGTATTTAATCGTAGCACGATATATAGAATTGGGAACCGCAGAAACAGATTGTGCCTCTTCGTTTCCATCCAACAAAGCAATATTTCCACAGATTACATTTTCCTTCAGGATCTGCTGGCCCTTTGTATTCATATAGATTACCGGAAGTGTAGTAGAGAACTTTCCCAGATCATAATATTTCAGCGTCTCTTCGTCCGGTACAGCCCACTCCTTCATTTCTTCTTTTGTGATAACAGTTCTCTTTTTTTCCTTTGACTTATTTTCTGACTTCACAACAAAATTTCCCACAATGGATATTCCACAGAGAACTGTTATCATCAGAATACATAAAAGGATACGTCCTATCCTTTTCATAGCAACACCTCTCAGTCAAGCAGCTTTTTTACTGCGAAAGTTCATCCTTCTGGTCAACTATATTTACCCTTTTCACGCCGTCAATTTTGATCAGTTTCTCTGAAATATCCATCTGATTTTGTTTTGCAGCATTATCCAGGATTCCTTCTCCTATAGAATAGACCAGTTCAAAGCTATTTTCTGTAACATTTCTCATAGAAACATGTACTCTTCCAGAAAAAAAGCTATCCACTGCTGCCTCTGTTTTATGTAAGCAGTCAGGTTTTCCCTGAACAACCATCAGCTTATTACAAGATGTGAACCCTTTCCTTGTAACAATAAGAAAAAGAAGTAAAAAAGCAGAACCAATAACAATAAGTACATATTGGGATACCCCGCAGCCAATACCTGCTGCGATTGCCCAGAAAATATATGTAGCATCTCTTACATCTTTTACAGCAGTACGAAATCTTATGATAGAAAGAGCACCAACCATACCAAGGGATAATGCGATATTATTACTAATGATACTCATGATCATAGCCGTAATAATTGTAATCGTTCCGATTGAAATGTTAAATTTCCTGCTGTATGCAGATCCCACATAAGAAATTTTATAAGTAAACATAATAAAAAAGGAAACAATCAGTGCGATTATATTATTCATTAAAATCACAGTCACGCTCAGCGCTTCTGTATTTGTCAAATTTTCTACAATAAATTCTCTCATCTCTTTCTCCAATCCCGGCATCCGGTTTACCAACATTTTCCAGTCTGCCGTATACAAAACTTACAGCCATCTCATTCTGGCTCTGGAATATTTACTGTGACTGCTGGACAGTTCATCTGTTTTTTTCAAAATCTCTGCGATCATGTCCGGCAGGAATCCTGTATATTTTACTTCCATCAGTACCTGCTCTGTACTTCCCAGCGCATCTGTTCCCACATTCTCAAACAGACCATATGGATATAAAGCCCCTCTGATATCCGTATCAAAAGTGATTCTTACATCACCTGCAGGATAAGCAAATGCCAGCCTCTGATAATCTATGATCGTCTTTGGACGATAACAGCCCTGTGTGATCCGCAAATACAGTCTCATAGCCAGCTCTGTTTCATATTCCAGAAGAAATGACGCATCTCCCTGTTCCATCCGAAGTGCCTGTTCACGGCTGACAGGTATGGAATATTTCACTCCGTCAGATCCGTTTTTGCATTTAAACTCCAGCTTTGCAGATAAATCATTCAGTGAATAAATTCTTAAACGGATCTTCCTTTTTTCATACATTCCATCCAGATTATCCCATAAATCCTGATCGTCTATGGAATCATAGTACTGAGATCTGATAAAATATCTACCATTTTCTCCATGGATATCTCTTTCCATAATGCCATCCAGCTTCTGTTGAAGAATCATGGCCTCTCTGCGGCTGATCAGATATTTGATTTCTTTACGAAAAACCGTTTCCAAATCTTACGCCCCCTCTCTGATTTTCGTTCAAACAGAACTATCTGGAACAGGAGTCCGCATACTACCAGGAAAACCACGTATCTGACTCCCGTTTCATAAAGAAGACACATTCCCACTACACCAGAAGAAAGGATTGCTCCCTCCAGAGGAAAAAAAGCCGCTGCAACTGCAGCTCCTGCAGCGAAAATAACTGCAACCCACCAGAATGGATAACACATCCATACAACTGCCGCAGCAGTCATAGCAGACAGGATCATGGCATCTGCTGTTTTCCACTTAAATGCCATATATCCCATCAGACATCCAAGTATCGTAAATGCTGTTACAATCGTCCCCCATCCGGTTTTTCCATTCATAACAGTACATAGGGCAATCGTCACTCCCCAGAACATAATGAAAGAAACAATCAGACGGTACACCTTAGCTCCTGCAAAAACAAGCAGAATTCCTATGATCAGAAATAGCATTCTTTCTGTATTTCCACTTATGTGAAGCTTGTCAACACTTCCTGTTTTTTTCATAAACAGATCAGTTCCCTTAAGGATCAGTTCCGACATCAGACATTCCTCCTTCCTTTAAAAGTGGATTCAATGCTCTCATATAAGATATATTTCCTGTTTCAGTAACATCCTGTGCCCATACAATATATTCTATATTATATTTTTCCAGTATTTCATCCAGATTCTGTATCAGATCTGCATCCTCATAAATATTAGACACATAAACCTTTTCAAAAATCTCTGAAAGATAAGAGATCATCATCTTTCCTCTTGCATCTGCAATAAGAAGAAGATTTCCTTTTCTCTGTCCTTTTCCTCTTCCTTCCACTATACTATGCTCATAATCAGAACCAATAACTGCATGACTTCCACTACTATTAAACTGTATCATTTGTCTTTTTAGTGTCTTTAGCTGCCCTTCTTTGTTTTCAAGGGTTAATTCTTCGCGATTGAGACTTGAACCATTGATATAAATATAGAATGGTTCCTGTTCCATGTTTCCTATATCTTTCTTTATTTCGTCTGTCGTATACTTTTTTAACGCCTCCAAAAGAAGATTTCCCTCAAAAGTCCCAAAAACATATTCCCGGTAAGCATCCAGGTTTTCCTTATCATATCCAAGTTCTCCAAAAATCACCTGCGCCCCGTAAAATGCCCCACGCATTGTCCAGCTATTTTCAGTTCTGAAATAAAGATATTCAGACTGATGTTTTTCCAGTTCAGACAACGGATTTAAAACTACAGAAAGATCTGCAAAAGAAGATTCCAGTTTCTCTGTAAAATTGCTGTATTTTTCCTTTTCATTTTCATATCCGCTTTCAAATACTGCTCTTTCCGGTATCGGCATAATATAAGTATCTTTTCCACTCTTTTCCTGCAATGCCTTCATAATATCTGCCGCATATGAAATCTGATCCTCAGAAATCTGATTTATATTAAAGATGCGATCCGTATAAATCACTTGATCCTGTGTTTCCAGAATTTTGGTTTTTGAAAGAGACTGGTCATTTTTTAAGCCATAATTATTATACAAATCTCTTGTTTCCGGAACATATACGCTTTGCCGCTTAACATTCTGCAATTTTTCCATTCCATTCTGGAGGATAAAAATTCCCACAGACATTACAGCCAAAATGAATAAAACAAAAAACAGTTCTGCGGTTTTATTCTTTTTCAACTGAATTCACCTCCCTGAACCTGATCCTGGCGTTTGGGCAATTTTTCTCCAATTCTGCAATACCCGGCTGGTTTTTTATTTTCTCTGATACCGAAATCTGTTCAAGAGAACTACAATCTCTGAATGCACTGACTCCCACATATTCCACACTGTCCGGCAGATATACCTCTTTCAGATTTCTACACCCGCGAAAAGCATGATCACCTATTTTCTTTAACAGTGAGGTGTCTGAAAATATCAGTTTATTAACAGACACGCATTCCGCAAATGCAGCTCCTCCAATCACAGTCAGGGAATCCGGAAGACTTACAAATTCCAGTGCATAACAGTTTTCGAAAGCTGATATCCCTACAGATTTCAGCGAAAGCTTTTCTATGCTTTCCCATACTTTCAGCACATGACAGTCAGCAAATGCATAGTCCTCAATAACAGAAACGCTCTCCGGCAGATACACCTTTTCAAGACTTCTGCATTCAAAAAACTGACTCTTCGGAATGACTGATGCACCTTCAGGAATAATCGCTTCTTTTACATATATATCTCCTCGAAATCCCTGAAAATCAACATTTTCATATTCCGACAGATCCCGGAAAGTAATCTTTTCTTCATGAACAGGTTCTTCAGGAAAACAATACTCTCCCAATACCTCTCTGTCCGATTTCAAGATTTTTCCACCACCCTCTGAAACCACATATCCATAAACATAATTACCGCCATAAAATGTTATTGTTCCGCGGGCAACAACTGAAATAATCTTATCCGGCTGACCTGCACTGGCATCTTCTTCAAATATAATGTTACCCTGTGTAAAAATGTTTCCAAGCACTGTTGCATTTTTTTCCAGAAGTATATCATTCTCTGCGAAAATATTTCCAAGCACCGATGCATTTTCCATGATCCTCACAGCTCCATCACTGTGAATATCTCCCTGCAGGATAATGTCCTCTATCACCTTTATATCCCCACGGGAAATAATCGTATAAGGAACTGTCCCACTTTCTGTAACCATGTCATCATCTATGTAATGCCTGTTATATTCATACCTGTTCATTACCGGCATACGAAATATCCTGGGATCACGTTCTTCCATAAACCGGTCAAGTTCCTCCGGACGCTGTCCCAGACGGATCACAGGTGCATACAGACTATGAAAAATATTATCAAAGCCTATCACAAGCTGTTCTCCGCTTGATACCCTTTCACCCAGATCACATTCATCATAAACTGCAACTGCATGTTCTGCGTCCGCCCATCTGAGAAGCCGAATCTTATTTCCGAAAAGCAGTCTTTTTTTGCTGTATACAGCCCGGAGTCGTATGTTCTCTTTCACAAACAACGCATCCTTTTCACTGTAGATTTCTTTTTGGAAATGTAAATCCTCTTGCTGCGGACAGAAGATGGTATTTCTGGCAATGATCAGATCTTCAATCTCAGGCTGCACAAACTCCTGTTTTCCATCTGTTTCCAACACCTTTTCCTGTCTTGAAAGCATGATCATACCATTCTTCATTTCCGGAAGGGCTTTTTCCACCAGAGCAGAAAAGCTTCTTCCAAAATATCTGGCATTTTTCACATAATCCTGCCTTATTTTCAGAATCTGCCCTTTTCTCATCCTGAAATGCAATACTGCAACCAACAGAGGCATAGAGAACATACAGACAAAAATCAAAATCCATACTTTCATTTTTCAGCCTCCTTTTCCGTTTTCTGCACAGTAAACCGCACTGTTTTATCCCATTTCACACCTCTTCCGGTAACAGTATCTACCACTGCATCCCAGAATCCCAGAGAGATATTCCACATATAGAAGAAAAAGTTAAACATCATAAGAGGCAGAAGCAATGCCTCTCCTGGAAGTCCGTCTATGATAAGCGAGGTACCTATCTCAAAAAATGGTGCAAAATTTCCAAGGGAATTATAAATTCCCAAAAACAATATAACCCACCAGCCACTGAATATCTGCATTTCACCCAGGAAAAATAATCCAAGGGAAACTACCCATCCCACCAGCAGAAATACCGGTACCGCATAGATAAAAAGCAGAAACAAGCCATCTATTTTCTGAAACAGTCCCATATAGGGAGTTGTGATCGTAGGGATCAGATAGCGGAACAATACTTCATTATGACCTCTTGACCAGCGTCTGATCTGTCTGCCTCTCACATTCCAGCTTTCCGGAGACTCTTCATAACATTCCGCCGAGTTAGCGTATACAACCTTCCATCCATTGGTAAAAAGCCGATATGTAAGTTCCGTATCTTCTGCCAGAACCTTTGGATTAAAGCCACCTGTTTCTAACAGAAAATCTTTGCGAAATCCTCCTACTGTCCCGCCATACTGCGGAATTGTTTTCAGGTTATATCTTGCCTGCTGATCTACCTGGTATCCTCCGGACCGTTCCAGATTAATAAGTCTGGTCAGCATATTTGTGTTGGTATTGTACGGTATCACCCGCCCCATGACTGCACCTACCTGCGGATCCTCAAATCCCAGCGCAATCTGTTTCAGCATGTTTCTGGCAGGTCTGTAATCTGCATCAAATACAATGATGATCTCTCCTTTTGCCAGCTTCATTGCATCATTCAGACCCACCGGTTTTCCTCTGTCCGGACAGTCTCTGTGAAGGGGACGTATAAACTCATACTTTCTGTGATATTCATCCAGCATTTCCCTTGTGCGGTCTATAGAATTATCATTAATCGGAATAATTTCAAGTCTGTCCCTGTCATACTCACATTGCAGCAGAGAATCCAGCACGTTGGAAAGCACCTGCTCCTCATTATGCATAGGAATCAGTACGGAAATACTTTTCATCCTGTCTGTAAGAATATCATTGTAATAGAAACGCTGCCTGCCCAGAAGTCTTACAATTGTAAAATAAAAATGTCTGGCTGTGTACAGAAGCATCAGAATAATAACAAAAATAATATAACCTTTCATAATAGCTACGACCATTTCCATACCCCCTTTCCCTTCCTTGAATCGTAAACACCGATCATGCGGTTGACAAACACTGCATAAATCATAACCAGATACAAAAAGTCAAACATAGGACCTATCATAAAATAGAAAAACGCCATATAGATCACAGAAAATCTGTACAACAGCCAGATAAAGATCGCATAGCGAACGGTCCCAAATACAATGGAATACAACATTATCGCAAGAAGTGTCAAAAGCTTATAGATCACTCCCCTGTCTCCTATTATTCCGGTGACCATAACTGTCATAACAAAAAACATCACCCATATGCCAATTTCCTGAAGCATATATAATTTTGAATAAACGGTTAAAGTATACGGAAAATATTTTTCCCCAAACACAAACCATAGACTGTTTATCAGATGAATCGCACTGCACAGAATCAGATATATAGCAAGAGGGCGACCCTTCCATGGAAGGCACGCCAGCAGAATGATTACTCCAAGAGAAATTCCTGCATTTATAAGGCTTATCTGTATTCCCGGATATACGGTTTCTGCACTGAGATAGCTGATTTTTCCAAACAGAGGATACGTTTCTGAACGGATTCCAACATACATATGCGGTTCATATTTCTTTAAAACACCGGCACATATCTTACAGATCATCCTGGTCAGATCATCGATCTGAGTCCACATAAGCAGAAAACCAAGCAGGATCAGTATGACAATATACAGAATACATTTCTTTTTATCTGCCCCAATTCTTCGATAGGTTCTGGTATAATCAATTACTTTCTTTTCTTTCATAG
>ERZ506880.640-NODE-640-length-12473-cov-3.167821_pt1 | contig 12473 bp, 10 predicted proteins | sample MGYA00512906_ERZ506880 | MGnify/ENA metagenome assembly ERZ506880
TTGTAGAACATCCGCGACACATTGAATTTCAGATTCTGGCTGATTCAAAAGGAAATGTAATTCATCTTGGAGAGCGTGATTGTTCTATCCAAAGAAATCATCAGAAGATGATAGAAGAATCTCCTTCGGCAGCGGTTTCTGAAGAATTAAGACAGAAAATGGGAGAAGCAGCAGTGAAAGCAGCGAAAGCGGCTCATTATGAAAATGCCGGAACGATTGAATTTTTATTAGAGAAAAATGAAAAATTTTATTTTATGGAAATGAATACTCGTATACAAGTGGAACATCCGGTAACAGAATGTGTGACAGGCTTGGATCTCATCAAAGAGCAGATAAAAATCGCGTCAGGAGAACCACTTTCAATCACACAGAAAGATGTTAAAATCCAGGGACATGCAATTGAATGCAGAATCAATGCAGAAAATCCAATGAAACATTTTCGGCCTTCTCCGGGACAGATTACAGAGCTACATTTACCGGGAGGTCAGGGAATCCGTGTAGATACGGATATTTACAGTGGCTATCATATTTCACCATATTATGATTCCATGCTGGCAAAGTTAATTGTCTGCGGTAAAACGAGAGAAGATGCCATTGCGAAAATGCAGAGTGCTCTTGGCGAAGTTATTATAGAGGGAATTGATACAAATGTCGATTATCAGTTTGAGATACTACAAAATCCAGATTATCAGGCAGGTAATTTTGACATTGAATTTTTAAATACGCATGTAATTGCAGGAGTAAATATCAATGAAATTTAAGCATATGTTTAAAAGAACTGCTGTGAAAAATGATGCAGTAAATGAGAAGAAAACCAGATTTTCAGCACGAAAACCAGAAGTACCGGATGGTTTGATGAAAAAATGTAATGCTTGTAAAACCGCAGTATTTGTAGAAGAGGTTAAGCAAAATAATTATATTTGTCCACATTGCCAGAACTATTTCCGTATGCATGCATATCGTAGAATTCAAATGATTGCAGATCCGGATAGTTTTGAGGAATGGGATAAAGGATTGCAGACAAGAAATCCGTTACAGTTTAAAGGCTATGAAGAAAAGCTGGATAAATTAAAAGAAAAAACAGGTCTGGATGAGGCTGTTGTTACAGGTAAATTAAATATTAACGGAATACCTACAGTAGTTGCTGTATGTGACGGTCGTTTTATGATGGCGAGTATGGGAGAAGTTGTGGGAGAAAAGATCACACGCGCGGTTGAGAAAGCGACAGAAGAAAAACTTCCGATTATTATTTTTGCATGTTCAGGAGGCGCCAGAATGCAAGAGGGGATTGTATCTTTGATGCAGATGGCAAAGACCTCAGCTGCATTAAAACGGCATAGTGATGAAGGTCTTTTATACATCAGTGTCCTGACAGATCCTACGACGGGTGGAGTGACAGCAAGCTTTGCAATGCTTGGAGATATTATTTTAGCAGAACCAGGTGCTTTGATTGGTTTTGCCGGGCCGCGCGTGATTGAGCAGACAATTGGGCAAAAGCTGCCGGAAGGATTTCAACGTTCAGAGTTTTTATTAGAGCATGGATTTATTGATGCAATCGTAGAGAGAAAAGAAATGCGCTCTACTTTATCAAAAATCTTAGATATGCATATAACAAAAACAGAACAAAATACTGAATTTGTAAAAAATAAAGAACAGATGCAAACGGCAGTGGAAAAAGACTTAGAATGTCAGGATAAAATGAGTGCATGGGATCATGTGCAGCTTGCAAGAGATAAAAACAGACCGACAGGAAAAGATTATATTCAACTACTTTTTTCGGATTTTGTGGAAATGCATGGAGACAGATTGTATCGAGATGATCCGGCGGTAATAGGAGGAGTTGCAAAATTCCATGGAGAGCCGGTAACGATATTAGTTCAGGAAAAAGGGCATGGCACAAAAGAAAATATTGCACACCGTTTTGGAATGGTGTCTCCGGAAGGATATAGAAAATCTCTTCGTTTAATGAAACAGGCTGAAAAATTTAACCGTCCGGTAATTTGTTTTGTTGATACACCGGGTGCGTTCTGTGGACTTGAAGCGGAAGAAAATGGACAAGGAGAAGCAATTGCCAGAAACTTATATGAATTGTCAGGATTGAAAGTTCCGGTATTATCTGTTGTAATCGGTGAAGGCGGAAGTGGTGGAGCTCTTGCATTTGCAGTCGCAGATGAAGTTTGGATGATGGAGCATGCAATTTATTCTATTTTGTCACCGGAAGGCTTCGCTTCTATTTTGTGGAAGGACAGTAAACGAGCAAAAGAAGCGGCGGATGTGATGAAGATGACAGCACAGGATTTAAAAGCTCTCGGAATTATTGAACAGGTTATCCAAGAAGAAGAACCACTCACCAGAGAAAATATGATGCAGCTTGAAGATAACATGGATGAGAAAATAAATTGTTTTCTGAAAAAATATAAAGCATTGTCAAAACAAGAATTGGTTCAACACCGATATAAACGATTTCGCAATATCTAAAAAATAGTGGTTTCGATCTTGTCAACGTGTTATACTATATTGGATTGGAGAAGATAAGACATATTAAAACAAAAGTGAAGTGTTTGAAAGGAATATGTCTTAAACAATAGAAAAGACAGGAGAGAACGCTGTGGATAACCGAAAGATAATAAACGATGTTCTTGTACATTTATTTAATGAGATATTGCAGCTGGAAGAAGAGGCAATTATTACAGAAGAATATAAAGATATCACCAATAATGATATGCACATCATTGAGGCGGTTGGACTTGACGGAGGAAATATGTCCTCTATTGCGGCAAAGTTAAAAGTAACAGTTGGTTCCTTGACGACTTCTATGAACGGGCTTGTAAATAAAGGGTATACTGAACGAAAACGAGGAGAGAAAGATCGTCGTGTTGTAAATATTTATCTGACTGAAAAAGGAAGAAAAGCATATCATCATCATGCAGAATATCATGAGCAGATGACAGATGCAGTAATGAGACAATTAAATGAAGAAGAGATAGGAGTTCTTGTTAAAACATTAAATGGACTCAGTGAATTTTTCTATCAATACGAACAAAAAGAGAAGCGGAATTAATCGCTTCTCTTTTTGTCTTAGAAAAATGTAATATAATGGTTAGATACAATCGCTTCTCTTAATATATCCAGGCTGTTCCGGTGTGCAAATTACTTCTTTTGCATGAATCAGTTTAGCGTACTTATCAATGATCAGATTTTCTGCATGTATATCTTCACCGATTGTTACATTTGGAAGTACAACACAGTTCTTTAATACAGCCCCTTTCTTAATATTACATCCACGTCCGATAATGCTGTTTTCAATATCTCCTTCAATAGTACATCCGTTTGAGATGATAGAAGAGCGGGCACTGGCTGTTTCTAAATATTTTGTTGGACAAGAATCACTAGTTCTTGTATAAATTGGCCAATCCTCTTCGAAAAGAAGATTTCTTGTTTTTGCATCCAGTAAAGAGAGATTTGCATCGAAATAACTCTTTAAGTCAGTAACAGCGGCAAAGTATCCACGATGTGAAATTCCACGTATATCAAAGTCCTGGCAAGCATGATTAACTACCTGAGGAAGTGTATACAATGCAGAATGTGATGCCCCTTTCTTAAGTAAATCGATGAACAAATCCTTTCTCATAACATAAGTATCCATGAAAATATTGCGGTTCTTTGCGGTCGCACGATTCTTTTCAATAGAAAGGACACCTTTTTGTTTATTCAAATTTAAAATATCACAATTGAAAAAGCTCTCATTTGCATTATCTACTGTATGATAAAGCAATGTGATATCTGCTCCGGATTCAACATGTTTATTCATAAGCTCATCAAAATCCTGCTTAAATATCATGTGGCTAGGAGCAATGATCACGTAGTCAAAAGGATTTTCTTCTATGTAAGCTAAGTTATCTAAATATGTTGCAATATCAGTGTCATACAATGAATTCTTTCGTTCACCTTCAGAAAATAGTATATGAAGATGTCCACGTTTTGAATTGATATTATAATGACGACCTGTACCAAGGTGTTCTACTAAAGAACGTGGTTGTTTGTTAAGAAAAACTTTGATTTGATCCATTCCACTGTTTGTCATATTTGAAAGTGGAAAATCAATCATTCTATATCTTCCTAAGAAAGAAAATGCTCCGATTGAACGGTAATCCTGAAGTCCTTCCACATGAATTTGACTTCTGGAGAAATTAATGATTCCTAATGCGTCACACATATTATTCTGCCCCCTTTACGCGTTTTGCTACAAGTTCAATATTTTCGCTGTCTGCGCTTCCAACAACGGCATCTTTACCAATGCGGACACCATCTGCGACAAGGGCACGGGTTACAACGGCACCTTCTTCAACAACAACACCAGGCATCAGTACACTGTCAATAACTTTTGCACCGGTTGCTACTTTTGCACTCGTAAATAATACAGAGTTTGTAATCTCACCATCGATATCGCATCCCTGAGTAATAAATGCTTTGTTAATGTTAGCATTTGGTCCTAAAATATGAGGAAGAGTAGTAGAATCCTCTGTATAAATTTTCCATGAAGGATCATTGAGGTCTAATTCATTCTTAGGATCAAGCAAGTCCATGTTAGCTTCCCATAAAGAATCAATTGTACCTACATCTTTCCAGTAGCCTTTAAATTTATATGCAAAGAGACGTTTTTCATCTGCAAGCATCTGCGGAATGATATCTTTACCGAAGTCATGGCTCGAATTAGCATCCTTCATATCAGCCTGCAACATCTTACGAAGCAGTTTCCAGTTGAAAATATAAATTCCCATAGAAGCAAGGTTGCTCTTTGGATGTTCTGGTTTCTCTTCGAATTCAACAATACGTCCGTCTTCGTTAGCGTTCATAATACCAAAACGGCTGGCCTCTTTCATTGGAACTTCAATAACGGCAATTGTAGCATCAGCATTGGATTTGATATGATAATCCAACATCTTTGCATAATTCATCTTATAAATGTGGTCTCCGGAAAGGATAAGAACATATTCCGGATTATAATTGTTAATAAAATCAATGTTCTGTGAAATGGCATCTGCAGTTCCACGATAAACATCCAGATCAGTATCTGCTTTCTCACGTGGTGGAAGTACATAAACACCACTGTTTTTTGCATCCAGACCCCAACGTCTTCCAGCAGCAACATAACTATTCAAAAGAATTGATTCATACTGGGTAAGCACTCCTACAGTATCGATTCCACTGTTCGCACAGTTACTAAGTGGAAAGTCAATGATTCGGTACTTTCCCCCATAAGATACTGCCGGTTTAGCGACTTTGTTTGTCAGATCATGAAGACGACTGCCGCGTCCACCAGCTAAAATCATAGCAAGCATATTATTTTGTTTCATTGAGTATCCTCCCATATTGCTTTTTCATAAGATAAATATATTATACTATGAAAAGACAGAAAATACCATATAATTTGAGAAAAAATACCAAAAAAAATTGAAAAATAGGGGAAAAGATATATAAAAGATACAAAAATCCCATTTAACTATGGAATTGTAAAACTACATAGCTAATGGGATTTTTTGTATTAGAAATTAATTATCAAAATCATCTTCAAATGGATCATCATAGTCATCTGACGGGTCGTAATCATCAGAATCTCCTCTGGATGCAATTGTAAGAATCAAGAAAATTACTGCAAGAACAAGCCCTGCAATTGCACAATACAAAAGGTTGGCTTCTCCTTGGCGTTTCATAAATGCATATACACCGCCACCAAGATATAAAATCATTGGTAGAATGAAAGCAAAAACAGAATTCGACTTCTGCATAATTAATAATAACAGTGCAGATACAAACATACATGCTGCAAGAATGGCATAAGTCATACCGGCAGAAGCTGTATCACCGGATAGAATACCATCCAGACCTGCCATTAGTGCAGAATAAACACAGAAACCAAAACCTCCGATAGAGAGAATTCCTAAAAGAACACGTAAGACGCGGAATCTGGCTTTTGGTTCGTATTCATCATCCCAGTCATCATCATCATTCATATCATCATATGCATTCATTGTACGCTGCTTCAAATCGGAAAGATCATCCGTGTTAGAAATCTTGTTTGATTTGTAGGATGGATCGGTTGAAAGCATATCCTCGTAACCTTTGCGCATTGCATGTTCTCGTTTTGCACGAACATGCTGAGGTGGAATATTACTATATTTTTGCTCTTCTGTAGTTTCAGAAGCAGAAGAGAGAGCTGCCTCTTCTTCAATAGGACGGCGCTTTTTAGGAGCAGCTTCTCCATCAGCCGTGCGACGTTTCTTAGGAGTTCCGTCTTCATTGACAGGACGGCGCTTCTTAGGAGTGGCTTCTCCATCAGCCGTGCGACGTTTCTTAGGAGTTCCGTCTTCGTTGACAGGACGACGTTTCCTAGGTGCGTCCTCTCCGTTAACAGGGCGAGACTTTTTAACAGCTTTTTTCTCTTCGTCTGAGCGAGTAGGTTCAGCTTGTTTTGCATCTTCAACCGCTTTCTTAGCTGCCATTTTCTTTGCACGTTGTTTATCTAAATTCCACTGTTTTTTACAGTCTTTGCAAATCGCATACTGATTCATAATTGGCTCACCATTCTCATTGGTTCCAACTTGTTTCTGCTGTAATATAACATCTTTTCCACATAATGGACACTTCATATGTATACTCCTTATTTTTTATAAATTTTTACAACATGAACATTATAACATTTTATGAAAGCAAGAACAATGTTAAAATAGGTGTTATTTTGAAAAAATTGTGAAAAAAGTATGGTTAATTGTCGAAATGCGGAATTGTATTTCAAAGAAAATATTTAAAATATTTGCATCTTTAGAACTTTATTATGATAAAACAGTGGATTTTATGAATTTAATGTGTTAAAATATTAGATAGTCTTTGAGTAACAAAGGAGTACGGCATATGAGTAAAAAAATAAGAACAGAGGCAGTAGACTATTTGTTTGATGCAATTTTGAGCTTGCAGGATAAAGAGGAATGCTACACATTTTTTGAAGACATTTGCACAATTAATGAGTTGTTGTCTCTTTCACAAAGATTCGAGGTTGCGAAGATGTTGAGAGAGAAAAAGACATATCTTGAGATTGCGGAAAAGACAGGTGCTTCTACAGCTACGATCAGTCGAGTGAACCGGTCATTGAATTATGGAAATGACGGATATGATATGGTGTTCAGACGACTTGAAAGTAAAAAAGAAAACTAAAGACAAAAAGAAAAACGAGAACTGTTCAGTGCATAGCAGTTCTCGTTTTTTTTATTCTTGTGGATGTACTTCATCCAGCAATTTTTCGATGATTTGCTTTTTGACATATACATCAAAACTGAGATCGCACAGTAGAGAAAATAGCTGTAGCTGCTCTTTGTCTTCATCGTGAACTTTAGAAAAAGAACCTTCAGAACGAGCAAAAGCTGTTTTTAACTCTTCCTGCAGAGAATCGATTCGTGACTTCTGGACAGAGCAGATTTCTTCATAAATGTCTGTCATAGATAAATTCTCGTCAGTATGAAAATACTTTTCTGTAATAGGTTTTAATAAAGTTTCAATATCTTTAATAGAAAGAATATTTTTAAAATAGTAGATAAAGATCAATACTAAGACATGTTCTTTGGAATATTTCTTCTTATCCGGTGGAGGCAGAAGATTATTCTTTGTGTAATTGTTGATCATTGTCTTTGTTAAAATCTTGTCGTCATCATAACGCTTGGTAGAAGAAAGACCTTCTTCCATTAAAGTAGTAACCTGATCCATGTACAGATTCATATTCGGAATCTCAGTAGAGTGGATATAATCAATGCGTGAAATACTATTTAAAATACTGTTTAAGATATCATTGGAATCTATTGTCATTTTATCACCTCAATATAGTTATTATATAGTATTAAAAACTAGATGGCAAGCATTTTTGAAAATGAATTTCGTATGAATTTTAAGAACTTTAAGCGTGAAAATGTATGTGTCATATGTTAATATAATAATACTGTTTGAAAGATATACAGAGAACTGGAATTTAAAGGGAGCAATAAAGGATGATATATGAACCATTATTCAAGTTGGAACGAACGGGAGTACAGATTCATTATTATACAGGAAAAGGAAAATATAATCCGGTACATTGGCATTCTGCAATAGAACTTATATACGTATTAAATGGAAATGGGTCAATCATGATAGATGGAAAAGACTATCTGGTTGTTGCGGGTGATTTTGTAGTGCTGGATTCTAACCAGATGCATGAAGTTAAGGCAGCAAATGCGTCAATGATGGTGATAATTCATTTTTCAAGAAACAGTATGAAAAACTATGTTTCAGATATAGAAAAATATCGTTTTTTCTGTACTAGGGAAAAATTAAAAAAAGAACAGTTGGAGACATATTTAAAAATATGTGAGATGTTAAAAGGCTTGCCGCCGATGTACGTGATGCATCCTGTCGGATATCGGTTGAAAAGTCAGGCTATTGCGATGGAAGTATTCTTTGAGCTGCTGAATCATTTTGCAACAAGAGAAGAACATGTACAAACTTCAAAGCACAATACGATATTGGAACGTCTGGGAGAAATTACAGAGTATATAGAATTACATTATAAAGAGCAGATTTCATTGGAAGAGATTGCGTCACATTTTTATTTGAGCAGAGAATACTTTAGTCGGTTTTTTAAACAAAATATGGGTGTAAATTTTTTGAGATATGTCAATCAGGTGCGATTGATGCATATTTACCGGGATATCTGCAATACACAAAAAGGAATTTTGGAGATTGCAGAAGAGAATGGATTTACGAATTACAAATTGTTTAACCGAATGTTTCATGAGATATACGGATGTTCCCCGAGAGATGTGCGAAAGAAGTAGAAATTCTAGTTGACAATAAAGAACGCATGTTCGATAATAAAAGCAAGAGTTTGGGTTAAATGAAGATAAGATGGGAGAGTTTTATGAGCATATATGATACGTTGAATGAGCAGCAAAGAGAGGCTGTTTATCATACCGAAGGACCACTTTTAATTCTGGCAGGAGCCGGTTCTGGTAAGACCAGAGTGCTGACTCACAGAATTGCATATTTAATAGAAGAAAAGGGTGTAAATCCTTGGAACATACTGGCAATTACATTTACAAATAAAGCTGCAGGAGAGATGCGTGAACGAGTAGACAATCTTGTTGGATTTGGTTCAGAAAGTATATGGGTTAGTACATTTCATTCCACTTGTGTAAGGATTTTAAGAAGATATATCGATCGCATCGGCTATGATACGAATTTTACAATATATGACAGTGATGACCAGAAGACATTGATGCGTGATATATGTAAGCAATTGAATATAGATACAAAGAAATTTAAAGAGAGAACATTTCTTGGAGCAATTTCATCAGCAAAGGATGAGATGGTAACACCGGCAGAATACGAGGTGAATGCAGTAGGAGATTTTTCAAAACAGATGATTGCAAAAGTATACTGGGAATATGAAAAACAACTGCAGGCGAATAACGCATTAGATTTTGATGACCTGCTGATGAAGACAGTGCAGCTTTTTCAGAAGGATGCAGAGGTTTTGGAGTATTATCAGAATCGATTCAGATATATTATGGTGGACGAATATCAGGATACAAATACAGTACAGTTTAAATTTGTCAGTCTTTTAGCAGCGAAATATCAGAACTTATGTGTAGTAGGAGATGATGACCAGTCCATTTATAAATTTAGAGGAGCTAATATACAGAATATATTAAGTTTTGAAGAGAAATTCAAGGATGCAAAAGTAATAAAGCTGGAACAGAATTATCGTTCAACAGGCAATATTCTAAATGCTGCGAATGCAGTGATCCGTAATAATCACGGACGAAAAGATAAATCTCTTTGGACGGAAAAAGGAGATGGGGAAAAAATCCAATTGCATGAGTTTGATACAGCATATGATGAAGCTGAATTTATTGTAAATCAGATTAAAAGTGGATGCACAAAAGGAAATCATTATAATGATTACGCAATCTTGTATAGAACAAATGCACAGTCTCGTATTTTTGAGGAAAAATTTGTGGCAAACAATATTCCATATAAAATTATCGGTGGGGTGAATTTCTATGCAAGACGCGAGATTAAGGATTTACTTTCATATTTAAAGACAATAGATAATGCGAGAGATGATTTGGCTGTTCGAAGAATTATTAATGTCCCGAAACGTGGGATTGGTCTTACAACAGTGAATCGTGTGCAGGATTCTGCCCAGATGAGAGGGATTGGATTTTATGAAGCACTGCAAGGTCTGGATCTGATTCCGGGGATTGGAAGAAGTGCTGCAAAACTAGATTCATTTGTTGCGTTGATTGAATATTTCAAAGGCAGACTTGGAAAAATCAGTTTAACGGATCTGTTAAAAGAGATTATTGAGATGACAGCATATGTAGAAAGTCTTGAGGCAGAGGATAAGGAAGATGCACAGGCCAGAATTGAAAATATTGATGAATTGCTTAATAAAGTGGCAACTTATGAGGAAGTCTGTGCAGCAGAGCAAAAAGAAGTTTCATTAAGCGGCTTCTTAGAAGAAGTAGCATTAGTGGCAGATATTGATAATTTAGATGAAGAACAGGATTATGTTGTTTTGATGACATTGCATAGTGCGAAAGGATTGGAATTTCCGAATGTATACCTGGCAGGTATGGAAGACGGATTATTTCCAAGTTATATGTGTATTGATAATCCGGAAGATCTGGAAGAAGAAAGACGTTTGTGTTATGTAGGAATCACACGTGCAGAACAAGAGCTTGTGCTGAGCTGCGCAAGAATGCGTATGGTACGAGGAGAGACACATTATAATCGAGTATCCAGATTCGTGAAAGAAATACCAGAAGATTTGCTCGAAAAAGAAGAGAAGCTGTTTTCTGTCAAAGAAGAAAAAGATTCTGCTGTTCAAACAGCATTTAAGCAGGCAAAACAAGCATTTGCACAAAAACCATTTACTACATATGCTTCACCTCTTATGACGGGGGCAAAGCAATTTGCGGTGACAAAAGAAAAAGGCCTTGATTATACAATCGGAGACAGAGTGAGACACATTAAATTTGGTGTAGGAACTGTAAAAGATATTGTAGAAGGCGGACGAGATTATGAAGTGACAGTAGAATTTGATACTGCCGGAGTAAAGAAGATGTTTGCTACATTTGCAAAGTTAAAAAAGGAAGAATAAAGTTATTCGTTTTTCTGTGAATTTTTCAATGAATTTAGTAGTAATCTGAAAATGATAGTGTTATAATATCAGAAAAGAACTCTACCAAGAAAAGGGAAAGGGCGTGTAAGATATGAACAGAGTAGAAGAGTTAATTGCTGAGACAAAACTGAAAGAACTTTTAAACAAAAAGGAAGAAGAAAAACCATGTAAAGCAATCCTTTGGACATTGGCAATTATCGGTGCGGTTGCAGCAGTAGCAGGTATTGCCTATGCAGTATACAGATTCTTTACACCGGATTATCTCGAAGATTTTGACGAAGATTTCGATGATGATTTTGATGATTATTTCAGTGACGAGGATCAGATCTAATCAGTTTGAAAGAATTTGAAGTTATCAGACATCAAATCAGAGGTAAATGGTAACGGCTAAACATAAGGACAGGATGTGGTGGTAAGGTACCGCACCCTGTTTCTTTTTGCTAGAAAGAGAGTGTTATGAAAAAAGGACAGATATTTGAAGGAATTATAGAAAAAGTTGAATTTCCAAATAAAGGAAAAGTATACGTGCCGGAAGAAGACAGATATGTAATTGTAAAAAATGGAATTCCGGGACAGAAAGTGAAATTCATTGTCAATAAATTTAAAAGCGGTAATGCGGAAGGAAGGCTACTGGAGGTCTTAGAAAAATCAGAAAAAGAAACAAGAACTCCGGTCTGTAGCATTTTCCCGGCATGCGGTGGATGCATGTATCAGACAATGTCTTATGAAGATCAGATGCAGATGAAAGGGGAACAGGTCAGAGAAATTTTGGAATCGGCCATGGCACCTGGAAAAACATTTACATTTGAAGGCGTAAAGGCAAGCCCAAAAGAATTTGGTTATCGTAATAAGATGGAATTCTCATTTGGAGATGAATATAAGGACGGACCATTGTCACTGGGACTTCATAAAAAAGGAAGTACTTATGATGTATTAACAGCATCAGACTGCAAATTGGTACATCAGGACATGAATAAGATTTTAATGTGCGTATTAGAATATTTCCAGAACTTAGGTGCGAGCTATTATAAGAAAATGCAGCATATTGGATATTTGCGTCATTTATTACTTCGCCGTGGGGATACAACAGGAGAAATATTAATCAATCTCGTAACTACAACACAGGAAAATTATGATCTTACACCATTAGTAGAACAATTGTTGGCATTACAGTTAGAAGGTAAAATCGTAGGAATTCTCCATATATTAAATGATTCACTGTCAGATGTAGTACAGAGTGATGAGACAAGAGTTCTCTATG
>ERZ506880.645-NODE-645-length-12442-cov-3.308791_pt1 | contig 12442 bp, 9 predicted proteins | sample MGYA00512906_ERZ506880 | MGnify/ENA metagenome assembly ERZ506880
TACTTCCTTCATTTCTTCACTTCCTGTACTCTTCATTCTTAGTATTAGATTATGTTTCTACCCTTCCAGATGGAACATCAGAACCGAAAGCATCGTAAGTCCTGCAGTCTCTGTCCGAAGGATTCTCTTGCCAAGTGTCACCGGATTTGCCCCGGTTTTCATGGCAAGTGCTACTTCTTCTTCCTCAAAGCCGCCTTCCGGTCCGATAAAGATGCCGACCGACTGCCCCGGTCTGATCCCTGCGATGATCTGCTTCGTCTCTTCCATCCCTTTTGCCAGTTCGTATGGGATCAGGACAACGTCCAGTTCTTCTGCCTGCTTTAATGCCTGCGCATAAGTGCATACTTCTCCCACCTCAGGAATAATACCTCGTCCTGCCTGCTTCGCCGCACTGACCGCAATCTGCTGCCAGCGTTCGACCTTCTTCTTCGCCTTCTTCGCATCCAGCTTGACCACGGCTCGCTTTGTCGCCACCGGGATTACCTGATATGCGCCGAGTTCTACCGACTTCTGCACGATCAGTTCCATCTTGTCCTGCTTTGGAAGTCCTTGGAACAGATAGATCTTTGATGCAAGCTCGCTCTCGTCCTGCTTTTTCTCCAGTATCTTAAGCACTGCCATATCTGCTTCATAGGATTCCACTGCACACAGGTACTGACTGCCTTCTCCGTCATTTACCGTAAGTTCTTCACCGGTCTTCATGCGGAGTACATTCTTCATATGATTGACGTCGCCGCCCTCTACGTAGATCTTTTCTTCCTTCACCTGCTCCGGTGACACAAAAAAATGTTGCATATCGAATCCTCTAATTCTTTCTTGCCGTTACAGATACCCATTCGCCCTGGTGGTTCACTTCCAGAACTTCGAGGCCTGCTTTCTTCACAGCTTCTACGACCACTTCTTCTTTATCTTCGATGATTCCGCTTGTGATATATATACCACCCTTTTTCAGCTGATTTACAATCACCGGTGTAAGAGCGACTAACACATCTGCAAGAATATTTGCCACAACAATATCATAGCATTCATATCCAACCTTATCCTGTACCGCTTTATCATCAATAATATTTCCGATCATAACTTCATACTGATCCTTTGAAATACCATTCACTTCCATATTTTCATATGTTGCATCAATTGCACAAGGATCAAGGTCTGTTCCTACGGAATGTTTTGCTCCAAACTTAAGCGCCAGCATTCCAAGGATTCCACTTCCGCATCCAACATCAAGAATTTCTGTATCCGGAGTCACATGCTTACGAATCTGGCGAATGCATAACTGTGTTGTCTCATGCATTCCTGTTCCAAATGCTGTTCCCGGATCAATATGGATCACCATCTTATCCTCATCTTCCGGTTTTACATCTTCCCATGACGGAATGATTAAAATATCATCTACATAAAACTGATGGAAATATTGTTTCCAATTATTTACCCAATCCACATCCTCTGTCTCGGATTCTTCAATAGAACATTCTCCAAGATCCATAAATTCTGACATTTCTTCCAGTTCCTGACGGACATTTTTCAAAATACTTTCTGTATCCGCATCTTCTTCTAAATAAAAGCTTAAATATGCAATTCCGTCATCAGCCTCTGTTTCCGGCAAAATATCCACAAACATCTGCTCCTTATCTGCCGCTGTCAAAGGAATCTTATCTTCAATCTGAACTCCTTCAACCCCCAAATCTGCCAACATACTGCTCACGATATCTTCTGCCTGTGTAGTTGTCTTTAAGCGAAAACTTTTCCACTTCATGTTCAATCTTCCTTTCTTTTTGCATCTTATAATAAATCCAAATCATCCAGTGTTCCGCGTCCTGTTACCGTCCGTTTTCTATTCGGATTGCCCAACTGATAATCCAAATCTTTTAACGGATCATTCTTAGGTGTCTTATTTTCATGCTGTATATATGGTGCTTTCTCATTTCGCACTTCGCCACTCTTACCGCCCGTCTTTCTACAAAGATAAATCTCACCGATCTCCATCGATTTATCCAATGCCTTACACATATCATACACGGTCAAAAGTGCAACACTGACCCCTGTCAGTGCTTCCATCTCTACACCTGTCTTTCCTGTCACTTTCACTGTACAATAGCAGTAGATTGTACAACTTTCTTCATCCATATCAAACGTCACTCTGCAATTCGTGATTGGAAGAATATGACACATCGGAATCAGCTCAGCTGTTCTCTTAGCTCCCATAATCCCGGCTGTTGTCGCCACTCCCAGGACATCTCCTTTTCCAACTGTTCCTGCTGCAATTGCTTCATATACTTTTCTGCTGACCATGATTTTTCCTGCGGCAGTTGCCTCACGAACTGTCTCGCCTTTATCTGTCACATCCACCATCAGTGCCTTGCCATTTTCATCAAAATGCGTTAACCCCGATTCCATACTATGATTTCTCCTTTTATAAATACATCATTACCTTGCATTATAATATGGAAACACCCTTTTGTGAAACCCTTTTTTCACATTTCTATTTAAAAAACAGTTATATCGTTATTCTTTCACCCTATGATAACAGTATAAGATAGAAGAAAGAGACCCATCACTTAAGGTCTCTTTCCGTCTTTTCATTCGATTTATGACGCTTGTTCTGTTGTATTTTCAAACTGTGAGTTATACAAATCTGCATAAAATCCATTTTTTGCAAGCAACTCTTCGTGATTTCCCTGTTCTACAATATCTCCATCTTTCATAACTAGGATCACATCTGCATCACGTATAGTAGAAAGTCTGTGTGCGATCACAAAACTTGTTCTTCCCTTCATAAGCGTATCCATCGCTTTTTGGATTTGAATTTCTGTTCTTGTATCTACAGAACTTGTAGCCTCATCCAGGATTAATATTTTAGGATCTGCAAGAATTGCTCTCGCAATTGTAAGAAGCTGTTTCTGTCCCTGTGACACATTACTTGCTTCTTCGTTTAATTCCATATCGTATCCACCCGGCAATGTCTGTACAAATCGATGTACTCTTGCCGCCTTTGCAGCTTCAATCACTTCTTCATCTGTCGCATCCAGCTTTCCATATTTAATGTTATCCTTTATACTTCCATGGAACAACCATGTATCCTGAAGTACCATTCCAAACATCTGTCTTAATTCACTTCTGTTAAAATCCTTAACATTGTGTCCATCAATCAAAATTGCTCCGCTGTTCACGTCATAGAAACGCATCAAAAGCTTGATCATTGTTGTTTTTCCTGCACCAGTCGGTCCAACAATCGCAATTTTCTGTCCTTCTTTTACATCAACAGAAAAATCATTGATAATAATCTTATCCTCATTGTATCCAAAATGCACATGCTCAAATGTAACATTTCCTTCTAACCCTTCTACTGATACCGGATTTGGAACTGTCTGATCTTCTTCCTCTTCTTCAAGAAATTCAAAGACACGTTCTGAAGCTGCTGCTGTGGACTGTAGCATATTTGCAACCTGTGCAAGCTGCTGGATTGGCTGAGTAAAGTTTCTTACATACTGGATAAATGACTGTATATCTCCGACCTCAATCGTCTTCTTAGCAGCTAAAACGCCTCCGAGTATAACTACCCCTACATATCCTAAATTTCCCACAAACTGCATGATCGGCATCATCATTCCGGAAAAGAACTGTGATTTCCATGCTGAATCATATAATTTATCATTCGTCTTCTCAAACTCTTCGATCACATCTTTTTCCTTATTAAAAACTTTCACGATATTATGCCCAGAATAAACTTCCTCCACCTGACCATTTACATTTCCCAAATATTCCTGCTGTCCTTTGAAATATTTCTGTGAATGTTTCATTACAAATGAAATCATGCCAAGTGAAACAGGAAGGATTAAGAGTGCAACCAGTGTCATAAGAGGACTGATTGACAACATCATCACAAGTACACCGATGATCGTTGTTGTCGAAGTTATGATCTGTGTTGCACTCTGATTCAAACTCTGTCCCAGAGTGTCCACATCATTCGTAACCCTTGAAAGCACTTCACCATGTGTTCTCGTATCAAAGTAATTCATTGGCATACGATTGATTTTCTGTGAAATTTCTTTTCTCAATCGGTATGTTGTTTTTTGTGAAACTCCCGTCATCAAGAAGCCCTGTACCAACGAGCACAATGCACTTGTTACATACAATGCCAATGCTGTCAGCAAAATAGTTGCAATCTTTTCAAAATTCATTCCGCTTCCGCCGGAAACTTTGCTTACCAGTCCATTAAAAATCTCTGTTGTTGCTTTACCAAGTATTTTCGGTCCGATGATATTAAAGACAGTTCCTCCAATGGCAAAGATTACAACGAACAGCATCTGAATCTTAAATGCACTCATGTATTTAATTAATTTTCCCATGGTACCTTTGAAATCTTTTGCCTTTTCTCCGCCCATACGTCCATGACCCATCGGCCCACGTCTTGGTCCTCGATTTTCACTCATTACTGTTCTCCTCCTTTCCCATTTTCTTCTAATCCTGCCTTTAATTCTGCTTCTGATAACTGAGAAGCTGCAATCTGCTGATATACCTCACAATTTTTCAGCAACTCCTGATGAGTACCGACTCCGGCAATCTTTCCATCGTCCAGAACAATAATCTGTTCCGCATGCAAAATTGTACTAATACGCTGTGCTACGATTAACACAGTACTGTCTGATGTTTTTTCCTTCAATGCCTTACGAAGTGCTACATCTGTCTTATAATCCAGTGCTGAAAAACTGTCATCGAAAACAAAGAGTTTTGGATGTTTTGCAATCGCACGTGCTATAGATAGACGCTGCTTTTGTCCTCCTGATACATTTCCACCGCCCTGTGAAATTGTACTGTCATATTTTTTGGATTTTGTATCGATAAATTCTGTTGCCTGTGCAATCTTGGCTGCCTCTTCCATATCCTGTTCATTTCCGTCCGGATTGCCAAACATAATATTCGAACCAATCGTTCCTGAGAACAGAACACCTTTCTGTGGAACATATCCCAGTTTACTTCTCAGCTCCTGCTGTGTCATTTCTCGGATATCAATACCATCCAATGTAATAGAACCTTCTGTCACATCATAGAAACGAGGAATCAAATTCACTAATGTAGATTTTCCGCTTCCGGTACTTCCGATAATGGCCGTTGTCTGTCCCGGATGTGCCGTAAAGTCAATATCTTCAAGAACATCTTCATCTGCACCAGGATATTTAAAAGATACATGATTGAATTTCAAAACGCCTTCTGTTTTCTTTGGCAAATGTTTCGGTTGCTCTGGATCTTTGATGATCGTCTTGCTTGTCAACACTTCATCTACACGCTCTGCTGCAACAGCTGCTCTAGGTAACATGACAGAAATCATACACAGCATTAAAAATCCCATGATAATCTGCATTGTATATTGGATAAATGCCATCATATCACCGACCTGCATCTGACCGTCATTTATGCCATGCGCTCCCGTCCATACGATCAGTACAGAAATTGCATTCATAACTACCATCATGACCGGCATCATAAATGTCATAGCACGGTTTACAAAAAGATTGGTTTTTGTCAAATCTCTATTCGCTTTATCGAATCTTTCTTCTTCATGTTTTTCTGTACTAAATGCACGGATAACTGATAAACCAGTTAAGATTTCACGTGTTACAAGATTCAGTTTATCAACCAATTGCTGCATGATCTTAAATTTTGGCATTGCAACAATAAACAATACAGAAACTACCAGTACGATTAAAATTGCTGCCAATGCAATGATCCATGACATAGATACATTTGTTTGGAATACTTTATAAATGCCGCCGATTGCGATAAGCGGAGCATATAATACAATACGAAGAAGCATAACGATCAACATCTGTATCTGCTGAATATCATTGGTACTTCTTGTGATCAATGAAGCTGTTGAAAACTGATCAAATTCATTATTGGAAAATCCAACAACTTTTCTAAACACTTTGCCACGAAGGTCGCGTCCTGTTGATGCACCCACGCGTGATGCCAGCAGTCCGACCAGAACACTTGCCAACATTCCGAGTAATGCAAGTGCAAGCATCTTTCCTCCTGTTACAAACAAATAATAGAATTGTATCTGATTCATATCCATACCAAGATCTTCATATGCCGTTTTGATATAGCTGATTCCGGCCTGTTCTATGATCGTATCCGGCATATCATCCATCTGGTCTTTCATCTTATCAGTCATCTGTGAAAGTTGCTCTTCCGGCAGCATTTTCAAAATATCAAATACTGTTGCATCTTTTGGAAGCATCTCGGCCGGAATGTTTGCACGCAACTGCTCTTCAATCTTAGCTGTTGTATCACTTCCTTGTTCAAATCCAGCTGTCATCATCATTGGAACAGATAAAATCTCTTCTAATTCTTCTGTTTTCTCCTCGTTATCCTGAATGTTTTTCTTTAATACATATGCTGTTTGATTATAGGTATTCTCATCTTTTTCATATGCATCCAGCACTGTCTGCCTGTCATCAGCCTGTACAAACAACAATACTTTCTCCATCTCTTCTTCTGAAATTGCTTCCGGTATCTTGTCATCGACACCTGCCTGCTGAATTCCAACATTTACGATATCTGACGTATAGCCTGGCAGAGATAAGTCACAATATACCTGAACTAAAAGTACAAGCAATATAACAAATGCCATCTTCCAGTACGTCTTCAGATATTTGAATAATTTACCCATAGTACAAATCCTTTCTTCCTTCTGTCTTAATTGTTTTTCTAGTTGGTTGTACGTTCCGTATGCTGTTTTAAATTATCCAGCATTTGGAGTAAAAATCTTCTAAGCAGGATTTTTTCTTCTATGCTAAACCCCGAAACTAACATCTCTTCCATCTTATTAATTACACCCCAAACCTGTTCAAGACAATTCTCTGCCTTTTCTGTCAAATATAATCTCATAATTCGTTGATCCTGTTCGTCAGGCCGGCGCTCGATCAAGCCCTGCTTTTCCATCTTCTTAATTCCCGATGTGATCGTCGGTGGTGTCAGTTTCATCTTTTTAGCTAATTCCCTTTGTGACATACCACTATTTTGATGTAATGAGAAAAATATCGCTGCCTGCCATGGTTTTAATTCATATTGTTTTAACGACTGACTGGCACAATTCATCTCCATATGCATAATCTGATTCATAATATTGACGATTGACATTTCTTTTTCATCATTCACTTATATCATCCCTCTTTTCTTCATCAGTAATTAGTTAGATGTCTAACGGTTATTTTAGGAGTATTGATTATATTTGTCAAGAAATCCTGTTGTATTTTCACAGTTTTTTAATATTTTTCTCTAATTTTCCGTTTGATATCGAACAATTTCTCTCTCGGATACCACAACATCCATCCTCAAGTCATGCCCTTCTGTCGGTATCTCCGACAGAAGTATTTTTTCTCTGCACAAGATTACTCTCCACGCATCTGTCTGACTAAGATATCTGTCATAAAATCCCCCACCGTATCCGAGTCTGTCACCTTTTTTATTGCATGTGACACATGGTACAAATGCCAGATCAATCTTCTGCGGTGGTATCTCTTCGCAGTAACCTTTTGGCTCCATAATGCCATAAGCACCTTCTTCCAAGTCATCCAGGCTTGTAATCGCATAAACTTTCATAACACCTTTTGAAATACACTTTGGAACACCAAGCTGCTTGCCTGATTCTAATATTTCCTGTAACATCGGAGTTGTATTGATTTCATCTTTCGTTCCCACATAGCAAAAGACTACCTCTGCATTCTCATATTCAGGAAGTGATAATGCATGTTTTCTAATCTTCTCATCCGCCGACTTGCAATAAACCATCGAAAGTTCTGAAATTTTCTTTTTTATTTGTTTACGCAATTCTTTTTTCTCTTTTGTCATATCTACATTCATATTATTCTAAATCTTCTTTTCCCATCTCAGCATGAATCGTATCCTCACAATCCGCCATCGCCTGCAAAGTCATCGTCAGAAGTTTTTCAAGTTCCCACCCTAACTGCTGTGCTCCACGTTCTATTACCTCTCTTGAACATCCGGCTGCGAATCCTTTACTCTTATATTTTTTCTTTAATGATTTTAACTCCATATCTTTTGTACTTTTTGATGGACGCATAAGAGCTGCCGCCCAGATTAATCCGGTCAGTTCATCCGCTGCAAACAATACCTTTTCCATTTCATGAGTCGGTTCTACATCGATTGTCTTCCCGCATCCTACCTCGATTCCATATCCATGAGAGCATACTGCATGGATCATATCCTCAGAAATGTTTGCTTCTCGCAAAAGTTCCGGTGCTTTCAGACAATGTTCTTCCGGATATAATTCAAAATCAATGTCATGAAGCAGACCTACAATTCCCCAGTATTCTGCGTCTTCTGCATATCCCAATTCATTTGCATACCACTTCATAACAGCTTCTACTGTCAGTGCATGTTGAATATGAAACGGATCTTTATTATATTTTTTGAGTACCTCAAATGCTTCATCTCTTGTTATATGTTCCATGATATTCTCTCCTATTCCCAATTATATTTTTTACATCGTATCACTTTAAAACTGCTTTTTCAATGTTTCCTACAGCCTTCGCTATTTTGTCAGCCAACCGCTCAGATGCCTCTTCTGGATCCGTATTCGAAGCAATATCTTTACTTGTTATTTCAGTATTTGTTTCGGAATTACATTCCTTTATCCTTTCTTCTATATCTTGAGGTTAGGCACCAATATAGACGGTTTCACTCCAATGGGACCATCCATCCTAACCGCAGATCAGGTTGAATTTCCTCCGAAACTTTCCATTCAATCAAAAGTAAACGGAGAACTTCGATAAGACAGCAACACTTCCCTGCTCATCTTTGGTATCGCTCATGTAATCAGCGAACTGTCTCAGGGAATGACTTTAAAAGCCGGTACCATCATCTCCAAGGGAACGCTCAATAATGAATTCTTCTGATTGATGAATACGATGTTCCCCTACAGTCCGCGTATTTTGGCGGTTACTATGATGATATGGTCACTTTTTTGAAAAATGTATTCAGTTCTGCACTTAAAACAAATACATCTCTGGAAAAGGGTGTGCTTACCGGGTGCCTTCGTATTTCTAAAGAAAGCATTTTCACTGGGTTGAATAATTTTAAAGTACACTCTATATTAGATGCTCCTTCCGAAACCGCCTTCGGGTTTACGCAGGCAGAAGTTCAACAGCTTTTAGATGATTATGAGCTGTCATCCCATATAGCTGAAGTTCGAGAATGGTATGACGGATATTTATTTGGAACAGCAGATATCTATAATCCATGGAGTACACTGATGTATATCGATCGGGCACGGCATCAAGAGACACCTGATGCCATCTCTTTCTGGGCAAACACAAGCAGCAATGACATTATTTACAAATACATTCAAGAGGCTGATTCGGCTCTGTATCAGGAATTCGAACAATTGATGCATGGTCATTCTGTAGAAAAAACAATCAAACCCGAACTCACTTATCGAGACATGGACGATATCAGCAATATTTATAGTTTCCTTCTTCTGACCGGCTATTTAAAAGCGACAAAACAGACCAGACGCAACACCTACCTGCTGGTCATTCCAAACAGAGAGGTCTATGAAATTTATAATGACTCTTTTATGGAATATTTTACGAATTTAAAACACACAAAGAAATCGGAATTCATTGCTGCATTAGTAGAAGAAGATGTTGTCACTGCAGAACGAATCCTCTCTTTCATCTTACGGAAAGGAATTAGTTATTACGATAATAAAGAAAGCTTCTATCACGGATTTTTATACGGATTATTCGATGGCTATCAGGTAGAATCCAACCGGGAATCCGGAGATGACCGTCTGGATCTGATCATTTATCCGGAAATTTTTAAAGACAAAGCTATTGTTATCGAATGTAAACATTCTGATTCTGAGGATCAGCTCGTTTCCGACAGCAAAGAAGGTGCCGAACAACTCGGCAACGCTTATGCAAATCACGCCGGTGCCGGTGCTGCCGGAGGTCTTGGATTTGCTTTTCTCAGTTTCTTGAATGCCGATCTTGTTCCGGGAATTTACCTGATCCTACGCACAGTACATCTGGAACAGGCAATCGCTGATTCCGATATCGTCGTTACCGGTGAAGGACGCCTTGACCATCAGACTGCAATGGGAAAAGCACCGGTAGGAGTCGCACGCCTCGCAAAAAAATACGGAGCTAGAACAATCGCATTCGCAGGAAGCGTAACCCCGGGAGCAACTGCATGTAACGCCGCCGGGATCGATGCATTCTTTCCGATTGTTCGTGGAATCACAACGTTAGAAGATGCCATGAAACCTGAAAATGCAAAAGAAAATCTCCGGGCTTCCGCAGAGCAGGTGTTCCGGTTGTTGATTATTTAGTGTGGTTCGAGACCGCTGTGCGGGCAGAGGTTGTTTCACTTGTTCACGACGCTCTACCTCCACTCTTCCACGCATCTCTAAGGGCTTCGCGACAGTCGTCAGAAGCGGGACTCGTGTCGCGAATCCCTAAGAGACTGCGGGAAGTATTCTCGGAACGCTCTGTGAATCTGCGCGAAGCAACCTCTGCCCGCACGGCTCCTGAACGACACTGGAAACGGCAGGAAAAGCGGCGTATGGATATCGACTATGATATACGCAGCAATCTCCAGTAATTACATATATAAAAATAACGGATGACTTACTGATTGCGATAGATTGTATCGTAGTCAGCAAGCCATCCGCCTTATTTCCCCGCTTTTCCTCATGTGTTCCTGTTGTGTGTTTTCCAACTGTCTTGGATAACGTAGTGTGTCTAAGACGTAGGAATCCCACAACTGCTAACACATTATATCTCGGGGTCAGACACCAATATATCTATTCCTCAAAAAATGCGGCGCTTCGCGCCTCTTAATTAACAAGGTATATCGTTTCGGCGCTGCCGAGGCAGACTTTTTGATTTGGAGGTGTGTTTCATTGAAACCTATTAACACTGGCGGTCATTCCGCCTATCAGAATAAAATTATTCCTGTATTCAGAAACAGAAACTCTTTCTAAGAACCTTTCCATAAAATATGTCCTAATTAATGCTTGCGCAACTTCACTATTCCCTCCGGACATGTTTTTTACTTTGTCTTTATCAAGTGCAATAGTGACTTGAACAAAGAGAAAGGCTGGCGCCTTGAGACGCTGTCCGGTGTCAAGGGGTTATACCCAGCGAGCCGAGCCACCCGTTTTACGGGTGGCAGCGACTGAAATAAATTTAATTATACTTTTTGTAACGATATCGAAATCCACTTGCTTTCAATCTGGCAAAGCGGGAATTTCAACAACAACTAACTAATGTCTCAAACGATTTAATTCCATATTCTGTTCTTCTAGTTTTTCTTTCGATATTGGATATATGGCTTTGAATATTACAATAGCAATAACACAAAACAGGATTGGACATCCTATTGTACACAATGTAAGCATTGTTTTCACTCCTTCTGCCTGTTCTGCCATTGTTGGATCAAAATGTACCATAGCCAATAAGTATCCCGGAATAGCTCCGCCGATTCCCATTGCACATTTTGTAATAAAACTAGAAAGTGATGCTATCGCCCCTTCCGCACGATATCCTAACTTTAATTCAACATAATCGGTATTATCAGCCTGAATACTGTACTGTAACGGCATACTTAATCCAGCACCAAATCCCGCCACTGCTGTTGCAATCATCAAGATTGGAATGTTAATCACATTAATTATACGTACTACAGGAAATATTCCAAAACAAAACAATCCAAAAATGTATGCATTTTTCTTCCCCATTTTCAGAATTAATACAGGTGCTAAAATTGTTGCCGGTATCATCGCAAACATCTGAATCAAAGATGCGAGACTTAAGAGCATCAAATTATTAAGTACATATGTATAAAAATATGTGTTAGATGCATTTACGATATACGTTCCCGTTGTATACAACAATCCACACAAAAACGTTGACCACACTGGTTTCTGCTTTATAATCTCTATGAGGTCTACAAATCTGTATTTTTTTTGTTCCTGATCAATCTGTACACGTTCTTTTAAGCCTAGAGTTCCAATTACTGAAAATACAATAATCATAAACACCGCTACGATAATAAGCGTAAAATATCCTTTTGCTTCTGAAGAATCCCCAATTAATATTGGTGCGATAATGTTAATACCAAATACCCCCAATAAAAGTGTAATTCCTTTTATTGAACTCAACGTATTTCTTTCAGAAGCATCTGCTGTCATTACTGGAAGCATACTATTTAATGAAATATCCATAATTGGAAAAATAATACCAATCAATAAATATGATACATATGCAATAAAAAGTTTTCCTCCTGTTGCAATATACGGACCCATCCACAACAACATAAAATTTAAACCACAAAGAATTGCTCCCATAATCAGCGTCGGTCTAAAATGTCCCATTTTTGTAGTTTTTCTGTGATCTATCAAAAATCCAAC
>ERZ506880.656-NODE-656-length-12348-cov-5.126739_pt1 | contig 12348 bp, 9 predicted proteins | sample MGYA00512906_ERZ506880 | MGnify/ENA metagenome assembly ERZ506880
CGGAGGTAAGGAACTTATCCTATACGGTGGTGGAAGATAAAATCTATTTCCGGGAAAATTCACGTATGAATCCGGTGGAAGTATCGGCAACCGCAGAGAACCGTATCAAAGGATTGATTGCAGTTCGTGATTGTGTCCGTAATCTGATTGAATTGCAGACAGAGGATTACCCGGATGAAGATATTCGGGCAGAACAGGCTAGACTGAATACACTTTATGATAATTATACAAAGAAATATGGGCTGATCAACAGCAGGGCAAATATCTCTGCTTTTAGTGATGACAGTTCCTTTGCACTGCTATCTGCGTTGGAAGTGCTCAATGAAAATGGAGAGTTGGAACGTAAGGCGGATATGTTCTTTAAGCGGACGATCCAGCCACACAAACCAGTGACGAAGGTGGACACTGCCAGTGAAGCACTTGCTGTTTCTATGGGAGAGAAAGCCGGAATCGACATGGAATATATGCAGGAACTCTCAGGAAAATCAGAAGAAACGCTGTATCAGGATTTGAAAGGTGTGATCTTTTTAAATCCGCATTATGGCTATGGAAATGTTACAGAGCCGAAGTATTTGATGGCGGATGAGTATCTTTCTGGCAATGTCCGGGAGAAACTGGTACTAGCAAAGAGAACCGCAATGCTTTATCCGGAAGATTATAAAATCAATGTAGAAGCATTGGAAAAGATACAGCCAAAAGACCTGACTGCCAGTGAAATATCTGTAAGACTCGGAGCAACATGGGTACCTCCAGAAATCTATCAGCAGTTTATGTTTGAGTTTTTAAATACACCGAATTATGCTCAGTGGAGGATTAAAGTCCACTACTCCCCTTACACCGGAGGTTGGAATATCGAGGAGAAATCTTATGACCGGGGCAATGTGAAAGCAAACAGCACCTATGGTACAGGGCGTATCAATGCGTATAAGATTATCGAGGAAACATTGAACCTGAAAGATGCCCGTATCTTTGATTATATTGAAGATGATGAGGGCAAAAGGAAGGCGGTTCTAAATAAAAAAGAGACAGCCATCGCACAGGCAAAGCAGGAATTGATCAAGCAGGGATTTCAGGATTGGGTATGGGCGGACCCAGAACGTAGGGAGAAACTTACAAGGCTGTACAATGAAAAATTCAACAGTATCCGACCGAGAGAATATGATGGAAGCCATATCATTTTCAGTGGCATGAATCCAGAAATTACACTCAGGGAGCATCAGAGAAATGCAGTCGCACACATTTTATACGGAGGGAATACGCTGCTTGCACACGCAGTTGGGGCGGGAAAAACCTTTGAAATGGTGGCAGCTTCGCAGGAACTGAAAAGACTCGGACTTTGCAATAAGTCTTTGTTTGTGGTACCCAACCATCTGACGGAACAGTGGGCGGCAGAGTATTTGCAGCTTTATCCGTCAGCCAATATCCTTGTAGCAACCAAGAAAGATTTTGAAACCAAGAACCGTAAAAGGTTCTGCGGTCGTATCGCAACAGGCGACTATGATGCGGTTATTATCGGTCATAGTCAGTTCGAGAAGATACCAATGTCGATCGAGCGACAGAGGGCAATTCTGGAACAGCAGATTGAAGAACTGACGAGGGGGATTGCCGAATTAAAAGCGAACAGGGGAGAAAGGTTTTCAATCAAACAGCTTGAAAGGTCAAAAAAATCAGTCACACAGAAACTCGCAAAACTGAATGACCAGAGCAGAAAGGATGACGTTGTTACCTTTGAAGAATTAGGTGTAGACAGATTGTTTATTGATGAAAGTCATTATTACAAGAACCTTTTTCTCTATACCAAAATGAGAAATGTGGGTGGAATCGCTCAGACAGAAGCACAGAAATCTTCTGATCTTTTTATGAAATGCCGCTATCTTGATGAGATTACCGGCGGAAGGGGAACTGTGTTTGCAACAGGAACACCAATCTCAAATAGTATGGTGGAGCTTTATACGATACAGCGATACTTGCAGTATAACACGCTTGTGAAGAATAACTTGCAGCATTTTGATGCATGGGCTTCTACCTTTGGAGAAACAGTCACAGCGATTGAACTGACACCTGAAGGTTCCGGGTACCGGGCAAAGACACGATTTGCAAAGTTTTATAACCTGCCGGAACTGATGTCAATGTTTAAGGAAGTGGCAGACATTAAAACAGCAGATATGTTGAACCTGCCAGTACCGGAAGCAAAGTACCATAACATTGCAGTAAAGCCGTCAGAAATGCAGAAAGAAATGGTTGCTTCCCTTGCGGAAAGAGCAGAACAGGTGCGTGGCGGTGGTGTGGATTCAAGCGTAGATAATATGCTGAAAATCACGAATGACGGAAGAAAACTGGCTCTTGACCAGCGTATGCTAAACGATATGCTGCCTGATTTTGAGGGCAGTAAAATCAATGCCTGCGTCGATAACATCTATCGGATATGGAAAGAAAATGCCGACAAGAAATCGGCACAGCTTGTGTTTTGTGACCTTTCCACGCCGAAGAATGACGGCACATTTTCCGTCTATAACGACATCAGAAAGAAGCTGATTGAGAGAGGTATTCCTGAAAGTGAAGTGAAGTTCATACACGAAGCCGACACGGATATGAAGAAAAAAGAACTGTTCCAAAAGACCCGCAAGGGAGAAGTCAGGGTGCTTCTTGGCTCTACTCAGAAGATGGGAGCAGGAACGAATGTGCAGGATAAACTTATCGCACTTCACGATGTGGATTGTCCGTGGCGACCTTCAGATTTGGAGCAGCGTTCCGGTAGAATTGTCCGTCAGGGCAATGAAAATCCGCAGGTAGATATTTACCGCTATGTAACAGAGCAGACCTTTGATGCATACCTCTATCAGCTTGTGGAAGGTAAGCAGAAGTTCGCAAGTCAGATTATGACGAGCAAATCTCCGGTCAGGTCGGCAGAGGATATTGATGAAACAGCACTGTCCTATGCGGAGGTAAAAATGCTTGCAACAGGCAATCCGTATATCAAAGAAAAGATGGACTTAGACATTCAGGCACAGAAGCTGAAGATGTTAAAATCCAATTTCTTATCAGAGAAATATGGACTGGAGGATAAGGTCATCAAGTTCTACCCACAACAGATTGCTTACTTGAAATCCCGTGTAGAGGGACTTACAAAAGATGTTGAAACAGCAAAATTACACCCGAAACCGATAGACGAGCAGCCGCTTGGAATGATGGTATCGGGTGTTTCTTATTCCGAAAAAGCCGAAGCAGGTCAGGCAATTATCAATGCCTGCAAGTCAATGAACAGTCCTGATGCGATAGCACTTGGCGAGTACCGTGGCTTTCAAATGGAACTGTATTTTGATACGGTGCAGCGTAATTATGTTGTGAAATTAAAAGGCGAAACAAGCAGAGATGTACCGCTTGGCGATGATGCTCACGGTAATATCGTGAGAATAGATAACGGCATAGAACGCTTTGAGGAAGTACTTGCTGATACGAAAAACAGCCTTGAAAATACGGAGAAGCAGTTTGAAACAGCGAAGCAGGAAATCGAAAAGCCGTTTGCAAAGGAGGAAGAATTGAGGGCAAAAACTGCCCGACTTGATGAGCTGAATATCCTGCTCAATATGGATAAAAAGGAAAATGAGATTGTCGGCGGAGAGCCTGATGAGGGCGAAGCAGTCGGCGGCAGAAAGGAGAAATCGTATGAGAGATAAACAGAAAGGCGGTGGTCGATATGCCATTTATCGCACCTGAGTTAATCATTCAGGCGAAGCAGATGGACTTATTAACCTACCTGAGAAATTATGAACCGTATGAGCTGGTTAAGTTTTCAGGTAACACCTATTGCACCAGAACCCACGACAGTTTGAAGATTTCAAACGGGAAATGGATATGGTGGTCGAGAGGTATCGGTGGCAGGAGTGCTTTGGATTATCTGATTAAGGTCAAAGGTTACAGCTTCCTTGAAGCGGTGGAAACCATTATCGGACACACAGCGATTCAGGCTCCGGTCTATGAAAAGCCACAGCCAAAAGAGGAAAACAAACCACTTCTTCTCCCTGAAAAATGTGCTTCCAACATAGTGATTACAGAGTATCTTTTCGGGAGAGGAATAGATTTTGAAATCATCAATTACTGTATTTCCAATGACCTTATCTTTGAGAGTCTGCCGTATCACAATGTTGTGTTTGTAGGCTATGACGAGAAGAAAGAACCGAAATATGCAGCCTACCGTTCCACGAATAAGCGTAGGATTATGGGCGATTGCAGTGGCAGTAAAAAAGATTATTCTTTTCGGCTTGGTAAGGAAAACTTGGAGGAAGTACACCTCTTTGAGTGTGCCATTGACTTGTTATCCTATGCCACGCTTGCGAAGCTGAACGGGCAGGATTGGAAAGAAATGAGCTTTGTCTCGCTGTCCGGGGTGTATTCTCCGGCAAAGAAAATTGAGGACAGTAAAGTGCCGATTGCACTGGAAAAGTATCTTGGCAGTAACCCATCTGTCAGGAAAATCCGTATCCATTTTGACAATGATATAGCGGGCAGAAAGGCAGCACAGACCTTAAAAACTATTCTGCCGGATAAGTATGAAATCGTTGATGAGCCACCAAAAGCAGGTAAGGACTTCAACGATTTTCTTTGTATGCGGATGGGAATTTACAATAAAAAAACACACGAAAGGAATGAAGAACGATGAATGATTCTAAGATTAAAGTTCTCTTGGTAGAACCGGAAAAGTACCCGAAGGAAATTGTAATCGACGACAGTCTGGAAGCAATGCAGGAGGTTGTCGGCGGGGATATTGAGGAATATATGCCCTATGACGATGATGTTGCAATCATCTGTAATGAGGAAGGAAAGATGAGAGGACTTCCGCTTAACCGTGCAGTTTATGTGCAGGACAATGATAAGAAAGAGATGGTAGATATTATCTGCGGCAAATTCTTTATCTGTTATGCACCGCCTGAGAGTGAGAGTTTTCAGAGCTTGCCGGACGATATGATGAAGAAATACAAGGAACAGTTCAAGTATCCTGAACGCTTTTCTAAGGAAGTGGGCGGCAATATCGTGGCTGAACCTTTTAAGCCGAAATCAAAGGATTATGAGAGATAGTAGACTGAGAACGGGGCAACCCGGAGGAGATGTTTATTCTTAGCGAGCAGACCATTTGGATAAACACAGTTTCCCAAACGGTAAAAGGCTCGTTAGGGGTTGCCCCTAATACCCCGTGAGAAAGGAGAACTTGATTTGAGAGAGTTATTACTTATCGCCGCCGGAACACTGCTCGGCAGTTGTCTTGGCGTTACGATGATGTGCTTATTCCAGATTAACAAAGATTGCAGAGTAAAGAGAAAGGAAGATACCGATTATGAGAAAGAGAAACATTCAGAAGATTGTACGCTTTAACCGCAAGGAAGCACAGGATTTGGCAGCAAAGGCAAAGAAGGCTTGTCTTTCCGAAGCAGGGCTTATCCGTTTGCTTATCAGAGGTTACGAACCGAAAGAGAAACCCGATGACCGTTTCTATGATGTGATGAGGGAACTTTCCTCTATTGGTAATAACATCAATCAGCTTGCTGCCAAAGCAAATACGCTTGGTTTCATTGACGCACCTATGCTGAAGAATGAAGCTGCGAAGTGGAATAAGTTCCAGTCAGAGATTGAGAGGACATATCTTCGTCCGAATCAGAGCGAAATGAAATGGCAGTAACAAAGTTGTGGTCGGTAACAGAAAGGCTCGGTCAGGTCATTGACTATGCGACCAATCCGGAAAAGACTTCTGCAAATATCAAAAGGGAGTTTTCGCCGGAACAGTATCAGGCTCTTGCAGATGTTATTGCTTATGCAAAGGACGAAGAAAAAACAGAGCGAGAATTTTATGTTGAGGGTATCAACTGTAATGTGGCGATTGCCCGTGAACAGTTCATAACAGTTAAGGAACAGTACCAAAAGACAGACGGTATCCAAGCCTATCACGGATATTTGAGTTTCAAGGAAACAGATATATCTCCTGAGATGGCACAGAAAATCGGAATGGAATTTGCAAATGAAGTGTGGGGTAAAAGATTTCAGGTTGTTGTGACAACCCATCTGAATACAAAGCACCTGCACTGCCATTTTGTCATCAACTCTATTTCTTTTGTCGATGGCAAACATTTGTGGGGCGAGGAAAAAGCGTGGTTCAAATTCCGAAAAGTTGCAGACAGGATTTGTGAGAAGTACGGACTTTACTATGACCCGAATCCGAACCGCAGTAAGCAGTCGGATTATCTGACGATGAAAGAAAAGGCAGGTATGCCGACACGCTACTCAGTTGCAAAAGAAGCTATTGACTATGCTATCGACCATAGCAAGACCCTGAAAGAATTTCAGTTTGCTCTCAAGGAAATGGGATATGCCTATAATCTAAGTCCAAGCCGAAAATACTGGACGGTCATTCCAAAGGGATACGATAAGCCGATACGACTGAAAAATCTCGGAGCAGATTATACCAATGACCGGATTGTAGAGCGTATCAAAGAAAATCGTGACAGATGGGCAGAGATTGAGCCGTTCCAGAGGGCGACTTATAAGCCAAGACAGTACCGTATGCAGACCAGAGGGCAGAAGCTGAAAAAGAAAGGCGGACTTTATGGGCTGTATCTGTATTACTGTTACAGACTCGGTTATCTGCCCAAGTATAAGAAACAGAATAACGCAAGGCTTCATTATCTTTTGAAAGATGATTTGATGAAACTCGATAAGATTACTGATGAAGTAAGGCTGCTCGGACGAGAAAATATTTCCACGGACGAACAGCTTTTTTCATATAAGACTTCCTTAGAGGAGCAGATGAAAAATCTGATTGCCGGAAGAACACATCTCCGAAAAAAGATAAGAACAAATATTGATGATGGTCAGCTTCAGGCGGCAAAAGATGAAATCGCTTCTATCAATGGAGAATTGAAAAAACTCCGACGGGAAGTAAAACTCTGCGAGGATATTGCGGAGAGGTCAAAGGTTATGGAAGAAAACCTTGAGCATATCGAAACAGAGGAACAAAAACAGCAGAGAAAGGAGAAATCACGCTATGAACAACGGTGGTGACGCAGCAGAGCAGGTCGTTAGGCTTTCGCTTGAAGGATTTGAAGTTGCTGCAAGATTAAGCGGTTCGGCGGCGAAGAATATCGCATTGCTTTTGGTATCGGTTCTGAAGCAGGAACAAAAGACGAAGGGTAAAGCAAGGCTTACCAATATGATTAAGTCAGGCAAGGAGCTGAAAGTCTTTTCCATTCCGCAAAAGGATTTGAAGAAGTTTACCGAACAGGCAAAACGCTATGGCGTTCTTTATTGTGTCCTCAGAGATAAGAACACAAAGGGAGAGAACGCTCCGGTAGATATTATCGCAAGAGCAGAGGACGCTTCTAAAATTCAGCGTATCGTTGAAAGATTTGAACTTGGCAAAGTGGATAAGGCTTCGATTGTCAGTGAAGCAGAGAAAGCTATCGCAGACCGTGAAGCGGTTGAAAAAGAAAAGCCGACTAAATCCAAGAGTGAAATCATTATGGAAGAAGCGGTCAGAAATCCAATGCAGAAAGAGGAGCGAGCAAACGCAAACCCCTCAGTCGCCAAAACAGACAAAAGCCCTCTGTCAAGGCAAAACTCAGAGCCGGTAGAAACGCAATCTGATAAGGGTGTTGCAAAGCCAGTGGAAAAGCCATCGGTCAAAGAGAAACTTGACCGTTACAAGGCACAGGCAAAACAGCAAAAAGAAGCAGAGCGTAAAGAGCCGGAGGTTAAGAAAGACGGCAAGAAGCCGCAGCAGAAAAACGGTCAGACGGTACACCGTCAGCCGAAGAAGAAACCCAAAACAAAAGAGAGGTAATTCACTATGACAAATGATTTCAAACCCGCAAAGGCTGGCGGTAATCAGCCGAGATTATCCAAAGAGGAGTATGCGGAAAAGAAGCGAGCAGAAAAAGAAAAGGTCTATCAGATGATTGATGACGCTGCCCGTGAGATTGTGAGTGACCCTGAGAAATTCAAGAGTTTTCTTGATACGCAGAGTCGAATGGACAGATATTCCGCAGCAAATGCTCTCCTTATTTACAGTCAGTATCCGCAGGCGACACAGCTTAAAGATTTTGATGATTGGGGTAAGGACAATGTGAAGATTACCAAAGGGGCAAAGAGTATTTCTATCCTTGAACCAGTGGAATACACAAGAGCAGATGGTTCTCCGGGTATTTCCTACAATGTCAAAAAGGTATTTGATGTTACGCAGACAAATGGAAGAAAAGCTCCGGCAGTATCAGCAAACCGTGACCCGAAAGCACTTATCACGACAATGCTTGATGTATCTCCGGTGGAGGTTGCGGCAACCGATGAACTTCCGTATCCGAATATGGCAGCTTTCTATAATAATGAAAAGCAGACCTTGTATGTGAAGCGTAATGTGGGCGACAGCGTAGCAGTTGCCCAGTGTGTCGCTCAGGAACTCGGACACGCACAGCTTTCTATCAACAGTGAAAGTTACAGCCGCAGGGATATGGGCTTTCAGGCAGTGTGTATCGGATATATGCTTTGCAAGAAGTATGGAGTAGATACACAGAATTTTGCGATTAACCGCATTCCGGAGGGACTGGCTTCCAAAGAGCCGAAAAAAATCCGTGCGGAGCTTTCCAAGACCCGAAATGCAATGGCAGAAATTCACAGTCATATCTCTGATGAAATGTTCCGCAAGAAACAGGAGCGTTCAAAGGACTATGAGAGATAATGGAGGGCAGATATGGAAAAAGAAAAACTCTACCACATTGCTTTGGACGATTACGAACACGGTGTTGTCATTCGCTCCTTAAACGATGAGAAAACAAAGTTGATGGAGGAAGGCAAGTCCGCAGACGCAGTAGACGACCTGCTTGTAAAAGTCGGAAATGCCCCATTGAAAAAGTTCAAAGTGATTGAAAGGAAACGCTCAGATGAAGCGAGATAATGACAGGCAGACTGCCATTATTTTATCCATTGTCGGTATCGTTCCGGTCATATGGCTGGCACTTCTGATTGCACCTTCCATAAGCGGAGGATTGCCGGAGATAGCAGCCAATCTTGCGACACTCTTTGATAATCCATTTTCCGTAAAATTATGTGGGGACAGCCTGAAAACTGTCCTCATTTTACTTTTATGCTATGGAATGGGTATCGGGATTTATTTCTCAACAAGAAAGAATTACCGCAGACGAGAGGAACACGGTTCTGCCAAATGGGGCAATGTCAGAGCCATTGATAAAAAGTACCGACAAAAGCCGCTGTCAGAAAATAAGCTGATGACTCAGAATGTGTGCATTGGACTTAATGCCAAGAAGCACAGACGAAATCTGAATACGCTTGTGTGCGGTGGCTCCGGTGCAGGTAAGACAAGATTTTATGCAAAGCCTAATATTATGAACACTGCAAGAAACAGCTATGTGATATTAGACCCGAAAGGGGAAATCCTGCGAGATACGGGACATCTTCTTGAGAAGAAAGGTTACGAAGTGCGTGTGCTTGATTTGATTTCAATGGAGAAAAGCCATTGTTACAATCCTTTTGTTTATTTGCAGAATGACAATGATGTGCAGAAGCTCGTAACCAATCTTTTTAAGAGTACCACTCCGAAAGGTTCACAGAGCAATGACCCATTTTGGGATACGGCAGCGTCAATGCTTCTGCTTGCACTTGTATTTTATCTGCATTATGAAGCACCGCCGGAAGAACAGAATTTTGCGATGGTAATGGAAATGCTCAGAGCCGGGGCGATTGAGGACGAGGACGACCCAAGTCCTTCTCCGCTTGATAATCTGTTTTCGGATTTGATGATAGATAATCCTGACCACATTGCTTTGAAGTATTACCACTCTTATCATTCCGGTTCTTCCAAAACATTAAAATCCATACAGATAACCCTTGCAGCAAGGCTTGAAAAGTTTAACTTGGAAAGTCTTGCTGCTCTTACTTCTGCCGATGAACTGGATTTGCAGTCACTCGGAGAGAAAAAGGTGGCACTGTTTGCACTGATACCGGATAACGACTCTAGTTTCAACTTCTTGGTATCCATTCTTTACACACAGCTTTTTCAGCAGTTATTTTATGCAGCCGACCATATCCACGGCGGTTGTCTGCCGATGCCTGTTCATTTTATGATGGACGAATTTGCCAATGTTTCACTGCCGGACGACTTCGACAAGATACTGTCGGTTATGCGTTCCCGTGGGGTATCGGTAAGCATCATCTTACAGAACTTGGCACAGCTTAAAGCCTTGTTTGAAAAACAGTGGGAGAGCATTGTGGGTAACTGCGATGAATTTCTTTACCTTGGTGGAAATGAGCAGTCAACCCATAAATATGTGTCGGAGCTGTTGGGCAAGGAAACCATTGATACCAACACGTTCGGAAAGAGTACCGGAAGAAGCGGTAATTATTCCACCAACTATCAGATTAGCGGCAGAGAGTTACTTACCCCTGATGAGGTGCGTATGCTCGATAATCAGTACGCTATTTTATTTATCCGTGGGGAAAGACCCATTATGGATTTCAAATATGACATTATGAAACACCCGAATGTGGCACTTACCACAGACGGAAAGGCAAGTCCTTATAAACACGGAGAAGTCACAAAAGATATTGCTTCGATTGCTATTTGGGACATTGACCCTGCAACACTTCCTGAAAAGGAAATGGAAGAAACGAACTGGGAACTTCTTTCCGATGAGGAGATGGAAGCTCTGTTCATAAACAATCAAACAAATTAAATTTTGGAGGTATTCAACTATGACTATTTTTAAGAAAAAAGCAACTGATATTCAGGAAACAAAGAAACTGCCTATGACCGGAAAGGTTAAGAAAGGCTTCCGTGCTTACTGCACAATGGTCATTATCGGTGCATTGGCACTTGGAATGACAACGACTGCATTTGCTGCGAATGACCCGCTTACCGTAGTCAATAATCTGTCCGATTTTATCTTCGGACTTATCCGTGCCATCGGTATGATTTTGCTTGGCTTTGGTATCGTGCAGGTCGGTCTTTCACTTAAATCTCACGACCCGTCTCAGAGAGCCAATGGCTTCCTGACTCTTGCGGGTGGTGTCATTATCACTTTTGCGAAAGAAATCCTTACTCTTATCACAGGCTAAGATAAGAGTTACACAGTTATCGAGGGGTGTGCCAAGTTAAGGTACACCCCTTAATTGTAAGGAGGTGCTTTGAATGAGTGATAACTGGGTAGTTCAAAATCTTGAAAATGCCCTTGAAACTTGGAATGAAAAACTGTCGGAAATATGGACGCTCATCACAACTACACCGCAGAACTTTAAGGGCGGGAATATCTGGAAGGTTATCGTTGACATCAATGGTGCGGTTCAGGCTATCGGGCTTGCCTTACTTGTATTGTTTTTTGTGATAGGTATGGTAAAGACCTGCGGAAGTTTTACAGATGTGAAGAAACCGGAACACGCTTTAAAACTCTTTGTTCGTTTTGCACTGGCGAAAGGTGTTATCACATACGGAATGGAACTTATGCTTGCACTATTTAATATCGTGCAAGGGACAATTTCAACCATTATGAATGCTGCCGGATTTGGAACTCCGGAACAGACGACCTTACCCGCAGAGATGGTAACGACCATAGAGGATTGCGGATTTTTTGAGAGTATCCCTTTGTGGGCGGTAACGCTTATCGGAGGATTATTTATCACGGTGCTGTCGTTCATTCTGATAATGACAGTGTATGTCTGGATGGAAAAGTGCATGATCCACAGAGAACAGATTTTATCTATCGTTACCTTGGTGGCGTGAAGCGGGCAATTTCGGAAGGTATTCCGGTGATTGGTTATCAGTATTGGTCTCTTATGGATAACTTTGAGTGGGCAGAAGGATATAGCCCTAGGTTTGGACTCATTTATATTGATTTTGAAACACAGGAAAGAATATTAAAAGATTCTGCATATGAGTACAAGAAGATTATTGAAACGAACGGTGATTGTATATGAAACTTGCTGGGTTCAGAAGTTGCACAATTTTTCGCAATACCAGTAATAAATTTGTATGCAGAGTAAAGTAGATATATCAATACAGATAACTTGCAATGGAATATAAAAAATAAGAACGTTGAAGAAGAGAGCAATGGATATGCTAGTCCATTGCTCCCTTTTCACGTTATGGGGAAAGTTGTATTACGACATTCTGTAAGTCGTGAAGCAATCTGTTTCCGTGCGTAATGCATTGCTATCATTTACAGTGAAAGCGAGGTTTATAGCATGGGAACAGAAAGAAAACCGTTAAATATACAGATTGGGAAAAGGCTGCAAATTTCAAGAGAAAACATGGGATATATGCAGGAAGTGTTTGCCGAGGTTTTGGAAGTAGGCACA
>ERZ506880.664-NODE-664-length-12256-cov-4.517908_pt1 | contig 12256 bp, 9 predicted proteins | sample MGYA00512906_ERZ506880 | MGnify/ENA metagenome assembly ERZ506880
GCCAGGTATTGAATTTTCAAGGTGCATAGCTAAAATTTATGTGCGAAGTTTGAGTAAAGGAACAATAGTGTTAGTTCATGGCGCTTATCATGGCCCATGGTGCTGGGAGGATAATTTTAAGCCGTTCTTTGTAAAACGAGGATATAGTGTTATAGTGGTCAATTTTAGTAATCCAAATCCAAAAGTGAAAATAAATGACTATATGGAACATCTCAATGAAGTGGTGGGAGAAATTAGTGGAAAAGTTTATATTATTTCACATTCGTTAGGAACTGCAATAATGGAAAAATATATTACTAAGTTTTCGCCTAAATTAGAAGCCGTTGTCTTTTTGACTCCTAGTCCAGTAATAAAAAGACTTCAAAAAGCCTTCCTTGTTAATTTTCATAATATAATGAGGAGTAAAAGTTGTTTCTACTTTTCTAATCGCCTAGATGAAAGTGTGGAAAGCGTTTATCTGGATAAGTTTACTGATGAGTCAAGGCAAATTGAACTTTTAATGATTCGCAAGAAAGTACCTGTAGGTTATGAGTGGAATTATAAGACATTAGGATAGGAGGACAGGTAATGAAAAAGACAACTGTAGTTTTTGATTTAGACGGAACATTATTAGATACTTTACAGGATCTTGCAAATGCAGTCAATTATGCACTGGAACATCAGGGAATGCCAAAGCGTACATTAGAGGAAGTGCGTCAATTTGTAGGAAATGGCGTGCGCCTGCTAATGATCCGGGCGGTGCCGGATGGGGAGAACAATCCATTATTTGAGGAAACCTTTGCGCTTTTTAAAGACTATTATGGCGAACATTGCAATGACAACACAAAGCCGTATGCAGGCGTTGTAGAACTGATCGAGACGTTAAAGGAAAAGGGCTATGCGGTAGCAATCGTATCGAATAAGATTGATTTTGCAGTCAAAGAATTAAACGACCTTTATTTTAAAGGAATTGTTCCTGTAGCAATCGGTGAAAAAGAGGACATCCGCAGAAAACCGGCTCCGGATACTGTTTTTGAGGCATTGAAAGAATTAGGAAAAACGAAAGAAGAAGCGGTTTACGTTGGTGATTCTGACGTTGATATCGAGACAGCGAAAAATGCAGGCATGCCTTGTATCTCGGTTCTCTGGGGATTCCGTGACAAAGAGTTCTTAGCAGAGCACGGAGCAGAATACTACGCTGAGACGGCAGAGGATGTACTAAGATATATAAAAGAGATGAAATAGCATCAGGGCAATTCTGTACGCAAACGTTAGACTAAAATTTACCCAATAATTGCAAGATATATCCCCCCGGGGAGCTTGCAGGACCGGACATTCCTAAAGTAAAATAGTCGGCATGGAGATGATAGCACCCTGACAGGTGGCGGATCTTACAAAAAGAAAACGGAGATTAGGAATGAAAAAGAAAATTTTTGCGATGCTGATTGCAGCAGCAATGATGCTTTCCATGGCAGCCTGTGGAAACGGCACAGAAGAAAAGAAAACAGAAAATTCCGCTGGAACCGAAGCGCAGGCAGCGGGCGGAGAGTCGACACTTGTATATGGAAGTAATGATTACACGCGTATCAATCCGGCAATGGATGAGCATGGTGAGATTAATATTCTGATTTTCAGCGGACTGACATCACATGATGGTGAGAATCAGGTTGCTCCGGGGCTTGCAAAGAGCTGGGACTACGATGAAGATACTTTAACTTATACATTCCATTTAGAGGAGAATGTGAAGTGGCATGATGGGGAACCATTTACAGCAGATGATGTAAAATTCACGATCGAAGCAATCATGGATCCTGATAACGGTTCCGAAAATGCACCAAACTACGAAGACGTAACAGCCATTGACGTGATCGACGATCATACGATCGCATTCACACTTTCAGCGCCGAACGTAGCGTTCCTTGACTATATGACAATGGCAATTCTGCCAAAGCATTTACTGGAAGGCGAAGATATGCAGGAGTCGGATTTCTTCCGCCATCCGATTGGTACCGGTCCATACAAATTAGACAGCTGGGATGCGGGACAGGCAATCACATTGGTAAAGAACGAGGATTATTTCAAGGGTACACCAAATATCGACAAGATCATTTTTAAGATCGTACCGGATGATAATGCAAAAGCGATCCAGATGCAGTCCGGAGAACTGGATCTTGCATTACTGACACCGAAGGATGCGAAGACCTTTGCAGATCAGGATGGTTATACATGCTATGATATGAAGACATCGGATTACCGTGGAATCCTTTACAATTTTAATAATGATTACTGGACAGCCAATAAAGACATTATCCCTGCCATCAATTATGCAATTGACAGACAGGCGATCATTGATGCGGTTCTCCTCGGACAGGGAATGACTGCATACGGACCATTGCAGCGTAATATTTATAACAATGAGAATGTAGAACATTATGATTACAATCCGGAAAAATCAAAAGAAATCATGGAGTCTGTCGGATGTACGATGGGTGAAGACGGATTCTACTACAGAGACGGCGAAAAGATCGGTTTCGTTATAAGTGTCGGAGCAGGTGACCAGGTAAGACTCGATATCGCCCAGGCAGCAGCACAGCAGTTAAAAGAAGTTGGTATTGACTGTACGGTAGAAGTTCCGACAGAGGTTGACTGGGGCGGACAGATGGCGTATCTGATCGGCTGGGGAAGTCCTTTTGATGCAGATGACCATACTTACAAAGTATTCGGTACAGATAAAGGCGCTAACTACAGTTCTTATTCCAACGCACTGGTAGACCAGTATCTGATTGAGGCAAGAGAGTCTGCAGATCCTGCGGTGCGTGCAGAGGCATATGACAAGTTTCAGGAAGAGCTGGCAAAAGATCCGGCATTTACCTTTATCTGTTATATTGATGCAAATTATGTGGCAAATTCTTCTATTCAGGGAATCTCAGCAGACACTGTTATGGGACATCACGGTGTCGGAATTTTCTGGAATGTTGCAGACTGGACGATCGGGAACTAGGAAATAACTGCCGGAGGCAGCAGAAGGAATTCACTATGGAAGAACAGAGCAGAACATATATATTGGAAGCTTCAGATTTATCGGTCAGTTTTGAAACGGACGCCGGTGAAGTACAGGCAGTCAGAGATGTAAGCCTCTCCCTGAAAGAGGGAGAGGTTCTTGCGATTGTGGGAGAGTCCGGCTGTGGGAAAAGCGTCCTGTGTAAAAGTCTGATGAAAATGCTTCCGGAGAATGCCAGAATAAAATCAGGAAAAATTCTGGCAAATGGAATCGATATTACCGGGTACAAAGAGCGTGACATGGCGAAATTGCGTGGAACGCTTTTTTCCATGGTATTTCAGGATCCGATGACAGCATTAAATCCGACGATGACAATTGGCAGACAGATAGAAGAAGCAATTAAAATACACAATCCTCATATAAAGCGTGATGCATTAGAAAAGCGTGTCATAGAGCTGATGGGATTAGTCGGTATCGATCAGGCAGACGAGCGGAGGAATTTATACCCGTATCATTTTTCGGGAGGCATGAGACAGCGCAGTGTGTTAGCAATCGCACTGGCAGGAAATCCGTCTATCCTGATCGCAGATGAGCCGACAACAGCGTTAGATGTGACGATACAGGCACAGATTTTGGATCTGTTCCGCGATATCCAGAAGAAAATGCATACCTCAACTATTTTTGTGACGCATGATCTGGGCGTTGTCGCAAGAGTTGCGGACCGGGTGGCTGTCATGTATGCAGGGAAAATCGTGGAACTTGGAACAACAGAGGACATTTTTTATGATGCAAGGCATCCATATACATGGGGGCTTATGCAGGCACTTCCGGCGTATGCAAAAGGGAAAGAGATGCTGCATGCGATCCCGGGAATGCCGCCGGTCTTGATCGATCCTCCCAGGGGGGATGCGTTTGCATGCAGAAATGAATATGCACTTGCAATTGATTATGAAAAAGAACCGCCAATGTTTAGAATATCGGACACACACTATGCGGCAACCTGGCTGCTGGATGAGAGAGCACCTGAAATAAAACCGCCTTCGCCCGTATGCAGTTCCTTTTTTGCAGAAGGAGATCAGAGAGAAGGATGTGAAGAAACAGCGGAGCGTAAAAAGACTTCTGTGGTGGAAGAATGCCAGAATGATGCAGAAAACAGGGAGACTTTAGTGGCTGTAAATCATCTCACGAAAAGTTTTTCCATTGGAAAAAGAAATGTACATAAAGCTGTAGATGACGTGAGTTTCCGGATTTATAAGGGAGAAGTTTTTGGACTGGTAGGTGAATCCGGTTCCGGAAAATCAACTGTGGCAAACTGCGTGATGAATTTATGTAAACCAGATAGCGGAGAGATTTTATATAAGGAAATTGATACCTGCTGCAGTAAGGAGTTCCGGAAAAATAAAAAAATGCTTCAGTGTGAGCGGCAGATTATTTTTCAGGACTCTACTTCCAGTTTGAATCCTCGTATGAAAGTGAAGGATATTTTGTCAGAGCCCTTCCGGATACAGCACATCACACCGAAAAGAGGGACACTTTCAGCGGAGGCAGCATTTCAGCTGACGTATGTTGGATTGGATAATTCCTATCTGGAAAAATATCCTTCGGAGCTCTCAGGCGGACAAAGGCAGCGTGTTGCAATTGCGCGTGCAGTAGCGATGGAACCGGAACTGCTGGTCGCAGATGAACCGATCGCATCCTTAGACGTATCCATTCAGGCACAGATCGTGAATTTGTTCCGGCATCTGCAGAAGGAACACGGGTTTTCGTTTCTGTTTATTGCACACGATCTTTCCATGGTACGGTTTTTGTGTGACCGGGTGGGCGTGATGCATGATGGTAAATTAGTGGAAGTAGGAAATGTGGAAGATATTTTCAGACATCCGAAGCACCCATATACGAAGGCTTTGATCGAGTCCATCCCAATTCCGGATCCGCGCATGGAACGGCAAAGAGCGGGGGAAAAAGAAAATGAGTAAAAAAGAGATTGGTATCTATATAATAAAAAAAATATTGCTGTTTCTGGCAAGTATTTTTTTGTTGTCAGTGATCGTATTTTATATTTCCAGACTGGCACCGGGAGATCCGCTTGTCTCTTACTATGGGGAAAGAGTGGAAAAAATGAGTCCCGAGGAACATGACTGGGCGATGGAGAAGCTGGGACTGAACGAGTCTGTTTCCGTTCAGTATGTAAAATGGCTTTCGAATGCATTTCATGGAGAATTCGGTATCTCCTATAAATACAAAATGGATGTGCTGGAAGTGATTTCCGGAAGAGTCGGAAATACAATGCTGCTGGGCGGGATAGGCTTTGTGCTTATTTTTACACTGGCGTTGTTATTGGGAATTTTGTGTGCATGGCACGAAGAAAAATGGCTGGATAAAATCATATGCCAGGTCGGAACGGTCACAAGCTGTATACCGGAGTTCTGGTTTTCACTGGTACTGATCCTTTTCTTTGCAGTTGAGCTTCATATATTGCCAAGCTCCGGTGCCTATACGATCGGAAAAGAGAAGGATATTGCGGACAGGATACAGCATCTCATATTGCCGGTCACAGTTGTAGTGATGGGACACCTATGGTACTACGCTTATATGATCCGCAATACGATTTTAGAGGAAGTGCGGGCAGATTATGTGCTGCTGGCGAAATCAAAAGGGCTGACAAAAAATAAGATCCTTTTCCGCCATTGCCTCCGTAACATTATTCCAAGCTATCTGAGCATTATGGCGGTCTCGGTGCCTCATATTTTAGGAGGAACCTATATTGTTGAGACGGTATTCTCTTATCCGGGGCTTGGAACATTGGCTTATGAGAGTGCCAGATATAAAGATTATAATTTACTGATGGTTTTATGCATTCTTACAGGTATTGTCGTGGTTGTCTGCAACATGATCGCCCAGACAATAAATGAGAGGATCGATCCGAGAATACGTCAGTGACAGAAAGGAACCGATGATGGATACAGATTTTCAGATTGTGGGAATTAGAAATACAGAGGATCGGACGGTTGGCAGGCATACAAAATGGTATCAGGGAAAACCTCTGATATCAGCGCTGCTGCTTGCGGTCATCCTGTCAGGCTGCCTGTGCTGTCATCTGATCATGACAAAAGATCCCGGCTATATGGATCTGGCACATTACAATGAAGCACCGGGAGGAGAGTTTCTCTTTGGGACAGATACGATGGGGAGAGATATTTTTTCCATGATCTGGTATGGGGGACGGATCTCACTTTTGATCGGAGTGCTTGCGACGTTTCTCTCTACGGTACTTGCAATTGTCTTTGGTTCCGTCAGCGGATGTGCGCCGGAATGGGTGGATTCATTGCTCATGCGCTTTACAGAGATTTTTTTAAGTATCCCGAATCTGCTGCTGGTTATTTTATTGCAGGCAGTCTTAGGAAAAGCCAGCATTTTCAGTATTTCGTTTATTATCGGGATCACGAGCTGGCCAAGTATCGCCAAAGTGGTACGCACGGAAGTAAAACAGATCCGAAACAGCGGGTATGTCATCGCAGCAAGATGTATGGGGGGAAGCTTCCGGCATGTTTTGTGGAAACACCTGACTCCAAATTTTGCTTCATCGATCATGTTTATGGTTGTCATGAATATCAGAAGTGCGATCATTGCAGAGTCAACCTTAAGCTTCATGGGAATCGGTCTGCCGCTAGAGCAGATTTCGTGGGGAAGCATGCTTTCAAATGCAGACAAAGCACTGATGACAAAGTCATGGTGGATCATTCTCATACCGGGACTTTTTCTGACAGTCACGCTCATGTGCATGACAAATCTTGGAAATTATTTGAGAAAGGCTGTCAACCGGAAGGAAAGTTATCTGTAACTGTGTCAGTGCATACATGACTTTACAGTTGACAAGACAGTTGTAAAGTGATACTTTAAACAAGAATCTTAAAACCATGGTAATGAGAAATTTTGTCGTGATAAGGCAGAAAAATCTGAGAAAAGAGTGGATGATGGAATGGAAGTAATGCCTCACTTAAAACTGCGCGATGACCTCGGCATTCAGTATGCGATCCTTCCTGGAGACCCGGCAAGGGTGGAGCGGATCGCAGAACAGCTAGAGGACGTGGAGGAGTTAGAATTTAACAGGGAATATAAAAGTATTGCAGGAACTTACAAGGGAATCCGCGTGCTTGCAGTTTCTACGGGGATCGGCGGTCCTTCGACCGGAATTGCTGTGGAAGAGCTGGCGCGTATCGGCGTGACGCATGCGATCCGTATCGGAAGCTGCGGTGCATTACAAAAAGAGATCAGATTAGGGGATCTGATCTTAGTGCAGGGTGCGGTGAGAGATGAAGGAACTTCCAGAACGTACATAGATTCCATTTATCCGGCAATCCCGGATTTTGAGCTGATGAGTGCCTGTGTAAAGGTGGCAGAGAAGGAGCAGATTCCGGCGCATGTCGGAATGGCACGGAGTCATGACAGTTTTTACACGGACAGAGAGGACGAGATCGACACACTGTGGGCCGGCAGAGGAGTGCTTGGCTGTGATATGGAGACGGCGGCGCTGTTTGTGATCGGAAAACTCCGGGGTGTGAAGACAGCCTCTGTCTTAAATACGGTGGTGGAATACGAGGATAACCTTGAAGATAACATTAACAACTATACGGATGGAGTGAATGCAACCGTACAGGGAGAAAAAAATGAGATTCATGTAGCATTGGAGGCACTGTACAGGTGCTCCGGAAAATGAGGAGGACAACGTTATGAAGAACATTTTTAAAACAAAGTTAAACACAGCAAGTCTGGTATTGATCCCGGCATGTATCGGTATCAATTACCTCGGAAAATTATTTGCTTCCGTATTAAAACTGCCGTTATGGTTAGATTCCATCGGAACCTGTATCGGTGGCGCACTCGGCGGACCGATCATTGGTGCGATCTGTGGAGCAGCCAACAACCTCATCTATGGTTTTACAACCGGTGATTCCATTACATTAGTGTATGCCCTCACAAGTCTTGGCATCGGTCTTGTCGTTGGTATTATGGCACGTCTCGGCAAAATGGAAAAAATCAGCGGTGCGTTACTGACTTCTTTAGCCGGCGGTCTTGCAGCAGTATTGATCTCCACTCCGTTAAACGTTATTTTCTGGGGCGGTACAACAGGAAATGTCTGGGGCGATGCAGTATTCGCAGCAACACAGGCAGCAAATCTCCCGGTTGTATTAGGTTCTTTCTTAGATGAAGTCGTTGTGGATGTTCCGGATAAGATCATTACGGTATTGATCGTGTTTGCGATTTTAAAAGGACTTCCGAAAAAACTTACTGCTCTTTATGATGTGAACGATAGTGTGGAGAGCTTAGACTAAGAAGTGAAAACATATTCTGATGGAGTGATTTAGATGAAAAGTATCAGTCTTTATGTGGATAAAGATACCTATTTGACCAGAATGCATCCGTTTACGAAACTGTGTTATATCTTGACAGCGGTCGCTGCATCGCTGATCACAGGGAAGTTATGGGCATTCGCTATATTCATTGGAATCAGTCTTGTAATGCTTATCAGTGGAAAAATCATGAAAAAGGTTTTTCCACTGATTGCTTTTTCATTTACAATTCTGATCACCATATTTTTGATCCATGGTTTATTTAATCATGAAAATGCAAACTTAATGTTTCAGTTAGGACCGTTAAAGTTCTATCGGGAAGGAATGATGTATGCGCTTCGCATCAGCTGTAACGTCTTGAATATGTTGCTGGCATTTGCGGTGTTTGTACTCACAACTAAGCCGGCAGAGCTGGTAGAGGATCTGGAGCAGGTCGGATTTTCACCGAAGATCGGATATGTCATCAGTTCTGTTTTTCAGATCGTACCGCAGATGAGCGGCACGATGAACACGATCATGGATGCACAGCGGAGCCGTGGGCTTGAGACGGAGGGAAATCTGATCACCAGGGCAAAATCTTTTCTTCCGTTAATTTCGCCGGTTGTCATGAGCTCGCTCATCAACACAAGAGAGCGTGCGATCGCACTGGAAATCCGGGGCTTTGAGGCTGGGCAGAAAAAGACCTATCTCAGGGAAGGAAAAATGAAAACTTCCGACCGCGTGTTATGTCTGGTGATGGCTGTGGTGATTGCAGGGGCTATAGTGGTGAGGATTGTGTTTTGAGTTGTTTATGGAAAAAGGAAGAATTATGGCATATATAAAGGTTGAAAATTTAAAATACCGCTATCCAAATACAACAAAGCTTGCGTTGGATGGGCTGGATTTTGAAATAGAAAAAGGTTCTTTTATCGGGATCGTTGGAGAGAACGGAGCCGGAAAAAGTACGCTCTGTCAGGCGTTCAACGGTCTTATTCCGGGATTTTTCAAAGGAGCTTATGGAGGAAAAGTTCTGATCGAGGACACTGAGGTGGCAAAAACGACTGTATCGAAGCTGTGTCAGAAGGTAGGACTGGTATTCCAAAATCCGTTTAACCAGCTCTCCGGTGCAAAGGAAACTGTTTTTGAGGAAATTGCATTTGGTCTGCAGAACTTCGGCGTGCCAAAAGAAGAGATGATAAGCCGTGTGGATGAAGTGATGGAACTGCTGGATATTGCAGCTTACCGGGACAGAAATCCGTTTGATCTGTCCGGCGGTCAGATGCAGAGGGTGGCGCTGGCAGGTATCCTTGCGATGAAACCGGAAGTGATCGTGTTAGACGAACCTACCTCACAGCTTGATCCGGCGGGAAGCGAGGAAGTTTTTGCGGCGGTCGATAAGCTCGCAAAATCAGGGATCACGATCATTATGGTGGAGCAGAAGCTGGAAAAACTGGCAGAATACTGTGATAAGATTTTGTTGCTGCATCAGGGAAAGCAGATTGCATTCGATACGCCGGAACAGATTTTTTCCAGAGCGGATCTGCAGAGCTATGGGGTGAATCCACCTGCCTATACAAGAATCTGTCAGGCTTTTGGCGTGAAGAAAGAGAATGGATGTTATCCGGCTTCGCTTAAGGATGCGTTGGCGTTAAAAGATTTGTTTCCGGGGGAGGAAGCATTCTGCCCGGAAAAAATATTATTAGACAATAATAAAGATATGAAAAATAAGAATGGGCAGATGGAAGATTCTGTAACTACAGATGAAAGCATGAAACTGACTATAAGTTGTAAGAAAAATGTTTTTGACATCGAACATCTGGAATTTCAATATCTCGAAAATGTTCCGGTTCTGCAGGACATAAACCTTACCATTGACCACAGACCAACTGCGGTCATCGGTCAGAACGGCGCAGGAAAAACGACTCTTGTAAAGCTGTTAAAAGGTCTGTTAAAGCCGGTGGGCGGCAGCATCTATTACGGTGGAAGCGACATGGCAGAAAAGACCGTTGCGATGTTGGCAGGGGAGATCGGTTATGTATTCCAGAATCCGGATGACCAGATTTTCAAATATCATGTGATCGATGAAGTCATGTTCGGACCGCAGAATATCGGAATGACAAAAGAGCAGGCAAAGGAAAAAGCTGTTGCAGCATTAAAGCTGGTCGGGCTGGAACAGCTTGCAGACGAAAATCCTTATGATCTGGAATTGTCAGAGCGGAAACTGGTTGCGATCGCTTCCGTTCTTGCGATGGATACAAAAGTGCTCATTCTGGATGAACCGACGATCGCACAGGACTGGAAGGGCAGAAAGATCATTCAGAAAATGATCCGGGATCTGAGCAGTCAGGGAAAAACGGTGATTGCGATTTTACACGATATGGATTTTGTGGCAGAGAGTTTCGAGCGTGTGATCGTTATGGCGCACGGAAAAGTGCTCGCAGATGGCACAAAAGAGGAAGTGTTTGCACAGAAGGATGTTTTGGAGCAGGCAAGGATTGACCAGCCGTATCTGACAAAACTGTGCCAGCAGCTTGGGTATAAGAAGCTGTATTTTTCATTGAAAGATTAGGAAGAAGTGAAATTATAAGAAAAAGGATATTTGATACAATTAGTGTCATGGAGTAAAAAATATTTTGGATATTTTATAATTAAAAAGGAAAATTGGAGGTTTACATAATGAGAAATTTATTAGTAGTGGTAGATATGCAGAATGATTTTATCGATGGCTCACTCGGAACAAAAGAGGCAGTGGCTATCGTGGATAACGTAATCGCAGAGATTGCAAAGTATGACACCAAAGACATTTTTGCAACAAGGGATACACACCCGGAAAATTATTTAGAGACTCAGGAAGGAAAAAATCTTCCGGTTGTACACTGTGTGAAGGGAACAGACGGATGGCAGATCAATGAGAAAGTGAAAACTGCATTAAAAGACGCAGTAGTGATCGACAAGCCAACGTTCGGTTCAAAAATTCTTGCGGAAGAGATTACAAAAATCGCAGAGAAAGAAGATATCACCGTTACATTGGTCGGACTTTGCACCGACATCTGTGTTGTCTCCAATGCAATTTTAATTAAGGCATATCTGCCGGAGATCCCGGTCAAAGTCATTGCTTCCTGCTGCGCAGGTGTCACACCGGAAAGCCATGAAGCAGCATTGGCTACAATGAGAATGTGCCAGGTGCAGGTGGAGTAAATCCTTGGAGAGCCAAGGCAATAATCGCAATGTTATAGAAAATATATGCAATGTACACTGAAAAAGTTCAATGCTAAAATCCACTTAAAATCATGATTTGAAAATGTTAAACAATGTTTTTAGGAGGAATTACAATGAACGAAGCAACGAAATATAACCGTGCGAAAACATGGCAGATCGCATTGTTTGCATTAAATATGATGTCAACAAATATGTATCTGTTTTTAATGATGTATGTATCTTACTATGCAAATGGAATTTTAGGAATGTCTGTAGTATTTGTATCTACACTGGCAACTTCTATGCGAATTTTTGATGGATTTACAGATCCGATCATTGGATGGCTGATCGATCATTCCAATGGACGTTTTGGAAAATTCCGCCCGTTCCTTGTTGTCGGTAATGCGCTTCTTGCATTAAGCATGATCTTATTATATAAGACTACACATTTAGTTCCGGAAACACTCCGGATCCCATATTTTATTGTTGTGTATGCACTTTACATTATTGGTTATACCGTTCAGGGAACAGTCACAACTTCTGCACAGACTTTACTTACAAACGATCCAAAACAGAGACCGATTTACGGTTTCTTTACAGGCTTTTTTATGCTGTTCTTACAGACCGGAATTACAATGCTTGTTTCCAATTACCTTGTTCCGAAATATGGCGGAATGACACTTGAATTCTTCAGTGAGATCATTGTCTGGGTAATTGCAATTGCTTTTGTATTAATGATCTGCTCACT
>ERZ506880.671-NODE-671-length-12153-cov-6.550422_pt1 | contig 12153 bp, 13 predicted proteins | sample MGYA00512906_ERZ506880 | MGnify/ENA metagenome assembly ERZ506880
GTGATTCATTTCACAGCTTGTATTATAGAACGATTGCCCCCGCTCCACAAGCCCCAAGTTCGGCAAAAAAGGTCTTGACACCGCGCAGTGTGTACGCTATTATGTACATAAGAGGTGATGCACGATGACGACCACTAATATCACGAACTTTCGCAAGAATGCTTTCCAGTATGTAGAGCAGACCGTAAAGTACAATGAACCGCTGAACATCTGCACCAAAGACGGCAACGCTGTTTTGCTTTCGGAAGAAGATTACAGCGGCATTATGGAAACGCTTTATCTCGTCTCCGTGCCGGGAATGCGGGAAAAGCTCATGGCGGCCAAGGCCGAACCGCTGGAAGATTGTGTTGACGAATCGGCTGTGGAGTGGTAAATGTACAAAATTGTTTATGCGAAAACCGCGCTCAAGGACATTCCAAAGCTGAAATCCGCCCATCTTGACGAAAAAGCGAAGGCGCTGATCTCCGTTATAAAAGAAAATCCGTTCCAGAACCCGCCGCCCTATGAAAAGCTGGTGGGCGATTTGAACGGCTCGTACAGCAGGCGCATCAACGTACAGCACCGCCTTGTGTATGATGTTTTTGAAGAAGAGCAAACCATCAAGATTTTAAGCCTTTGGACACATTACGAAAGATGACCCGAAAACGGACTGTTTTGCAGTTCGTTTTTTTTTTCAATTTTTTTGAAAAAGGGTGAAAGGATTCCGCGCGGCGTGTATTTAAGGAAGTAAGAGCATCCATTTTTGCCGGAGCTCCACTTCCGGCCCAAAGAAAGTGAGGGACCCCCTATGAAGAAACGACTTATCAGCCTTCTGGTGGCGCTGTGCATGGCGGTAACGCTCCTGCCTGTGTCGGCAATCACAGCGTGGGCGGAGGAGAGCAGTTCCAACTCAACTACATTAAGAATCAAATATGGCTATCCTGTCGGTTCTAGGGATAGTAATGGCACCTATACTATAAGTTGTTCCGGCGATGGCTGGAGCTATGACGGTTCTACACAAACGCTTACTCTCAATCCCTCAACTCATACTACCTATGATTTGAAAGAGCTCGGAAACATCCGTCAGGATCAAAACAGTATTTTATGTTCTGCCATCATAAGGGAAAACGCAACGATCGAAAATGGTAATTTTTGGAACGTTCGAAATCTTGATTCCAGTATTACCAATTATGGCACTATAACGAGTGGAACTTACTCAATGCCCGTTATAAATCATGGTACTATTACCGGCGGCATTTTTTCTTCTTCCGTTTCCAATGAATCTAACGGCATCATTGAAAATGGTCAGTTTGGTAATCGGGCTTCTTCGTGCACCGTTACAAACAATGGCGGCACGATCAACGGCGGCACTTTCAAAGAGATGTCAAGGATTAGCGGAAGCGGCAAGGTGGCATCGGGTTATACCCTCACAGCAGAAACGCCGTCCGATTTTTCTCCTGTTTTGGTCAATGGGTATCTCAATTCATGTTATATCATCCCGAATCAGGCATCCGTTTCTGTTGATATAAGATATCGTTTTGATGATACGTACGGTCGCCAAAATCTTCCACCCCTTGATGTAACCATTGATAATGCACCGCCTACACTTCTTTCCGACTGGTGTGGGAGCAATCTCAATATTGAGTTCGATGGTTTCAGCGCTTATAAAGTCACCTTCACCGCACCGCATGCAAATGTAACCATCAGCCCACTGACCCGGCTGGTGATTGACAAGGACGGTTACCCGGCCACTGCACAGGATTGGAACGGCAACCGGGCAAATTATACCGGCAACGGCTGGAATTTTGATGCGAGCAATAACACGCTGACGCTGGAAAGCGGAGATTATGATTTCTCCGGTGAGAAAAACGCACTGGGCCCCCTGAACCCGAATGTCCAGTTGGTGGTTGAATCCGGTGCAACGCTGACCGGCGGCGCGTTCAAAAACACGCCCACTGGTGAAGGTGCAGGCACATTCAAAACAGTCACCCTGAACGGAACCGGTTCTATCACAGCGGTCAACGGCCTTGCGTCCGATTGGGGCAACACACTTTATGTAGTTCCGAATGTAGTTCCGACAGGGGCCAATACCATTACCGCCAGTGAACCCATCCGGGATATCAATCTCAAGGCAATATATGGTGATGATGTTGCGAAGTTATATCCTAATCAAAGTGACCTTTCCACCATTCTTCTCAATGTTGGATGGCTTGAATATCAGGGATATATCGAAGAGAACACAAATATCGTCCTCAACCAAGGAACTTATTCCACCCTTAAAATGGCTGATGATGGCACACCAATCACAACTGGCCTTGCACGCATATCTGATGGAAACTTTCATACCTACTTTGGCAACGGTTGGCATTCCCAGGCGTTAAGCGGCGACCCCGACAACGTATATCTGGAAAGCGGCAACTATAATTTCCTCTACACTGACCCTGTTAACAAGAAGGGCGAAAATTTGCGTTCCGTAAATTGCGGCATTGTTAACGAAGGCAGCACCATCGAGGACGGTGTTTTCAATACTCTGGTAGCCAATGGTCAACCTGGCAGCACTTCAAGCAAACCCCATGAAATCGAGGGCGGCACATTTGCGGCTGGTCTGCTTTACAACGACGGCGTGATAACCGGCGGTGCATTCAACGGAAAAGACAGCATTCTCCCCATTGGAATCGGGCTGAGTGGAAATTATCGCTCTGTTACCGTAAAAGATGGAGCTATCTTGAAGGTAAACGACACGCATCCTCTTGTTTACAATGAGACCACCCATAATTTGGTGCAGGGCTCCGCATGGGATCTGTATTCTTATGCAGGCACCGTCCTCACCGTAGAATCCAATGTAGATATTACGAATATCAACGGTCAAAAAATCGGCAATGCATTCAGCAGCATTTACCCGAACGGTGAAACCGACAAAACAGTGGTACGCTTTGAGATGCCCGACAGCGATGTGGAGTTGAACTCGACCAAAATCGTTGTTCCCGACCCCAAGCCCGAGCCCGAACCCGAAGCCCCCACCTACACCCTGACGGTAAAAGGCGGCACGTTCACCTACAACGGCGGCGAAGCCATGACCAGCGCCAGCGTGCCGGTGGATGCCGAGGTCAAGGTGACGCTGAACCAGAGCGCCGTGCCCGAGGGCATGGTGTTCGACCTGTGGGCCATGGATGAAGCCAGCCTGCTGGGCAACCCGGCGGTCGCCTACAACGAGGAGAGCTTTACCATCCCGGCGGGCAGCGTGGCCAAGGGCAGCACCGTGACCGTGGAAGCCCAGTACCGGGATGCCACCATCGAAAGCGAGCCCAGCATTCTGGGCACTGCCGCCATCATCGGCGTGGCCGGTGCAGGCACGGCAGTCATCGCGTGGCAGGGCTACCGCATCGGCATGGAGCTGTACGAGAAGTATTTCCAGCCCACGCCGGAAGAAACTGCGGCAGAGCAGCCCGCCCCGGAAGCTCCGGCAGCAGCTGCCGCTTCCTGAACGCAGGCGCACCCGCTCCCTTCCACGCCTGACAGAACTGCATAAAAACAGCGCCGCTCCATCGTTTCCGGTGGGGCGGCGCATTTTTGCGGTTCAATCCCGGCGCAAAGGCAGGGTAAGGGACATTTTCTGGTAGGCAATGCGGGGCGTGCCATCCTCCACATGGATGATGCCGCACTTGGTAAAGCCGTTTTCTTCCAGCAGGTGCTGCATGATCTTGTTATCGGCGTGGGTGTCGGCCCGCAGGCTCTCGCAGTGCTCCAGACACCAGGTGATCACAGCGGCGGCAACGCCGGGGTGCCTGCCCGCCGAAGCCAGCCGGTGGATGGTGCCGTAGGGCAGGGTATCGTTCAGCCACTTGCCATCCTCGATCCGGGCATAGGTGGGGTCCGGGCCAAGGATAAAGGCAAACACGCCCTCCAGCTCGCCGTTGACAAGGTAGAGGAACAGCCGGTTGGAATCAATGTCCTCTTCCAGCAGCTCCTGCGGCGGGAAATGATCTCCCCACTGGGTGGGGTTGCCGGAATCCGCCATCGCCTGCCGGGCGCGGGCATAAATTTTCAGGATCGCATCCAGATCTGCACGTCTTGCTCCACGAAACATCTTCATCCAACCTCTCTTCCGGCAGGCCGATGCCCGCCCTGATCGTTCTGCCTTAATATAACACAAAACGGCCCTCTCCGTCAAAGCCTGCTGCAAAGGCGGAGAGGGTCGTTCACTGATGCGCTTATGTGCGCTGGCTGCGTGCCCGGCGGTACTCCCGGGGGCTCTGGCCATACCGCTCATGGAACAGGCGGTAGAAGTAGCTGGTGTTCTCGTAGCCCACCTGGGTGATGATCTGCTGGATGTTCAGGTCGCTGCGGCGCAGCAGGCGGGCGGCGGTCTCCATCCGGTGCTTCTGCAGCAGCTCCTTATAGGTCTTTCCGGTCTGGGCCCGGACGCACTCGCTGACATACGCCAGCGAAACGCCGTAGCTGCGGGCCACATTGGAAAGGCTTGCTTCGCGGTAATTCTGGGTGATCTCCTGTAATGCCGCCTGGACCAGCGCTTCGCGGCTGACCGCCTCGCCGCGCGTTTCCAGCGGGAAATTCTTGGTCTGTACCATAGCGTAAAACCCTCCGTTGCGGCAGCGGCGGGCGGGGACAGGGGGATGCCGGACACCCGCCGCAGCCAGTTCATCAGGCTTTCTGGGGAAGCCTTTCTGCCTATAATACGGGCGGGGCACAGAAATAATTGCAAATAGCTCAAATTTTTACGGAAACAAAAGATCAGAACATATTTTCGTTATGATAACGCCCGCTGCGGACGAACTCCACCCACTCGGCCAGGTTCACGGCGTGGTCGCCGATGCGCTCCAGGTATTTGATGACCATGAGCAGATCCAGGGCGGCATCCACCTTGCCGGGGTCGGCGGCGATCTCCTGCGCCAGCGTATGCTTGATGGCGTTGAAATCGTAGTCCACCTCATCGTCGGCGGCAATGACCCTGAGGGCGGCCTGCTCGTCCTCAGAGGTCAGGGCATTCAGGGCATCCAGGATCATCTTGTGCGCCTTCTGGCCCATCTTGATGGCCTGGCTCACAGCAGGGTCGCCCTCCTTGCGGACAGTGACCAGATGGGGGATGATCTCCGCGATATCGGAGGCATGGTCGCCGATGCGCTCCACATCCGTGACCACCTTCATGGTGGTGGAGATGCGGCGCAGGTCGCCTGCCACCGGCTGCTGGCGGAGCAGCAGGGTCATGCAGCGGTGCTCAATGTCCCGCTCCATGTTGTTGATGCGGCCATCGCCCTGCGCCACGGCGGCGGCAGCCTCGGCATCGGCGGTGCAGAGGGCTTCCATTGCAGCTTCCACGGCATCGGCAGCGCTCTGACCCATCTCGGTCAGGGCCGTTTTCAGGGCAGCAAGGTCGTTTTCGTATTGTGTGCGGTTGCTCATTGCGTTTTTCTCCTTAGCCGAACCGGCCCGAAATGTAATCCTCGGTGCGCTTATCCTGCGGGGTGCTGAAGATCTGCGCCGTGGGGCCGGCTTCCACCAGCTCGCCCAGCAGGAAGAAGGCGGTGCGGTCGCTGATACGGGCTGCCTGCTGCATGTTATGGGTCACGATGACCACGGTGTAGTTCTTTTTCAGCTCGTTCATCAGCTCCTCCACCTTCATGGTGGAGCCGGGGTCCAGGGCGCTGGTGGGCTCATCCATCAGCAGGACTTCGGGCTTGACAGCCAGGGCGCGGGCAATGCACAGGCGCTGCTGCTGGCCGCCGGAAAGGCCCAGAGCGCTCTTTTTCAGGCGGTCCTTGACCTCGTTCCAGAGGGCGGCACCCTTCAGGGAGCTTTCCACCAGCTCGTCCAGCTCTGCCTTGTTGTGCACACCGTGCAGCCTGGGGCCGTAGGTGATGTTATCGTAGATGCTCATGGGGAAGGGGTTGGCCTTCTGGAACACCATGCCCACCCGGCGGCGCAGCTCGGTGGGCTGCATCTCGCGGGCAAAGATGTCCTGCCCTTTCAGGCGGACATCGCCCTCGATGCGGATCCCGGGCACAAGGTCGTTCATCCGGTTCAGGGTCTTCAGGAAGGTGGACTTGCCGCAGCCGGAGGGGCCGATAAGGGCCGTGATCTCCCGCTCGCCCATGTCCAGCGAAATATCTTTCAGCGCCTTGAAATCCCCGTACCAGAGGTTCAGGTTTTTGGCTGTGAGAATGGGTGATACGTTTTCCATAGTTTTCCTCGAGATTTCCTCGTGTATTAAACCCCTCAGTCTCGCATACGCTCGACAGCCCCCCTAGTAGTGGGGCCCTTGGCATTTCGTAAAGCTTAACCGTTTTGCCAAGGCCGCCCCTACTAGGGGCGGTGGCAATGCGGAGCATTGACGGTGGGGTTTATCTACTGCTTCTGTTTCAGTTTGGTTTTGGCCAGCCGGGCTGCCAGATTGATGGCAAGCACCAGCACCAGCAGCACTGCACCAATGGCCCAGGCGGAGTCGAAATCGCCGTCCTCAAAGGCACGGAGGTAGAGCAGCACCGACAGGGTGGCACCGTTGGAGGTGTAGGCCTTGAGCACGCCGTTGGCAATGACCTCGGCGGCACCGGCGGTGAAGAGCAGCGCGGCGCTTTCGCCCACGATGCGGCCCACGGCCAGGATGCAGCCGGTCACGATGCCGTCGATGCTGCAGGGCAGCACGATGGTGCGGATGATGTGCCATTTGCCCGCGCCCAGACCCAGCGCACCCTCACGGTAGCCCTGGGGCACCGTTTTCAGGGATTCCTGGGTGGTGCGGATGATGGTGGGCAGGTTCATGATCACCAGCGTCAGGCTGCCGGAGAGCAGGCAGGTCTGGAAGCCCAGTGTCTGGGCGAACACCAGCATACCCACCAGACCGTAAATGATACTGGGGATGCCCGCCAGCGTCTCGTTGGTGAACTCAATCACCGAGATGACCTTGCGGTTCTGGGCGTACTCGGTCAGGTAAACGGCCGCGCCCACACCCAGCGGCAGTACGATCAAAAGCGTCAGCAGGATGACATACAGCGTGTTGAGGATCGCAGGCAGGATGCCGTCCGTGCCCTTCAGCACACTGGCGGTGGTGGTCAGGAATTTCCAGCTGATGTGCGGGATGCCGCGCACCAGCACCATGCCCAGAATGCCTGCCACCAGTACGATGACCAGCACAGCCGAGGCCCAGACCAGAGCGTTCATCACGCGGTTCCAGGTGCGGCGGGAGGCAGAAGCACTGTTATTCATCGCGCTTTCCTCCCTTCAGCACCACATTGAGCAGGATATTGATGCCCATGATAAAGACGAACAGCACCAGCGCAATGCTGAACAGCGCCTGTTTCTGCAGGCCGCTGGCGTAGCTCATCTCCTTGGCAATGGCGGTGGTCAGGAAGGTGACGCTGCGGAACAGGCTGTCCGGCATGTTGGGGCTGTTGCCAGCCACCATCATCACGGCCATGGCCTCGCCGATGGCGCGGCCGATACCCAGCACGATACCGGCGGCAATGCCGCTCCTGGCAGCGGGGACGCTGACCTTGAACCAGGTCTCGGCATCCGTTGCGCCCAGAGCCAGGCTGCCCTGCTCATACTCCGGCGGCACAGCGTTGAGCGCTGTGACCGACACCGACACGATGCTGGGCAGGATCATCACCGCCAGCACCACGATGGCGCTCAGCAGGCAGGCACCGGAGGCCTTGCCAAAGGTCTTGGCCACGGCGGGCACCAGCACCTGCATGCCCAGCAGGCCGAACACCACGCTGGGGATGCCGCTCAGCAGCTCAATGGCGGTCACGACCACGGTACGCACCTTCTGGCCTGCGGCTTTGGAGAGGAACACCGCCGTCAGCAGACCGATGGGCACACCGATCACGGTGGCACCCAGCGTGCCGTAAACGCTGGACAGGATGAAGGGCAGGATGCCGTAGGCCGGGTCGGCAGCGGTGGAAGCCCACCGGGTGCCGAACAGGAACCGGAACAGCCCGATCTTCTGGATGGCAGGCACACCGGAGATGACCATGTACACCGAGATCAGGAGCACACAGCCCACCGCCAGGATGCCGCAGAGGAAGAAGATGAAGTTCATCACCGCTTCCAGCCACTCAGCAGGGGTTCTGGGGAGAGAAATCTTTTTGTTGTTCATAGCATCATTGCTTTCCGCAATTACTCATTCACAGGAACAGCACCGGCAGTGCGGATCAGGTCAGCAGCATCGGCACTGGTGGCAAAGTCGAAGAAAGCCTGTGCCTGCTCAGACAGGGTGACAGACTTGTTGGTGACGAACACGAAGGGGCGCTGCACCTCGTAGCTGCCGTCCTTGACGGTCTCCTCGCTGCACTCCACACCGCCAACGGTGACCATCTTCACGGTGTCGCCCACAGCGGACAGGGAAGCGTAGCCGATGGCCAGAGGGTTGGCCTCCACAGCGCTGATGACAGCACCGGTAGCGGTCAGCTCCTGCGCGTACTTGCAGCTGTCCTTGACATCCACGATGCTCTCAAAGCCATCACGGGTGCCGGAGCCAGCCTCACGGCCGATCAGAACGATCTCGCCGTCGTCGCCGCCGACCTCAGACCAGTTGGTGATCTCGCCGGTAAACATCTGCTTGAGCTGGTCAACGGTCAGATCCTCGACCTTGCTTGCGTTGTTGACGATGATGGCGATGCCGTCCAGAGCGATGGTGGTGCCCTCCACGTCAGCCTTCTCGTCGTCCTTCAGGGCACGAGAGGACAGGCCGATGTCCAGGGTCTTATCGGTAGCACCGGTGATGCCTGCGCCGGAACCGGTGGGGTCGTAGCTGACGGTGACACCCGGCTCAACCTCAGCAAAGCCTTCGGTCAGGGCAGCGATAACGTTCTTCATGGAGGTGGAACCACCGGTAGCAACGTTGCCGGACAGGGCAGCAGCGGTGGAAGAAGCAGTGGAGCCTGCAGCGGCAGAGGTAGAAGAAGCTGCAGCAGAGGAAGCAGAACCGCCGCAGGCGGTCAGGGCAGCAGCGGCAGCAACTGCACCGCAGACAGTGAGAAACGAACGACGCGTGATCTTTTTCATAATATTTGTCCTCCAAACATCCGGGCTTTCCGTTCCCGGCTCTTGTTTTCCTTGGGTACGGCACTATTGTATCCCAGTCGGAGAACCGCTTCGACCACAAGCGGGAAAAATCGAGGTAAATTGTTTGGACATGTTTTTGCCCCAATGTAAAATTTGGGCGCAAAAAAGCCCGGGGTGCGGGTGCACCTCGGGCTTTTGGGGGATATTAGGATTTTTTGATGGACACAGTTTTGTCCTTGTTATGGCGCAGAAAGAAAATGATACTCTGGTCAAAGAAGGTGACCTTCAGCTTCAGCGGTTCACCCTTCTCAAAAATCTCGTAGGACTCAACCGTCGGTGCTTTGAACACAAGAGTCTCCGTTTTGCTGTTCATCAAGGGAGCGTCTCCGCTTATCAGATTTCCGGTGGGCTTTTCCAGCGCCCACTTTTTCTCCCCTACAGTGGCGGAGAAAATTCTGGAATACTGTACGGAATCAGACCCTTTTCCGATGTAGGCAATCTTGGTCGTAACATTCACCCAGTTATTCTCTGTGCTTACACCGCCCGATGTTACGGACTCCCTCTTGGTCTCCACCTTAGTCAGCTGAACCTTAAAATCTCCCAAAATGGCTTCGTTTTCTGCCAGCTGTTCACCGCCCCCATCGCAGCCGGTGAGGACACCAGCGGCAGAAGCGGCCAGCACAGCGGCGGCAGATGCTTTCAGAAAATCACGGCGGGAAAAAACATTGCGCATCAGAAATTCCTCCCATTTCAGATCTGGTTTGTTCCTATCACCATAGTACCATATTTACCCAGACTGTCAAGGGACAGAATTCAACCCCTCAGTCTCGCTGCGCTCGACAAGTACGGGTTGCGGCTCCCAGCATCCATCTCGTGTTGTAAACAACACTTATGTCTTGCTGGCCGCGGCCCCAACAGCAACGCCCTTTATCCGCCACTGGCGGCGGTTGTTGCTGTTGCTCCTAATAGTGGGGCCCTTGGCATATCGGGAAAGTCTGCACGGATGGACAAAGCACCGTCGTTAAAGCTCGACCTCCACACCATCGGGACGGTAGAAGGTGACGTTCCTGCGCCACTGGGGCTCACCCATGGTGCGGCGGTAGCAGTCTGCCAGCTGCCGCACGGCTTCCTCGGGGCTGCGCACCTTTCCGCCGCAGCAGGGGAGCACCAGCACCCGGAACCAGGCATCAAAGAGATGCTCTGTCCAGCCGGTGTCCTTGGCCCCGCACCGGGCGTAAAAGCCCAGGCGGCGCACAGCCATGGCCTCGTCCTCGGCTTTTTCGGGGCACTCCGCTTCAATGAGGATGGCCTGTGCACCCTTCTCGTGGTCAGGCAGGGCGGCCAGCAGAACGGCTCCGATGCCGCCGGCCCGATACTGGGGCAGAACGGCAAAGTAGTCCAGCTGGCTCACCTCACAGCCCACGGGCCGCACCATCAACAGATACGCCACCAGCGCGTCGTCCTCATACACGCCCCAGGTGTGGGCGGTACCGGCGGCCTCGCTGTTCAGGATCATGCTCAGGGGCTTCAGCTCTCCGGCAGGAAAATCCCGGCGCATCTCGTTCAGGTAAACGTTCGTCAGCTCTTCGGCGGTCAGCAGCCGCCAGGTCAGGCTCTCGGGGTTCATACGATACGGGTTCCTTTCTGGTAGACAGCCTGAATATTCAGTTCCTTGTCCGCCAGGATCACATTGCCATAGCGGCCTGCAGCCAGACTGCCGTAATCATTGTCGATGCCAATGCTCTTGGCGGGGTTTTCGCTGGCGGCGCGGACAGCGCTTTCCAGCGGGACGTTCATCTCCAGCACGGCACGCTTCATGCAGTCGTACAGGCAGGTGGCACTGCCCGCAATGGTGCCGGGGTGCTCGGTCAGGGTGGCGCGGGGGCCGCTGACCGTGACCGCCTGACCGCCCAGACTGTACTGGCCATCGGGCAGGCCGCAGGCCATCATGCTGTCGGCGATCAGGATGACATGGTCATCCCCGAAGGTGTTGAAGGTGAACCGCACCATGGCCGGGTGGATGTGAACGTTGTCGGTGATGAGCTCCACCTCCGCGCCCCGTTCCAGCGCCGCAATGATGGGGCCGGGCTCCCGGTGGGTGATGCCGGGCATGGCGTTGTACAGGTGGGTCATGTGGGTCGCGCCTGCGTCAAAGGCGGCGTTGGCGGTGTCGTAGCTGGTGCAGGTGTGGGCAATGGAGATGCGCACCTCGTCATGGCAGGCGGCAATGAACTCCAGCGCACCCGGCTCCTCCGGGGCGATATCCACCAGCTTGATCAGGCCGTTTGCCCGCTTCTGCAGGCGGCGGAACATTGCAACATCCGCCTTGTGGAGATACTCCGGGTTCTGGGCACCCACCTTGTTGGGGCTGATGAAGGGCCCCTCCATGTTGATGCCCACAAGGTCTGCGCCTCTGCCGTTTTGATGGGCGGCGGCAGCATCCATCACGCCGTTCAGGATCTCTTCCGAAAAGGTCATGGTGGCAGGGCAGATGGCCAGCACGCCCTTACCGGCCTCAAAATCGGCCAGGGTCTGGATGGCTTCTTCATTGCCGTCACAGAAATCCTTGCCCATAGCACCGTGGAAGTGGATATCCACCAGGCCCGGCAGAGCGTAAGCGCCCTTGGCATCCACGATCTCTTCGCCTTCCTCCGGCTGTGCAAAGGGCACGATGCGCCCCTCCCGGATGGTCAGGCTCCCCTCCTCAAAGGTGTGGCGGGGGGTATAAATCAGAGCATTTTTGATGATCATATTCTTATTCTCACGCTTTCCTTCGTGCAACCTCTCAGTCGGGCTTGCGCCCGCCAGCTCCCCTTGTAGGGGAGCCTTTGGCAAAAAGATACACTGAAATCGGCTGCCAAGGCCTCCCCTCATTAGGGGAGGTGGCATCGCGTCAGCGATGACGGAGAGGTTTCGTCTTACAGCAGGCTCAGTGCTTCCTCATCGGCCACAAGAATGCAGTCGGGGTGCATCTGCAGGATGGAGCCCGGGCACTCGGGGGTCACAGGGCCGGAGACGACTGCCTTGACTGCCTTGGCCTTTGCCAGACCGTTGGCCACCACCAGCACCTTGCGGGCCTGCATGATGGTCTTGATGCCCATGGTGTAGGCCTGCTTGGGCACCAGATCCTCGTTGCCGTCAAAGAAGCGCTTG
>ERZ506880.681-NODE-681-length-12001-cov-6.777499_pt1 | contig 12001 bp, 8 predicted proteins | sample MGYA00512906_ERZ506880 | MGnify/ENA metagenome assembly ERZ506880
GAGAAATGTATTATAAACAGCGTTTTAATGACAGAAGCTCTTTGATTACTGCGATAGCTAATTACATAGATTACTACAACAACCAACGACTTCAAAGGAAACTGCATGTAATGACACCAATGAAATATCATGAGCAATATACAAAAGCAGCATAAAATATCGCCAGCCATAGCATGGCTGACGATACAAAAATTTATTATTTTTTATTGTCCTCTTGACGGGGAGCATACCAGACAGCCGTATCGGGTTCTTTTTTATCTTATTATACTCTTTAGGATCCTGCCTTTGCAGTATTTACATTCGACTACACCGTAAGCTCGCCTTCTTTATCTGCCGAATCAAAGTATGCATTTGGATCAAATGCATCTCCGACAGAAAGGTAGATCAGATAATCTTTTAATTTCACATCAATCCCTGCATAACTTTTATCGGAAATACTGATCTGCGTCTTCAGATACACTGTATTCCCGCCGCGGTCCATAACCCTGAACTCGATCGGATATTCACCCGCAGCCTGCGTATTGACCGTCTTCTCCAGTGAATACTTGATATTTGATGTAAGATCTCCGTCCAACACACTGTCCGCAGTAATCTTTGATGACACATCACCGGAACGACTGTCCTTCTAACCATCTTTTTACCTCTTCATCCCTCTGATCAGTGTACGTTAAGCACCGCAATCTCCGGCCGGTTATTCCATCTCGGGAGCTTCTGTTTCTCACTGCTTAATCCACTCGTCACGAACAGCCGGATCCTTCCTGTCCGGTACAGTCCATGCACATATGGCGGGAACCATCCCTGATCTCCACCATATAGTCCTCCCTTGAATGGAATGACTACCTGTCCTCCATGATCATGTCCGCTGATCACAAGATCGATCTTCCAGTAATCGGATGCATCACCGAATACAAAACTATCCGGTCTGTGGCACAACATAATCTTGTACCGGTCTGTATTCTGAAACTCCTCCAGAAAATCCCGTACATCACCTGTCAGATTCTCTGCACTGTTATCTCCATCCAGAGCAAATGCATATTCATACATCCCACCGATGCGCACCTTACATCCACCGATCTCCACGTCCCGGTAACCTTCTTCCAGCACACATGCGCCGGCATCTGTAAGATCCTTCACCAATTCGGAATTCTCCGGGTGCTTTTGCATCTTCTTCCCTTCTGCAGTGCCGATATAATCCAGTTCATGATTCCCAAGCGCATAATACACCGGCGCAATCTCTGCCAGACCTTTTACCAGTCTGACCGGCACCTCGTCACTCTTCGAATCCTCATTCAGCATATCGCCATCCAGAATGATCATCTCCGGATCCTGTTCTTTTACACACCGGATCAGCTTCTCATTGTCTTTCCCGAATTCATGATCATGAAGATCCGAAATCACCACCATCTTGAATCCTGCATCTGTAACCGTATCCACATACCGCAGATTCCGTACCTGCACCGGATACCGATTCACTTTCATCCAATGGTAAGAAACCAGAATCTCTCCGACAAACCATAACAGGGTCAAAAGAATGATCAGAAGTAATATAACGGTTTTATTCTTTGTTGATCCGGATTCTCCTGTCTCTTTCATCACGAGCCTCCTTTACAGAATAATACCTTATACTATACCAAATCCACCGGTAAGGTACAAGGACATTCCCTTACGGTGTAACCAAAGCACTTTATGCCACCAGTTCTCGGCAAATTGACTCAATATCATATTCCGGCGCATATTTCTCCGCTACTTCATATATCTTTCGGATCTTTTCTACCGGTTCTTCGAAGAGTTCCGCGGTTATTTCACATGAGACGTCTTTTCGCATTTTTTTGAGCACCATTCTAACTAGATTTTGTAGTTCTCCATAGTTTATTCCTGTCCGGAGTCCTTCTTCTCGGCCTTCCCGGAGCACAAATTCTTTGTCAACCCTTATCTCTATCGTCCCTTAATCTCATATAATATCTAATTTTAATATCTAGCTTTCGTATCATTTCCACCACATAGATATATTATATCTTAATTGTTTCTTGATTACGATACAAAAAGCCCCCGGTAAAACCAGGGGCCGCTTTACAATATTATTTTGCAATTTATTTTGTAATCTTGAATCCACGTTTGATCGGTGCTGCCTGATAATCTCCACCAAGTGTTACTACCGTCATCACATAACTTCCCGGCTCTGTCGGAGGAGTTGTTGTGCTGGAATAGATCTTCCATTTGCTTGTGAATCCTGAATACAGATAGTGTACATTATCCTGTGCGATCGTTACAGCTCCGTCTGCTGAAAGTGTTGCTTTGAAATCAAAATTCTTTGCTTTTTCTGCAGTAATCTTTCCGTTTACGAATCTCTCATTCCAATTAAGCTTCACGCCCTTAGAACGCATCTTCACAAGAAGTGTTCCGATGCCTACACCTGTCTCGTAGTTCTTACTATCTGTAACTGCTGTTACTGTATAAAGACCTGCATGGTTCGGTGTACCGAATGATACTCTTACAGAATCTGCAACGGATGGCATCTTATTGATTATTGTAAGAATCTGTCCAAATGTACCTGTGTCAATATGAAGCTTCTCAAGAAGGTCTAACAGTTCCTGTGTACTGAGCAGTTGTCTCAGTTCTCCTACTGTCATTCCGTCGTTCATCATCTGTGTAAATGTCTTTCCATAGAGTTTCTCTACAATCGGATCTAGCAACTTCAGAACCGCACTGTTCGTATATTTGTCCGGAAGATCCAGATAAAGTGACAGGTTCGCATTACTTGTCAGTCCACCGTATACTGTGTATACATCGAATTTGTCTGCTGGATTCATTGTTACAAAGTCTTCCGGCAGCGTTGCACCTGCATAAATGCTGGTTGATTTTACTTTTACTTTTACCTTAGCTTTATTAACCGTTACTGTGCTTTCTGTCTGTGCTGACGGGCGATACTGCGCATTTCCTTTATAAGTAATGCGGATCTTCTGCTCTCCTGCTCCCATCTGTGCATAGGTCAGAAGTGTTACGGTACCACCTTCGATCGGTGCCCACTGTTTCACTCCGCCATCGATATCACCGGCAAGTGTATTGCTTCCATGATATTCCATTGTGAAGTTATCCACAGTCAATGTATCTTTTGCAGGAAGTGTACTGTTCTCCCAGTCAATCACGTTGTCAAAGATTGCCTGCTTCATTACAGCTGCATCCATGTTATAAGTAAACGATACGCCTTCTTTGCATACAATGGCACTTGCAAGACGGTTGTCTGTTACATTAACCTTTACCTCTGTTGTTACACCTTTGTATTCTTTATTACCTGCCCAAGAGAACTGAATCGTCCATTCGCCAGGTCCGAATTTCGTAAATGTGCTTGTCCAGTCTGTTGTATTCAGTGGCTGCCAGTTCTTAATCTTATCTATTCCTGCGTTGTATCTGATTGTTACATCGTCTGCTGTCAGATTCTCCGGAACTGTAGATGCTACAACTGCATTGTAGATTGCTTTGGCTGTGGCATCATAATCATATGTCTGATCCTCGTTAAATGCCATCGGAACTTCATAAGAAGCAGCTCCTTCTGCCGGTTCATTCAGATTGAATGCTGACTGTTCACGATCTATTACCGTGATATCTGTCTCTGCTGTTACGGCAGCATTCTCTTTGTCTCCTGCATATGTAACACGGATCTTCTGTGTTCCTTCCGGAATTCCAGGATAAGTAAGACCGTTAATCTTGCCGCCTTCGATCGGTGCCCATGCGTTTCCAAAACCCATTGCTGCTCCTGTTGTCGCTGTTGCATAGTATTCGATTGTCAGGTTATCAAGTGATAATCCTTCCGGGCTGCTTTTCTCAACGTCGATCACATCATTCATGATCGCTTCTTTAGCTGCCGCATAATCTACTGTGAGATCATCGTTATATACAAGCTTGATCGTCGGATTCTTTTTGAATGCGATCACTGACTGCTCTCTGCCGATATCGATATTAACCGTTGCTTCTGCACTTGCTCCGGAATATGCATCCGTTCCAGCATAAGAAATCTTAATCTTCTGGGTTCCATCTCCCATTGCCGGGTAGGTCAGGGCAATTGGTGTTCCACTCTTTCCACCTTCTAACGGCATCCATTCTTTTCCAAAACCTACTGCTGCTCCTGTTGTTGCAGTTGCATAATATTCAATCGTTACATCGTCTGCTGTCAGATTCTCCGGAACTGTAGATGCTACAACTGTATTGAAGATATTCTGACGTACTGCGTCATAATTGATGCTTCCGTCCTCGTTGTATACAAGGTTTACATTTGTATTATCTTTTATTAATATAGCTGAAGTTAATTTCTGCGTCTTTGTCAGAGTTACTTCCGTTGTTGTGCCTTTCAGACGCACATGATATGTGGCATCTTTATTTGTTGCCAGAGATGGATGGGTATATGTTGTTGTTCCAAATATGCCCTTCTTGGAACTTGTAAATCCTCCAATACTTCCCCAAGATTCATTACCGGATACTTCTAATCCGGTCAATCCGGTCTTACCTTCACACTTATACTCCCACTCCAGACTACTCAGATTCACCTGATCCGCATTCTCAACCAATGTCTTACCAAGGATCTCTTTCACCTGATTCAGGTCTGCATTCGCCGGAATTACTGCCGTTCCACTCTTAAGAACTGCTCTCGTTGTCTCTGCCGCCGGGCTTACTGCCTGCTCCTGCTGCACTGCATCCGCATTACCTTCCGCGAACACCATCTGTGCACCTACCGGCTGCGCCAGCATTGCTGCTGTCAGCGCTACTGCCAGCAATTGTGTACTTTTCTTTCTTTTCATACTTTTCCCTTTCTGTATTTCTCTTACATCACTGCACTTATACAGTGCATATAACATATATATTATATCCTATACATACCTGTTACGTCATCAACATTTTTTATCATTTTTTAATAATTCCATATTTCTTCATAAGTTCAATTCTCTGATTTCCAATCTTCACGGAATCTGCCGCAGCGTTATCCCCTCCTGCCACTGTCTCTTTACGGTATTTTAAGATACGGTCTGTCCACGCAATCGGAAGAAGAATCGGATGTTTCTTAAGATACGGATACCGCCCCTCGAGCTTTTTTGCCGATGGGAACAAAGACTTTAAGACCGTATTCCCGGCTTTCTTTCCATTCTTGTCTGCTGCCACCGCATCCAGCGTCATATTACTGCTGTGTTTCCGGCTCATATTCGCATTTCCATAGATACCACTGTCCAGAAGATCCATCAGCATATCCGTCTCATCCACACTGATCTCCTGCCATACTTTCGGATAATGCGCCTTCTCCGGATCAAACGTCAGATATTTCTCACCGATTGCAAATAATGCCGCAGCAAAAAGATCCGCATGTATCTCGCGGCACTGTCTCAGAATCTTCTCCCAGTCAATCGTATCCCCGTATTCATTGGCAAATAATATGATATCGCACACCTGCCGGATGCCGAATCCACTGTGCAGGAAATGCTTGAACGAATGACAGATCAGATAAAACAGATGATCCGTGTATCCCATTGTCCGGATATCCGTTCCATCGATCCTGATATCAATCGCATCTTCATGTACATTTGCAAAAAAGCGGTTCAGATCCCCGTATGCCTCTGATTCCGGCGGGAATAAGCTCTTGTGGAGCTCTATGTAGATAAGGCTTCCCTTCTTCCCGTATGGTACTTCGTAAACCGATTCCAGTTCTTCCGCATCCATATCCTGCTCCGATGTCTGCATTCCATATTTGTGCAACAGATCGTGGCATTTTCTAAAATCCTCCGGCCGGATCAGCAGATCCTCATCTCCGGATATCCGATAATCCGGATTCGGATAAATGTTCCTGCACACGATCCCTTTCACCACTAACGGACAGATTCCGCTCTCTCTCAGATATCCGTAAAGCGGCTCAAACTCTCCCGTCTTCTGCGTCTGCATGATCACCGTGCGCACCATCTGCGCCTTTGCCGGAGCCAGTATCTGCGGATCCGCCTGCCCGGCCGCAGGACTTCGATATACGGCCTCATAGATCATCGGAAGGATCTGGTGCACTTCCGCCATACGGAACAGGTCCATCCATTCCTGCGCTTCCAACTTGTTATTCCATTCTACTTGTTCATTTTTTAATGCGGCTTTTAATGCCTCTAAAAATAATTGCTGTGTGTGTTGCATATGTTGCTCCTGTTTTTATCTTCTTTCATTTAATGCTTTCTTCTTATTCTTCAATGTTACGTGATAGTATTCCAAATTGCAACGCCATTTAACCACAATCTAACATATATTTAATCCCATCCCCACCACAAATTTCATATTCCCACGTTACATTAATCATACAGTCCAACAAAAAGGAGCGCCACTTCCGGTAATGTCATTTACACAAGAATGACACTGCTGGAAGTAGCGCTTCTTTTCCTATAACTATTTCTTTGACTTGATTTTTATCTTTTCGGAATCATTTCCATATTTTTTAAAATTGTTTTTTGGAATTTCTGCCCATATTTTTGTTATATCAAATTTACATTTTTTTAATCTGTCACTTAAATTACTACAATTAATTAAATCCCTTTTATAATCTGCTTTTGTAAGACTCTTAGTCAAATCCACAATATTTTTTATATTACAGGCCCGCACTAGTTCATCTTCCAAATTTCTTACTTGCGGAATGCAAATTACTTCTTTTATTCCTTTTTGTCTTTTCAGAAAAGCTATATTTTCATCTAAAATTTTCGTATTCATCTCTACATCTGTATCATATACCAGAACTACTGTTGTTCCCGTCTTTAGCGTGCGCATTCTTGCAGTCGTAAAACGACTTTGAATTACATTAAACTTATCAATTTTTCCACTCTCAATACAACGCAGATCCAACTTCAATATGTTAAGCAGACTTCTCTCATCTTCACCCTCTACATAATATTGATAAATACCGCTTTTTCTCATTTGCATCCCTCCTAATTACAAATCAGCAATTTCAAATAGCCTATGTAATTCAGGCGCTGTACAAAACAGATCATTTTCCACCGCATGCTTTAACGAGTCCGTGCTTCTTTTTAAATACTGAGATGCCGCAATACATTTGATTGAATCATCTTCGTTATTTACATCTTTTTTCAGAAATGTAAATGAATGCTTTGGCAGCTGCATATCTAATATGTCTGAGTTGTGTGTTGTGAAAAACAATTGCTTTCTCCCCGAGAGTTTTTCAATTATAATCGACAAACAGGCCTTTTCAATGTCACTATTCACATAAGAGAATAATTCATCACAATAATATAAATCATGCATATCACATAAAAGAGAGGTTATTATATAAGATATTTCAAGCCCTGCCTTAGTTCCACTGGACATTACCTCACCATTAGCGATTTTTCCATCCTTAATAATTGCTGAACAATTTTTCCATTTTATTACATATGTATTCTCTACTTCAGAAACTTTTACTACTTCCTCCACCGAAGAATCAAGTGTTTTTAAAATCTGCTGTAATATGTATATATATTTACTATTCTCTTCTATCGTACTATAAACCTTGTCCCCTGACGAATCTATCGGATATGAAAATTTCCATCCGTTTGTATTTACTTTTTCATATGTCGTTTCTTCACACTCATACATATCCAATCTTGACGCACATGTTTCATAACTGTCTCTTGTCTCTATTGGTGTATAGAAAATCTTAATATCTACATCTTCTTCTGTATAACTTTTTTGGGTCTTTGGACCGACATTCATCTCAAATCTATATAATAAATTTTCGTTTGTCACAAAATCGATCTGCAATTTTGCTGCTTTTTTTACATCTGCAATTCTATTAGTAAACCGCTTATATCCTCCATCATTCAAATAATTAGTAAACAACATTAACAACTTACCCATAGTTGTTTTTCCTGTTGCATTTGTACCCATAATGATATTAACTTTTTTGTACCGAAAATTTGTCCTCTCTTCCAGAAATTCATTTTCTATAGTCGAATTCACTATTTTCTTTGGATATGACATATTTATATGAAAATCTTTAAATGCATATATGTTGTCAACTTTAATATCCATGATAATCATAGCTCGTCCTCCTTTGTATATTTGTTCGCTTTTTGCGAAGTAATCTCTCTTCATTTATTATATACCCCTTTTACGATAAATTTCAAGCTTATTCTAAATATATTCTTGCATAAGATATATTAGAACACGGATATATAAATTAAAGACAATTAATCTCGGCTTCCAACCATCTTCTCCATCCCTCCATCCACATCACACACATACATCTGCTCTTTCTTCCTGTCCATTCTCCTATAATATACCTTGTCTTCCTTCTTATCCATCATAACCACATCTTTCTTAAATACCCTGATTTCTTTGCCGTCATAGCTGACCGACACAATCTTCGACCCCTTCTGCGCATACAGCTTCGCGCCGGCAAAAAAGTACTGAATATGATCCGCCAGTTCCTTTCTCTTGCCCGTCGACATATCACAACGGACAAGCTTCTCATCCTCCGTACAGCAGATCACATATTCACCGATTACGGCAAATTGCTTTACCGGATCCTTCGTCCAGGTCTTTCTCTTCCTTCCGTCATAGGTTACAGATTTCAGAACATTATGATCTTCCATATCAATATAGAAAATCCGCTCCCGCATCGCTATGATCTCTCCCACCGGTCCATTGATCAGTACACTGTCTTTCGTACTGCCATCTTTAAGCTCTTTCACACGTAGAGTACATGTATCCGGATCCCGGTACACTTCTTTCCCATCGATGCGGTTCTTATACTGTCTTTCATCCTCCGTCTGCATAGCCGGATTCCCAAGCGCCTTATTATTCCTGATGCCCAGCATCTGCTTTTCATACCACTGTATGCACCTTTCGCTGTCCGCAGTCGCCTCTCTTAAAAGCACCTTCTCCAGCTGTTCCGTATGCTCTTTCGTAAGGTACAGGTACTGATCCTGCTGCACCTGTCCCGGGATATTGGCCGCAAGCATTGTCAGCACAGTCAGCCCGATAAATCTAAGCGTGAATAACCAGGTTCCCCTTTTCTCTTCTTCCGCTTTCCTGATATCCTCACCGACCCAGTACCGAATCGCAAGTACTGCAAATATAATCATCACAATAACCTTGCAGATCAATATATAACCAACCTTCAATACCGCCGCCAGTACAATCCCAATCATTATAATCGTTACAAATAATTTCTTAATAAATTGCCGCATCGTCATATCTCATCTTCTCTTTCATAATCTCTCTATATATAGCTAATTCCGGGGCCCTACACATAAAGCCCCGGAATTATAACACCGGTGGATGATATCCAAATCCTCCGGCGATTTACAGTATCCCGCAACTCCCAAAAATTTACAGTACGTTTATCAATGCACACATATCAATATTTATCAATACTCTATTATTTATATTCATCGGATTTTTTCATTTCTTTGAGTATTTCCTAGCGTATGTAAATGATGGGGTGCGGGGCTGTAACCACAGTTCACATGCAATCTCGACATAGTCTTTTTCGATTGCTCCAATCTATATAAATTCTTCTTTTTGTCTCCCTCTATATATTAATACACATAACTTTTAAAAACCTGTCGCGTTTTTTTCAAAAAAATTTAATTTTTTTCAAATTTCTACATTTTTTTTATTTTTAGCTGTAAAATACGCAAAAAAACGATTTACAACAGGGGTTCGCCTATAATACAATCATCTATAAAACTAACAATTTAATAATGGAGGAAAATTATGAAAAAGAGATTTTTCCAACTCGTACTGACAGCAGTTCTTTCTGTGTCCTGTGTTGCAACAGGAGTAAATGTAAGCGCTGCCCCACTCTCATCCGAAGGTTACAGCATCGAGAAAGTTTCTCATCCGGAAAGAGGAGCCGGTGAGACTGACGGTATCCTGTCATTCGATGCTATGGGAGAAGAGAGCAACCGTAACCAAAGCTATGTATGGTCCTGCGTAGAACATGGAAATTATATCTACCTTGGCACCTGCTGGAATCCAATCTCAGGTATTTACTACCGCAATCTCAAGAACAATCTGACCAAATTGTTCCAGAACCGCGGGGATGAAAATCCGGCACAGAAAGCCGGCACCGTAGCAACCAATATCCTGAATGTTGTGTACAACGGTAACTTCCCTGACGGAGCAACATCTACCAACGGAACTCCTTGTATCATGCGTGTGAACAAATACACCTATGAGACAGAAGTTGTCTACATCGAAAAAGAAAGCTCCGCATTCGTCAACTGGAACGGATACCGAATGGCCGTAGAATACAATGGCAAATTATATTTTGCCTGCGCCGGCTTCCCGACATCCCGTCTGCTTCAGATCGATCCTGAGACAAATGAAACCAAAGTTGTTATGCAGAAGACTGCAGAGAACTCCGGATTCGCCAACGGGATCCGCGGACTCACCGTTATGGATGGCAAGCTTTTCGTATCTCTGGCTACCGACGGTGCAGATCCAGACAACATGTTCGCATCCGGTTCACAGCTTCCACAGGCATACCAGAATGCAATCAAAGCAATGGCCAAAAAAGACGTGCGTTACAAAGACGATAACCCACGTATGCAGGGTGTACGTCTTCTTTCCACTACAAATCCAGAAGACGTAGACAGCTGGTCCGTTATCGCCAACCAGGAGACCTTCGACAATCTTCCGGCCTGCTGGATCCGCGACAGTATCAACGGCGGTGGATTATGGGATCTTGTTCCATTCAACGGATCTCTGTACGTATCCATGGTAACAGGCAAGACAGATGCCACAACAGGCGTCAATCACAAACAGGGATTCGCCGTATACCGCGGTGATCCGAAAGCCGACGGAACCTGGAACTGGACACCGATCATCGGAGACACATCCAAAGGTGCCAAATATGAATTCGGTCTTGGAAAGAAAGAATCCTGCGCAGGTAACCTGTTCGCATATGGCGACCATCTCTACATCGGCGGCTATAACGACCCGATGCTTGACCTCGCCGAAATCGGTAATGCCGGTGATTTCCAGTCTCTCTATGAAGATCTGAAGAACCCAGCATGCCTGAACCGCATGGACAAGAATGAAAATATCGAACTCATCAACGACGACGGATTCGGAGCAGCTTCCACACAGTATCTGTGGAGATTCTCTGAATACCACGGAAAGCTCCTGATCGGAACATTCGATATCGCAACACTCGCATCCGGATTCACACAGCTGACCGACGGAAGTCTTCTGGAAATGACACCTGAAGAATTCTCACAGAAGATGACTTATGTCAAAGAACTTCTTCAGAGCCTTAAGAAAACTCCTTCCGGCGCAGCACTGACGGCAGAAGAAGGCACAACAGAAGAGGCCGCCACAGAAGATACAGCCGAAGATACTCAGGAAAATATTCAGGAGAATACAGAAGCTGACAATACTGCTGATCAGGCAGCTACAGAAGCCGCAAAAGACCAGGAAGCAGTTGTAACAGACAACACAAATGCAGAACTTACAGACACAGAAGCAGATGCCATCGACCAGATGTTAGATCAGCTGGATGAAATCGAGACACTTTCTTCTGACGATTCTCAGGCAGCTGCTTACACACAGAGAACTAAACCATCTGACATCGTCGATGTATATCTGGATATGGTAAATAATTACAACAAATATGTAAAACCAATCCTTAACCGCCTGAACCCAGATCTTGCACAGAAGATTGAGAACAACGTCTTCAACACTGCATTCCATCATTTCGTATATTACCTTGGATGCAGCAACATCATCCACACACAGGAAAAAGGATGCGACGTACTGATCTCTTCCGACGGAGTAAACTTTACAACACTCACCCGCAATGGTTTCGGCGATATCTATAACCACGGCGGACGTGCATTTATTCCGACAGACAACGGACTCTTCCTCGGTATGGCTAACCCGTTCTGGGGAACACAGCTCTGGAGAGTAACCGACGGATCAGAAAATCCGACACCGGATAAACCAGGTACGGATAAGCCAGGTACGGATAAACCAGGCACTGACAAACCGG